>OFGZ01000373.1_pt1 | contig 37735 bp, 37 predicted proteins | sample 1521871 | NCBI WGS metagenome assembly OFGZ01 (sample SAMEA3504091, study PRJEB24116) | mouse gut metagenome | biome: mouse gut; feature: mouse-associated habitat; material: faeces | place: Denmark | collected 2011
AAGAGGTAATGAACACAATGCTTACGAACATTGTAACCATTGTGAAAGAAACACCGCAGAAAATCTGGAACTGCATCATAGGGGCAGTTACAAAAGTTGCTACGTGGGGCGCAAACATGGTAGCAAAGGCAAAAGAGGTAATGAACACAATGCTTACGAACATTGTAACCATTGTGAAAGAAACACCCGCCAAAATTTGGAATAGCATCATAGGGGCAGTGAACAAAGTAGCCACATGGGGCAGTAACATGATAAGCAAAGCCAAAGAGGTAATGAACAGCATGGTTACTGGCGTTGTGAACATTGTAAAAGAAGTGCCACAAAAGATTTACAACAGCATTTCTGCCGCCATATCCAAAGTAGCCCAGTGGGGTACAGAGGTAAAGAATAAGGCAGTAGAGGGTATGAATAACTGCGTAAACGGCATTAAAAATGCGTTTGCGAATATCGGCAGTGACTTTGCAAATATTGGCAGTAACATTGTGCAGGGTATCTGGAACGGTATAAGCAACGGCTGGAACTGGTTAAAAGATAAAGTTTCAAGCCTTGCAAACAGCCTGCTAGATGCGGCGAAGAGCGCTTTAGGAATAGAAAGCCCGTCAAGGAAATTTAGGGACGAGGTAGGCGTATTCATGGCGCAGGGTATCGGCGTGGGCTTTTCTGATGAAATGGGGAAAGTAAACAAGCAGATTGAGGACAACATACCGCAGGAGTTTGATATAGGCGCAAAAGTCAATGTAGACAAAGATTTTACGTATGACTGGGACGGCGACGGAAACCCGAAAAAGCCAAAGCCGAAAGGCGGCGGGGCAGCAGGCGGCTTTACCGTGATACAGAACATTTACGCAAATACCACGGATTATGCAAAGCAGCAGAAAGAGGCTGCAAGACAATTCAGAATGATAGCAAGGACGGTGTAGGGCATGGAAAATGAAAAGCTGACTTACAGAAATTCACGGGGCGAGAGCCTAGAGCTGGGGGTAGACAGTATATTTTTCTGCAACATAAGCAAGGACGTAGGAGGCATAGCAGGCGTTACGAATGTGATTTACAGCACAAACAGCATGGGGCAGCACGGCGACACATACGTAGGGCAGCGCATAGAGGCAAGGGACATGGATATTTTAGGGCATATCAACACACGGGACAAGGCGCAGGCATTACAGCTGCGCCGCCAGATGCTTAAAATACTTAACCCAGAGCTGGGCGGCACGCTGACTTATGAGTATGGCGGCTTTAAGCGTGTGATAAATTGCAGGACGTTTGGAGAGCCGAAGATAGAGAAAAAAAGTGTACTGTATGAATTTGCTTTCCAGCTGGAGTGCCTTAATCCGTTCTGGCGTGAAGAGGACGAAACAAAAGAGGATATAGCAAGTTGGGTGGCTGCGTGGCATTTCCCCTGCGTGATTGATAGGGACGACAGCAAAAGCATGATATTTGGGTACAGAGCCGAGAGCGTGATAGTGGACTGCTACAACGAGGGCGACGTGTCAACGGGTATGCGCATACGCTTTACGGCGCTGGGGACGGTAAGCAATCCCATTCTGCTTAACGTGGATACCGAGGAATTTATACAAGTAAATGCAGTGATGCAGACGGGCGACGTAATAGAGATTAACACGAAGTACGGCAGCAAGGGAGCTAAGCTGATACGGGACGGGAAAGAAACGGACTATTTCCGCTATATCGACGTAGACAGTACATTCATGCAGCTTGCCATAGGCGATAACAATTTTAGGTATGATGCAGCAGGCGGCGTAAATTCCCTTGAAGTTGCGATTTTCTACAACAAGGAATTTTTAGGAGTGTGACGGCATGGAGATAAGGGTATTCGACAAGACCATAGAGCCGCTGGGGGCGATAGACGAAATGGCAACACTGCTATGGCATACGAAATACTTTGACGTGGGTACATTCAGCCTGCTTGCGCCGATTACGGACAATAACAGCCGCCTGCTGGTAGAGGGCAACATACTTACAAAGCACGACGGAAAAAAGGAAGTGCAGACCGCAGACGGCGGGATATGGCGCAGGGCTGCGCAGATTACCTACGTACATATAACCAAAGACGAGAACGGGCTAGAGCAGCTAGAGGCGCAGGGCTATATGTTGAGCCGCTGGCTTAACAAGCGCTGCATCTGCCCGCAGATTGTGGCGACGGCTACGAACCAGAGCCTTATAAACACTATGGTAACAAAGAACTGCGGCAGCGGTGCAAGTGCAAAGCGCCGTTTCCCGCAGTTTACCATGTTGCCGCAGGATACCATAGCAGGCAGCAGCGTTGAGTATGCAAACGAGGTATACGCACAGCTGGGGCTTGAAGTCAAGGCGAGGGCGCAGGCTGGCAAGCTGGGCTATGACATTCTGGTAAACGAAAGAGAGAAGAGATACGGCTTTTATCTGTATAAGGGGAAAGACCTGACGGCGGCAAATAATGACGGTAACACGCCCTGCATATTTTCCCGTGACTTTGACAACGTGAACGAGCAGGAGTACACAGCCAGTATAGAGAACTGCGGGAACTTTATCTATGTGCAGGGGGCGGCAGACGACAACGGCAGCCAGCCCGTAGTTACCGTGGACGGAGAGGGCGCAGCGGGCTTAGAACTGGAAGAGGTTTTTTGTGATGCCACGGACATAGCAAGGAAGTACCAGAGCGGGGAAACAGAGGTAACAATACCGCTTAATACCTATCTGGCTATGCTTAAGACAAGGGGCGGCGCAGAGCTGGAAAGCTACGGGAAAACCATAAATTTTGTAAGTACCATAAACACAAATTCAAACTTGAAATTCAAGAGCGATTTTGATTTAGGCGACCGTATCACTTGCAAAGAGGAAAAGTGGGGGATACAGATAGACGCACGCATAACGGAAGTGACGGAAACATACCAGAAAGGCGAGGAAACCATAGAGGCTACTTTTGGGGACAGCCTGCCGACGCTGGTAGACCAGATAAGGAAAGTGAGGTAGAGGGAATGGCAGACAGCTTACCATTCAACGCCATAAAGGTAGGCGGCGAATTTGACAGGACATACAAAGCCGAGGACTGGGCGTGGTATTTTGCCACGTTCTTAGCAAGCGGCGTATTCCCAAAGCCGAGTGACGGGCTGCAAGTAGTGGCACATAGCGGCATGGAAGTAAGGGTAAATATGGGATACGCCTTTATAAACGGGTACGCCTTTAGAAACCCAGTAAGCAGGGGCGTAACGCTGGATAGGGCAGAGGGGGCGCAGAATAGGGTAGACAGAGTGGTAGTGCGCTGGGATTTGGTGCTGCGTGACATTTACATAGACGTGCTTAAGGGCGTGCCGTCTGCAAAGCCAGTGGCAGCGGCATTAACCCGTAATACGGAAGTCTGGGAGCTGGCGCTTGCAGACATTTACGTAGGAAAGGGCGTAACAAAGATACTGACGCAGAACATCACAGACCAGCGTTTTAATAGTGCCGTCTGCGGCATTGTAGTAGGGACGGTAAAGGAAATAGACGCAAGTGTACTCACAAAGCAGTTTACGGACTTTTTCAATACCTACAGTCAAGCAGTGCTGGACGAGTTTAGCGTATATAAGCAGAACATGGAAACATACCTTACGCAGCTGGCGGGTATCTATGAAAGCTATGTAACCCAGACAGAGAGCCTTTTTACGCAGTATGAAAGCCAGTTTAACGAGCGCTACACTACGTTTGAGAACACATTGAACAACTGGGACGCAGAGCTTTTGAAAGCCTACACCGCTTTCATGGCAAATATGCAGCTTTTCCAGACAGAGGCGCAGAACGATTTTAACGCATGGTTTGAGGCGATAAAAGGGCAGCTGGGGGAAGATGCGGCAGGGAAGATACAGCTTGAAATAGACGGGCTTAAGGCAGCAGTGCAGGAGCTTACGGAAACGGCGGCAGCAGGAACGGCGGCAACGGCAGAGGCGCTTAAGGGGCTGGAAGAGCGGGTAACAAGGATAGAAAGCGGCTGGGGCATTGACTTTAAGCATGATGCGGTACTGGGGCTTTGCTACATGGGCGCAGCCTACATGAGCCAGCATTACGAAAGAGAGGTAGACACGGCAGTATTAGGGCTTGCTTATGCGGGCAATTCCTATCTTGCAAATACATTTTAGGAAAGGTGGCAGACCATGAAAGGATTTCCAAAGACTTTAAAGACCAAAGAGGACTATTACAACTGCCTTGCTATGGTGGCGGCTGGGGAGCTGGCGGCGGCTGATTTGCTGGCAAAGATTGAGAGCGCAGAGGCGCAGCGCTACATACAGTGCGCAGTAGCAGAGGCGCAGCCAGAAAAGAAAGCCGTAACGCTTATCTACTGCGACGAGGCAGCGGCAGGCATGAAGTTTACGGCGGGCGGCGTATCTGGCACGGTGCAGGCAGTGACGCACGTACAGAGCGACGAGGCGCAGGCAGCAGGAGAGGCGGCGAATGACCGCACGGCGCTTACACTGTCTAAGGCAGTGGCGGCAGACTGTACCGTAATTGCGCTGGAAACGGCAGAAACCGTGGCAGGCATGACAACTGACGACATTACAGCACTGAAAGGAGTATTGAAACAGTATGAGTAGGTTAATGGTTGACGACGTGACAAAGACCGACGCAAGGGCGCTTTTGAACGTAAACAAAATGGCTATGATAAGCGACATTGTAGCGCCCAGCAACGAGTATATGTATGCCAGCGGCGCAAACGAGCTGACGGTAGTAGAGGGCTGCGTTATCGCAGTGGGCGGCGCTGGTATCTTTAAGACGGGTAACACGGTGCTTACGGCTGCTAATCTGGACGTAGGTAGCGCTTTTGCCGTGGGTAATGATTACTATGTATATATCTGCGACAGCAGGATTGATGCGGCAGACGAGCAGTATATCATTTCCCTTAATTCCACGTACCCTAATGGCTGGAACGCAAGCAACAGCCGTAAAATAGGCGGTTTTCATTACGGGCGCTGCCGCAAGGTAGACGCAAATTTGCAGCCTACAAACGGCAGCGGCGTTATCTTTGGCACTGGCTGGGAGAGCGCAGTAAGCAGCGGCATTGTGCCACGTTCTGTATGGACGCTGGGACACCGCCCGAAATGCAGCCCAGAGGGTATGGTATATCTGGGCGGCGGCACATGGGTAGACATTTACCTTAACAGCGACGACGGCGCAAAGGGCTTAAAGTCCTCTTACAACTGCGCACCCGCCACGGGTACAGAGGGGCTGAACTGGTACAACTTTGTAGAGCGTCTGGCAAAGAGCGGTAAGCGCCTGCCAGATTACAGCGAGTTTTGCGCCTACGCTTTTGGCAGCCCGCAGGGATTGGATAACGCAAATACAAACGCATGGACGGCGACCACGAACACGGGCAGGGGTGTTACGGGCAGCGTGGTAAATGCCGTTTCTGCCGTGGGCTGCGTAGATGCCGTGGGGCGTGTCTGGGAGTGGCTTAACGACCTTATCACAAGGGCAGAACACGCCACAAATGCGGATTACCACCCTACAGCGGCGTGGGGCTGGGACAAGAAAACACCGCTTAAGACGGGCGAGAAGAATTACGACGTAGGTAATATCTATCAGTATTACGCATATTCTTTGGCGGCGCTGCTAGCGGGCGGCGGCAGGAGCGATGGCGCTAATGCGGGCGCGCGTGCCGTGTATTGCAGCAATTCCCCGTGGGACGTGCGCACGTCCCTCGGCGTGCGCGGGGCGTGTGATTTGGTGAAAGCATTACAGGCTTAGCGTATCTAAGGAACACTAGCAAGGGTTTGAATATTAAGAGTGCTTAATATTCCAGAATCAGAGGGGCTGTCCCGCCGCAAGGCAAAGAGAAAAAGCAGGGCTGCTGGTTAGTAGCTGCGGCGAAAGGCAGGAGCTTTATTTTGAAACGAGCAGGGTATACAACGAACCAGAGCGGCGAGCGTGTGACGCTTGCAGAGGCTATGGCTGATTATGCGAACGTGCAGAAAGCCTACAACAAAGCCAGAAAGTGCAAGCGATACCGCAAAGACGTTTTGATATTTACCAAAGACAAAGAGGGCAATTTGGAAAAGGTGCGGGACGACATTCTAAACCTTTCCTATGAGCCAAGCGAGTACCATTATTTTAAGGTATTCGAGCCGAAAGAGCGGCAGATAATGGCGCTGCCATTCTATGACAGAGTGGTACAGCACGCCATAAACAACGTGCTAGAGCCTATATTTGACAAGCGCTTTATATCCCAGTCCTACGCCTGCCGAAAAGGTAAGGGTATGCACGCTGCCTCTGATACGCTGCAAAGCTGGCTTTATGAGTGGCAGAAATTCCACCCAGACGAGCCGCTTTACGCTATCAAGGCAGACATACACCACTATTTCCAGAGCATAGACCACGGCATACTTAAGGCTGAAATACGAAAGGTTATCAAGGACGCTGGGGTACTGGCGCTGCTGGATAAAATCATAGACCATAACGGCAATATGCCAGAGGGCGTAGGGATACCCGTAGGAAACCTTACAAGCCAGCTATTCGCTAATATTTATCTGGATAAGCTGGATAAGTACGTTAAGCACACGCTGGGCGCAAAGCAGTACATACGGTACATGGACGACTTTATAATCTTAAGCCCAGACAAGGACGAGCTGCGGCGCTGGCTGGCAGATATTGAGGTATTCTTAAGGGACGAGCTGCGGCTTGCGCTTAACCCTAAAACTACGATACTGGCAGCAAAGAACGGGGTAGACTTTGTAGGCTACAAGCACAGGGCGACGCACAGAAAAGTAAGACCAGACAGCATTAAGCGTGTCAAGAGGACAATTAAGAAGTGCGAGAGCGGGAAAATCACAAAAGAGCAGCTACAAAAGAGTATACAGAGCTGGACGGGACACGCAGGACACGCCGACAGCTACCACTTACGGAAGAAAATAAAAACGCTGGCAGACGCAGCCATACAAAAGGCGGCATAGACCAGCAGGCGCGGGAGTGAGTACATGGGTAACAATTTGCTACAAGTGCTGCAAGAGCAGCAGAACATCATTGAACAGCAAAGCAGGCTTATTGTGGATTTGACAGCAACGCTGGAAAACTGGGAGAGCGTAGCAGGGTACGACGGCGCAGGACTGAAAGAGCGGGCATTAAATTTGCAAAAGCAGAAAGGCAGGATTTATGGAAATGAAGATTTTGGAATTTATCAACATGGCGGCAAATAACAAGGTAATTGAGCTGGTGGTGCTTGCGATTGTATTCGATACAATCTTTGGAGTGCTGCGGGCGGTGCGTGAAAAGAGGTTTAACAGCTGCGCAGGGATTGACGGGGCTATCCGTAAAGTGGGTATGCTGATTTCCCTTGTGTTCATGCTGGCTATTGATATGCTGATAAAGGTTAATCTTATCGGCTTTATCCCAGAGGCGGCACGTAACCATTTGGGGCTTACGAGCGTGGGCGTGGCTGAATTTTTCGCACTTCTCTATATTGCCTATGAGGTAGTGAGTATCTTTAAGAATATGGCGCTTTGCGGGCTGCCCGTTAAGAAAGTCTGGGCGACGGTGCGGGCGTTTCTGGGGAAATATACAGACGAGCTGCCAGACACGGACGAGCTGGACGGAAACAGCACCACGGGCAGCGCAGAGGGCTACAGACAGCAGGAAAAATAATAAAACATAGACAGTATGCATCAGGGCGCTTACGGGAAACCGTAGGCGCTTTTTGTGAATGAAAGGAGAGCAGACGGCATGGCAGAGATTAAGAGCGAACATACAAAGGATATGACGGCAGAGGAACGGGAAGAGCTGCGGGCGAGGGTAGAGAGCATGACACCAGAAGAGCTGCGGCAGTTTAGAAACTCTATGGACGCAGACAGCATGGGATTTTTTGGAGAGGAGAGCGTATAGCATGAAAAAGCCAGTAATAAACAAGCTGCTTACACCCTATAACTTTACGGACAAGAACAGCGACGCACGCATAAAATATATCGTTATCCATTACGTAGGGGCGCTGGGCGGCGCAAAGGCGAACTGCCAGTATTACGCAGGGCGGTATATCGGAGCGTCTGCGCATTTCTTTGTAGGATTTGACGGGGAGATATGGCAGGCGGTGGAAACCGAGGACATAGCGTGGCACTGCGGCGCAAGCAGCTATAAGCACGCAGACTGCCGAAACTCAAATAGTATCGGTATCGAAATGTGCGTGAGGAAGAGGAACACAGCCAGCATGGGGGCTACTGATAAAGATTGGTATTTTGAGGACACAACGGTAGAGGCTGCGGCAGAGCTTACACGGTACTTAATGGAAAAGTACAACGTGCCTGCGTCGCACGTCATAAGGCATTACGACGTTACGGGGAAGATTTGCCCTAACCCATATGTATATAATGCAATGGCGCACACATGGGAGAAGTTTAAGCAGATGATAAGCGGCGCTGCATCTGCTGGCGGCAGCCAGACAAATAAATTATACCGTGTGCGCAAGAGCTGGGAAGATGAAAAGAGCCAGATAGGGGCTTTTTCTTCTCTGGATAATGCAAAGAAAGCCTGCACTGCTGGTTATAATGTTTATGACTGGGACGGCAAGGCGGTTTACAGCGTATTTGCAGGCGGCATGGTGCAGAACGGGAACACGGAAAAAGCAATATGGGACTATCTGGCGGGCAAAGGCTTAAATGCCTGCGCCGTGGCAGGCTTAATGGGTAATCTGTATGCGGAAAGCGGGCTTAATTCCTGCAATCTGCAAAACAGCTATAACAAGAGCCTTAATATGACGGATGCACAGTATACGGCTGTCGTGGATAATGGCAGCTACGGCAATTTTGTAAAGGACAAGGCGGGCTACGGGCTGGCGCAGTGGACGTACCACACCAGAAAGCAGGCGTTACTTAACTATGCGAAAAAGGCGGGTGCATCTATCGGCAGTCTGGATATGCAGCTTGCCTTTTTGTGGGACGAGCTGCAAGGCTATAAATCCGTTATCAGCACATTAAAAGGTGCAAAGAGCGTGCGGGCTGCCTCTGATGCCGTGCTGCTGGGATTTGAAAAGCCAGCAGACCAGAGCGAGGGCGTACAGAAAAAGCGTGCAGAGTACGGCGAGGCATATTATAAGAAATATGCAGGCGTGCAGCAGGCAGCAGTACCGCAGGAAAAGCCGCAGGCGGCGGCAGGAGTGCCGTTCAATGTTAAAGTGGATATATTAGACCTTAATATAAGGACGGGCGCAGGGACGGACTACGCAAAGACGGGAGAGTATACGGGTATCGGCGTATTTACCATTGTGGAAGTGAAAGAGGGTAAAGGGAGTACGGCAGGCTGGGGCAGGCTGAAAAGCGGCGCAGGCTGGATAAGTTTGGACTATGCCACACGCTTAGCGTAAGAAGAATGAGGGCAGGCGGCTTACGGGCTGCTTACCCTCTTATTTTTTTGAGAATATTACAGAATATGTATTGACATATTACAGAATATGCAATATAATTAAGACAGTTAAGGGAGATACATAACCCATAACAATAACTGGGCGGCAGGGAAAGGAGAAAATATGGACGAGGAAATGAACGTAGGCGAACTGCTTAAGGAAACAGCCGAGGAAAACCAGACAAGGAAAATACTTGAAATACTCAACGAGTGTAAAGACATTGAAGAGGCTAAAGAAAAAGTAAGAGCCTTACTTAAGAAGTAAGGCGGGGATACAGAAAGGGCGGTGGACTTGCCAAAGCCGCCCAAACTGTTTAAAAGGATTATACATCATAAGGCAAGGGAAAGAAAGAGGTAAAATGCAGAAAGAAGAATTTAACCAGATAAAATATCAGAATGAATTTAAGAAAAAGAATTATGATAGGTTTGAGCTGGTAATGCCGAAAGGACAAAAAGAAGTCATTAAACAACGTGCAAAAGCGGCAGGGCAGAGTATAAGCGAATATATAAATACTGCTATTGCAGAGAAAATGGCTAAAGATTAGAAAGTGAGGTTTATTTATCATGGGTAAAAAGAAAATGGTACTTTATGGGGCGGCTGCGCTTTTTGCAGTAAGCGGAGTGGTGGCGCTGCCGTCTGGGAATATTACGGGCGGTATCGGCTGCATAGTGATTGCTGCCGTATGTTTTCTGCTGGCACACAAACCAGCAAAAGAGGCGGCAGGACAGCAGGCAGCGCCGAGGACAGCGGGAACGCCTGCCGCTGGCAGCAGGATTGCGGAAACCATACGCACAAAAGTAGTGGGAGTGACTTTCCAGAACGACGACGGCGAAAGCAGGCAGGATATATTAAGCCGTATGACGGGCGACGAGGAAATAGAGATAGAGAAAACCACATACAACGGAGAGCCTGCCGCATATGTAAAATGGGGAAATAAAATACTGGGGTATTTATCGGCAGAACTGGCAAAGGATTTGGCGGCAAAGTATCCTAATGCCCGCTACACCGCAGAAATACTGGAAATTTCTGGGGGGGGTACAGACGTTTGGCTGCAATATAGAGCTTGACATTATTGTAGAAGAACAGCAACGTAGCCAGCGCACAGCGGGCGAAACGATAGTATATATAGACCGCAGCAGTAAAAAGTACCACAGTAAGCCTAATTGTTCTGGAATGAAAAACCCAAAGGGCATACCGCTAAGCCAAGCAAAGAAAAAATACACAGCTTGTAAGAAATGCTGTAAATGAGCTATGAAATAAGAGCCGCAGACTTGTAAAAGAGTTTGCGGCTTTTCGTCGTATATAGACCACAACGAAAGAGAGGCAGAAACAATGGCAAATAAAAAGGGGAGCCACCAGCTGACAAGGGCAGACAGGATAAAAATAGAGGCGCTACTTAAAGAGGGCTTAAGCAAGGCGAAAATAGCAAAGCATCTAGGAGTACACCGTAGCACTATATATAATGAGCTGAAAAGGGGAGAGTATGAACACCGTAATAGTGACTGGACGACAGAAATAAGATACAGCCCAGACATAGCGCAGGAAAAGGCAGAGGAAAATTTAAAGGTAAGAGGCACACAGCTTAAAATAGGCAACGATATTGCATATGCAAATTACATAGAGGAAAAAATAGTAAATGAGGACTACAGCCCAGCAGCAGTGCTGGGAGAGCTTAAGGCGCAGGGCAGAGAGGGGGAATTTAATACTACCGTCTGCGTGGCTACTCTTTACAGCTACATAGACAAGGGCGTTTTCCTTAAACTGACTAATAAGGATTTGCCAGTAAAGAAGAATAAAAAGCGGGGCTATAAGAAAGTACGCAAGCAGCAGGCACGGGCGGCAGCAGGCGACAGCATAGAAAAGCGCCCAGAAGAGATAGACCAGCGGGAAGAGTTCGGACATTGGGAAATGGATAGCGTAATAGGCAAGCGGGGCGTATCTAAAAACGTGCTGCTGGTACTGACGGAAAGAAAGACACGGGACGAGATTATATTTAAGCTGCCAGACCATACGGACGAGGCGGTAGTAGCGGCGCTGGATAGATTAGAGCGCAGATATGGTGCGGATATGTTTAAGCAGATATTTAAGACAATCACGGTAGACAATGGCAGCGAGTTTGCAGACGTGAACGGCTTAGAGCGTTCCATACTGGAAGAGGGGGAAAAGAGGACGCATTTATATTACTGCCACCCGTATAGCAGCTGGGAGCGTGGCACAAATGAGGTAACAAATAAAATGATACGCCGTAAAGTGCCAAAGGGTACAAACTTTGACGACAAGACCGACGAGGAAATAGAGAAAATAGAGGGCTGGATAAACGGCTACCCACGCAGGATACATGGCTACCGTTCTGCTGGGGAGCTTTTCGCAGAAGAGCTGGAAAAGCTGGCTTAATATCAGATACAGCGACTTTGAGAGGCTGGCAGCAGTGGCAGCCTTAAAGCTGCGCCCATTTCAGTAAAAGGGAGTTTACAAGGCGGGCGCACTTTGGTATAGTAGGGGCAGCACATCTGCTGTATTTCATTCTGTATAGTTAAATTCTACAAAATACCCACTACCCAATTAGTAAATATGCCGAAAGTGAAAAATTGTTCAAAAAAAGGTTGAAATTTTTAGGGAAAATTCTGAGAATAACTTTTTTCTTCCTGTTTAGAGTGCGCTATGTTACAATAAAAACGGTCTGTGTGCGGCCAGGGATTCAAGGCGCGTACAGTAAGAACCGGCAAGGTAAAGCTGACGGGCAGCGACAAAGACCTTCGGCCCTTCCATGATCAGGTTGAAGTCTTAAAGTATGATGTGATCATATGCCCGACCTGCGGGTATACGGCACTCAGCAGATTTTTTGAGTTTGTGACCACACGGCAGGCAAAGAATATTAAAAGTGCGATCAGCGTATATTTTATTGCCCGGACGGAACAGAAGGAGATCTATACCTATGATGAAGCGTTAGAGCGTTACCGGATGGCGCTTGCCAATGCTATTGTCAAAAAGACAAAAGCCAGCAAGAAGGCTTATCTGTATGAAGACGGTATGGTTATTACGCAGTAAGGCGGAGCATCTTCAGAAAGACCTGCCGGATTATGAAGCGCAGAAAAAGCAGTGTGAGGAAGAGGAGAATGAGTTCTGTTCATGGGCTGATACCGGCAGCAGCAGAAACCTGATGATTTAGAAGGAGGCATATGAAAAAGTGAATAATGCGGCAAATACGGAGAAGGAAAAGCAGGCTCCTGAAATTGTGAGGGAAGAAGACTATCTGTTTGATAAGTCATGGACCTGTCCCATATGCGGCGGGAAAATTAAGGAACGGACGGTCAAGGGCAGTAAGGTAAAACTGAAGGGGAGCGATCAGGACCTTCGGCCCCGTTACGAGCAGCTGGAATTGCTCAAATATGATGTTGTTCTGTGCCCGGCCTGCGGTTATACGGCACTGGGCAGATATTTTGATACGGTGACGCAGGTGCAGGCAAAGAATATCAGGGAAAAGATCTGCGCTAATTTTAACGCGCATGTCGAGGCGAAAAGTACATATAGTTACAGTGAAGCTCTGTGGCGCTACCGGATGGCGCTTGCTAACGCTATTGTAAAAGGGACAAAGGCCAGTGAGAAAGCCTATATCTGTCTGAAAGCGGCGTGGCTTCTGCGCAGCAGGGCTGAGCACCTGGATCAGGATCTGCCGGACTATGATGCGCAGAAGAAGCAGTGCGGCGAGGAGGAAAAAGAGTTTCTGCGCAATGCGCTTGACGGTTTTATAGAGGCGAGGGCTTCTGAGGATTTCCCCATGTGTGGGATGGATGAGTCCACGGTGGATTATCTGATCGCCGCTCTGGCCGTGGAATTTGAACGCTATGATGTGGCATCCCGTCTTGTGGTGGAAGTTTTGCATTCTACGACCAATCCACGGATGAAAGATAGGGCGAGAGATCTGAAGGAAATCGTGTCAAAAAAGATGCAGGAGAGAAATGCAGCTTCGGAGTAACAGGATTCAGTCAGATGTGAAAACGCATGATGTTTGACAATAAGCTGCTGAAAGACGAAAAGGATGCGGGAAGTTTTAAAGGGCCAAGGCCTGAGGGAGCCAAACCTTATTGAGCCTCCGTGTATGGAAGCGATGAAGGATTGCGCAAAACATAAACCGGAGTTATTCAGGACGATCGGAAAAGCAAAATTATATTAGGGCAGGCGGGGAAACGCAGAGATTACGGAATGACATAAAAATATAGTTTTCTCTTACAGCAAAATATGGTATACTTTACCTGGTATTATAAGATTGCAGGAAGGGAGAGTGAGCGATGTACTCATTTGATGAAATTAAGGCCGTGGATGCGGAGATTGCGGAGGCAATCGTAGCGGAACAGGAGAGGCAGGAAAGCCATATTGAACTGATCGCCTCTGAAAACTGGGTGAGTAAGGCAGTGATGGCGGCGATGGGAAGCCCGTTAACCAATAAATATGCGGAGGGATATCCGGGGAAGCGCTATTATGGCGGCTGTGAGTGTGTTGATGTGGTGGAAAATCTGGCGAGAGAGCGGGCGAAAAAGCTCTTTGGCTGTGATTATGCAAACGTACAGCCGCATTCCGGTGCGCAGGCGAATATGGCGGTGTTTTTCGCGGTATTAATTCCCGGAGATACCTATATGGGTATGAACCTGGATCATGGCGGACATCTGTCTCATGGTTCCCCGGTCAATATGTCAGGAAAGTATTTTAAGTGCGTACCTTACGGTGTGAATGATGAAGGCTTTATTGATTATAATAAGGTGAGAGAGATTGCGTTGGAATGCAGACCGAAGATGATCATTGCAGGAGCTTCCGCTTATGCGAGAACTATTGATTTTAAGAAATTCCGGGAGATCGCCGACGAAGTGGGAGCAGTGCTGATGGTGGATATGGCGCATATTGCCGGCCTTGTGGCGGCAGGTGTGCATCCGAGTCCGATCCCCTGGGCGGATGTGGTGACGACCACTACCCATAAGACGCTGCGGGGTCCCAGAGGCGGCCTGATCCTCTGTAATCAGGAGGCAGCGGACAAGTATAACTTTAATAAGGCTATTTTCCCGGGAACCCAGGGAGGGCCGTTAATGCATGTGATCGCGGCCAAGGCGGTCTGCTTCAAGGAGGCACTTACGCCGGCCTTTAAAGAGTATCAGCAGCAGATCGTGGAAAATGCCCAGGCACTGTGCAAAGGTCTGATGGACAGAGGGGTGGATATCGTATCCGGCGGTACGGACAATCATCTGATGCTGGTGGATCTGAGCAGGAAGGGGCTGACCGGAAAGGCCATCGAGAAGCTGCTGGATGAGGCTTATATCACAGCAAATAAAAATACGATTCCGAATGATCCGCAGAAACCTTTTGTGACAAGCGGCATCAGGCTGGGAACACCGGCGGTAACCTCCCGGGGTATGAAAACGGAAGATATGGAACGGATCGCGGAGGCGATCACGCTGATTATTGACGGCGGGGAAGAAAAAGTGCCGGAAGCGAGAGCTATTGTAAAGGATCTGACGGATAAATATCCGTTGCATTAAAAACAGCAGCTGGCCGGAGAGGGAGCCATGAGGAAGACGGTGGGGACCTGAAAGGCAGATGCAAAAATTTAAAAGGAGAATGAAAGATGACAAACTTGGAACTTCAGAAAACAGCCAATGAGGTTCGTAAAGGAATTGTGAGAGCCGTTCACAGTGCGAAAGCCGGACATCCCGGCGGGTCCCTGTCTGCGGCTGATCTCTTTACCTACCTGTATTTTGAGGAGATGAACATTGATCCGAAAAATCCCAAAAAGGAAGACCGTGACCGTTTTGTGCTCTCTAAGGGCCATACGGCGCCGGGCCTGTATTCCGTACTGGCACACAGAGGATATTTCCCGGTGGAGGAACTTCTGACACTGCGTCATTTGGGATCAAAACTGCAGGGGCATCCCTGTATGCAGGAGACTGTCGGTGTGGATATGTCTTCCGGTTCTCTGGGACAGGGACTTTCCGCAGCGGTAGGTATGGCGCTTGCAGCAAGAATGGATGGAAAAGAATACAGAACGTATGCGCTGCTTGGCGATGGTGAGATCCAGGAGGGACAGATCTGGGAGGCTGCCATGTTCGCGGGGGCAAGAAAGCTTGATAATCTGGTAGTGATCGTGGATAATAACGGCCTGCAGATCGATGGTAAGATCGAGGACGTGTGCTCTCCGTATCCTATTGACAAAAAGTTTGAAGCTTTCAATTTCCATGTGATCAATATTGATGCCCATAATTTTGATGAGATCCGTTCTGCCATGAAAGAGGCGAGGGATACTAAGGGTATGCCTACCGCCATCATTATGAAGAGCACAAAGGGCAAGGGCGTTTCCTTTATGGAAAACAACGCGGGATGGCACGGCAAGGCGCCCAGTGATGAAGAGTTTGCAGTGGCGATGGCTGACCTCGAAAAAATCGATGAAGAATTGAAGAAAGCAGGTGAATGATCATGGCAGATGTGAAGAAAATTGCAACAAGAGAAAGTTATGGCAATGCACTTGCTGCATGCGGTGCGAAATATCCGAATCTGGTGGTGCTTGACGCTGATCTGGCAGGTGCGACGAAGACAGGCGTTTTTCAGAAGGCATTTCCTGACCGACATATCGACTGCGGCATCGCGGAGTGTAATATGACAGGCATTGCCGCCGGGCTTGCTACCTGCGGTAAGATTCCGTTTATCAGTTCCTTTGCCATGTTTGCAGCGGGCAGGAACTTTGAACAGGTTCGTAACTCCATAGGTTATCCTCATCTGAACGTAAAGATCGGCGCTACCCATGCAGGTATCACTGTGGGAGAGGATGGCGCTACCCATCAGTGCAATGAAGATGTGGCTCTGATGCGCACGATTCCCGGCATGACAGTTATTGTTCCGGCGGACGATGTGGAAGCAAGGGCAGCTGTGGAGGCGGCAATCAATCATGAGGGCCCTGTATATCTGAGATTTGGCCGTGCTGCTGTGCCTGTGATCAACGATAATCCGGACTACAAATTTGAGATCGGCAGGGGCGTTGTATTAAAAGAAGGTAAGGACGTGACCATTGTGGCCACAGGCATCTGTGTAGCGGAGGCTCTTGCGGCGGCAGAGAAGCTGGCAGCGGACGGTGTGGACGCGGAAGTGATCAACATTCATACCATCAAACCTCTGGATGAGGAGCTGATCGTGGCTTCCGCAAAGAAGACCGGCAAAGTTGTGACGGTGGAAGAGCATTCTGTGATTGGCGGCCTTGGCAGTGCAGTCTGTGATGCACTCTGTGCAAAACAACCCACGCAGGTGTGCAGGATCGGCATCAACGACACCTTCGGTGAATCCGGCCCGGCAGCAGCGCTTGTGGTGAAATATGGTCTGGACGCTGAGAGCATTTATGCAAAGACAAAAGAGTTTATGAGTTAAAAAGCAAAAATGTAAAAGTGAAAGACAGGCAGACAGGGAGAGGCGTGGTGCTTTTCCCTGTCTGCTTTTTATGCACAGGCCCGCATGAGAAAATTTGCTGCCGGGGCAGCATGCGGACCGCGCGAGCGGGAAGAAAATCTTCCCTACTCGATCCCCAGCTTACTCCGATGCCTGTATTCCACCGGACTGATCCCCTGTATTCGTTTAAAACTCTGGGAAAAATAGCTGGGAGAGGAGAAACCCAGCAGGCCGGAGATCTGGGACAGGGGAAGTTCAGTTTTTGACAGGAGATATCGGCTCTCCTGAATACGGCAGGAGAGAAGGTAGTTGATGGGGGAAGTGCCATACTCTCTGTTGAAGGAATGAACCAGATAATATTTGCTGACATGGGCTACGGCGGCCAGATCATCGAGAGTCAGGCTCTCCTTGAAATGGTTTTCGATGTAGCGGCGGACGATCGCGCATTCTCTGCTGGATTTGCGGACAGAGGGTATAAAGGTCACGGTAAACCGGCTGTGGCGCATCAGGAGTAACAGCACCACTTCCAGAATATCCTGACAGACCGTGTTGTAACCGGGCTGTTTGTTCTCGATTTCGGTCAACAGGAAACGGAGGTGGTTCAGAATCTGTTCTCCGCCTGTCTGAAAATGGACCACGGAGTAACCGTTGCCTGTCTCATCACTGTCTACGTCGCTGGATACCGCCTCAAGGCCGTCCACCCCCATGACGATGTACTCCAGAGGTTTATCTTCGGAACTCACTTCGGTATGTTCAATATTGGAATTGACGATGATGACGTCGTTTGTACCGATGGGTACAGCCTCCTCATTGGTCCGCAGATAGCCGGAGCCATCCGTGATGAAAAAAACTTCAGCACAGGGATGCGTGTGCAGCGTGGAATTCCATTCCGCACTGTACCGGGCGATACTGATGTACAGAAGCTTGGTGACAGAGCGGTCCACCGGAGGCGTTACAGCCAGGGAATCAAGAACATAACGGTTGGTACTCATGGGATAATTTCCTCCTTTGAAAATGGCATTTACATGAACGATAGAATAATATGGAATATAGGACAGCAATATACATAAAAAATGTAACAAGATAGTGAAAGTGTGCTCTTCTTATGATTTTCATAATAAAACCTTTTTGACGACAAAGCAAGAGGATTTTACATCAATAAATCAAAAATAACTGTGTACAAAAAAAGGTGAAATAAAAAAATTCGTCAACTTGTATAAGAGAAACGGGACAATTTATAAAAAAAAGACAAAAATAACCTAAATAGACAATATCTATAAAAAAGTAAGCAACATTGAGATAGGAAACCGGAGAGGATGCTGTTATACTTAAAACAGGTAAACAGAAAAAGGAAAACCTGTTTTATCACAAATCTATCATAATCAGGAGGTAAAATCATTATGAAAAAGATACTCAGTATCTTGCTTGCAGCAGTGTTGACAATGTCCATGCTGGCTGGCTGTGGTAACAGCACACCGGATACGCCTGCAGAAGAACCTGCACCGGCTGAGACAGAGGCACCGGCGGAAGAGCCCGCTGAAGAACCTGCGGAAGAAGCGGAAGCGCCTGCAGAAGGTGCAACCATCACTGTAGCGGCGATCGAGACCGCATACGGCAGCGATATGTGGAAAGAGGTCTGCGATGCTTTCACAGCGCAGACTGGCATTGCGGTTGAGCTGATCACAGATAAGAATCTGGAAGATGTGATCGGACCGTCCATGCAGGCAGGAGAATTCCCGGATGTGATTCATCTGGCAACGGGCCGTGAAAAGGCTCTGACAGAAACTTTTATCAAGGACCAGAATCTTGTGGACCTCACGGATGTACTGTCCATGACAGTTCCCGGCGAAGATAAGAAAGTCAGCGACAAGATTGCAGGCGGCTTTACAGAGACAAGTCTGACAAATCCTTACGGCGACGGCAAGACATATCTTGCTCCGATGTTCTATTCACCCTGTGGACTGTTCTATAACGCAGGCCTGTTTGAAGAAAAAGGCTGGAGCGTACCCACAACATGGGATGAGATGTGGGAACTGGGCGACAAGGCGAAAGCGGAAGGCATCTCCCTGTTTACATATCCTACCACGGGTTACTTTGACGCATTCTTCTATGCGCTGATGTATTCAGCTGGGGGAGCGGATTTCTTTACAAAGGCTACCAACTATGAAGAAGGTATCTGGGATACACCGGAAGCACAGACCTGTTTCGATATCGTGGCAAAACTTGCAGAGTACACTGAGCCCACAACACCGGCGCAGGCTAACGATCAGGATTTCACAAAGAACCAGCAGTTAGTTCTGGACAACAAAGCGCTGTTTATGCCTAACGGCACATGGATCGTAGGCGAGATGGCGGAAGCGCCGAGAGCAGATGGTTTTAAATGGGGTATGACAGCTCTTCCGGCTATCAAGGCAGGCGGCGACGGCTACAGCTACACATGGTTTGAGCAGGCATGGATTCCGGCTGGCGCAGCAAATCAGGATGCTGCTAAACAGTTCGTTGCATTCCTTTACAGCGACGCAGCCTGTGAGGCATTTGCAAAAGCAGGTGCAATCCAGCCCGTACTGAACATCGCAGAGAAATTAGAAGGCGATAATCAGATGTTCTATGCGATCTATGACAACGGCGCAAAAGCAGCTATGGGTAACTTTGCAGCATACGATGGCCAGGTGATCACAGTGACCAATCGTGAAGTTTGGTTTGATCCCGTAAATTCTATGGTATCCGGCAATATGACAAAAGATGACTGGATCGCAGGAATCAAGGAGTACAACGATCAGATGCGCGAAAATCTGGTACAGTAACAAGAGAAAGCATCGAGACGATAGTTGAGATGGTACAGTAACAAGCCAGGGGAAGTAGAAAGTTTGTGGGGCATCTTTCTACAGATGGGAAAAGTGAATGAGGAAACGGCGGTAGCAGCAGGCTGCTCACCGCCGTTTTTTTAAAAAGGAGGTGTTTCGTTTCATGAAAAAGCGATCAGGCCGAAACGGGTTTATATTTCTTTGTGCGGCGCCGGCAGTGATCCTGTTTACGGTTTTTATGGTAATTCCTACGATTAATGTGTTCAGAATGTCCCTGTTTAAACGCAGCGCCTATTCTCCGACGGAAGATTTTGTAGGGTTAGATAATTTCACGAAACTGTTTAAGGACGCAAACTTTATCCGTTCCATGCAGAATACGATTCTGCTGATTGTGGTAGTGACGATCATTACGTTTGGTTTTGCTCTGGTATTTGCGGCGATTCTGACAAGAGAGAAAATCAAGGGACAGAATTTTTTCCGGGTGATTTTCTATATCCCAAATATTTTGTCGGTAGTTGTCATTTCCGCTATCTTCAGTGCGATCTATGATACGAACAATGGTACGTTAAATAATCTGCTGTCTCTGTTTTCAAGGGAGAAGGTGGCGATCCTCTGGAAAGGGGAGGATATGGTTATGACCAGTCTGATCATCGCCATGATCTGGCAGGCCATCGGTTATTATATGGTAATGTACATGGCTTCCATGGCCAGCATACCGGTGAGTCTGTATGAGAGTACCAGTCTGGACGGCGCCGGACGGATCACACAGTTTTTCCAGATCACTCTGCCGCTTATCTGGACTAACATTCGTACGACGTTAACTTTCTTTATCATCAGTACGATCAATATGGCGTTTCTGTTTGTAAAGGCCATGACTTCCGGCGGGCCAAACGGCGCTTCGGAGGTGGCGCTTTCCTATATGTATAAGCAGGCGTATACGAATTCCTCCTACGGATATGGAATGGCGATCGGGGCTCTGGTGTTCCTGTTCTCCTTTGCTCTGTCAGCGCTTGTCAATGCGGTTACAAAACGGGAACCGTTAGAATTTTAAGGAGGGCAGGCAATGGAAAGGACGAAAAAATCATCGGCCGACAGGCTGTACAAAATATTTATTTATGTGGCGCTTATCACACTGGCCGTTACGATCATTATTCCGGTGGCTTGGGTGTTTATGGCTTCCATCAAGGAAAACAGCGAATTCTACGGCAACCCCTGGGCGATGCCGGCAGGCTTCTATATTCAGAATTTCGCAGATGCCTGGGGTAAGGCCAGAATGGGCGAGTACATGTTTAACTCAGTGGTTGTCACGGCGCTTGCTCTTGTGATCCTTCTGGTGGTGGCGCTTCCGGCGGCTTATGTGCTGTCCCGTTTTGAATTTAAGGGAAGAAAGTTTTTAAATGTGGCGTTTATGGGAGGATTGTTTATCAATGTAAACTATATTGTGGTGCCGATCTTTTTGATGTTAGTGGACGGTGACAAGCTGTTGAAAAATTCTTTCGGGGGCGGATTCTTTTTGAATAACATCGTTGTGCTGGCAGTGGTCTATGCTTCTACGGCGCTGCCCTTTACGATCTATCTGCTTTCGGGCTACTTTGCAACCCTGGCCCACGATTATGAGGAGGCGGCCTATATTGATGGTGCGGGTTACGGTACGACAATGTTAAAGATCATCTTTCCGATGGCACAGCCTTCGATCATTACGGTGATTCTGTTTAACTTCCTTTCCTTCTGGAATGAGTATATTATCGCGATGACGTTATTGAGCGATCCGAAGGGAAGCAAGACGCTGCCGGTGGGCCTGATGCAGCTTACACAGGCGCAGCAGTCAGCGGCCCAGTATGGCCAGCTCTATGCAGGCCTGGTACTGGTCATGCTGCCGACATTGATTCTTTATATCTGTGTACAGAAGAAGCTGACACAGGGTATGACACTTGGCGGTCTGAAAGGGTAAGGTGAGAGCATGAATTTTTGGAAAGAGCATATGAGTCTGCGGCTTGGAATCATCACAGCGTTTTTTGTGGTTGGGCTTATACTGGTAATGGTGGGCTGGAAGATGACAGGGAAACTTATCGGGCTTGGCATTATGCTGATTGGTTTGGTATTGCTTCTGGCAGCCCTTATGATTTATAATAAACCTTTCGAGGATCCAAAACGTTAGTCTGGATAAAAAGCCCGGCCGGACCATGCTGTGTCCCGGCCGGGACAAATAAATTTACCGAGGTAGTGCAGAATGACTGAAAAAATAGAAAACAGAGGACGGGTTACGATTCCTACGGATGTGGATGTGGTGCCGGAAACCCTGGAACTGCTTGCCCGTTTCGGAGCGGATGCCATCCGGGACTGTGACGGCACGGATTACCCGGAAGCGTTGAAAGTGGTAGATGCAAAAGTGTATTCTACCTACTATACGACCAGAAAAGACAATGCCTGGGCAAAGGCAAACCCGGATGAAGTACAGCAGTGCTATATCATGACCGGGTTTTATATGGCGAAAGAAGAACCCTTAAAGATTCCGCTGATGAAAGGGATCAGCAACGAACTTCTGATGGTTAATACCCGGGATGACAGGAAACGCTGGTGGGAAGTGATGGACAGAAGTCTCGGAACACCTGTGTCTGTGGAGGAGTGGGAGTATGAGGAGGAAAACGGCTGTGTGATCCTGAAAGAGCCTGTGCCCTGGCATGAATATACGGTGAGCTTCCTCGCTTATCTGATCTGGGATCCGGTTCATATGTACAATGCGGTGGTCAATGACTGGCAGGGGGTGGAACATCAGATCACCTTTGACGTGCGTCAGCCCAAAACCCATGCCCATACGCTTTCGCGTCTGCGCAGGTTTGTGGAAGAACACCCTTATGTGGATGTGATTCGTTATACTACATTTTTTCATCAGTTTACCCTGATCTTTGATGAACTGAAACGGGAAAAATATGTGGACTGGTACGGGTATTCCGCATCGGTTTCCCCTTATATACTGGAAAAGTTTGAAAAGGAAGCCGGGTATCCTTTCCGACCGGAGTATATCATCGACCAGGGGTATTATAATAATCAGTACCGGGAACCCAGCCGGGAGTATAAGGATTTTATGGCATTTCAGCGCCGTGAGGTGGCGGCGTTTGTGAAGGAGATCGTGGATCTCACCCATGAACTGGGAAAAGAGGCGATGATGTTTCTCGGGGATCACTGGATCGGCACGGAACCTTTTATGGAAGAGTTCAGGAATACGGGAGTGGATGCGGTGGTAGGGTCTGTGGGGAACGGATCTACACTGCGACTGATCTCAGATATTTCGGGTGTGAAATACACGGAGGGGCGTTTTCTGCCGTACTTTTTCCCTGATACGTTCCGTGAGGGCGGGGATCCGGTGAAGGAGGCAAAAGAAAACTGGGTGACGGCACGCAGAGCGATCCTGCGCAAACCCATCGATCGGATCGGCTACGGCGGTTATCTGAAGCTGGCCTGTCAGTTTCCGGAGTTTATAGAGTACGTGGAAAGTGTATGCAGGGAGTTCAGGGAGCTCTATGAGAACATTCAGGGTACGGAGGGTTACTGTCAGAAAAAGGTGGCGGTACTGAACTGCTGGGGAAAGATGCGTTCCTGGGGCTGTCATATGGTGCACCATGCGCTGTATCAGAAGCAGAATTACAGCTATGCCGGAGTGATCGAGGCGCTGTCCGGGGCGCCCTTTGAGGTAGTATTTTTGTCTTTTGACGATATCAGGGAAAACCCGGCCTGCCTGGAGGATGTCGATGTGCTGCTTAATGTGGGGGACGGCGACACAGCCCATACCGGAGGAGCGGTCTGGGAGGATGCGGCTGTTTCGTCGGCGTTACGGCGTTTTATTTATGAGGGCGGCGGCTTTATCGGTGTGGGAGAACCTTCGGGCCATCAGTATCAGGGACATTTTATACAGCTGGCGCAGGCCCTCGGCGTGGAAAAAGAGACAGGATATACGCTGGGATATGATAAATATAATTGGGAAGAACACAGAGATCATTTTATACTGGAAGACTGCCCGGGGGAAGTGGATTTCGGCGAGGGAAAGAAAAACATGTATGCCCTGGAGGGGGCGAAGATCCTGGTGCAGCGGGAGAAGGAAGTGCAGATGGCGGTGAATGAATACGGGAAAGGCCGCTGCGTCTATCTTTCCGGACTGCCCTACAGCTTTGAGAACAGCAGGATCCTGTACCGGGCGGTGCTTTGGAGCAGTCACAGCGAAGGGCAGCTTACGCAGTGGTTTTCGGACAATTACAACGTGGATGTCCATGCCTATGTGAAGAACGGGAAATTCTGCGTGGTCAATAATACCTATGAGCCCCAGAGTACTGTGGTGTATAAGGGGGACGGGGAAAGCTTTTTACTTGACTTGCAGGCAGGTGAGATCAGGTGGTATGAGGTGTAACTGAATAGTTATCTAAGGTTTTGTGCCTGTGTGCGGCTGGCGGGAAAGTTGTCTTCTGTGCATGGGCACATTGTGAAAGCGGGGATATGGTTGAAAGCCAGATGCGACAGGATGGCCGAAAGGGTGAACATGGAGGTAAACGTGAAAGAATTTTTCTATGACATGATAAAAGATCCGGGATGCTTTGCCGTGAACAGGGAAGCGCCGCATGCGGATCATCTCTTCTGCAGAAATGTGGAGGAAGCGGTGAAAGAAACAAGCAGTTTCCGGTTTTCTCTGAACGGCCTGTGGAAATTTCACTATGCGAAAAATTACAGAAGTACAATTCCAGGATTTGAGAAAACAGCGTACAACTGCGAAGGCTGGGATGATATTCCGGTGCCTGCCCATATTCAGATGGAGGGGTACGATGCTCCCCAGTATGCGAATACTCAGTATCCCTGGGATGGCAGAGAGGAGATCGTGCCCGGGGAAGTGCCGGAGCATTTTAATCCTGTGGCAAGTTATGTAAAGTATTTTGAGGTGCCAGAGCATTTTGACAGGGAGAGAGTTTATATTTCTTTCCAGGGAGCGGAGAGCGGCATGGCGCTCTGGCTGAACGGGCAGTTTGTGGGGTACAGCGAGGACAGCTTTACGCCTGCGGAGTTTTTCTTAAGCCCCTGGCTGGCAGAAGGGAAAAATAAGCTGGCAGTGCAGGTCTTTAAATGGACCTCCGGCAGCTGGTGTGAGGATCAGGATTTCTTCCGGTTTTCCGGGCTTTTTCGGGAGGTGTATCTTTACACGACACCAAAGATCCATGTCAGGGATCTGAAGGTGGAGACGGATCTTTCGGGGGGAGAACAAAGAGAGGTGCCGGACGGGGAATTTTCGGAGAGCGATCCGGGCGTGGAAACGGCCATGAGCGGACTGTCAGCGGGATACCAGAACGGAACGCTGCAAGTGACGGTTTGGGCTGCAGCAGGTTCAGAATGTGCAGAAAGCGGCGGGGAGAAGGGCGCGGGACAAATCAGTCTCTCTCTTTACGGGTCCTGGAAAGGCTTTGGGGAGGAAAGACTGGAGGATGCTCTGTGTCTGTCTGTAAAAAAAGATTTTTTGGCGGCAGGGGAGAACCGCTATACATTGGAAGTCAGGGAACCGAAACTGTGGAGTGCGGAGGAACCGAACCTGTATCAGCTGCTGATGCAGGTCTACGACGAAAAAATGGTGCTGCAGGAAGTGATCCTGCAGGATGTGGGGTTTCGGAAATTTGAGCTAAAAGACAGTATCATGTATCTGAACGGGAAGCGGATCGTTTTTAAGGGCGTCAACCGCCATGAGTTTTGCTGTGAGAGCGGTCGGGTGGTCTCTGATGCGGACACGCTGACAGATATCCTGACCATGAAGCGGCACAATATCAATGCGATCCGCACCAGCCATTACCCCAACAGTTCCCTGCTCTATAAACTGTGCGACCGCTACGGTCTGTATCTGATCGCGGAGAACAATCTGGAATCCCACGGCAGTTTCGATGCGGTGCTGAAAGGGCAGGCACCCATGGAAAACGTAGTGCCTGGAGACCGTATGGAATGGCTGGACGCCATGCTTGACAGAGTGCGTTCCTGCTATGAGCGGGATAAAAACCATCCGGCCATCCTGATCTGGTCCTGCGGCAACGAATCCTACGGCGGAAAAGTGCTCTGTGAGATGGCAGGGGAGTTCCGCAGGCTGGATAAAAAGAGACTTGTCCACTATGAGGGGATTTTTCATGACAGAAGATATCCGGAGACATCGGATATGGAGAGCCAGATGTACACTTCTGTGGCGGATATAAGACGCTATCTTAAAACGCATCGGGATAAGCCCTTTATCTGCTGTGAATACAGCCATGCCATGGGCAATTCCTGCGGCGGGATGGAGCTGTACACGGATCTTGCTGAGGAGGAGGCTCTGTATCAGGGAGGCTTTATCTGGGATTATATCGATCAGTCTCTGACAAAAAAGGACCGGTATGGCAGACCGTTCCAGGCTTACGGCGGGGACTTTGGTGACAGGCCAACAGATTTTTCCTTCAGCGGAAACGGCATTGTCTACGGCGGGGACAGAAAACCTTCCCCGAAGATGCAGTGCGTGAAGTACAATTATCAGAATATCCGCATAGCCATCGATGAGGAAGCAGGCTGTTTCACAGTAAAAAACAGGCACCTGTTTTTAAACACGGATCGTTTTGACTGCATCCTGACGCTTTCCGGAAACGGGAAAGTGCTGGTAAAAGAAAGACTGACAGTTTCCGTGGGGCCGTTGGAGGAGAAGACTCTCCGGCTGCCGGCAGCCTTTGCAAAGCCGCGGAAACAGCCGGACGTCTATGCGGTGACGGTGTCCTTTGTTCTGCGGGAGAACACATCCTGGGGGGAGGCAGGTCATGAGATCGCTTTCGGTGAGAAGGCCTTTGTTGTAAAACCGGAGGAGATCCCGGAGGCCGGGAGACCGGCTTATGGGACAGCATGGAAGATCTGCGAAAAAAAGCCTTTTACGGTGATTCATGGATTTCATAATATCGGCGTTCGCGGAGAGGATTTTGAAGTCCTGTTTTCCACGTTATTCGGAGGACTTGTCTCCTACCGGTACGGCGGGAAGGAGATGCTCGCACAGATGCCAAAGCCCAATTTCTGGCGGGCCTTGACGGACAATGACAGAGGAAATCTGATGCCCGACAGGTATGGGCAGTGGAAGCTCGCAAGTCTGTATGCGACGCCGAAGGAAGAAAGTACCGTCGGAACAAACCACTATTATAACAGTACCATGCCGCAGGTGCGTGAGGAGGCGGACCGTGTGACAGTGGCCTATACTTACCACTTACCCACTGTACCGAAAAGCAGCTGTGCGCTCTCCTATACGGTCTATGGCGACGGGACGGTGGAGACGGCGCTTGTGTACGATCCGGTGCCGGGGCTGGGAGACATGCCGGAGTTCGGCGTGCTGTTCAAGCTGGACGCGGACTATGACAAGGTCGCCTGGTTCGGGCAGGGGCCGGAGGAGACCTACGCCGACAGGCGCTGTGGCGCGAAACTTGGAATCTACAGAAACCGTGTGGAGGACAATATGGCGAAGTACCTGGTGCCCCAGGAGTGCGGCAATAAGGTGGGCGTCTATTCCGCATGGGTGACGGATGAAAAGGGTACCGGGCTTTTGTTTGCCGGAGATCAGATGAATTTTTCCGCGCTGCCCTATACGCCCCATGAGATCGAGAATGCGGATCATCCCTATGAGCTGCCGGAGCGCCATTACACAGTGATCCGGGTTGCCGAAGGACAGATGGGCGTGGGAGGCGACGACAGCTGGGGGGCATGGCCGAAGGCGGACAGTCTGCTTGATGTAAGCGGAAGGAAGGAGTTCCGGTTCTTTTTCAGAGGTATTTGAGAGATATGACAGAACAACAGGAAGAAAAGAGAGGGAGAGAAGATGGGAAGAGATGAGAGAGAAGTTTTACGGATCGCAGAGCAGTTTGAGACGGAAGGGATCATAGAGAGTGTGTCGGCCCACGGAAACGGGCATATCAACGATACCTATCTGGTAACATGCAGGGCATCGGATGGATATAAGAGATATATTTTACAGCGCATCAACCATGAGATTTTCAAAAAACCCCGGGAGGTGATGGAAAATGTGCTGGGTGTTACGGAGTTTTTGCAGGGAAAGATCGCGGAAAACGGGGGGGATCCGGAGAGGGAGACGATGCATGTGGTGCCGGCAAAAGATAAGGCGCCCTGTCGGAAACAGGAGGACGGCACATACTGGCGGATGTACCGGTTTATTGAAAACGCCACCAGTTATGATGCTGTGAAGGAGCCGAAAGATTTTTATGAGAGTGCCCTGGCATTCGGGCATTTTCAGAAAATGCTGGCAGATTATCCGGCGAAAGAACTCTTTGAGACGATTCCCGATTTTCACAATACGGTAAAGCGGTTTGATGCTTTCAAAAAAGCGGTAAAAGAGGATGTGATGCACCGGGCGGCGGGTGTGCAGGGGGAGATCCGGTTTATTCTGGACAGAGAAAAGGACTGCCATGCGATCTGTGATCTGCTGGCTGCCGGGGAGATACCGTTACGGGTTACCCACAATGATACAAAGTTAAATAATATTATGATAGATAATGAGACGGGAAAAGGCATCTGCATTATTGATCTGGATACGGTGATGCCGGGGAGCGCTCTGTATGACTTCGGAGATGCCATCCGTTTCGGCGCCTGCACGGGAGCGGAGGATGAGCCGGATCTGTCGAAAATATCCTGCGATCTGGAACTGTTTGAGGTTTACACAAAGGGTTATATAGAGGGCTGTGGCGGCGCTCTGACACAGACTGAGATCCGTATGCTGCCCATGGGAGCGAAAGTGATCACGTTGGAACAGGGGATCCGGTTTCTGACCGATTATCTGGAGGGAGATCACTACTATAAGACGGAGCGCCCGGGACAGAATCTGGACCGCACAAGAACCCAGCTTAAGATGGTGAAAGACATGGAAGAGAAATGGGGAGAGATGGAGAGAATCGTGGAAAACTGCGGAGAAATCCGGGCTTAACTACATGATTGAAAAACAGGAAAGGGGCTGTCGGAAAATAGATAGCCCCTTTTTGCGCAAGTCCGCAAAAAGATATATTAAGTTCTCACTTAACACAAAGCCATGAAATACAGGGAAACGTATGAAATGGAGGAGAAAAGGATATAGGGATAAAGCAAGGTATTTCCGGCTGGCGGCACCCGCTCAGCCGGATTATTTTTCTTGCATATCTGCGGTATTCATGGTACGATAAAAACCGCGATGAAAAATATTAAGAAAAAAGAATACAGAAAGGCGTGGTCATTGCTATGATAGAAGCGGCAATATACGGATACGGAAATATCGGCAGCGGAGTAGTGGAAGTCATTGAAAAAAATCAGGACAGAATCGCGAAGGCAGTCGGCCAGGGCGTGCATGTAAAGTATGTGCTGGATCTGCGTAATTTTGAGGGCGATCCGATACAGGAAAAGGTGGTGCATGACGTGGATATTATCGTGAATGATCCGGAGATAAAGATCGTCTGCGAGACCATGGGGGGCAACGAACCCGCTTTCACATTCACAAAAAAAGCGCTGCTTGCGGGAAAGAGCGTCTGTACTTCCAATAAGGAACTGGTGGCAAACCACGGTGCGGAGTTAATTCAGATCGCGAAAGAGCATCACTGTAATTATTTTTTTGAGGCCAGTGTGGGAGGCGGGATCCCTGTGATTCGGACCATCAACAACGCCCTGAAGCAGGAAACGATTCTGAATATCAGCGGTATCGTGAATGGTACGACGAATTATATTCTGACGAAGATGGAAAAGGAAGGAGCCGCTTTTGAGGATGTGCTGAAGGAGGCGCAGGAATTGGGGTTTGCGGAACGGAATCCGGAGGCTGATGTGGAGGGGTATGACGCCTGCAGAAAGATCGCCATCCTTTCTTCCCTGATGAGTGGGAAGACCGTGGACTATCAGGATATTGATACGGAAGGCATTACGAAACTGTCGGCGGAAGATTTTCTCTATGGGAAAAAGATGGGGAAGACCGTGAAACTGTTGGCTATGAGCAAGCTGACAGAGAACGGCTATCTTGCCCAGGTGTCTCCGGTGTTGATCGGGCAGGAGAATCCGCTTTATAGTGTGAACGGTGTGTTTAATGCCATTTTAATAGAAGGTAATACGCTGGGAAATACCATGTATTACGGCAGCGGCGCCGGGAAGCTCCCTACAGCCAGCGCAGTGGTGGCGGATGTGGTGGAAGCGGCGCGGTTTTCTGGAAGTCATCTGCCCATAGACTGGAGTGAGGAGAAAGTCACGTTAGCCGCGCTTTCCGCCTCGAAGAGACGTTTCTTTGTACGGCTTGACAGAAATCAGGTATCAGAGGCCATGGCAGCGGAAGCCTTCGGCATCGGCAGGGTGGTATGTCTGGAGGAGCTGCCTGAGGAGTACGGCTATATTACGTCTGTGATGGGTGAGGGAGAGTTTGCGGAGAAATTTGAAAACATGGCCGGAGCGATCTCCCGTATTCGGATTGAGGAGTAAGGAATACAGAGGGAGGTCAAAGTTCCATGAAATATATCGTAGTTCTGGGGGACGGTATGGCGGATGAGCCGATAGAGGCTCTTGGCGGGAAGACGCCGCTTGCCTATGCCGATACGAAAATGATGGATCAGCTCAGCAAAAAGGGCGAGGTGGGCATGGTACACACGATTCCCGACGGTATGAAGCCGGGTTCCGATACGGCGAACCTTTCGGTGCTGGGGTATGATCCAAAAAGGTATTATTCTGGGCGCTCTCCGCTTGAGGCGCTGTCCATCGGCGTACCGATGAAAGAGACGGACATTGCGATCCGGTGCAATATTGTGACGATCTCCGAGGAGGAAGAGGCGTTTGAGGATAAGATCATTATCGATCACAGTTCCGATGAGATCAGCACGGAGGACTGTGCGGTTTTATTGAGGGCTGTGCAGGAAGCGCTGCAGAATGAGACGTATCAGTTCTATGTGGGCACCAGCTACAGGCACTGTCTGATCTGGAATAGGGGAACAGTGGTGGAGCTTACGCCGCCCCACGATGTACTGGGGCAAAGGATCGGGCAGTATCTGCCTGGTGATGCGGCTTTGCGGCGTATGATGGAAGTAAGCTACGGCATTTTAAAGGATCATCCCCTGAATGTGGAGCGGAAGAAAAAAGGCTTGAACCCGGCCAACTGCTGTTGGTTCTGGGGGGCGGGGACGAAGCCGATGCTCTCCGATTTTGAGGAAAAAACCGGTAAGAAGGGACTGATGATCTCCGCGGTGGATCTGTTAAAGGGGATCGCTGTGGGAGCCGGCATGGGCGTGGCTCATGTGGAGGGCGCAAACGGCGGCCTGCATACCAATTATGAAGGGAAGGCCCGGGCGGCGGTGGAAGGTCTGTTACACCAGGGCTATGATTTTGCCTATATCCATGTGGAAGCGCCGGATGAGATGGGACATCAGGGCAGCGTGGAGAAAAAAGTGCAGGCCATCGAATATCTGGACGACCGGGTGATCCGTCCTGTGGTGGAGGCCATGGATCAGTCCGGAGAGGATTACAGGCTGCTTATCCTGCCGGATCATCCCACACCGATCCGCGTCAGAACCCACACGGCGGACAATGTGCCTTATCTGCTCTACGACAGCAGAAAAGACTTGCAGTCTGATAGGGGCTATCATGAGGAAGAGGCGGCAGGTGGTCCGTTTGTGGGGCAGGGATATGAATTGATCAATATTCTGTTCTCAGAATGAAGAGGAAGCCCTGTCGGACAGGGCAGAATATGTGCCATAAAACTGTCGGCGGAAAACAGACTGGCGGCAGCGGAAAAGAGGAGTGAATTGTGAAAAAAGTTGTGAAATTCGGCGGGAGTTCTCTTGCCAGTGCGGAACAGTTTGAAAAAGTGGGAAATATTATCCGGGCGGATAAGGACAGGCGCTACGTGGTGCCGTCAGCTCCCGGAAAACGGTATTCCAAGGACACGAAAGTGACGGATATGCTCTATGACTGCTATGCTCTTGCGGAGGAGGAGATGGACTTTGCACAGGATTTTGCGGCGATCAGAGCGCGCTATCAGGAGATCATAGACGGACTTCATCTGGAACTTTCCCTGGAGAAGGAATTTCAGGTAATGGAGGAAAATTTCAGAAACAAGGCAGGCAGCGATTATGCGGCTTCCCGGGGAGAGTATTTGAACAGTATCATTATGGCGAACTACCTGGGGTATGAGTTTATTGATGCGGCGGATGTGATCCGGTTTAACGACGACGGGGAATTCGATGCGGAGACCACCAACAAAATTCTGGGCAAGAGGCTGGAAAAGGCAGAATATGCGGTGATCCCCGGCTTTTACGGTGCGAAGAAAAACGGAACCGTGAAGACTTTTTCGAGGGGCGGATCCGATGTGACAGGTTCCATTGTATCCAGAGCGGTGCAGGCGGATGCCTACGAAAACTGGACCGACGTGTCCGGCTTTCTGGTGGCGGATCCCCGTATTATCTACAAACCCGAGCCTATCGAGATGATCACCTACAGGGAACTGCGGGAGCTTTCCTACATGGGAGCCTCGGTGCTCCATGAGGACGCCATCTTCCCAGTGCGGAAAGAGGGGATTCCCATCAACATCCGCAATACCAATAGGCCTGCGGATGAGGGCACCTGGATCGTGGGAAGCACCTGTCAGAAATCCAAATACACGATCACCGGTATCGCCGGAAAGAAGGGGTTCTGTTCGGTGATTTTAGAGAAGGACATGATGAATTCGGAGATCGGCTTTGGCAGAAAAGTGCTGCAGGCCTTTGAGGATAACCATATTTCCTTTGAACATATGCCATCGGGTATCGATACGATGACGATTTTAGTGCATCAGGATGAGTTTGTGCATAAGGAACAATCCGTGGTTTCTGCCATCAACAGGATGGCTCATCCGGATCATATCGAGATCGAAGCGGATTTGGCGTTGATCGCCGTGGTGGGCAGAAGCATGAAGTCTTCCAGAGGTACGGCGGGCAGGATCTTCTCAGCCCTGGCTCACGCCAATGTGAACGTGAAGATGATCGATCAGGGATCTTCCGAGTTAAACATTATTATCGGTGTGAAGAACGAGGACTTTGAGGTGGCGATCAAGGCAATCTACGATATTTTTGTGTTGGCGAGACTGTAGACCGGCAGTTATGATTTAACTGATCTACAATGATTAAAATGAAACTGTAACAGCTGTAAAAAGCAGGTAACTGTAAAAAGTGACCTGCTTTTTTTATGCGCAGCCCCATGCAGAGGAAATATGCCGCATAAGCAGCGCATGGGGCGCACGGCGGGCAGGGAAAAGTGTATCTGCCTGATTGCGACTTACAATCTGTACTTGCAGCATAAAAACTTTTCCATATCCGTTCGGATAATATTTTCTACTTCAGATCAGAAATTGCAAAAATAATTACCAAAACAATAAAAAAATATTTTATATCAAGTAATTGGTAAAAAAATAGCGAAATAATACAAAAAATATTAAAATAACAAAAATAGTATTGAAAAACGACAAAAAATATGTTAGTTTAATAATATAAAAATAAAAGGAAGGAGGAGTAACAGGGTATGAAAGCAAAAAACCCGGTAACATTGCTGACAGCACAATGGGGGGATCTTCCCTTTGAGGAAGTCTGTAAGCTTGCATCAAAGATGGGATACGACGGACTCGAGATAGGGTGCGGTGGAGACCATATGGATGTGGTGAGGGCTGCTACGGATCTTACTTATGTGGAAGAGAAAAAGGCTTTGTTAGAAAAGTATCATCCGTATAGGCTTTCGGGGGCGTTGTGTCATGCTCCGTCATGGCTGCCTTTGCCGTGATTTTTTGTCCCTCGGTCAGCTCCGGCAATGGGTTTTCTTTTGCGGTTTTCCCGTCCTCCGGCTTCTCTTTTAAGGTGGCACGGAAGCGGCGTTCCAGTTCCTTAAAGCCCTCACATTTGACGGTCTTTCCCTTTGCCGTAAAGGTCACGCCGCCGCAGGAAAAGGAAGCGGTCACGGCTTCGTATCGGTGGGGCTGCGCCGTTGCGGATAACAGTTTCATGGAGAGTAAAAGCAGGATATTCCTTTCGCTTTCGGGCAGGCTGCCCTTGTCCGTTTTTACCGCTTCGGCGGTGGGGATAATGGCGTGGTGGTCGGACACTTTTTTGCTGTTTAATATCCGGGAGTAGTCCGGGGAGAGGTCTGCGCCCTTTGCAAAGTCCAGTGTGTTAAAAAGCCCGGACACGATAGTTTCAGCGGTGGGGAGCATATCGTCCGTGAGATATTGGCTGTCCGTCCGGGGGTAGGTGCATAGCTTCTTTTCATAGAGCGATTGGGTGTAGTCAAGGGTCTGTTTGGCGGTGTAGCCGTAAAGCCTGTTTGCTTCCCGCTGCAAGGTCGTTAAGTCGTAAAGGCGGGGCGGGTTCTCGGTCTTTTCCTCCCGGACAAGGGAAGTGCAGACGGCGGTTTTCCCGTCACAATCCGCACGGATTTTTTCGGCTTCTGCCCTGTCCCCGTATGCCGGGCTTGCCGCTTCAAAAGTGCCGTCCCCGATATGCACCACATAATATTTTTTCTTCTGAAAATTTTCTATGGCGTTGTCCCGTTCCACAAGCAGGGAGAGGGTCGGTGTCTGTACCCGCCCCACGTTCAAGGTGTGGTTGTAGAGGACGGAGAAAAGGCGGGTCGCATTGATACCGATTAGCCAGTCAGCCTTTGCCCGGCATAGTGCGGAATGATATAACGGGTCGTAGTCGTGTCCGTCCCGCAAATCGTCAAAGCCCTTTCTGATTGCGCTTTCCTCCATGCTGCTTATCCATAGGCGGTAGAACGGCTTTTCACACCCGGCTTTCTCATAGACAAAGCGGAAAATCAGTTCCCCCTCACGCCCTGCGTCCGTGGCGCATACAAGGGCTTCCACGTCTGCCCTGTGCATGAGGTTCTTTAAGGTTTCAAACTGTTCTTCCTTGTCCGGGGATATGACGGTTTCCCACGTCTGGGGCAGGATTGGTAAGTCCTCATAACGCCATTTCTTAAAATCCCCGTAGTGGGTAGCGTCTGCCAGTCCCGCAAGGTGTCCCACACACCAGCTAACAAGAAAACCTGCGCCCTCCATGTAGCCGTCCTTTCTTTCACCTGCGCCGATTACGGCGGCGATTGACATTGCAACGCTTGGTTTTTCTGCGATTACAAGTTTATGCTGCATAAAAATTTCTCCTTTCAGCGTTCCGGCTCGGTGCGTTTCTTTGCCTGCAACTTCTTGATACAGTACCCGATACAAGGGGATAGCTCCTTGTTATAAGGGCAGCCAGTACAAGCCGGGGAACGGGGGACGGGCGGCGTGTCGTCCCCATGCCGCCCGTGTCCCGGTTTCTGTGTCATCATCTTTTCATAGGGGCTGTCTGTGAACCACGTCATAAGCCGCCCTCCGTATCATCTTCAAGCCCTGTTTCTTCCTCCGCTTCGGTGTCCTCTGCGTTCTCTGTATCGTCCCCGTAGCTGTCATAATCGGTTTCGTCCTCATAGTCGGTATCTTCGTCCTCGTCAAAGTCAAAATCGGAGAAGTCCGGGCTGCCCTTTGCGGTGTCCTTTGGCTTGATAAACTTGAAATAATAGAACGCCCCGCCGCCTGCAAAGAGCGTCAGCAGAAAGAGCAGGAGCAGGCTTTTTGTGCCTTTATTGTCCTTTGGCTGTTCCGGCTCGGCTTCGGTTTCCGGCTCGGTTTCTTTCTCTGTCCCGGTGCAGGAATTACGGTTGTTAAGGCATACGGGGCAGCTTTCGTTGACCGCCCCGGCTTCGCATTTCTCCTTGCAGGTGCAGGTCTGCGGCATGACGGTTGTTTCCTCTTTCTCCCCGTCCTCAATCAGTGCCATAAGGTCGGCTTCGTCCACCATGTTAAGGAAATGCACGGTGTTTTCCCCCTCGGCGGCTCGGTCTATGAGGATATAAAAATAATTGCCGTTCTTGGTGGTTACTGTGATGAGCTGCTTGTTCTCTCCCCAAATATCATCAACAAGGGTTGCGTTCCCCTCCGGGGTCAGCGGGTCGCTTGGGGTCGCTGTTTCCTCCGGCTCTGGTGCGGGCGTGGGTTCTTCCGTTTCGTATTCCTCCCCGCCGCCTGCGTAGGCGGTCATGGAAAAGCCGCCCGTAAGGATAAGGGCGGCGGCAAGTGCGATAAAGGTATGTAAGATTTTTTTACTCATTCTCGGTGTCCTCCTGTCTTGAAAAAAGCCTGCCTGCGGTTGCTGCCGGGGCGTTGTCCGGCTTGCCCCGTAAAACGGGGGAAAGCTCTGCCGGGGTCATGCGTAACGCCCTTACCATTTGTACGATTTGCAGGTTTTCAACCTCGGTTTTCTGCGCTTCCAGTTCCCTAAGTTTTGCCTGCTGTTTGGAGATTGTGTCTTTTGTTTTCTCAATCTCCGCAATGATACGTTCCAGTTTCATCATAGAAAAATATCCCTCCTGTTTGCAGAATTATCAAACTTAATTGTCACTAAATATTTTTTTATGGAAGTCTGCCGTAGGAATAAAAATGCGACTGCCAGTAAGGGGTGTTGACGGAAGCGTAGGAGATAGGGTTGCCGCAATGTATCATCATGCCGTTTCCTGCATAAATCCCCACATGGCTAACCGCCGAACCGCTGTCATACGTCCCCGTGAAAAAGATAATGTCCCCCGGCTTGGCTTCGCTTGGTGCGATTGGCGTTGTGTAATTGAAAATGCCCTGCGCCGTTGTCCTGCCGACACTCCCAACGCCGGAATGGTTGATTACCCAACACACAAAGCCCGAACAGTCAAAGGACGTTGACGGGGAGCTGCCGCCCCATACATAGGGGTAGCCTAAGTATTTTTCCGCTTCCGCAATCATGGCGGCAAAGCGTTCATCAGAGAGGGCTTCCGGGGGTATCTCGTAGTCGGTGTATTCCCCGCTGCCCGGTGTGCCTGTTGCGTAGTCCTCCCCGAACACGTCCGGCTTGTTGCCTTTGGTTTCCATGTAAACGTCAAACATTTCTTTCTGTTCCGGGGTAAGGAGTTCCCCGGCAAGGGTTTCAATGTTTTTGTTTGTCAGCGTCACATGGAGAATGTAATAATCGTAGGGGATTTCCTCGGTGGTCGTTTCCCCGGTTTCCGGGTCGGTGGTGGTTTCCGTGCGGTAGCGTGTCTGTATTTCTTCCCGCAGGGTAAGGGTGTACTGCTTTTCAAACAATGCCTGTATTTCTGCCTGCGCTTCCTCCCGTGTGTAGTCGTAGAGCTTGGCGGTAAGGTAGGACGCAAGCGCAAAGGGGTTGTGCCCGATTTCGTCTAAATGGTACTGGTATTCGTCATAGTCCGGGTAGTCCGTTTCTATGTCTGCGATTTCCTCACGCAAGCCCCTTTCCAGTTCCTTGTAGTCGGCTTCCACCTGCCGGATTGCTTCGTCCTCGGCGGTGTAGGAAGTGCCAACGATTGAGGAAACGCCGCCCTGTATGATTGCGGCGCAGGAAGATAGCCCGGTAAATATCATCACGATTAAGAGCAGGAACACGCCCACGGTCAGTATGCCTTTCCAGTGGCGGGCGATAAAGTCCGTTGTCTTTTTCGTGGCTTCCCCTGCCTTGCCTGCGGCTTTGCGGGCGTTCTTGGCTGCGCCTGCTGTTTTTCCTGCTGTTTTCCCGGCTTTCTGCGCCGCCCTTAAATCTTTTGCGTACTGCCGTTTTATCTGCTGTTTCTGGTGGAAACGGGAGAGGGGATTGCTTGCAAGCTCCGGGTTCTCCTTTAGCGTTTTATGGTACAGATAATTGGTGTCTGTTTTCTTTGACGCTGCTTCCGCTTTGGCGGCTTCAGCTTGTGGCTTCGGCAGCCCTCTTTCAGCTTCCGGCTTGCGTAGCTGCCCGCCCGTTCTGCGGCTTTCTCCGATTTGTGCGCCCCCTCAACGCCGGAATTGTCTTTCTCAACCTCGCTTACTTTCCCATGCACATAATTCTTGATTTCCCGCACGGGGCGGTCAGCCGGGTTGTGGTGCAGCTTCCCGTTTGGGGGCTTGTCGGTCTTTTCAAAGTACAGGCGGGTCTTTGCCCGCCCGGTGGCTTCGTCAAATTCCCTCGCCGCCTTAATGCGTTTCTGCTTGGGTATCTTTTCCCTTGCCGCTTCCAGTCGGTCAGCGGCTTTTTCAGATTTCTTCACATACTTTGCAAGTTCCGGGTCGGTGCGTTCTTCCTCCTTGAATTGCAGGCGGGTTGTCTGT
>OFGZ01000452.1_pt1 | contig 32870 bp, 34 predicted proteins | sample 1521871 | NCBI WGS metagenome assembly OFGZ01 (sample SAMEA3504091, study PRJEB24116) | mouse gut metagenome | biome: mouse gut; feature: mouse-associated habitat; material: faeces | place: Denmark | collected 2011
CCTTTACAATAAAATAGAGCGCATAGATTTTTCTATACGCTCTGACGCTGTGTTACTTATTCAGTTGTGATTGTCGTAAGGTAAGATAAAAACCGATTGAAATTAAAAATATATGTTTTCTCAACTTCTAAAGTGAATTATCAAACGTAAATCCTGTTTCATTTGCCTCCATTGCGGTAAATGTATCATATTTCCCGTTTGTATACTCTGCAATAACCTTACCCCAAAAGTTTTGGGCGGGTAAGTTGTTAATCCATTGGGATATTTCCCACCCACCATGAAACATATCAAAAATCTTCATAGCGGCTACCCTGCCAACTCCTTTTTGTCTGTACTTTTTCATTACAAAAAATTCGGCTATGTTATAAGGGCTTGGCAGATTATTATGTTCACAACAAGAACGTACTAAAACCAGTCCCGCAAGTTTTCCATTTACCCTGATAAAAAAAGGGTGTCTGCCTTCTTCATTCCAATAATCATCAATATGCTCATATCCAAAATATCCATATTCGTTTATGTCATCATTGGAAAACTCTGAAAAATCATAATTATACAATTCCAACATCTGAATAAAAACAGATTTCTGCTCGTATAATATAGGCTCTACACGAATATCCATACATATCCTCCATAAAAATATAATTATACTGTCTATGATTTGTGCCCCTAACAAGAATACCACAATCACACGCTCATTTCTATTAGATTTCCATTAAATTTCTTCCTCCCTCCGCTTAGTCCTGTTCTGTTGCCTGTTATGCTGTCGGCTCTCGTTCTGAAGTTCCCTCTCAAGGTTCTTTTTGTTATAACTGATTACCTCGGCATATGCTAACTCTGTGGCGGTCTTGGTCTGCTCCTTGCCGATACTGTCATACTCGGATTGCAAGGACTGTATCTCGGCTTTCCACTGTTTCGGCGTTATCTTCTCGCCATTCTGTAAAAGGCTCTGCATACGCTCCTTTAATTCGGGGTACTTTGATAAGCTGTCCTTATGCTCCTTATCGTATTTCATTTTCGCAAATCCTTTGAGCGACTTACGCTTTAGCTGTCCAGTACGATACATCTTTGCAAGGAAAGCCTTTTGATATGATGTCGGCGGAATATATCTCCTGTAATTCTTTCTGCACCTGATAATTCTTGGAGTGCGGTTTTCGCCCTTGTTAATCTCATGCCTGATACCATTTTCTATTCTGCATTTAATAGCTTCTTTTGTATAATCTCCAGAAATATCGGTAAGACGGATAAACCTCTTTTCGCCCATAGGCTTAAGAAAAGCTTCTCCATTCTTTTGCTTTAGCTCATAGCCTTTCAATTCCATTAATCTCAGGAAATTTTCATAACTATTGGCAAAAGAAATGGAATCCTCCACATCAAGACAGATCTGACGATTCCATTTGAAAATTCCCTGTTTTGTTTTATCCCATTTCTTTAGTGTTTTTTCTTCTGTGCCGATTTCAATATCCTGTATGGAAAGGCCGTACTCTTTGCAGAGTTCGTTGACGATAGGCTGTATTTCCCTTGCCCAATCTCCCTTCTCGTAGCGGTATTTTTTCCCGGTACGCCATGAAACGCTGTTGAAAAGAATGTGACTGTGAACATGTTCTGTGTTGTCATGGGTAGCATACAGACATTGAAAATCATCACCAAAATACTTCTCCACAAACTTTTGCGTGATCTCCATAGCGGTTTCCGGTCTTACTTCCTGCTTTTTGAAGGATATGATAAAATGGTAGCCCTGCCGCTTATCCATTTTTCCATACTTCCGCTTTGTAGCAAGCATTTCCTGTAAAGCGGTATCGACATTGCAGTTATGGCTTCCCACCAGTGCGCCACTCTGCGTCTTTTCATCGTCCGTAATGTAGGAAATGGCGTTTGCAAGGTGCATAGCCATATACTTTTTTCCTGTCTGGTGGATGCAGGATATTTTTGTGATTGCGATCAGATAACCTCCCTGTCTTGATCCGTACTACTTATTTGATAATGTATGCCGCAACAATCTCTCCAATATATGCAGTATGGACATCCCGGTTAGCCATGGGATACGTCTCGTCAACATCCTGCGGATACATCTTCTCCCTTATATCAGCCGGAATTTTTTCAAGCTCCTGCTTCTGGGAATATAATACCCTGCACTCAAGCGTCAATGGATATTCCTTTATTCCCGGTACACTTATGATTTCCGCATCTTTCAATGTCAGATGAGCTTCTGTTTCTTTATCAATATCACGCCCGGACTGCATTCCACATACCTTTGCTATAGAGGGAATCGGTTTATCTAACGGGACACTGATTGTAAATTCTCCCGTCGAATCGATCTGTGCCTTTGTATAACGGTGTTCCCGTACATATACCGTAAACACAGGTTTCCCCCATACCGTTCCCAGGCCGCCCCATCCTATGACCATACTGTTGAACTTTGTATCTTTTGTGTTGAGCAGAATGCCCCTTGGCAATGCCTCTGTGATCATTTGTGCGTAATCTGTAACATTGATTATTTCTTTCATGCCTTTTCCTCCTTCAACTCCAATTTATTACCAAAATTATAATTTACTCATTTTGAGCTGACTTCCTTTTCCCAGCTTCTTTATCCCACCATTTTTTATCAGGACGCTTACCCTCTGGGACTTGTTCAATGCATTGATCTTTCTCTTGGTAATGATCAATCCAATAGCATTCACGACTTGCAAGACGCTGTGCATCCTTGTAGTAATCATCAAACTGATATTCCACCGGCTCCACAAATCTACAAATAATTATAGTTCCTTCATCAAGAAAAGCCCTATTCAATTTGGTAACAGCATGATTTCCGTCTATTATTTTATATAAATGGTTGGTTATTCTTGAACTAACAATTTCGGATCTTCCAATATATGCACATACTTCTTTTTCATCCCTCTTTATAAATAATCCATAAATACCTCTATTGCCTTTAGGCTGATTCTCTATATCCTCTTCTATAATAATTTTGCCATCAAACTCCTGCTTTATTAAAAGTAAGCTTTTACTTATACTCATTTCTGATATCCTCCAATTTTTGATTTTCCAGCCAAATAAAATGAAAATTAACTATTCCAAACCTTGAATTTCTTTCATTAATCTATCCGGCGTATGCCATAATTTCCACAAATTAGAATTATGTCTTATTTTTATTGATGCTCTATTAGATAACATAAATTGATGAATCTCATCATCCGAAAGCCCCTGTAATTTCAAGTAACGTTTTAATTCATCAATCGCTAAAGAACCTTTTTCAAATACAATACGTTTTTCAGCTTCATTTTGATTAATTCCCCAATGCTTATTTAAAACTCGAATGATTTCATCATCACTAACATCAGTATCAAGCAGTGCCATAATTGTATTTTTAATCCCTATTTCGATTGCATCTGAAAATGCTCTCGCACCTGCTTGATTTATGCTTTCTCCCAATATTTCTAATGCTATTTCTCCTGCAAATTTTCCACCTTTCTTCAAATAGTTTTTTACATCATCACCAGTAATATTTGACATGCCCCATTCCTCCCATAATACAAATATGTTTAAATAAATATAAGCTACTTTCAACCACTCCAACTTATGGTTTTACTTGTCACTCTAATATATTTTCTTCCCAAATTCATATGCCCGGATCAAATAGTCAGTTTTATCAATCTGCGGTCTGCCATTCGTATCGCCACAACCTCCGGCAAGGAGCATCCCTTTATCATGAAAACCTATGTAATTGATCAGTGTAAATTGATAATAGGAAACCGCCTGTTCAAACGTCCAGAAAAAGTTATCTGCAGAAGTCATAAGCAAAGCACAGTCCTTGACTGGATACCTCTCATACCTTCCAAGTGGCGGAGCAGTATCTTCCTTAGCAATACAGTAGAACCGCTCAATAAATGCCTTTATTCTGGCTGAAACAGTCCAAAAGTATAATGGTGATGCAAAGACAATACAATCCGCTTTTTTGATTTTAGGAATGATTTCATTAAAAGAATCATTCTGGATACATGGTTTTCCATACCGACAGACATTACAGCCAAGGCAACCTTTGACTTCATTTTTCAGAAGGGATATTAATTCTACTTTATGTCCTGCCTCTTCTGATCCTTTGATAAAATGTTCCACTAACTGTGCGGTATTTCCTTTTGGTCTGCCACCTCCCTGTATAATAAGTATATTTTTCATAAGCATATCTCCACTAATTCATTTTCGCGGCAGCTCTATTTCCTCTACAACACTGCTCTTTTTAAAACTCTCGTAATACCAATTCCGTAATTCCCTGAGTTTCTCCCATAGTAATCCGTATTACTTTAGCTTCTCTCCCATAGCCGAATTCATCCCATATACTATCCCGGATTCTTGTACCACCATGATAACCATGGATGATACGGATTCTGTAAGTTCCTGTCATTGCATGATCCAGTTGTTTCTTTATTTCTCTAATTGCCTCTTCTACATTTTTACCATGAACATCGATTTCCACAATGCCTACCACTAAATTTACCTCATTTCTTAAAACAACAGCTTCGTGTTTACAAGAATTATGCTTTATGCTTTATCAATCTGACATATCCCGCAAATCCATTGAATAGCATAACAGCATTAAATCCCTCAAAATATCCGTTGTCATCTTGGATAATGGTCTTTTACCATATTCTTCCTCTTCATAATAATTTCCAAAAACAATCCGATACAATTCCTCTTTAGTTGCAAACAAATCTTTATATTCACTCGCCAGATAATTAAGATATCCCGGCTCAAACATCATTGCCTTTTTTATACATTCCTGCACTACATCAGTATGAATCTGATATAATTCCCTCAGTTTCAAAATATCTATATTGCTCTCTATTTCTTTTGCATCATATATTTCAATTCCCAACTGCTGTTTATCATATAAAAAATCCATTCCTCTTATATGGAAGTCAAAAGCCAGCATTTCATCTGTTTTAAACCTACCATCATGGGAAGAATATGTTATTTTGTTTGTACTTTTGGTGTGATTACAATAATGGCAAACCGGAATTAAATTATAAAATGAAATTGCCAAAACCGGATATTCACTCTTTTCATAAAAATGATCCAGATCACACATGGTTTTATCAAAAGTAGAATTCACAAAGTTCCTATTGCAATATGGGCATACCGTTACTTCCAGCGCATCTGCAAATTCTTTTCTGGGAAATCTGATTTCATATAGTGTATTGATCATATAATTCTTTAAATCATCAGGCACGGCAAGATTGTTAACATCTATCTCCTGTCTGATACGGGTTAATGTATTAAAGTCTGCTTTTATTATTTCGGGAAATGAATAAGCCTTCCCATCAATTATTAGATTTGCTTTGCACCAATCATCAACTGCTTGCGGTTTCTTCCTTAAATCTTCCTGCTTCCCTTTTCCTTTTTTGGCGCTAACACGAACAAAAGCAGGTGCATCTTTACGCATGTCCCGGATACGGCTCTATACGACCCCCGGAATTATATATAGCCCTCACTGCCGCCTTAAGCCAGCCAGGGATTATCCGTTCCTTTAGTTTTTCCAGTAAAGGTTCCCTGGATTTCAGGAACTTCCCATCTAAATCCAGGAAGCGGTGCGCCGCCTGTCGGATCTGCCCCTCCATGTTCTTTTCATTCATTTGTGACCACCATCTCCAATGCTTCATCGTCCCGCTGCAGGGGTAATCCTCGGTTTCAATATCCTCTTCGCCGACCATACCGTCCACAACATCCTCGATCAGCCCTGCGTCATAATGCTTGTAGGGGCACATACAGTCAGGCAGTTCATTATGGAGTCTCCTGCATCTGTCATTGCTGCATCTAAGCCGCCGGATCAGGCACCATTCCTTCCCGCCTCCCGCAGTCTTATGCACGCGTCGTCTGCTGTCCCTGTACTTAAGGGGACTTCCACAGCATGGGCAGACGCTTTCTTCTTTACTGGTTATTAAAAATATCCTCATCCTCCTTGTATTCCACTTCATACTTTGATATAATAACCATGTTTTTAGTAATGGTTTCAGGACTCAGTTCTCTGTAAAAGATTAGTGTCCTGGAACCTTTTCCTTTCTCTATTCTCATGTCATTATATCGGTTAATTCTATGACAGGCAATCAGAGCAATTTTAAGTCAAAAAAAATGGGCAGCAACAGTAATACTCGCTGTATTGCCAATTTCATTATACTTATCAATTAATGCCTGGGCTTTATCTACAACATCCGTATATCCGTCTACAACATCATAAGCCTGTACACCAGAAATAATTGCCTTTGCGGAATCAGATGCGGACATGTCACCTACGTTGCTTAATATAGTTGATTTCTCTGTCAGTGCATCGCTTGTAGGTAAATTATATCCCGACTTGGAAAATTCTGTTGCCCCTTCAATCAATGCTTTCTGTGTAGTTGCTAATTCCTGTGCATTTTTGTTGCACTTTGATAAATAATCGGCATAGTCATTTCGGTTTAACTCATCGTTTACTTTTACAAGGTCAGTATATACTTTGTCAAGGACAATCGTTGTGGAAACTGCCTGTTTTGCCTGCACAAATATTGTCCTGATAACACTGGCAGCGGAAAACAGCTCTTTAGCCCTGTCAATTAGCTTCTTCCACTTCTGACCAGTGGATTCCGCTGCCAGCCCGTTTGCTTTTAATTCACTCGTAAATGCTGAGATTTGTGTTCTAACTTCTTGTAATTGTGTTTTATCAGAAATAGAATATGCTGAATTCAATAGATTTTCGTACTTCTGGGAAGACGATATATTGGAAAATAATTTTGAATATTTTTGCCCAATATAAAGAATATCATTAACTGCTTTTTCCTTGCGCACCTCAATATCTAAAGTGATTGATGTTTTGTCTGCATACCGTTGTGCCATCTTCGCCGTTGATATAACAGAACTGATTACATTTTGGGAAGCCCCTTTCTCTACATTTACCCTTAATTGTAATTCTGTAAGATTTTTCTGTAGTTGCCCGATTTCATTTAATAGCTTGTTTCTTGTGTCCTTATCCGTTTTCAGTTTTGTACCGACTTGGACATATAAATTATTCAACTGCTTTAAACTTTCCCCTAACTGCTTTTTAGAAAGTGCCGTTGCAAGTTTTGCAATTACTTTCACAGAAAGGGTATTGTCAATTCCCTTTAAATCATTTTTTAACTTTGCTTTTGATAACTGCTTATTTAATCCTGCAATTATATCCAGCGTAAAATCATTATTATTCAATAAAAGTTCCTCCTTTTTTAGCATACAAAAAGACAGTCCAGTTTGAACCGTCTTCTTCTTATTATTTTCTTTATTCAATTTTTCATTTAAAATTTAGCACCGCACGTATCGCATTTGTATGTCTTGCTCACATGTCCTGCTGACAAAACACCGAAAACCACTGCTGATGCTGCTTTGTTCGTCAAGCTGATTTTATGTATTTTTGTTGATGAGCAAATAGGGCACTTGGGGATATTTTCATAGTCCTTCACCCATATATCACGTTTTCTGGGGTCTACCCAGCTTTCAGGACGTTTGGAAATGATATGGTTTTTTAATTCATTTCCACAATGACCACATTTATCTCGACATTTTGGACTTATTAACAAATAATCTTTTGTTCTAGCAACGGGATATGTTACATAAGAAAGATTACCACACTTCGTACAAGTAGTATATACTCTACCTCTACTTGTTCCATCAGCACTTGGTTCCTTTATACTATACCACCAAAAATCAATCTTATCTTCATCAAATGAATCATTCTCACCCAATTCAATACCTTCGCCGAAACTTAGTACCTCTCCATATGTAGAAGTCTCCTCTTCATCATCCTGGCTCCAAAGCGGCTTTCCACATACAGGACAATTTTCTATATCTTTAACAACACTTGGTAAAAATGAAGTTCCACATGACTCGCATACCACTTTCGCCATAACCCATCCTCCCTACTTCATCTTTCTTTTCAGCACAATTATACCACCACAATTCCATCTCCACAATAGAATTATGATTAAATCAGAAAATATGTTCGGTTACATTCTCTGTATCTGCCCTTATCGTTACTTGTTTTTTCTCCGTAATTACTACCTCCGTACTTCTCATAATTCTATTTAGTTTTTTGTTGCATAATCGAACGTCTCATATTGAAACTTTTCATCGTCCAGAATTACCATTCTAATACCCCATTTACATATATCCGTACCTTCTTCTATGGCATTCAGTATAACCGCCCCTTCAATTTCACCTTCCGCTTTCAAAACAAAGTATACTATTGATAGCAGATTCATAATAAAATCGTCTTTGTTTTTATAGTTCTCTACATCTATATATTTTGTAATCTGAAACGCATCTTCATATATCGTCTTTTCTGTTTCTGCATCAATAATTTTGTCAATTCTTTCGGTCTGGACTATTTTACCGTTTATAGATGCTTTACCTACAAAATAAATTCTCTTCTCTGTCATTGTTGTTATCAATATAAAACTATCTCCGTACTTTCTTAAATTTCAATTTTCAATTTTTCCATATTCAGTTTTCTTGTTAAATTTTGGTTTTGGGCAGCTTGGATTATTGTGCTGCTTTGAATGATATTAGATTATAAAATGAACTTTAATATGTGCGTGCTTGGTTAGTAGTTACTTAATTGTTTAAGAGATATGATTCTAATTTTTTGAATAAATGAGGGTATAGATCAATTTTCCCTGTTTTAAAGAGGCTGTAAAAAATCTTGTGTCTACAGGTAAAAAATCTTTGTTGATATGAGTCAGATATGTAAAAATTTGTTGTCGAACAGAACTGATTTTATGTTGTTGATTTCTTTTCTGATAATAGTATTACCCGTTTATCTGTTCCTATACACATATATCAGATTTTTTGCACACTAATCGGGCATCAGCAGAAAGGAAATATTATGTGGGCGCTGCCCACACCCGGCCTCTGGAATAAGGCTGGATATTTCTGGCAATACTGCTAATGCCGATGGAATAAGGCCGGAACATTTCTTGATAGGATATGCTGTCCCGGCTTTTTCTTTTTAAAGGTACTGGGTGATCCTGTCTCCATAAAGAACAATCATCTGGTTAAGCACCTGGTCCCAATTCCGGTACCGCTGTGTCCACTTTTTGGTTACGTTCCCGCTGGCAAGATATAGCATTTTTTCTAAGGAGCTGTCGCTTGGGAATACGCTTTTTGTCTTGGTTGCTTTCCGATACTGGCGGTTGAGTCCTTCTATGATGTTTGTAGTATATATGATGCGCCGGATATCATCGGAAAACTGGAAGAAGGAACTGACATCCTCCCAGTTATTTTCCCAGTTACTGACCGCATAGGGGTATTTCTTTCCCCATTTTTCCTTGGTCTTTTCCAGCTCGGACAGTGCAGATGACTCATTTGGAGAATGATACACGGCTTTAAAGTCAGAAGAAAACTTCAATATTCGCAAATTGCGGTTATTACCTCTTAATTTACGGGATCACGACTTTATCAAGGTATGATTCCAATTTAGCATAATCTTTTGGTGCCAGATATAATCTACCCTGTTTAAATTTCGCAAGTATATCATATGTAATATTTATTTTCTTTGCGATTGCCTTTGCATTAAGCCCAGAGTCAATTACATTAATTAATCTTAATTTCAACCCTTCTTGACCCATATTTCCTCCTTATCTATAGTTTAAACCTATAATTCAATTTATTGTGTTGCATCTATTCCCCTCCCCTATTATATATTGGCGTTTCTATTATATGAGTCCGCAAACCATGATAAACACTGGCTTTACGGACACTGCAAAAATATTCTAAAAAAGCAAAATTTTTTATGCACTACATTTACTGTTATTTCTTTTTCGGTACTCATTACGGCATATTGCATTACTACAAGCCACCATGTTTTTCACCTTAACAAACTTTTTACCGCATATAACGCACCTTTCAACTTTTCTTTCTCCATTATATTCATAAAATTCCGGTATGGGATTTCTCTGCATAACAGAAAATGCAATATCCTGTTTTGCAAATTCTGGTACACAAACTTCTATCTCATGATACTTTCGTGCAACAGTTTGAATTGATATAGCACCTATCTTCTGTAAACGAATCAAGCCCCTCTTACAGATACACACACCATCCCCAAGCCATTTATCTATCGTATTGCAGGTAATCTGCTTCTTCTGGTTCATATATATTTTCAGTTTCCTCTTACACCGTTTCTGTAGCACTAATAATATATACAATAGTTCCCTGTCCAAACTACATCCACGTCTATATTGCATATTTTCAATCCATTCTATTTCCTCTTTATACACCTCCACCGAATTATCCGGAATTCTTTTTAGGATTTCTACTGTTTTATCTTCTATTTTCTTCATCCTAACCGCGCTCGTTTCGTAATGCTTCCTGCGTTGTCTGACATTCTTGCAACACAAATTATTGCATATATTTCGATAAATCAAATCACCAAAACAATTCCATAAAATATTTTTGCTTTTATGCTCATTTTCCCTTTGCAGATATTCCATGTCTAACAGATATTCGACTGCTTCTTCCCTACTGTTAAATAAATTAGTGATCATCTTTTCGCACATATGATAAAACACCTCATACCTACTGATTTTTTCTTTCCATCCCTCTGATCTGTCTATTTCTTTTATAACATCTTTTATAGTAGAAGCAAGCACCTGTTCTTTCATTCTAAGTGTAAACATCACTTTTTCTAATTCATGATATTTTTCAGAGTTTATAGTAACAGGATTTTCATTATTGAATAAGATTGACGGATTAAATTTTTTCTCTGAATCTTTCCATCCATATTTCTTATTTCCCGTCTGTTTATGGATATAATCACATATCCTGTCCGCATTGCTCTTACTTAATGCCTTACACGAACCTTTACTTTTTCCTTTTGCATATATAAAAAATTGGGGATTATTCTCACCTTTCAAAGCATTATACTTCTCTTCATATTTCCCAAGTTTAACAATATCCTGTGTTTTAGGATAATCAATCGACAGATTATTATAGCAGCACATAATCTTATTAAATTCCATATCAGTATCAGCATTATTATAATTCTTTGTCATTACATTTGAAATATCCCCTATCTGCGTATTCTCCATACACGAAACAACCGCCTGATATATCGCATCATTGTTAATATCCGATTTTACAGGTTCAAATGGAACATAATATAACGGCACAATATCATCTGGCACACACTCTATGATTGTTTTATTTGGTGTCAGCAGTATTTCGTCTCCGTCAACATCGAACATCAATAACCTACATAACAGATCATGACTACTTACAACGGTATCAAGATCATTGAACCACTCTTTACACTTCTCCAACACATCATTTTTTACAAGTTTGCGGATTCCATGCTCCACATACAAATGTGGGCTTCTAAGGCAGTCAACAACCTCATATGGTTTGTCATTGTAAAAACTGTTGTATACATAATTGTGTGGAATAATACCTTGCGGATTTTCTATACCGCAAAACAACCATGTACAGAATGCATACAAGTCAGGACAGATATAACTATACAGAGAATCTTTTAAAATCAGTTTATTACCCCTTGCGTCATTCCTCTCACTCTTAAATTTGCTTTCTAGCTTGCTTTGGATATATTCATCATATACCAATTCTTTATGCACTTCTAACGCAAGCGAAATATAATCATCATCCTTACTGGCAATCTTGATCATAGTGTCAAGGTCTGTTTTTATCCTGTCCAGATATTCTATTGTGTCGGCACATAATTCAGCCAGCTTTTCATCTGTCAGTTTTTCAGAGGATAACGTCTGTATAAACTGATAGCTTGTCTTTGCATACCCTTTAGGCTCTGTATCTGCAAACTTATTGATTGCAATATGCATTCTGTTTTCATGGAATGCCTTTTTATAATCGTCCCATGAATTATAATACTTCCACATCTTCAGTTGGGAGGCTGTAAAAATAACCTGTATATCTTCTTTTATCACATCATGTATATTTCCCCATGCATCTTTAATTATAGGATTAGGTCTTACTCCCTCTACTTCATCCTGTCCTAAAAACTTACGGAAATCAAATGGAAATATCGCCCCTTTAAGGTGACTGCATCTAATCTGTGCTGACGCTGGCAGTACACTTGGAAGAAACATTCCAGCACCATCCATCTGAGGAATTTTAACATCTTCTTTCCTTATTCCCATTCCAGCAAATTCACGTTTTTCATGGTCTATATCTATACATTCAACCTTTTCATTAGTCGTAGTGTTAAAATCAGGAACTAAAAGGCATTTATCTATATCAATCTCATATCCATCTGGAACTATTGATGATGATAATGTAAGTCCTTTGTAGGCCAGATATTTACCGCTATTGCATCCACCTTTTTGATTGATGATATCATCTGTCAGTCCACACATAAATTTATTCTGGTTATCATTATAAAAATCTTTCTGTACCAGAACAAATTCTCCGTTCTTCATCTGGTGCGTTGTTGAAGTAAAGAAAACATATTGCTCATCATCAATCAGCAATCCTCTATCTAATATCTGCTTAAAAATTGATGTCTGATATGCAATCTTCATATATACAATATCCATGATAAGAGAGAAACCATCTAAATTATTTTCTGTATAACGCATCATTTCACTTTCAAACAATGTTATCTGCCTATTTATATCTTCTGATTCTTTAATCACTTTTCCATCTTTATCATACTCATATGTATACAGCTTTTTTCTATCAATTTTTCTAATACCTTCATAAGATGCTATCTTATCATCCCTTATTTTCTTTAAAGTTGCCCTTTCCTTTATACCTGTCTTTTTATATGCCTCGTTTAATGCACGTTCTTCTTCCGTAAATGTATCAAATGTACTTAATTTATAAATTCTTATTCTTCTTGGTTTATTCAATCCTTCTACCTCCACAAAATTTTTCACAAATAACAAATGCTCATTTACAACTTCTCCATTCATCCCAACATTTTTCTCAAACTTGCGAAAAATACATTAAACCCCAAAATCAATCATGGAAATTTCATATTTTCCACGAAAATAGCATCCAAAATCAAAAAAACCGTAACAAAAATAAAACCTAGAGCAAATAACGCCATTTGCTTTAAGAAATTTTCTACAATCACTATTAAATTTTCACTTACCAATGGAATTCTGAATCTGTGTGTTATATGTTAATTGTTACCGTTTTCGGATGCCATTTTTCCTGACATCCCACTTTCTACAATTCTTGTACTGCCAATACAATGAATTGTTATGCTTATTCTCCAAACTTATGTTCTGTATTTGCGATTATATCGAATGTATGTTTGCATGTCAAGTGTAAAAAAATACCAGCCATCTTGTTATTGTTTTTGATGGCTGGCATTAAAAATTTCTTTCTATCATATTTATGACTGTTTCTATTTTGTCTATATTATCTATAAAATCAGGAGAAAGGCTATGAAATCGCATCATTATGTGCATTAGCCGGGATTCCCCGCGGTTCTTACTATAAATGGCTTAACCGGGAGACCTGTGCCTCCGAAAAAGAAAACGGCCTCTTGCTGGAAGAACTTATCCGTTTATACAGTGAAGTAAATGGCATCTACGGGTATCGCCGCATGACGCTGAATGTGAACAGCCGGCTGAAAAGAAATTACAACCGCAAGCGGATTTACCGACTGATGAAAAGCGTGCATATGCATTGGGCCACCCCAACAACAATCAGCTTCAAGCTAAGTTAAAGGGCCTGGCTCCCCTTGCTTTCAGGAACCAGACCCTCGTGGCTTAATTTTCTTTTTTTCACTTGTCTACTTGACAGGGGGCGGTTTTATCATTTTACTGCAACAGTTCATTTTGTAAAAATCTTTTGATATAAGGTGTGCTTTCTTCGGTTATAGAAGGCATAAAAGCCATATATCTACATTTTTGATAGCGTTCCTTATCCATGATGAAGTCATATCCCATAACACATTTAGGATTGCAATCATTAGGATTCACAAGGCGTTTGCAGACAGACGCTTTTGCAATTTCTTTTTTCATCTTTGCCGGAAGCGTCTCTAAAAACCCCATGTACTCATTAAGATGCTGTGGGAAAATTCTAATCTTTATTCCCGTTTTTCTGCAAACGAAAGTGGCTAATGTCTTTTTTGTATCCCGAAAAAGATAGGAAACAGTAAAACCGCTTTTAGCTGTTTTGATTTCACGTTTGCAGTTGCTATCCAGAAGAAGATTATTTATATCTTCTACGAGATTTCTGCTTGCACCGGTAGTCTCTAAAAATTCATCATAATTTTTATCTGTCATGTTGTAACCTCATATTTTTCTGATTGGCAGCCAAACTTCATATTGCATATTATTCGGGTCAGGGTTTAGATAAACCTCTATATCAGGAGCATTAGCCAATTCAAATCCAGAGGCTGGAAGCCATTCTGTTATAATGCGTTGTTCCAATTCTTGAATGGATATCCCTGTACCAATTCCGCTAAAAATAGCCCATGTACAAGCAGGAACAACATATTCATCTAAGGAATTGTCGATTTCAGCGGAGGAAGATACAGCTATAAAATATCGCCAGTCCTCTTCGTCATTGCACACGCTTACACCCAAGACACCCATAGGCTGATTATTCATAAGCGGTGCCATTTTTTCTAATGTACCGTTTACAGCTGCATTTTGCCATATTTGCGGTACGGCTGCGAAATTGTTTTCTATTTCCTTATCCAGTGGATGAGATACTCCCACAATGCGAAAGGCTGCTTTTTCTTCAATGCGATAATTCAATTCTTCTACTCCTTTTACGGTTATTTTAAAGCTGATAGGGGAATAAGACTTCATAGGAACGCCTCCTTTTTTTGCCATTGATGGCGCTATGCCATGCACATTTTGAAATGCCCTGTTAAATGCAGTCGGGGAAGAATACCCATATTTCATACCAATATCAATAATTTTTTCAGTTCCGCTTTGCAGATCGATAGCGGCTAAAGACATTCGCCTACGACGGATATATTCCGAAAGCGGAATACCTGCCATATATGCAAACATTCTTTGAAAGTGGTATGTAGAGCAGCATGCTATGCGCGCAAGTTCATCATAGCTTATTTCTTCTGCAAGATGTTCCTCAATATAAGAAATTGTTTTATTCAGTTTTTCTATCCATTCCATTTTTCTACTCCTTTCCAGTGATAATTATATTTCTTTGGATTGATTATTTCCTCTCTTTTCATGCACAAAAAAGAGAGTGTCAGAAGTTTATACTTGCTTTTTTTGCCTGATTGCATAAATCACGGCCTTTTAATGTATATAATTTATCATCTTTAATAAAGTGTGTACCGCATTGCCTAAACTCAAAATGTACGTTATGGGAAATAATATTTTTATGCCTAATAGGAAGGCTGGAAAAATGTGTAATCGGTAATCGGCATTTTCTTGATTTTCAACCGTACAGCCAACCGTAACATTTTCGTACCCACTTTCTCAATCATGCGGGACACAATCCAAAAATCTTTCAATTCTTTTTGTCAGAAAGAGAAAATGTAAGTCGGAACGTTCTCGTATCATTTCCCAGCATTCAGTACGCCATTTATCTGCATCCTTTATCAAGAAGTCTGATGAAAAACATACATAAACCATTTGCCCCGATTTCATTTTGTAAGTTCCATTTTTGTTTTTTTCAATAGGGGCATAAAATTTTTCGGTTTGCTTAATAATGTTTGTGTCAATTCCCTTTTTATAATCTCCCTTATGTATGTAGCAAAATTTGCAGCCTGCACTGTAACGATGACAGCCACGCCAAGGATTCCATATCGCCATTTTTATCCTCCAATCTACTATTCTATATAACTTTATACGGATTTTTTCCCCCTCTTACCCATAAAAAAGAGCCAGCCACCGGCCAGCTCTCAAATTTACTATGTATCACCTATAGCGCCACTTTTCCATTATTCTACTTCCTTTGCAGGAAATCCGGGATTTTCAAAGTTTTTTCTTCCACCGTGCTCCTGATATCCCCAGGCTTGTTGATGCCGGGAATATTTTTCAGCGGTACGGTTCCCATATTATTCGGGGTCACGCCAAAGCCCTGTCCTGTCGTTCCGGGCATGGGCATACCTGCTCCTCTGGAAGTTTTGCCCTGCAGCGTCGAAGGGGAAATATATCCTGGCTTGTATGCGGGAAATCCCTGTGCTGCCTTGGAAGCCGCATCTTCCAGTCCTGTCGCGATTACTGTGATCGTACAGGTATCCGCCTTATTGGCATCATACATTGCCCCGAAAATGATATTTACTTCATCGCCGGCAAGGTTTTGAACATAATCCACCGCATCTGCAGCATCCGCCAGCGTAATATCGCCGGATACGTTGATAATGACATGAGTCGCCCCCGATATCGTGGTCTCCAGAAGAGGACTTTCCACAGCCATTTTAACGGCCTCGTTGGCCTTGTCGTCTCCCTTACCATAACCGATACCGATATGGGCAATGCCCTTATCCTTCATAACGGTCTGCACATCTGCAAAATCCAGGTTGATGATCGCAGGCACGTTAATCAGATCCGTAATTCCCTGCACTGCCTGCTGCAATACCTCATCCGCTTTTTTCAAAGCATCCGGCATCGTTGTCCGCCTGTCCACAATCTCCAAAAGCTTATCGTTAGGTATTACGATAAGCGTGTCCACATTATCTTTAATTCTTTCTATACCGTTTAAAGCATTTACCATGCGGGCTTTCGCTTCAAAACGAAACGGTTTTGTCACAACGCCCACCGTCAATATTCCCATATCCTTCGCGATCTTCGCTACCACAGGAGCCGCGCCCGTTCCGGTTCCGCCGCCCATGCCGCAGGTAACAAAAACCATATCCGATCCTTTCAGCGCCGCCGTTATCTCTTCGCTGCTTTCTTCGGCAGCTTTCTCACCGATCTCCGGCTTCGCGCCGGCTCCCAGACCCTTTGTCAGCTTTTCCCCGATCTGCAGAAGCCTGGGCGCTTTGCATAACTGCAAGGCCTGCTTGTCCGTATTAATGCCGATAAATTCCACTCCGTCTATGTTTTCGTCAACCATTCTATTAACAGCATTATTGCCTGCACCGCCAACTCCTACCACTATGATCTTTGCTGCAGCCTCAGCTTCGTTTGTCTTAATTTCAAGCAAGGTGTGACCTCCTTCATTATCCCTTTTCCAATCAGTATGAATGCATACTGGATCCCTGATAAACTCCTACATGTTATCATATAATTATTTCAACAAATTAGCAACCCATTTTTCGCTTTTTTCGTGGGCTTTTTTTTCCGTTTGAATTTTATCTGTATTTTATTCCTGATGGAATGTAATATTTTTTGTATCCTCCGTATAGTTCTCCATTTGCAGTGTTCCGCTCTTTCCCTCTAATTCGGGAAGAATATTCTTCAATTTTATGATTTTCTGGTCAATCTCGGAACTGGAACCAAGCGTTACCCTGACCTCTTCAAAAAACAAAGTCAGGTTGTAAGAAGAATCAAAAAATATCTTGTCCGCCGTAAGTTCATATTTATTCAACAGCTGGGTAATATCCAGAATCCGTTTGAAAATCTCGTCGTTCTCCACGGGCAGGGGTTCGTTCACTACCACATAGTCGAACCTGAGACCCGTAACCTGCGGAATTCCGCGGGTTCTCTCCGAAGAGCTTTCCACCACTGTTCCGTCTCTGTCAAAATACATATATCTTCCAAGATATTCCACATACCCCGCCAGCGCTTTTTCATATACGCTGATCCGTATCGTATTCGGCGTGAGGATATTCACATCCATTTTCTCGACAAAGGGTATGCCCTCCACGCCTTTATCTTTGTATTTCATAGCAAGATAAAGGGAATTCTTCCCATACCTTCCTTTCATTACCATATCCATTACTTCTTCATTCGTATAATGGACATTGCCGTCCACATATACCGTCGTCACCTTATAAGCGGTGGTTATGTAATAATAAATACCTGCCAGAAAGGCGCAGCATGCAAAAATCGTAAAACCGATAATTACCAGGCTTCTATGCTGAACAAACCATTCTCCCAGTTCCGGCTTGTCCCGATAGACATCCCTGTCTTTTTTCCTGCTGTCCGTTTTCAGGCTTTTTTTCTTTTCTGTTGTCTCTTTTTTCTTCCCCGGTTTTTTCCTCTTTTTCCCTGTTTTCTTTTTTTCCCCTTCCGGCTTCTCTTTTTCTCCGCCCTCTTTCTTTTCTCCTCCCAACGCCGTTTTTCCGCCGGCCTTTTTCGTTTCCCCTTCCGGCTCCGCTTTCCCTTGAGCCTTCTTTGCCTCGCTCTCCGGCTCCGCTTTCCCTTTGGCCTTCTTTGCCTCGCTCTCCGGCTCCGCTTTCCCTTTGGCCTTTTTCGCATCGCCTCCTGGCTCCGCTTTCCCTTGGGTTTTCTTCGCCCCGCCTCCCGGTCTCGCTTTCCCTTGGGCCTTCTTTGCCTCGCCCTCCGGTTCCGCTTTCCCTTGGGTTTTCTTCGCCCCGTCTCTCGGTTCCGCTTTTCCTTTCGCTCCCTTTATTTTTCCTTCCGGCGCTGCTTTCTCTCCGGTCTCCTTCTTTTCTTCCTCCGGCGTCTTTTTCTTTCCGCTTCTTCTTACTTTCCCTTCCGCAGATTTCTGCCCTTCCGCCGTTTTTTTCTTCTTTTCCCCGGAAACCCTCTTTCGCTTACGTGTAGATTTCTTTGTTTCCCCCGTTCCTTTTTTCTCCCCGGCTTTCTTCTCCGGTTTTGCCTCTGCCTTTTCCTGCTGCGCGCCTTTCTTCGCTTCCTCCGGCTCTTTTCTTCCTTTTTGAACCGCTTTCTTCGTCTCTCCGGCTTCCTTCTCTCCAAAGGAGCCCCTTGCCCCTTTGGATGAATTTTCTTCCTTTACCAGCTTATCTCCGTTTTTAACCAGTCTTAAATTAGGATTACGCCGCCTGGCGCTCTGTTTTATTTTCTGTCCACTGTTTTGTTTTGTATTTTTCCCGTTGCCGTCCATATATTCTACCTTAATGTGATATCTGCATCCGTCCCTCATTCCAAAAGGGTACATTATATAATTATATAGTTATATAATTATATAGTTATATAATGTTAATATCCGCCCCCAGATTCCGCAGGTCTTTGCAAATATTTTCATATCCGCGTTCAATAAAATGCCTGTTTCTTACTACGCTTTTCCCTTCCGCAGCCAGGCCCGCCACTACAAGTGCCGCGCCTCCCCTTAATTCTTCCGCTTCCACATCCGCGCCCTTTAATCTCTCCACACCGTTAATGTATGCCTTATTTTTAATGACTTCAATATTTGCGCCCATGCGGAGCAGGTCGTTTACGATCCGAAAACGGTTTTCAAATATATTTTCCTCAATGACGCTTTGCCCCCGGGCTATGGACAGGGCCGCCATAAGCGGCGACTGCAGATCCGTGGGAAATCCCGGATGCACTTCTGTTTTCAGATAAGAGCATGCCTTTAATTTATGAATCACATCCACGCCGACGCCTTCATCATTGACCGTTACACAGGCTCCCATTTCTTCTGCCACGGCCAGCAACGTCTGCATTTGCCCGGCGGGAGCGTTTTCCAGGAAAATGCTTCCTCCGGCCGCCAGAGCCGCCGTAAGATATGTTCCTGCCACGATCCGGTCCGCCGGCACTTTGTACTTGGCTTCATGCAGTTTTTCCACGCCTTTGATCCTAAGGCAGTCCTTGCCGATTCCTTCGATATCCGCCCCGGCTGCCGCTAAAAATTCACATAACGCCTCAATCTCCGGCTCCTTTGCCGCGTTTTCCAGCACTGTTGTTCCTTCCGCTGTCACTGCCGCAAGAACAACATTTTCCGTTGCCCCTACGCTTGGGAATGGCAGCCTGATCTCCGCTCCCTGCAGCCGTTTTGCCTTTGCGGTAAAAAACTGCTCCTGTTCTTCGATCTCTACTCCCATTTTCCTAAGGGCGGACAAATGGATATCGATCGGCCGTCTTCCTATCACACATCCTCCCGGATACGCCATCGTCACTTCCCCAAACCTTCCAAGCGCCGCTCCGAGAAGCATAACGGAAGAACGCATGCGGGTCACGGACTCTCCGCTGATCCGCCTGTCGTTTACATGAAAAGCGTTTACCGTCACCGTACTGCCCGCCCAGGATACAAAGCACCCCAGTTCCTGCAAAAGATTCTGCATCAGATAAACATCCGCAATGCGCGGACAATTTTTTATCACACAGGTTCCCTTCACCAGTAAAGAAGCGGCAAGAATGGGCAGCACCGCATTTTTAGAACCTTGTATCTTCGTCTCTCCTCTCAGGAAGTTCCCGCCATAAATATAAATAGAATCCAATGATTCACCTTCTAAACCATTTTTTTAAATGATGACCTATTTTATATATATGGTAATCGCTGCCATCGCGTACCTTGTCCATTTTGAAACCTTAGCATGCGGTTCGTTCCCTTTGGCTCCCCTTTCCTGCTTTTGTCAGATGTCCTTTAAGCGAATTCCCTTTGCCACACTCAGAACGATCCCGACCTCAATCATAAGGAACAGCACCGCCGAACCTCCATAACTGATGAATGGCAGGGAAATACCCGTATTGGGTATCGTATTGGTCACAACGGCAATATTCAGGATTACCTGAATCGCAATATGCCCCATCACGCCCACCACAAGCAACGCGCCAAACAAGTCGGAAGCGTTATTGGCAATCACCATAAAACGCCATATGAGCAAAAGGAACATAAGAATAATCGAAATGGCTCCGAAAAGCCCGAGTTCTTCACAAATAATGGAAAAAATCATATCGTTCTGCGCTTCCGGCAGGAAACCCAGCTTCTGCATGCTCTGTCCAAGCCCTTTTCCCAGAATACCGCCGGAACCAATAGCGTACAATGCCTGTAAAGTCTGGAATCCCTTTCCGCTGGCATATGCTTCCGGATCCAGCCACGCCAGGATACGCTCGCTTCGGAATCCCATGCCTTCCGCAGAAGCGGCCTGGGAAATAAAAAATATCACTACCGCGATTACCGCCGCTCCCCCGGCGGCCAGAATAATAAATTTTTTATATTCCGGACTGGCCACAAACAGCATCAGCGCCGCAATGCCAAATACAATAATCGCAGAACTCATATTGTTGGTAATCTGCCATATCATCACGCATATGGGCGCCGGTATTAACAGAACCATAAAAAAACCTTTGGTCGTCCGTATCGCCCTTCCCATCCGGCATACCAGGCTGGCTAAAAAAAGAATCATGCCCAGCTTTGCCACCTCCGCCGGCTGCAATGTCAAAGGGCCGACCTTGATCCATCTGGTCGCGCCGTTTGCGGAATATTGAAGCTGCGGAACAAGTACCATCACGATCAGCACCGCCGAACCTATGTATGCGATCGTGGCAAACTGCTCCCAAAAATGATAGGGAATATTCGCCACCACGATCATAGCTGCCAGGCCGATTACTGTAGCCATTACCTGTTTTTTCAAATAAAAAGTGGATTCATGCCCTTGCAGGGTCGCTTCATAAGAACTGGTGGAATAGATCATCACCAGACCAAACCCCAGCAAAAACAAAACAATAAACAAAAGGCTGTAATCAAAATAATTTTCCGCCGGCCTCTTTCTCTGTCTTCCTGCCATTTTTCTTTTCCTTTCATCCTCTCCCAAGCAGGATCATTGCGCCGCCCGTTTAAAGGCTGTTCACATAATCCTTAAATACTTTTCCCCTCACTTCATAATTGGGGAACATCCCCCAGCTGGCACATGCCGGCGAGAGCAAAACCGCATCCCCGCTCCGGGCCGCTTCCGTGCATATGCGGAGAGCCTCCTCAAAACTGCCCGCACGGACGATATTTTCCATACCGTGTTTTCTGGCGCATTCCTCTATCTTCCCCGCTGTCTCTCCTACCAGCACCAGGCATTTTACCTTGTCCCCGCAAGCTTCTATCCATTCATCATACTCGCTTTGTTTATCATAACCGCCGCCGATCAGCACCGTAGGTCTGCTCATGGCCCGGATCCCCTGAATCGCAGCGTCCGGATTCGTCCCTTTGGAATCATTATAGTAATCCACTCCGTTTTTCGTAGCCACGAACTCAATCCGGTGTTCCACCGCCCGGAACCGTTTTACCGTATCCAGTATATGCTCCATCGGCAGACCCATGGAAAAGGCAATGGCAATAGCTGCCATGACATTTTCCACATTGCACATTCCCACCAGCTTCATATCGTGGATATTCATGAGTTTTTTTATTTCTCCGCCCACGGCCATGCAGATTTCCTCTCCTTCCAGATACAGCCCCTCTTCCAGCCTCCTCTTCGAAGAAAAGAAAATCACCCGCGCAGGGCATCTTCCGCCGAATTCCCGCGTATATTTATCTTCATAGTTTAAAACACATACATCTTCTTTCGTCTGTTTTCCGGCGATCCGTTCCTTCACCGCCACATAATTTCCCATATTGTGGTGCCTGTTCAGATGATCCGGGGTAATATTCAAAATCGCGGATACATCGGGCCGGAAAGCATCTGTTGTTTCCAGCTGGAAACTGCTCACTTCCGCCACTGTCACCGTCTGTTCCGTTGTATTGAGAGCCATCTCGGTATAAGGCGTTCCGATGTTTCCCACCACGTAAACGGAATCATAATATTCCTTCATCATCTGTCCTACCAGGGTGGTTGTCGTCGTTTTTCCATTGGTTCCCGTGATCGCGGCCAGTCTGCCCTTCGCATACCGATAACCCAGCTCCAGCTCTCCCCATATGGGGATGCCCCTTTCTCCCAGCCCTTCCATAAATTCCGTATCTACCGGCACTCCCGGACTTGGAACCGCCAGGCAGATCTCTTCCACGATGCTTTCCGGCAGTCTGCCGACAAAAATCTCCGCTTTTCCGCCTTCCGGCAGTCTGCCCCGTATCTCCTCCGGTTTTGCGTTCTCATTCTCATCATAAAGGACAGGGATAGCCCCTGCTTCCAAAAGAAGCTTCGCCGCCCCTGTTCCGCTGATTCCCGTTCCTATTATTAATACCTTTTTATTCATCAGTTCCATAACGCCAGCCATCCCTTTTTAAATTCCAAGGCAAAGCGCTGCCAGGCAGAGCATTGCCGTAATGATCGTAAATACCGCCACTACCCTTGTTTCCGACCATCCGCACAGTTCAAAATGATGATGGATCGGCGCCATTTTGAAAAAGCGCTTTCCTCCGCTTACTTTAAAATAACCTACCTGTATGATCACCGAAATTACTTCCAGCGCATATATAAGACCTACAATAGGAATGAACAACGGCATCTGGAGCATATATGCCGTGGCTGCCACGAATCCTCCGAGGGCTAGCGATCCCGTATCCCCCATAAACACTCTGGCCGGATATACATTAAAGAGCAGGAATCCCAAAAGCGCTCCTACTACCGCACACGTAATCGGCTCGATCCCGCTGGCAGTCCCTATGGCTACCGCCGTAAAAAAGGTAGCGATCATCACCGTCACGCTGCTCGCCAGCCCATCCAGCCCATCCGTAAAATTCGCCCCGTTCACGGTGGCAATCACGACAAAGAACAACACTGGAATGTTTAAAATGCCCCAATCCACATATTTTCCCGGCCAGAAAGGTATCTTCATAGCCAGGGATACTCCGGCATAGTTTACCATATAATAAGCGAATACTCCCGTTACAATAATCTGGCCAAGCATCTTCTGCCATGCCCGCAGTCCCATGGAACGGTGCAATACCACCTTGATATAATCGTCCAGAAACCCGATCAGCCCGAATCCAATGGTAACAAAGAGAATCGGCATAATTTTAGGGTAATCTTTCATATAAACCACGGAAGTCGCGGCTACACCTATGAGAATCAATATCCCTCCCATCGTAGGCGTACCCGATTTTTTCAAATGGCTTTCAGGTCCGTCATCCCTTTCGGTCTGGCCCACCTTCAGCCTTTTTAAAAAAGGTATAATCACCGGACCCAATACCACGCTTATAGAGAAAGCTATCGCTACGGACATTATTATTGTGTAATGATTCATCACTATATGATTCATCTGTTCCAACCTATCCTTTCCGAACCGGAATCGCCGCATTACTGCCTCCGCAGTCCTGTAACATCCTATGTATTATAATCCATTCCTTCCAAATATGGAAGAATATTTTCAAAAAGCTGTCGCACGACCGGTGCCGCTATCTGCCCCCCATAATAAACGCCTTGGGGATTGTTGATGATTGCCACGGCAAGCACCTTCGGATCGTCTGCCGGGGCAAATCCCAAAAAGGAAGAAATATACCGGCCGCTTCCCCTGGGAAGCGTCTGGCTGGTAGCCGTCTTGCCGCCTACCCGGTAGCCTTCCACATAACCGTTTTTCCCGCTGCCGTTCTCCACCACCTGTTCCAGAATATACCGCATGGTTTCGGAAGTCTGTTCGGAAACAACGCCTTTTTTCACGGGGTATTGCAGGTTTTCCACCGTTTCTCCTTTTCCGTTTACCACTTTTACCCCAAAATGGGGCGTTACCCGATTGCCTCCGTTTACAATGGATGAAGCCGTTGTCGCCAGCTGTATCGGCGTGATCTGGAAAGACTGGCCGAATGATATTGTCGCCAGCTCCACCGCCCCTATATTTTCTTTTTTATGCATAATAGTTCCCGCTTCTCCGGGCAGATCCACACCCGTTTTTGTCAGAAGCCCGAACTTTTGGAAGTAATCATAATACCGATCCACGCCGATTCGCATTCCCACCGTAATAAAAACGGGATTGCAGGAATTCATCGTACCCTGTACAAAATTTTCCGCTCCATGCCCTCCGACCTTATGGCAGCGTATTCTCCTGTCCTCCACCATAATATAGCCCGGGCAGCTGAAGCTGTCGTTTACCGTCACCTCTCCTGACTCCAGCCCTGCCGCTGCCGTAATAATCTTAAAAGTAGAACCCGGTTCGTAAGTATCATTGATACAGCCGTTCCTCCACATTTGATTTAAAGCATTTTGTTTTTCCTCCTGGCTGGCCGGCTGCGGGACTCCCTCTGGCAATGTATAAGGATCGTTCAGATCGAACTCCGGTACGTTCACCATGGCCAGTATTTCCCCATTCTGCGGATTCATCACCAGAATGGATACGCTGTCCGCCTGTTTCGTCTCCATCGCCTGCATGGCGAGCTGTGTCGCATAGCTTTGAATATTGATATCCAGACTTACATATACATCATTGCCGCTTTCCGGCTCGATCCTTTCCTCTCCTGCTTCGGCAATTTCTACCCCTTTGGCATCCGTCACTGTTAGGATGGTTCCCTCTTTTCCCTTTAAATATTCCTCGTAGATCACTTCCAGGCCGATAATTCCCTGGTTATCCCCCCCTGTAAATCCCAATACTTTCGAGGCCAGCGTTTCATAAGGATAGTAACGTTTATAGTCCTCATCCACTTTTACCCCGTCTAAATCGTATTCTCTTATTTTATCCCCTATGGATTTATCTACGTTGCTTTTGATTCTTTCAATAGCAGAATATTTTTCTACCCTTTGTGATACATATTCTTCCGACAGTTCAAGTTCTTTGGAAAGGACTTCCACCACCCTTTGCGGATCGCTGATCTGGTTGTGGATAACGGATATGGTGCATACTGTCCGGTTATCCGCCAGTACGGCCCCAGTGGAATCGATGATCCTTCCCCTGGCCGCCTTGATGGACCGTTCCCTTTCATGCAGATCCTTTGCCGCCTCCGTATAATGCCCGGAGCGGCCCACCATCAAATAAACAAGCCTCCCGATCAGCATAAGGAACGCCGCCGCACAGAGGAAAAAAGTCACCACGATCTTTTTCCTTATATAAGTCTTATTCTTCATCGCCATCATGACCTCATAATAAGGGATTACTACAATCTATTATCCCATTTATGAGGTTATTCTTTTTTTCAGCGCCTGAAATAATTATTTTGCCTGTCTTAGAAGGGGCTGTTATCTTCCGTATCTCCCCCTGGCATGCCGCCTCCCAAACCGGTCGGCGCGCTGCCGCCTCCGAATACTACATTGCCTGTTTCCGGATCAACGAGTTTGCCCGTCTCCGGGTCTTTCGCATATCCAGTTTCCGGATCGATCGGAAAGCTTTTCCATGCTTCCGAATGGGTGTCGCTTTCGCCGCCCTCTCCTTCTCCGCCTTCTCCTGTTTCGCCTCCGGTTTCTCCTTCTCCGGTTCCATTTTCTCCGGTTCCGTTTTCTCCGCTGCCGTTTTCTCCTGTTTCCGTTTCGCCCTCGTTTTCCCCGGTTTCGGTTCCGCCTTCTTCTCCTTCTGTCTCTCCCTCTTCCTCCGGCGCTACCGGTGACATAATTTCCTCCTGCAGCGCTTCCAATTCCTTTCTTTCCTTGTCCGTCACCTCTTCTGTCATGAAAATCCCCATATAAGGAAGCACTTCCGTCAGTATATTGCGGACAATACCGGTCGCAAACTTGGCGTCATCCTGAATGATGATATTGGGCCTGTCCACCACGACATAAATAGCTATCTGGGGGTCGTCCGCCGGCGCATACCCCATAAAAGAAACCACATATTCATTATTGCCACGGGGAAGAGTCTCTGCCGTCCCTGTTTTGCCGCCGATCATATATCCTGCCGGACGGGCTGTTTTTCCCGTGCCTTTTTCCCCCGCCACTACCAGATTACAATATTCCTTTATTTTTTCGGAAACCGATGCCGATACCGTCTGCTTCAGCAGCCGTGGTTCGATATTCTGTACCGTCGCCCCGCTCGGGCTGATGATTTTGCTCACCACGTGGGGTTCATAATAATTCCCGCCGTTGATCAGGGAGCAGAATCCCGTGATCATCTGTATCATCGTCACGTTAAACCCCTGTCCGAAAGAATTGGTCGCCAACTCCGTAGGCCCCATTGTATTTTTGTTATATACAAGGCTTGCCGTTCTTGATTCTCCCCAAAGATCAATATTGGTTTTTAAGCCGAAATTAAAAATATGCTGATAATCGATATATGTACTTCGGCCGACAATCTCAGCAATGCGCATCATAACAACATTGCAGGATCTTTCCACTCCCTGGGCCACCGTCAGCTCGCCGTCGCCCCATTCGTTATGGCAGTCGATATCGTAATCCCCCACGTGCAGATATCCGTTGCAGACAAAAGATTCGTTTCCGGTGATCTTTCCGGAGTCCAGGGCCGCAGCCACCGTAAAGGGTTTGGATACAGATCCCGGCTCATACGTATCATTGATGCAGAAATTCCTCCACAATGCATTGAACTGCTGCATCTGCAAGTCGTGATCCATATTATTAAAATTCTCCGGGGTAATATATTCCCCCGGCACTACATTGCCTACCTCATTCACCATAGCCATTCCATACAAATCCTCCGGATTCATACGGTTATTCAGGTCAAAATCAGGGTAACTTGCCATAGCGAGAATATTCCCCGTATTTACTTCCATAATAATGCATGCCGTATTATTGCTTCCGTTTCTTTCCAGGTAATTGTTCTTCATTTCATCGTTGAACTTTTTTAAATATTTCTCTACGATCCTTTGGATATTTACATCTATCGTAGTGACAATGGAATTACCGTCCACGGCGGAAATAGTCGTTCTTTCCAGTGCCGCGTCATCGTTCAGATACCCATATTCCCTTCCGGGAGTACCGCTCAAAACATCATTATAATACTGTTCAAGGCCAAACAGCCCGCTATTGTCGCTCCTGGTAAATCCGATCACATCACAGGCCAGCCTGTTGTTCGGGTATATTCTCTTATATTCCTCCTCAAACCAGATCCCTTTGATGTCCGCTCCCGCCTCTTCATCGGCCTGCAGTTCCTTAAACCCTCTTATCTCCTCGTACGTCATCTGCTTGGCAAGCACATAATAAGAAGAACCCGGATGGGATTCCAGCCGGGAACGAATAATCCCCGTATCCAGCCCCAGCTCCCTTTGCACCGCTTCCAGCGTAGGTTCTACGTATTTCCCATCCCGGTCCAGCATTACCTTCGCATCCAAAATCACATTATAGACCTTTTCACTGGCTGCAAGTTTTGTGCCGTTGCTGTCCAGAATGTCTCCCCGCCGGAAAGGAATCGTCGTGCTGTCATAGGCTTGTTGGGAAAGCACCTGTTTCTCATATCTTGCCCCGTTATCCTTGTTAATCCGCACTAACTGGAGACTTAATCCGATGAAAGCTGACAGTACCGCTAAAAAGAGTACCACCAGCTTTTTCTGCATCCTTAACGTAAATCTGCTATAAATTCCACGCTTTGTCCTATTCTCTCTCACTCGCATCTGTCTGCTCAAAAATACCACCTGCTTTACTGCGGAATATCCGCCACCTGTCTCATATAATCGCTGCCTCCCCCTGTAATGGTAACGATTTGTCCTTCTTCCGCATATTTCATCCCTAACTCCTGGATCGCCACACGTTTTACCTCATCCAGATCAACACTGTTCGTGATCCTGCTGTATTCTTCGTCGTTATCCAGTTTCAAAGAATTCAACTGGCTCTCCAGCCTGGATATATTTTTAATGCTGTTAGTAATGTCTGACTGAAGCCCGATATATATCGTCAAAATAAACCCTGCCGCAATAACCGCACAGGATAAAAAGAACACATACCCAAGACTCATATGCCTTGCCTTTTCCCTGTTTTTCCTCGCCGTATTGCTCAGCTGTTTCCTGGGCCGCCGGGGTGCGTATATTTCTTCGTCCAGTCTCCTTACGACATTTCCATGCACATAAACGCCGTTTCTTCCCGTGTATGCCTGCTGTCTTCTGTTGTCACCTCTTGCCCTATACTGCGCCATAACACTATTCCTTTTCAAATACTCTTAATTTTGCACTTTTTGCGCGTTTATTTGCTGTCGTTTCTTCTTCCGCCGGGAATATCGGTTTTCTTGTCACCGTTTTTCCCTTAGGTCTCCTGCCGCATACACATACCGGAAAATCCGGCGGGCATGTACACGGGTTCTCGTAATTTCTGAATGCGGTCTTTACGATCCTGTCCTCCAGAGAATGAAACGTAATGATGCAAAGCCGTCCGCCGGGCTTCAAACAGTCCGTCAGATCATCCAGGGAATCTTTCAATACTTCCAGCTCCCTGTTACACGCAATGCGAATTGCCTGAAATGTTTTCTTGGAAGGGTGTCCTCCCGTCTGGCGCATTTTTGCCGGAATGGCTGCTTTTATAATCTCATTCAGCTCTCCCGTCGTCTCGATCTCTTTTTCCTGCCTGGCTCGGACGATATGCTTCGCAATATTTTTTGCAAACTTATCCTCTCCGTAATCCCTTATGATCCGAAACAGTTCTCCTTCCGTATAACCGTTTATGATATCTCTGGCGTTCAACTCCTGCCTCGTATCCATCCGCATATCGAGCGCGGTGTCATACTTGTAGGAGAATCCCCGTTCCAGAGCATCCAGCTGGTAGGAGGAAACCCCCAGATCCAGAAGAATACCGTCCACCTTTTCCACACCAAGGCTTTTTAATACTTGTTTTGCATTACAATAGTTGTCCCTTACGATTGTCACCTTATCCGAAAACGGTAAAAGCCTTTTTCCGGCGGCCTCTATTGCCGCTCCGTCCTGGTCGATGCCGACCAGCCTTCCGTTTTCTCCAAGGCGCCCGGCGATCTCATAAGAATGTCCGCCGCCGCCCAGGGTACCGTCCACATAAATTCCGTCATTTTTTATCTTTAAATTGTCTATTGTTTCTTTCAGTAGAACAGAGCAATGTTCAAATTCCATTCATCTTCCCCCGCGTGTCCCTCACTTGCATGTGCCTCACTTGCATGTGCCACGCTTGCATGTTCGCTCTATATGCCCAGTCCCAGTTCAGACATATGTTCTGCGATACTCTCCATATCTTCATAAGCGGACTCGCCTTCCCATCTTTCTTTGCTCCAGATTTCAATCCTGCTTGCCACGCCTATCAGAGCAACTTCTTTGTTGATTCCTGCAAATTCTTTTAATACCGAGGGGATCAGTATCCTTCCCTGCTTGTCCACTTCCACGCTGGCTGCCCCCGCCAGAAAAAAACGGACAAAGGTTCTCGCATCTTTATTGGTAAGAGGCAGACTGCGCAGCTTTTCTTCGAAGGAGGCCCATTCCTCGTTATCGTATACAAATAAACAGCCGTCCAGCCCCTTTGTCACAACAAACTCATCACCGAGAGTTTCCCGGAACTTGGAGGGGATGATCAGCCGGTTTTTTGCATCGATCGTATGGTTGTACTCTCCCATAAACATAAAGCTCACCCGCCGTCCTATAAGAACCTTTGGTTCCTCAAAAACTAATAATAAAAAAGTGGGCTGCCACTTGTTGATATGAATATCTTTTATTTGGAAATATTGGAATTTATCCCCACTTCATTCCACTTCATACCACTTTCCACCACTTTTATATAGATTCTATACTAATACGGAACGTTTGACAAGCAATTTTCAGGAATTTATTTATAAAAAATGCACTTTACAATAGCTTGTAAAGTGCATTTTTTCGGCATTTTCTATATGTGGTAGGAACATTCGTTCGCTATACGAGATATGGATTTATACATTAAAGCGGAAAAGAATCACATCTCCATCTTTTACTACATACTCTTTTCCTTCCATCCCGACCAGTCCTTTCTCCCTGGCCGCCGCCAGAGAACCCTGTTCCAGCAAGTCTTTATAGTTTACGACTTCCGCTTTGATAAACCCTCTCTCAAAATCCGTATGGATTTTGCCGGCCGCTGCCGGCGCTTTCGTTCCGACTTTGATGGTCCAGGCCCTCGTTTCGTCTTCCCCGGCCGTCAAAAAGCTATGCAGTCCTAAAATGCGGTAGCTCGCCTTGATCAGTTTTTCCAGCCCGGATTCCTTTAAACCGAGATCTTCAAGAAACATCGCCTTTTCTTCCTCATCCAGTTCGGCGATCTCCTGTTCTATCTGGGCACAGATCACGAATACTTCGCTGCCGCTTTCCTGTGCAAAAGCGCGCACTCTGGCAACGCCTTCATTGCCCGCTCCGTCGTCCGCCAGCTCTTCTTCGGCTACGTTCGCGGCAAAAATCACCGGTTTTCCGGTCAGAAGATTGTAAGAAGCCAGCAGAGACAGCTCGTCCTCATCTTCCGTCTGAAAAGTAAGAGCCAGCTTTCCTTCTTCCAGATGCGCTTTGAGCCTTTCCAAAAGTCCTTGCTCTTTCGCAAGTCCCTTATCCATTCTGGCTCCTTTTCCCACCTTCGCGATCCTCCGCTCCAGAATTTCCAGATCAGAAAAAATAAGCTCCAGATCAATCGTCTCGATATCCCTCAAAGGATTCACGCTGCCGTCCACATGTACTACATTGGAATCTTCAAAACAGCGCACCACATGGACAATCGCATCTACCTCCCGAATATTGCTCAAAAACTGGTTTCCGAGTCCCTCTCCTTTGGAGGCGCCCTTTACCAGTCCGGCAATGTCCACAAATTCAATCACCGCCGGCGTAACCTTTTTCGACTGATACATATCCCCTAAAAGCTTCAACCGCTCATCCGGCACGGCTACGATCCCGACATTGGGATCAATCGTGCAAAACGGGTAGTTGGCGGATTCGGCTCCCGCCTTTGTCAACGAATTAAATAAAGTGCTTTTGCCCACATTGGGCAGTCCTACGATTCCTAGTTTCATGATATTTTACTCCTCCGTGTTTGCTCAGTTCATTTTTATTACACATCATTACAATATAATCCTATTACAAAATGTTCCAAATCAAAGAACCTTAACAGCTATGATAGTATAGCACAGCAAAGCTTTATTCACCAAGCATTATCGTCCCTTTTTTCGCCTTTGCTCTCAGCCCCACCATCTGCTCTCTTTCAATCTCTTGAATACTTTTTTCAGATATTGGCAAATCCTCCGGCATCGTTCCTCCAATTTTCTCAATAACTGTACGCACTTCTTTTCCTGGGTCTCCGTTTTGCACAATCAAATAACAGGCATATTTCTCATAAAATATAAAGAATTTACTACTGTGAACTCCGGTAGATTACACTCAATCAGAAAATTATAAAACCGTTTCGCTTAACTGTCTGCGTACATTCCTGCCTCCATACATAATTCGAACAATATTTACTGTATTCTAAGGTTCTTCCGGCAGATAGAGCAAGTCTTGTCTTGCCTGTGCTGTATATACAATATTCCAGCTCATACGCCAAAATCTCTCCTCATTTCCGCTTCAATGGTATCTGCCGAATAAACCCTGCCCGCTTTAACATCAGCCATGCCTTTTTCCATTTCCGCATCAAACTGTTCTCTGGTAAGAGAGCTATAATTCAGCAATTCTGTCTGCGGCAGCTTCATTTCAAACGGAATACCTCTCTGCAATACCACCTGTCTTAAAAACATACTCACTGCATTGGACATTGGGTTTCCCAAACGTTCAGGTTGGTTAATATTTACACCAACCTTATCTGTCATATTTCACAATCACACCGCACACTCGATCCAGATATGGAAACATAATCGTTATTATCTCTATCATTTACTCATTCAAGGTGAGCTGTAAGGTCTGGAAAAATGTATTTTCTCCCATAAATCTATCTGCTTCCTGTCTCCAACGGAACAACTGCCAGTGTCTTCCCTAAAGGCGCCAATACCTTCAAAATCGTATCCAGCTGCGGGCTGGTACTGCCTTTTTCCATTCTTGCTATAACAGGCTGTTTTACTCCGCTTAACTCCTCCAGCTTTTTTTGACTTATCCCCTTTTCCTGCCTCGCCTTTATCAGTTCCCTGATAATAGACACCCTCAGCTCACTCTCCGCTATCTCATCCGGCGTAAGAATACTTTCCATAAATTCCAGAACCTTCCCGCCGACAGCGTCTGTTCCACGCTCATTCAGATCGTCCAGATTCTCTTTCGCCTGTGTCACTGTTCCGTAAAACACAGCCCGGCCTTTTTGGAGAATACAAATCTCGTCACAGAGGGTCTCTACCTCGTCCATAAAATGGGAGGTC
>OFGZ01000463.1_pt1 | contig 32354 bp, 40 predicted proteins | sample 1521871 | NCBI WGS metagenome assembly OFGZ01 (sample SAMEA3504091, study PRJEB24116) | mouse gut metagenome | biome: mouse gut; feature: mouse-associated habitat; material: faeces | place: Denmark | collected 2011
AACAATGTCCTGTTTTCCGGAACCATCCTGGAAAATCTGCGCTGGGGCAACAAGGAGGCCACGGAGGAAGAATGCCGCCATGCCTGCCAGCTGGCCTGCGCGGATGAGTTTATCCGGAAAATGCCGGATGGCTATGATACCTACATAGAACAGGGCGGCACCAATGTGTCGGGAGGACAGAAACAGAGACTCTGTATTGCCAGGGCGCTTTTGAAAAAACCCAGAATCCTGATTCTGGATGATTCCACCAGTGCGGTGGACACTGCCACGGATGCCAGGATCAGGAAGGCTTTCACGGAGGCCATACCGGGCACCACAAAGCTGATTATCGCCCAGAGGATCTCCAGTGTGGAACATGCGGACAGAATTATTGTCATGCACGATGGGGAGATAAACGGTTTTGCTTCCCATGAGGAGTTGCTTGAGACCAATGAGATCTACCGTGAGGTCTATGAAGCGCAGATGAGCGGCAGCGGTGATTTTGACGAAAAGAATTAAGGTGGAGGCAGATTGCCGCAAGGGCAATGGAACAGGAGGTATTGTGAATGGCAGAGGATAGAAACCAGAAAGTAAATCGTGGTCCCGGGGGACATGGCCCGGGCGGCCCAAGGGGGCCCAGGCCGAAAATAGAAAACCCCGGCAGGCTTTTTAAACGTCTGATGCGCTATACTTTAAAGGATTACGCAGCGGGCTGGGTGGTTGTGGTAATCTGTATTTTTGTATCGGTGTATGCCAGTCTGCAGGGAACCATGTTCATGAGAACATTGATCGATGCATACATCCTGCCGCTGATCGGGGGGGATAACCCGGATTTTACGCCGCTGGCCGGCGCCATAAGCAGGGTGGCACTCTTCTACGGGCTGGGTGTACTGGCATCCTTTACGCAGTCCCGTGTTCTGATTAACGTGGGACAGGGAACTTTGCGGAATATCCGGAATGATCTGTTTGAAAAGATGGAATCGCTTCCCATAAAATATTTTGATACCCATGCCCATGGTGACATTATGTCCATTTATACCAATGACATCGACACCCTGCGCCAGATGATCAGCCAGAGCATTCCCCAGATGATCAACAGTGCCATAACCATAGTCAGTGTCCTGGTGTGTATGCTGGTCCTGGATATCCCGCTGACGCTGGTGACACTGCTGATGGTGGGCATTATGCTGGTGGCCACAAAGAAGATCGGTTCTTTAAGCAGCCGGTATTTCCTGGCACAGCAGAAGGCCATAGGTGCCGTGAACGGCTGTATCGAGGAGACCATGACGGGGCAGAAGGTGGTGAAGGTGTTCTGCCACGAGCAGGAAAGCCTGGACCAGTTCAACCAGTTGAACGACCAGCTTTTTGACAGCGCGTTCCAGGCCAACAGATTTGCGAATATCATGGGGCCGGTAAACGCGCAGCTGGGCAATTTAAGCTATGTGGTCTGCGCCGTGGTGGGCGGCATACTTGCCATAACCGGTGTGTCGGGCCTGACTCTGGGGGGACTTGCCAGTTTCCTGAATTTTAACAAATCCTTTAATATGCCCATCAACCAGGTCAGCATGCAGTTTAACAGCATTATCATGGCGCTGGCGGGTGCGGACAGGGTGTTTAAGCTCATGGATGAGACTCCCGAAGTGGACCAGGGCTATGTGGAACTGGTGAACGCGGTGCGCGGCCCCGGAGGGGAACTGACGGAGAGTCAGGAGAGAACCGGTCTCTGGGCCTGGAAGCATTACCATAAAGACTCGGATACCACCACTTATGTGGAGCTGAAGGGAGATGTGGTATTTGACCATGTGGACTTTGGCTATCATGACGACAAAATGATTCTCCACGACATTGAGCTATATGCGAAACCGGGCCAGAAAATCGCTTTCGTGGGCGCTACAGGTGCGGGAAAGACCACCATAACCAACCTGATCAACCGTTTTTATGATATTCAGGATGGAAAAATACGTTACGACGCCATCAATGTGAACAAAATCAAAAAAGCGGACCTGAGACGTTCCCTGGGAATCGTGCTGCAGGATACCCATTTGTTTACCGGTACTGTCATGGACAATATCCGGTATCGGAAATTGGATGCTGCGGAAGAGGAAGTCATTCAGGCTGCAAAACTGGCAAATGCCCACGAATTTATTATGAAACTTCCCGATGGGTATCAGACAGAGCTAAAAGGAAGCGGGAACAGTCTTTCCCAGGGCCAGCGTCAGCTCCTGGCGATTGCGAGAGTGGCGGTGGCTGATCCGCCGGTGCTGATTCTGGATGAAGCGACTTCCAGCATTGATACCCGCACGGAAAAAATCGTGCAGGACGGCATGGACCGGCTGATGAAAGGCAGGACGGTATTTGTGATCGCCCACAGGCTTTCCACAATCAAAAATTCGGATGTGATCATGGTGTTGGATCACGGGAGGATTGTGGAGAGAGGAGATCATGACAGCTTGTTGGCGAAGCGGGGAATGTATTATCAGCTTTATACCGGGAAACTGGAGCAGGAATAGGTTTTATCTGTCATGATTCAAATGATCAGAGCTGGATTGAAAAAGAAGCATAAAGTAAAGAAAGGATGGTGCTTATATGGACACAATGGCAAAAATTAAATTATTGGAGGATAGGCTTCAAAAGCTGTCTTCCAATGAAAAAGAAAATAATGGGGTGTGCAGGAAGATTAAGAGGAATGTTAGGAATCTACAAAAGGGGATGGCAATCCGTATATAGAATTGTTACTTCGAAAGAGAGAGGGGTTGTTGCGGATATGTTGATAATCGTGTGTTTTACGAAAAAGGTGTTTGCAGCATTCCGGAACCGCCAGTGTTTTGATATTGGTTTGCGGCCCTAATTTCCAATGTGATTAGTTAGCTGTAGTCTGGGGTGAAAAGATGTTAGAAGATAATCTCAAAATATAAGGGCTATTATTATTCAAAGTTTTTAGCGGAGGAAGAACACGGGGCGGAGCCACAACTGCGGCAGTCCGTTTTCGGCAAAGCTGAAATGCAGCGACTGCGGAGCTGATCCAGAGGCTGGTCGATGAGAACGCCGCCCGGAAACTTGACCAGCACGACTACCGCAAAAAGTATGACGGGTATGCAAGCCGGTATGCCGCCCTTGAGAGCCGGGAGGACAGTATGCAAAAGGAACGGGAGGAGAAAGAAATCCAGTATGGCATTTTCAGCGGCTTCCTTTCGGGGCATCGGTTTTGTGCCAGATGCTTCCGGCCGCTTTTTTTGTGCCAAATAATTATCTGCCTCCTACCCGATTGGTAAAATCACTTCTGTTATGGTATGATTAAATTTATAGCGGTCATAAAACTGTATGCGGAATTTTATATAGGGGAGTAGTCATGCGCTCAACTACGATAGATGAATTAAGAAGCGAAGTAGAAGGATATATTGAAGCAGCAAAGTCTGCTAAAGGTGATTCTGCAATGAGATTCCTAAATAGGGCAGAATGTGTGCTTAGAAGCTATGAAGGTGTTCCAGAAAGATTTAAAAATGTATACTTTAAATTAATTGAAGATATTAGAAATGATATGGAATAGATTTAGCAGGATAACATTTTGTAGCTTTCAAGGGTTATTATGAAATTGTGTTTCTTTTGTAAATTTGGAACCTCTTTAATGATGTCGTTTTTTTATAATAGCTCAGTTGTCAAAACTAAAAATTTTGACAATCCTAAATACATGAGGAGGTACATATGCCAGAGTTAGGGAAAATTGAACGAGTAGAAGACTTGCGTAAAATATGGCCAAATGAGGCGAGAGACTTTACGGTATGGCTTTCCCAGGATGAGAATCTTACTATGCTTGGAGAGACGGTCGGAATTGATATTGATCTCGAAGAACGTGAGTCGTCTGTTGGAGGTTTCTCTGTTGATCTTTTCGCAACAAAAGAGGGAACCGGCAGGAAGATCATCATTGAAAATCAACTGGAAGATACAAACCATGACCATCTTGGTAAAATAATAACATATGCTGCGGGGAAGGAGGCATCTGTTATTATTTGGATTGTTAAACGTGCCCGAGATGAACATCGGAAAGCGGTGGAATGGCTCAATCAGCACACGGATGAGAATATCGGGTTCTTTCTGCTTGAAATTGAATTGTGGAAAATCAACGGTTCTGTTCCTGCACCTCGCTTTAATATAGTGGAACGGCCTAATGATTGGGCAAAGGCAATTAAAGCTTCTGCGGGACTGTCAGATACAAAGAAGACTAATCTTGAATATTGGGAAGCATTCAAGAAGTACGCATTCAATAAGGCAGAATTTAAAAAGATATTTAGTGAAAGAAAGGCATATCCACAAGGGTGGTATGATCTCTCGGCAGGAAACAGACATTGTCACATTACATTAACTGCCACAATGACAAAAAAACGTCTTGCGGCTCAGATATATATCAGTAAAAACAAGGATTTGTATAACCATTTTTTAGAGCAGAAAGCAGCCATCGAGGAGTTTTTGGGTGAGGAAATTACATGGCATGAGGCTTCTATAGATGCGGTGTTTGGATATGACACATATAATGCTGATTTTAATACTGATAATTGGGACAAGTACTTTGAGTGGTATTGTGAAAAGGCTATAAAGCTACGAGAAGTAGTCAAGAGATTTGTGGAGTGAGACAATGATTAAGGCAGTAAAAGGTGACATTATAAAAATCAAAGTTCCGGCAATTGTCAATGCAGCCAACGAATTTCTATTGGATGGCAGTGGCGTAGATGGGGCAATCCATAGGGCGACCGGTTCGCAACTCTTAAAGAAAGAAGTGCCGGATACTCCACGGATGGCGATTTACAAAGCCATGAAGTCCTATAAGGGCTGATTTCTTGAAGAATTACTGTGCGTTATCGTTAAATTATGTACACCCTTTGAAACCCCTTTAACGATAATACCGTTAAAAAGTGCGTAGTCTGCCCGCCTGAAACAGACTACCATTTAACTACGATTGACTATTACATTTTGCCTTAATTTGCCCTATTTTGCGTAATGTGCCACATTTCACAGATTTTATGTGGGTTTTACAGATAGTGCAAAAGTCCCCAAAACACGGCAAATCACGACATTTTAGGAGGGAAAATATTATGGTTAAGATACTTTTTATATGCCACGGCAGGAAGCGAACACAAGCCTTGAAATGCTGATATTTACTAGGGGAAATGATAATTGTCTGATGAATTTACAGAGGTTTTACAGAGAATCAAATAATAGATAAGAAGTCCAGTGCAAAATTGAAAAACAGATTGATTATTTCTCACAATTTGTATATACTATGAGTAGAAGTAAATGTTTGCCGCTTGCTGATGGTGCGGGGTACAAGTGATTCAGTTCGTAAATGATGCCACTTGCTATACAGGTGGGATATAAATGGTATAGTGTGTAAATGCTCCCCATCGGCTGACGTCGGTGGGGAATTTGCATAATACGAAGTTTACCTAAAGGAGAATGTTGCAGTATATGGAGATACAACAGGGATATTCTTATCATATCAAAGATGAGTTTTTTGATAAGGTGCAGGATAAATACTTGATGAGTAATAAAGAAAATGGGAATTACCGCCCACATTTTTATGCAATACAGGATAAGAAGAATCAAGTCCTTTATTGGATGATCCCAATAAGTTCACAGGTGGAAAAGTATAAGATCCTTATAGAAAAGAAGAAAAGAAAATACGGAAAATGCAATACAATAATCATTGGTAAGTTTGCAGGGAAAGAAAACGCATTTTTAATTCAGAATACTTTTCCCATTATTGCAAAGTTTTTTGATCATATACATACCGTTGAAAATAAACCAGTAACAGTACATAATGAACTGAATAGGATTCTTACGGAAAATTTAAGGGAAGTGCTTGCATTGCATAACCGTGGGATTCATTTGATATATACAGATATAGAAAAGATTAAGGCAATTAAGGAATAGGAATTAGAAAATACTGGATGTCAGTAATGTCATCGTTTGTAAAGATGCGGATAATGACATTTTTAGTAGAGATAGTTTACATTAGATTTGGCAGCAGTATTTTATAAAAAGCTCATATCTATTGTATCCATGTGTCAACGTGAAAAATGGATTGTCTGAGCATTAATAATACTCTTCTATTTGACTGTTTTTAAATTTTACCGAACAATAATAAAATATGCAAACATTAAAAAAGCAAAGAAAATCAAGCTTTTTAGGAATTATATGTATTAAAATATAGTATAAAAAATGGCAGGAAGTATTGAAAATACTGGATTCTACAGAACTATCGCTGAAAATGTTATGATTATAGCAAAATAGTCTTGAAATTCTTATAAAACGGCTGCTTTTACTTATTCCCCGAACGTATATTTTGATAGATAGAATAGCGGAAAAATGGTGATTTCAGTCATTGTCGAACATATTCCCGAAAGCATATTATTCTTCAGGAGGCTTATACTCAATCAACTCCCCTGCCTCTATATCGAGATACCAACACAACTTATAAATTAGTCCAGTATCAAATCGGCTGACACCATCACGACAGTATTTGTTGAAGTTGGTTCTGGGAATATCAAGGTCTTTACAAATCTTGTTCTTGCTGATACCTTTTTCTTCCAATAGTTCATTTATTCGTAAATGCAAATTACCATATTCCATATAAGATTCTCCTTTACTTTGAAATTATTTTTATATAATGGGTAACAGAAATATAATTCACAGATATAAGAATCATAGAAATGTTAGGTGCTTAGAGGATAAGCATGGAGAAGAACGAAATTAAGGATAGGTTATTTGATGTACTGAATGATACGGGTAATCTGCCGATACAAGATATAATGGTTGATGACCAGAACAATATAGTGAATGTTTACCTTACAGATGGCACAAGATTTTCTGTTTATGTAGAAAAATGTGGAATATGGTGCATTTGTGAGGTATAATAAAGTAAAAATATTATGCGGAGGATTGGTAGAATGTCTGTAGTCACAAAAAAGGATGAAAAAGTTAATAAAGTATTTGATTCCATGTCTGATATTCATGATATGCAGGAATTTAAAAATATATTTATAGAAATTTATCCTGACGATTGGAAAAGAATAATTAGTACATATAACAAAGAGGAACGAAAAGATACGAAAGGTAAAGAGCATCCAATGCCAAAGCCAGAAATTTATATGAGTAATATGTATAAGGTTGGTTTGAAAAAGAGACAGCTGGAAGGAGAGAAAAATAATGGCTTTAATCGAATGTCCTGAATGTGGTGGAAAAGTATCAGATAAAGCCCCTGCATGTATTCATTGTGGCTATCCTTTACAAGAACCTAAAGAAGAACAAGTACAATATTGTCCATATTGTGGCAAACCAAATAGCATTGAAAGTACCTTTTGTGGGTATTGTGGGAAATCTTTTATTAAAAAAGAAGAAAAGAATGATTTGGTAGTAGTAGATTCAGATACAGAAGTAATGGATATTATGGATTATAAAAATGATTTGGATTTACCTACTGATATGGTGCGTTTGCAACAAGCACAAATTATTCAGCAACAAAGACAATTAGACGAACAAAGGCGGCAATTTGATGCACAAGCAAAATGTCCTAGGTGTGGTTCGACTTCTTTATCTGGTGGTAAACAAGGTTTTGGAGTTGGTAAAGCAGTTGCTGGAGCAGTATTGCTTGGGGGTGTTGGTTTGTTGGCGGGTGGTATTGGTGCTAACAAAACAGTGGTTACTTGCATGAATTGCGGTTATAAATTTAAGTTCTAGGAGGAAAGAAGAAATGAAATACTGTGCTAAATGTGGAAATCCTATGGAAGATGATATGATGTTCTGCCAGAAGTGCGGAACAAAGTTTGAAGGAGTAGCGTCAACTGTTTCAAGTAATATTGAAGTAAAGCTTGCAAAGATGAAAAAATATAATTTGGTTATTGATGCGCAAACAATTTCATGGGAGTATCTGCGTGAAAACGGAGAACGTGCAGGGAATATAACAGTAAAGCAAGACAAATTATGCCAAGAACTCTCAGATTTAATTAAAGACATTTTGGGAACTGTTTCAGATAATGACAGAGATTTAGTTGAAAGAGAAGTATATACTTATATTTTGCAAATGGGATATAGGATGTGTAAGGAGGGAGAGAAGTTATTTGCGAATTATTCTGGTTTTAAAGAATTATTTGACATGGGAAATGGCTTGGTTCAAAGTGGACAATTAGATGCCGGAACTTTTTTAGGGCAGATGATGGAACAAGATTATGTATATAAGGTTATCGCAGGATTACAAGGACTACATAGTTCTAGGATAAAAGAAATGTTAGATGAAAATGTAATTTATAATAATGTGGAGTATCGAGGTCTGACTAAACAGTTAGCACAAGCATTTAATGATATGTGGGTTAAGTGTATAAAGAGATATACTGATTTCTTTTTGAGTCCAGGAGAAGATTATATCAATCAAAACTGGGATATATATAATGTTTTGTTAAAGGGATTACCGTTATCGGTTGTTGATATGTTAGATGAACATGGTTGGCAACTTGCTTTAGATGATTGGGAAAAAAATCATAATGGTTGGCAGTATAAGCAGAACTTTATAAAAAAACGTGACCAACAAAGAGATGCCAAAAGAAAAAAGGAACAAGAAATTGAAGATAAGAAATATTGGGAATCTCATCCAGAGGAATTTGCAGAAACCCAAAAGAAGCAAGAAAGTATTGCAGAAATTAGGAAAAAAATTCAGAAAATGATAAAAGAAAAAGTTTCTGCTGAAACAGAAAAACGTCCATTAGATAATAAAAAGGAGGATATTCAGAAAGGGATTGATGAAAAGCAAAATCGTATAGAGAAGTTGAGAAAAAAGATTTTTGGGAAGAAAAAAGCAGAAGAAGAAATTGAAGATATAAAACCCCAAATAGAAAAATTAAGGAATGAACTGCAAGAAGTTAATGAAAAAATACAGGTTTATCAAAAATCAATATTTGATAAAGAAACAGAAATAAAAGCATTAGAACGAGAAATAAGAAATATAGAACAAGAAATTGAGAAACTTAGAAACAAATGAACATATAAGGGGATTACGGAAAATGGTATGCCCCTTGTCAAGTAGACAGGTTAAATATCTAAAATAAAGCGCTGATGAACGACCACCTGTAATGTGTGGTCGTTTTGTAAGCGTCAAAACGCTCGCCTTAACTAAGATTTGACTTTATGCCATAATCTAAAAGACACGAAAAAACTAGTAGTTTTTTAGAGGAGGCATTACATGGATCAAATCACTCATGATGTACGTAGTTCGCAATGGCTGGAGATCATAACCCAGTGCCAAAATCGTCCGGAAGGAACAACCGCCAAGCAATGGATGGCTGACAATGGTATCAGTGAGAAATCGTATTACTATTGGCTTCGAAAATTCAGGAAGCAGGCTTGTTCTCAAATGACAGAAACATCTACAGCAATATCAGTTGGAAATGAAATATCTTTTGCAGAAGTATCTATATCACCAAGGCAGTCTGCAAACATCGCAGCTTTCACGCTGGAAAACTCTGTCGAAGCCATCAGACCGGTAGCGGTTATCAAAAACGCAAACATTTCGATTGCATTAACAAACGAGATTTCAGAAGGTCTGCTTTCCCGTATTCTTCCGGAGGCGGCTCATGCTTGAAGATGTTGCTGGGATTCGCAAGGTGGTACTGGCGTGTGGCGCTGTCGATCTCCGAAAAGGAATTGACGGGCTTGCAATGATCATTGGTGACAAGTATAAGCAGAATCCCTTTGAAAAAGGTACCCTGTTTCTATTCTGTGGTCAGCGTTCCGACCGCATAAAAGGACTTGTATAATTCCGATATCGGAATTATAAAAGTTATCCCGATGTTTTAGTTATTCCGATAGAGAAATCACCTAAACGTATACCCAGATATCAGTAGTCAAAAATGTCGGAATAAGTAAAAGGTTATCTTATACTGTATTTGTAAATAAAAAATTCAAATACGAGGAGGTAACCAAATGAACCAACATGTGAGCATCCCCGGATGGGATGACTTTTCTGTACAACTGAAAGAGGATTTGAACTATTCTGAAACAATGCTGGAACGGACTTTTTATACTTACCGCTCCTTTGTCCAAAAGTTTTGTCCCGCAGATGAAGATGATGCAGCATTAAAAGTCAAAAAAGGAATCGATAACGTCTCCACTGCATACCAGAAAAATGATATATCAAAAGATCAGCTTCTGAGGATGCGGAGACTCGCCTACCGTCTGTTAATGTACATGGATACGGGAAAAATTTCCTGGAAAAGAGCGCCGTTGTATGGTAAGAAATTCGGAAATGACCACAATGAGGCGCTCCTGGGACGGTTTTTAGAGGATGCCCAGGGCAGGCACGCGGAATCGATCCTCCGCAGGGATGAAAGCACCATACGACAGTTCATTTTATACTGTGAATCTGTAAAGTCAAAAGACGTGGAACAGATGGGCGTAATGGATCTGATTGATTTCCTTGGCTGGCTAAAAAAGCGCAGGCCTGCAGGGCTAAAGGCTGCGGCTTCTGCCATGAGGCATTTTTATCTTTTCCTCACGAAACAGGACCTTGTCCCCAATCATCTCCTAGCTGCTTTGAAACCATGGGATACCCCACATAAAAAGGCATATGGGACATTCAGCACACAGGAAAAAGAAAAAATCCTTGGCGCGATAGACAGGAACACCCCTGCGGGTAAAAGGGATTATGCGATATTTTCCCTTGCGATTGACTGTGGGATCAGGAGTTCGGATATCTGTTCCCTGAAACTGGAAGATATCAACTGGAAAGAACAGTGCATATCAATCGTCCAGAAAAAGACCTGCATCCCTGTTACCCTGCCTTTCAGCCGGCGTTCAGGTGATGCCATTGCGGATTATATCCTGAATGCGAGGGGAAGTTCCCCGCTTCCTTATGTTTTCCTCAAGTTTTCGTTTTCTGACAGCGGCATGACATCATCCCTGTTGTGTGTAAGGCTGAAAAAATGTATGAAAAATGCGGGGATAAACAGGGAACCGCATGAAAGAATCAACATGCATACATTCAGAAGGAGCTTAGGGACAGACATGGCCGACAGCGGCAGCACACTGGAGATGATCGGGCAGGTATTGGGACATTCCTGTCCGTCATCAGCCAAAGTATATCTTTCGTTTTCGGAAAGATCCCTTAAGGAATGCGCCCTGGATACAGAGCTGTTTTCGGAAAGCCGGGAGGCGTGCCATGATTAGGACGACATTCCAGAGCGGGCTGAAGGAAAAGGAGAAACAGTTTGTAGCTTTTAAACAGCAGTTTGGGTACACATATGAAGCAAGGATATATAACCTGCTGGATTTTGACCGTTTTTGCGCTGCGAATTACCCTGGACGTGACACGCTTGACCGGGACATTGTACTGAAATGGGCAGTTATCCGTCCTACAGAAACAGCAAATGGATTTGCCACCAGGATATCTGCGGTACGCCAGTTTGGCAAATACCTTGTGATGCTCGGCGAGGACGCATACATTATCCCGGACGGTTTCCGGGGCGGGGACATGCCGTTGATGCCTTATATTTTTTCAGAGGCAACGCTGCGGCAGTTCCTGGGCTATACTGATTCGATGGAAAGATACTACCAGTCAACAGTAAGGCACCTGGTGGCCCCGGTAATGTTCCGTTTTATGTACTGCTGTGGACTGCGGCCATGCGAGGCAAGGAACCTCGACAGGGCTGATATAAACTTTGAGAATGGCCGGGTGTTCATCCGGGAGTCCAAACACTACAAGGAACGCGTTGTCTACGCCCCTGACAGCCTGATGCCCATTATCCTGGAATACATGAAAGATATAGACTGCATCTTCCCGGACAGACAGCCTTTATTTATTGACAGGAACGGGATACGCTACTCTTACGGGGCACAGCAGTACCTCTTCGAGCACTGCCGGGATCATTCCGGAATAAAGTGGAGCGGAACCAAAGCACCGAACCTGTACAGCTTCCGGCACACTTTTGCGACACATAGGATATACCGTTGGTTTAAGGAGGGGAAGGATCTGGGGGCATATCTCCCGAAACTGAGTGCATATATGGGGCACAGCCACTATGAGCACACGCTCTATTACCTGCACTTTGTCCCAGATATCTTTTCAGATATGACGGGATTCGATTTTGAGAGGTTTTCATACCTGATTCCGGAGGTAGCCTATCATGAATGACGAAAGCAGGAAATTTTTCGAGACCGTCCGTGATTATCTGCAGATATATATGGCAAAACAGCGTGTGATGAGCCAGAACACGATCGCCTCTTATAAACAGGCCATCAACCAGTACCTTTCTTTCCTTGTGGAAAACAAATCCATAAAATATGAAGCGGTCTGTTTCAGGGACTGGTCAGGCGCAAATATAAATGAATACCTGCTGTACCTGGAGAATGAACGTAACATCGCAGCATCCACAAGGAACCAAAGGCTGTTTGCAATCAGGGCATTCATGAAATATGCCAGGATGGCGAATCCGGAATTAGGGCATGTATCACTAGAGGTACAGTCGATTGCAAAAGCCAGAGAGGACACAGAACCGGTGGCATTTCTAAGCGAGAAAGCTGTCCAGTGCCTGCTTTCCCAGCCAGGAACCGCTACAAAAATCGGACTGCGGGATTCCTGTTTTATGGTATTAATGTATGATACGGCTGCCCGGGACTGCGAAATGCTGTCCTTAAGGATCAATTCCCTGGATCTGAATCGGAAATGTCCGACCGCAAGGCTGGAGGGGAAAGGAAACAAGGTAAGGTATGTTCCCCTTATGAAGAAAACTGCTGAATATGTCCGTAAATATCTTGAGATATTTCACCCTGCTCCGACAAGGCATGCAGATGACTGGCTTTTCTACACGGTTTCCCATAGCAGACGCCACAAAATGTCGGACGACAATGTAGCCAGGTTCCTGGCCAAATATTCAAAAATGGCACATGCGAAATGTGGAGAGGTTTTTGAGAAAGTGACGCCGCATCAATTCCGCCATACCAGGGCGATGCATCTTTACCGGAATGGTATGCCGCTGCAGCTGCTCTCTGAATTTATGGGGCATGCGTCACTGGCTTCCACTCAGGTATATGCCTATGCGGATACGGAGATGAAAAGGCTGGCCATTGAAAAATCCAGTCAGACTATGGAGGAAAACATAAGCACCAAACCTGCATGGCAGACTGATGAAGAAATGATCAGGAAACTATATGGTTTAGAGTAAAAACTTATTCCGATGCTATTTGCATAAACAATAGTAGGAACCATGAAGTTTCGATAGCATCGGAATAACTAAAACATCGGGATAACTTGTATAATTCCGATATCGGAATTATACAAGGGCCTTGATCCTGTCACAGCGTTTCCCGCAGAAAAGGTACAGGGCGCTGCGGCGGGGATCCATGTGGAGCTTTTCCTGCACGATCCCGCAGAGGCCGTCGATGGAACGCCTCATATCCGTGTAGCCGCAGACGATATAGATTTCGTCCGCAGCTGAAATGTCTCCTAACATGATCCGCCTCCGATCAGGCGGACGGTTTCTCTCAGCAGCGCCGGATCTGTCCCGTTGGGGATGCGCAGTACCATACCGGCTACGGATAGTTCCATGGCTGGAACCGGGAATGCCGGATACGCAGTCTCCAAAAGGGGCGGGGAGACATCCCGGCCCTGCCGGATGTCAGGCTCTATCCTGACGATTTCCTGTTTTGTGCTTACACGCTGGCTGTGAACTGGCTCCGGTATGTCCTGATATCCTTTCTGGCGGAGCCTGCGCACCCAGCCGTAGAATGTGCCTGGGCAGATGCCATTCTCCCTGCACCACTGGTGGTCCGTCAGGCCGCTGGAGCGGCATTCCATGACTAGACGGTACTGCTCTTTCGCTTTGACTGGCTTTGCTGGCATATATTGAACCTCCATAGGTATAGTGAAATGCTTGCGTTTGCAGAACTCTGGCACAATGCATAGGGTAAGATGCTTGCATTTCCACTATCCATTATGAAGCCGAATTAAACCCTTGTCACTCCGTCAGGATATTTTGCGCTTACGAACGAAAGGAGAGCCTTGCATATTTTTCTAAACAAGATTGACAATAGGATATATTTTCATTAATATTAAAATATAAATAAGCTGGTAGCGCAACACTGGTTGGGCTGGTCGAAAGACCCTAGTTCATCGAACGGCGGGGAATTTCCCCGTTATTTTTATATTACTTCAACACTAAGTCATGGAGGTGATTTGGCATGCCAGATATTAGTGAAATTCAGAAAATTGTTGTTCCTATCGCACATGCCTATGGGGTAAAGAGATTATATCTGTTTGGCTCATATGCAAAAGGTACGGCAAATGAGAAAAGCGATGTAGATTTACTTGTGGAAAAAGGAAAGTCTATGTCGTTGCTTAAACTTTCCGGGATGCGCCAGATGGTTCAGGAGGCATTGAACCTTTCAGTTGATTTGGTTACCACTGCAGGCATTGAGGATGATTTCAGGAAAGAAATAGACGGAACGGAGATATTATTGTATGAAGAATAAAGATATAATTATCCTCAAAAAAATTTTGGACTATTGTAGTCAGTTAGATGAAGCATGTGATATGTTTGATAACGATTACAATAATTTTTTGAGCAATTCGGTTTTTCAAAATGCCTGCTGTATGTGTATTTTGCAGATAGGGGAGTTATGCAAAGTAATATCAGAGGAATTGAGAATGCAGGAAAAAGTTGTTCCGTGGAAAGAATGGTGTGGAATCAGGGATATTTTTGCACATCAGTATTCAAATTTGGACTGTCAGTCAGCATGGGAAACTATACAACATGATCTTCCGGAATTGAAAACAGAAATAGCAAGAATCTTAAAGAAGAATGATGAATAGCAAAAAAATGAATTTTGAGATAATAAATCAGGAGGCAATGGAAAGAGATATTGCGGACTATGCGAAAGACAGTAGGTTGACAGAGCCATCAGATGGCAAATGCAAAGTATGGTATGCCTTATAAAAGCGCAATTTGCCGATTGGCTGAATTGAGACTTGGGCTGAATAAATTTCTCATAGGTTGGGGTAAAAGAAGTAAATCGCCTACCTCGGGGTAAAAGTCCACTAAGTCTAATTGCGGCACAGGCGGCTATTCAGAATTGATGCCATAGGAATTTAGAACGATTTGGCAAAAGTATAGAGAAATGGCTTGAAATCAAGGGTTTTCAGGATTGGAGGGGTTCACCGGGGCGACTGGTGAGCCTCTCTTTTTGTGGGTTTTTGATGCCGCTGATAGGATGGCGATTGGGGAAAAAATCGTACTATCAGGCAAAAGTCGGGAGTTTCCGTGATAGTATCCGAGTTTTGCGTGAAAGTATGAGAGTTTCCGTGAAAGTATGGAGTTTCGCCCGTTTGTAGAAAAATGCTGTTGAAATATGGGGGATATGACACAAACATGGAAACGGCTCTATGTAAATGCCAATGGAATATTGCAGATAGGCGTGGTGTAGATATAGTAATAAAAAGCATGGAGCCTTATGAAAAAATATAGGTTTATAACCGCCTGTCTGCTAATTTTACTGGCATTTTTATTGTTCAATATTTTTAATAGAAATAGGAATTCGACCATAGAGACATTCAATGCGGATGCTGCAACCAAGGAAGAAGTCACGGATGAACTGGTTATAGCATTATTTATTGAGGACATCACCAATGTGGTTACGAATTTCTATTCAAAATATTATTCGGGAGAAATAGCAGTTTACGATTATGAAATAACGATTGTAGATATTGGGAAGAAAGAGCCGGGATTTATTTCCGTAAAATTCGGTGTTACCCCACAGGTAGGGGCGCATAATCCTTTAGGATATGACGAACTGGTTTATCGTGTTGATTCAAGCGGGAACAAAGAACTGGATGGCTATGAACATCTAAAAAACTATGATGTGCCGGAGAAGTTTCAAAAGTATGTGATAAAGTCTTTTTAATAAAAATTTAGGACTTGTGGCATATATCTATGTTTGCATTTATTCGTTTCTCCGTATATAATGGAAATATATCAATGGGGGTGTCGAAATTGTTAGATTATATTTCTGTAAAAGAAGCGGCGGAGAAATGGGGAATATCTGAGCGGCGTGTCCAAAAACTGTGTGAAGGGAACCGGATTGAGGGTATTGTACGTTTCGGCCACGCATGGATGATACCCGAGAGGCAGAAAAACCTGCCGATCAGAGACGAATACGGAAAAAGGACAGAGGTGATATTTCATGTATAATCCACAGTTAGATACATTTATCCGTGTGGCGGATGCCGGGAGTTTTAACAAGGCAGCGGAGGAATCCTATATTACGCCAACGGCAGTTATTAAGCAGATCAATCTTTTAGAGGATTCATTGGGGATAAAATTATTTGAACGAACGCATAGAGGGCTGACTTTAGCGGAGGCCGGAAAATCATTATATCAGGACACAAAATATATTATTCAGTATTGCCGTGATTCCGTTACAAGGGCAAAAAATGCTATGCGGAATAATGTGAGTGTTATTCGGATTGGCAGTTCCCCTATGACTCCGGCACAGCTTTTAATGCAATTATGGCCGGAGATACAAGTACATTGACATATATTTCGGTTTAAACATGAATAAAAATGTCTTATAGCAGAACGAGAAACAAATAAGAGCAAACAGAGGTTGTTGGTGCGAACAACATTGTTTACTCTTAAACAAATTATACTAATTAAATTGAATGCAAGCCAAATAATGTATTTGATTTTTTGTTTTATGGAGACGATGTGTCAATAATAACCCATTCCCCATTCCGCAGTTCATAGGATGTTTCACCCTGTACGGGCAGTTTCTGAGAATTCTGTTCATTTACATATTGGCTTTGAGGATTTTCCAGGTATTCCTCCAGACAGATCCCGCGCTCACGAATCTCTGCCGCAGCTTCTTTTCCCACATAGCGGTAATGCCATACCTCTTCGGCCACATTGGTAATGTGCGTCTTATTTCCGGGGTAGCGGAAGATAAAGCCGTATTTATAGCTGTTTTCCTGGAGCCAGAGGTAAATGTCGTAAGTAGCTCCGTTGATATCCACAGCAAGCCCTAACTGGTGTTCGCTGGTGCCGGGTTCGGCAACCCATTGCTGTGCCAGATTTATGGCTTCGCTTTCCGAATACCCCTGTTTCTTATACTCTTTGATTTTATCATCATACAGGCTCTGCTGTTTTTCCGGTGTCCGATAGCCCGAAACAACGATGGGGCCTAAATCTTCCGCATCATTCAGCATTTCCATAAGCGGCTCATAGATTCGTTCGTCTACCTTCTCACCCCCAGGTACATCCACCAGGGAGACCGGATCATCCATGTAATTTTCCGGAAGCGGATGTTCACTATTTACCAATGTGAGATACCACTCCGTATCCATGGTCTGTATTTCTGTCTGTTCTGTATCAACCTGGAAATCATCTGTCTCAACTACAGGACTTCCGGGTATTGCTTCACCGGAAATCATCTCATTGGAAACAATTTCATCGGGGATGCTTTCCTTACCGAACACGCTACCGGTAATGGAAACAATGATTGCAAGGCAGCCGGCTATAAGAACAACGTGCGGAAGGGCACGAAGCCATAGCCGATGCTTTCTGCGTTTTCGATGTCTGCGGACGGGAAGATTTTTTTGTTCTTTCATGAAATCAGTAGCTCCTTTCATAAAACATAATTGATTGCATCAAAAAACCCTTGTATGGTAATTATTTTACCGGACAAGGGCCTTCTGATTTTGAATTTTAAAGCGTTATTTTCCTAAGAAAAAATGAAGAGTTTATGCTTATTGAACTACTAATGTTCAATAAGATATGCTTATCGGACTATGAATGTTCCGCGAGTTGTATTTTTGAGGAAATGGGCAGCTTAACAGTAAAAGTAGTCAATCCATTTTTGCTGTCAGCCGAGATGGTTCCGCCGTGCAGGAGAACAATCTCTTTTGCTATGGCAAGTCCCACGCCTGTGCCGCCGGTGTTTGAAGTGCGGGATTCATCCAGACGATAAAATTTCTCGAACAGGGTTTCCAGTTTATCATCCGGAATGGTTTTTCCATGATTGCTGACCGTTACAACGATATGCTCCGGTGTTTCTTCCGCATTCACTGTGATTTCTGTTCCTTTGCTGCTGTAAGCCACCGCATTTTTCAGCAGGTTATTGAATACACGGGCAAGCCTTTCCGGATCGCCGCATACTTCCAACGATTCTGCCGCATGGAAGGTAATATAATTTCCATGTTCTGTAAACAGCGGCAAATGTTCATCAATCACCTGCACCAGAAGATAATAGAGGTCAATCGCTTTGGAGGCAATGGTAATCTGCTGCGTATTATAGCAGGTAATCTCAAAAAATTCGTTGATCATCTTTTCAAGTCGGTATGTTTTTTCCAGAGAAATATGGACATACTTCTCCTTTTCTTCATCTGGAAGATCCGGGATCTGTTCCAGCAGCCTGAGATAACCAATGATGGAAGTCAGCGGAGTGCGGATATCATGAGCCAGATACATGACCAGCTCATTCTTCCGCTGTTCGGCCGCTCTTGCCGCCTGCTCCCGCTGTATCAGAATATTCTGGACCGTGTTCAGCTTGATCTCAAAGGGCTGCATTTCCTGTGAGAGCCGGATCTGTTCTTCGCGGTCGGACAGAAGACAGTCAATTCCCTGATTGATTTCTCTGAAATAACGGGTCAGCCAACGGAACAGAAACACAAGCAGGAGCAAAAAGATCAGAACGATAGCCGCCGCAAAAAAAACTTCTTTGATTCCACGAAAATAGTCACTGTATACATAAAAGGCATCTTCATGGTCAATATCCATCCATAACTCGATCAAGCGGATAATCCATTCGCCCATCCTTTCTTTCCACAAAAATAGATACAGCAGGATGACGATTGCAGTAGAAACCAGTGCGCTGGTACAGAACCGCCACATGATCCGGATTTGAAAAGCGGAGTAATCCGTATCCTTATCTTTAGTCCTCGATTTTGTAGCCGTATCCCCAGACCGTTTTAATATATTTCGGATTTTCATAGGAATCCCCCATTTTTTCCCGCAAATGCCGGATGTGTGCAGTGATTGTATTGTTGCTTTTGGTATAATATTCATCTTTCCAGATTTGGTGGAACAGATCTTCGGAACTGACCACATTCCCCTTGTTTTGAATCAGAATCTCCAAAATGGAAAATTCTGTCGGCGTCAGGGAAAGGGGCTGGTCATTCAGCGTGCATTTATGCGCCTTTACATCGAGAACCAGGCCGGAAAGGGCAATAATGTCTTCTTTTTTCTCCGTACCAACATTGTAATGCTTATATCTTCTGAGCTGTGCCTTTACCCTGGCAACCAGTTCCAGTGGCTCAAAAGGCTTTGTCATGTAATCATCCGCGCCCAGGGAGAGACCGGTAATCTTATCCATACCCTCCCCCTTTGCTGTGAGCATGATAATCGGATACCGGTGTTCCTCCCGGATCTGCTGGCATAAAGTGAAGCCGCTTATGTCGGGAAGCATGATATCCAGAATTGCCAAATCCAGGTCTTCTGTCTGAATACATTGAAGCGCGTCTGTTGCATTATAGAAGGTAAACACCTGAAAGCCTTCATTATTAAGATAAAGAGAGATAAGGTCAGCAATCTCTTTTTCGTCATCAACGATCAGCAATTTATCTTTTTGCATAAAATACTCCTTTCCTACTGTTTGTAATATGTACATGCTTTTGTGCATGAAATGATAAGCCTCTAAGCGAACTTTCCCTGTCAGCAGGGTATATTTCTCTTATTTTACCATAAATCCTGTGTTAAAAAACGTCTTTTCTATGAAGAAAATATTGAGATTTTACTGCGTTGGAAAAAAACAAAATGCCTCCATTTTTTCTTAGGAAAAGAATTACAGGAAATTCAAAATGGCAATTTCTTCATGTGATAGAGTTGGAAAAGACAAAACGCGTTTGTCCAATTTTTATTTTTTATAAGAAGAGAATTACCATGAGAAAAAAACTCAAAAAAGCAACTGTATTATTTTGTACTGTCTGTATGCTGAATGCACTCTTGGCCGGATGTGGCTCTCAAACGGCATCGGCTCCTGAAGCGGCACCAAAGCCAGTGGAGGAGACACCACTGGGGGATGCAAACGCTGTACCGTCAGCAGACAATGCCGAAAATGAGGAAAAGCAGCAGGAAACAGCCACAGAAAAAAGACAGGTTTTAGATGCGGAGACGGCAGCCGCTTTTGACGCCGATTTTCTGGGAGAGGTATGGAAAATTTCGGAAGATTCCTTTTATATCGCAGAAACAAAAGCAGAAATTCTGGAAGATGGATCTCTGTCGAGCACGCCTCCCAGCTCCGATGCGGATATTCCTGATTCCCAGCTGATCCAGGTGATGTTTGACGATGCTACTTATTTTTATATGAGGGGAATCTGTGACGATGGGGAGAACTTCGAGGATGTGGAAGCCGGATTTCAGGATTTGAAGGAAAAAATGTCCGTTGATTTGAAAGGCAGCTTTAAAGATGGCGTATTTTATGCCACTGAAATACGGATGCCCAAAATCTCCTGAAATATCTGCCATTTTATAGCCTAAAATCATTAAGGGGCTGTCCTGAAAACGTAATTCAGCGATAGCCCCTTGCAACTTCCGAAGAAACTAATTGTTAAATGAATTGTTCTTTTACGTAAATAGACAGTTGCTATATGTGTCTGCAATGGAACATAAAAAATAATGGAAAAGTAACAGTGGGTGAATAATGGACTTCCTACCTGTTTTTTACTAACAAATAGTGGTGTAAATTAAGCTATTTAAGGAAGGGAATACTGTGAACTCTACGATTCGTAGGTTGCGAGGAGAAAACACCGGCAGTATGATGTGGTTAGGTTTAGGAAGAGAGGTGCTTAAAAGATGGGTTATGTAACAGGAAAGACCATAAAGGAATTAAGAGAAAAAAGGAAAATCACTCAGAGGGAACTCTCAGAAAAGATTGGCGTGAGTGATAAGACAGTATCAAAATGGGAAACAGAAAAAGGGTTTCCGGATATCGGAATTATTGAGGAACTTGCAAAAGCACTGGGTGTTTCTATTGCGGAACTGCTGACAGGCGATCTGAGGGAGAATGGGAACCAGTCGGCAAATATGCGAAAGATGTGTTTTTATGTTTGTCCAGTTTGTGGGAATATTATTACATCTGTGGGGCATGGAACTTTTTCATGCTGCGGAATCACCCTGCCGGAGGTAGAGGCTGAAAAAAATGATGCAGACCATTATATCTGTGTGGAAACGGTCGATAATGAACATTCCATAACTATCAGCCATCCTATGGAAAAGGGGCATTATATTTCTTTTATCGCATATGTGACATCGGATGCTTTGGATCTGATAAAGCTATATCCGGAGCAAGGGATATCCGTACGGTTCAGAAAGAAAGGACATGGCATTATTTATGCATATTGTAACAGGCATGGAATGTTTAAAACAATAGTTTAATTTGTGACTACTATCGGGCATCTCTTCGGAGATGCCTTTCTTTTGCGTCTTTTTGGATGGCGTGTATGAAACAGGTGAATATTATGCCAGACGGTTTCTCAAGAGAAAGGAAGTTTCTCTTGGAGAAAAAACACAATGTCTCCATTTTTTCTTAGGAAAAGAGTTATCGGATATTCAAAATGGATCTTTTCCCTTGTGCTAGAGTTTTAAAAGACGATGTGGATGTCAAATTTTTTAAAGGAGGTTCCTTACATATGGAAAAAAAGAACTGGAACAGTTGGAGCATGGACAGCAGAAAGGCAAAAGGTGTGGCAGCAAAACGGTTCCTTGGCATAGCATTATGTTTGAGCTTGTCTCTGGGTTTGTTATCCGGCTGCGGCAAAGGAGACAGTAAAGAAACCGGAAATGCGACAATGGGCCGTTATGTTGAACAGCAGGTAGCGACTGTGGAAAATGCTGACCAGGCTATGGGCCTGTGCTTAGGAGAAAACGGAGATCTTGTGTTCTACACAGCAGGAAGTGCAGACGGCGGCGCGTCTCTGAACCGCTGTGTCCTGTCTGCTGAAAGCGGAGAGTTTACGCAGACTTCCATGACCTGGGCCAAAGATTTGGGAAATATTCTGGATATTTCGGAGGCCGGAGACGGTACTACCTATCTTGTGGCAGCAGATGAAAATTTTAAAACAAGTGTTTATCAGATAAAAGACCAGAAAGCAGAGGCTGTAGACGTGCCGGGACTGGCGCAGACAGAAAGCGCGGACGGCAGCCAGCTATGCGGTGTACGCAGCCTGCCTGGCGGAGATTTCCTGCTTCTTTTTGGAGCAGCAGGTGCTTCCTGTTACAGCGGCGTGGATGCTTCACCCCAAAAAGAATATGCCATTACCGGATATAACTGGAGCGTAAGTATACATAATGGGAAAATGCTGGCTCCCGGTATGGGAAAGAATGAACTGCTGGTTTTCAATCTGGATTCAGGGGCGCAGGAGCAGACAGTGACCTTTGATACCCTTTCCCTGTCTTCCTGTCAGGGGATGGACGATTCCGGCGTATATGTGGCTGATATGACAGGCATTTACCGCCAGATTGCAGGAAGCAGCGACTGGGACAGAGTGGTGGAAGGTGATCTGACTTCTCTTTCCCTGCCTTCGGCCCTGCTTGGAGGCGTGGTCAGCGATGGTACGGATGGATTTTTTGCGATACTCAGTGCTGCGGATGGTGTGAAGCTCATGCATTATGTCTATGATCCTGATATCCCTGCAGTTCCGGATACTACTTTAACGATTTTCGGGCTGAAAGATAACAGTACCATAAGGCAGGCCATTGGCGCATTTCAGCAGCAGAATCCCAATGTGCGGATTGATTTCAGGATTGCATCGGAAGGTGCGGCTTCTGCCAATACAGAGGACATCATCCGAACCTTGAATACGGAACTTTTAAACGGGAACGGCCCTGACATTCTGCTGCTGGATGGATTGCCCGTGAACAGCTATATGGAAAAAGGTGTGTTGACGGATTTGACAGATGGGATCAATACAATGGCAGAAGGTGGGATTTTGGAGAATATTGCCAAAGCATATGAATATGAAGGTCACTGCTATGGGATACCAAGCCGTTTTACCATTCCGGCAATGGCAGGAGAGCAGAGTGCCCTGGATTCTGTCAGATCTCTGGAGGAGCTGGCGGATTTCACAGAAAACAGCGGGAACGGAGGAGCGCCTTTCCTGACACCTTCCAATAATCTGTATGGAGAAGAAGGGATGATGATGGATTATTATGAAGACTGCTCCAGTGATTTTGTGGAATCAGGTAAGATTGATGAAGCAGCGCTTACGAAATATTTTACTGACATGCTTCGTATTCAGAAAGCGCAGGAATCAAATTTTATGGAGACCGATATTGGCGTAGTGGACGGAAGGATTGTGCTGTTTGAACTGATGGGCTTTATGGAATCAGAGGAAGATTTGTTTTATGTCCAGGAGATTAAGGGATACAATGCAACAAATGTAATTCTTTTCGGTTTAAGTGGAAGCGGAATGTCTGCGGAGCATGGCCTGATGCCTGTTTTCGGAGAGTCTTTCTACACGCCAAGGCAGGCTGTAGGGATTACATCCGCCAGTGAGCAGCAGGAGCTGGCATTACAGTTTGTGAATCTGCTTTTATCCCAGACCGTGCAGGATGTCTATCTGTATGACGGTTTCCCGGTTAATAGCCGGTCTCTTGATAAGTTGGTAGAAGATGCTATAAAAAACAAAGAAAACAGTACAAAATTCCGTGAGATGTGCGGTCAGCTGAATGCACCGATCTTTGTGGATCAGGTAGTTCGGGAGGCTGTTCAAAGCCAGATGAAGGGCCTGCTGGACGGAACGCTCACAGCAGAATCGGCAGCTGCCGCTGTGATGGAAAAGATAGAATTGTATTTGAAAGAGTAATACATAAAATGCGAGGGGTGTATCTTCGGTTAAAAGTATGCGCCCCTTGCATAAGTACAACATCAGCTGTCCTAAAGAGTAGCATAAACGGATAAACAGGTGGGGATTGAATCAGATGTTTAAAAAGAGAAAGAAAAAGCAAATAGAAATGATACCCTTTCGTTACCATTGGAAAGAAGCCCTTATGGGGGTTAAAAGAAAAGCTGCGGTAACTGCCGCACAAAGGCTGACATTAGAAAAAGAAATGCTTTTATCCGGGAAAAAGCCAAAATCAATCTTTTCCAGTGCCCAGCAAAGGACAGCAGTACGCTTATTGTCCGGATTTTTTGCGATGATGCTGATATTTACCATACTGTCCAGAATAGCCACTGACCTGACCATCGCCAAGGTAAGGACGGATACAGTAAAACCGGGAGTGTTAGTCCAGAGTTATACGATACCGGGCACACTGGAGGCAAGGGATACTTTGGATATTGTCCTTCCCGGAAATCTGCGTATTTCCAACAGGATGGTCCAGGCGGGGGATTGCGTAAATGCAGGCGATGAAATTTTAAAGCTGGATTTGGATTCTATTCAGACAGTGACAGAGCAGCTTGAAAATGAAATCAATATCCTGAATTTAAAGATCAATAATTTGTCCTATGAAATACCCAGTGCAGATACGAAAATGCTCCAGTTGGCAGAGAACAATCTGCGATATGCCCAGGCGGACTATGTGCAATTAGTGGCAGCACTGGAAGCGGCCGGCGTTCAGGTAGAACAGGACCTGAAAGAGGCTCAGAACAGATATCATCAGGAATTGAACGATCTGGAGAAGGCAAAGGTACAGGCAAAAGAGGAAGGGATTGAAACAGCCGAAAACGGCCTGGATGCAGCTGAAAAAGCGTTGGGTGATGCGGAATATAGCCGTGGGGAAGCTGTTTCGGCCGCCCAGAAATCATTGTCAGAGGCCGAAAGCGTATATTCATCAGCAAAAAGCACCTGTGAGCGTACAGCCGGGGAACTTGCTCAGGCGGGGCAGGCGTTTCAGGAGGCAGAAGAGGCTCTTGAATCCCTTGGGGAGAACGCGACTGATGAAGAACGCGCAGCAGCCCAGGAGCGGGTAGATACAGCGCGCTCTCAGAAGGAGATGGCTCAGGTTCAGGCCGATCAGGCGGCACGCAGTCTGTCGGATGCAGAAGACACGCTTGCGTGGGCTCGTGAGAACCTGGAGCGGATACAGGCACGGCAGGATCAGCTGGTTTCGGAAGCACAGGATGATGTCCGGGAAGCGGAGAATAAATTGAGTGATACGAAGAAACAGACAGATTTCAGCAATGAATCCATGGTTTCGTCTGCACTGGCCAGTGCGGATGCCGCACGGAGCGAACTGAATGCGGCTGTGCGTGATTGGGAGAACGCCGGCCTGTCCAGAGAGGAGCAGATCATGAGGGCTCAGCGGGCGATAGAAACTGCGGCTATAGAATTAGAGTCCGTAAAAGAACAGTTGGAAAGAGCGAAACAGTCAGATGCCGCCATGCGCAGGCAAAATGAAGTGGAGCGGCTGCAGTATGAAAACGAGTTGCGTCAAAAACAGAATACATTAGAGGAGATAAGGCTGATCAGCATGCAGGATGGGGTGGTTGCCGCTCCGGTAGACGGAACGGTAAAGTCAGTGACGGAAGCTTTCGTCACACAGGACAATGGGGCGGTACTCACCCTGTCACGGGCAGACCAGAGGTTTCAGTTTACTGCCAGTGTAGAACAAAAAACAGCGGAGAAATTGTCTGCGGGGGACATGGGCCAGCTTTTTTATACCATAGGAGGAATTACCCAGTCTGTCCAGTTACCGATTACTTCTATTGGTGTTCCCAATGCAGATGGCCAGGTCCGGCTCATCGCCTGGCTGGAAGAAGGCACTTTTTCCAGCGGAATTGCCGGGACATTGGAATTGGAAAAAAACAGCGGCAGATATCAGGCTGTTGTGCCTGTTTCTGCACTGAGAGCTGCCCACGGAAAGACAGTGGTCCTGGTTGTCCGTGAAAAACAATCCGTACTGGGAACAGAGCAGACGGTGGAAGAGGTGGATGTTGTGATAAAGGAGCAGAACATGGAAAGTGCAGCCGTGGAAGGCGTATTTTTCCCGGATGACCAGATCGTGATACAGACCTCAAAGCCGATTGGGAAAGGAGACAGGGTGCGTGTGGAAAATTAAATATTTCAGGCTTTGTATGTTGGGACTGTATCTTCTCCTTATGTGGTATGGCTCTGCAGCCTGTCAGAAGAAAATGGAATGGTTTGATAACAGCGTTTCCGTGCGGTGGGAAAGCGGCATGGGCGTCTCTCCGGCGCAGATGAATCAGGTGCCCCCTTCCTTTGTATTGTGGATGTCCCATTATGAACAGATATTGTATGGGGACTTTTACCCGAATCCGGTAAACGGAGAAGTCTTCGAGTATTATGGAGACATTTCCCGTCTGCAGCTTTGCCGGTTCAGATATGGATACTGGCCGGGAGATGAAAAGGGCTGTGTGATCGACGAGGGAACTGCCCATGCTCTTTGGGGTTCTTCTGATGTGTTGGGGCAGATGATTCAATGGAATGAGAAAACATGGTATGTATGCGGCGTTGTGGAAGGAAAGGAGGGACTGGCGTTCTTTCCGGCAGAAGAAACGGAAGAGAGGATGTTTCAGGGATTGTGGTTAAATCTCTCCGAAGAACAGGGAGGCACTTACGCAGCGGAACAGATACTCCAAAAATATCAATTACCAGTGGGAGACATGACAGACCTTGGTCTGTATGTCTGGCTGTCTGGAATACTGGCAGCCCTCCCTGCATTCCTGCTCTGGGCATGGGTTCTTATGTGCATTGCACACCGTTTGTGGAAACTTCGTTATACATGGCTTTTATTCCTTATGTCTGTTCCACTGATGTTTGCAGGAATGACGGCGATTTCCTGGACGGTTGGATTCCCGTGGAGTGTACCGGCCCGGTTTCTGCCCACCAGATGGTCGGATGGTTCCTTTTGGAGCAGCCTTTGTGCACAGGTCAGGGATGGTATTCTGGCAATCTTCCGTATGCCCCCTGCGGCATGGGAAAGGACATTTTGGATAACCTTTCTTCTTGGCGGCATACTGTCCGTTTTGACAGTTTTGTTTTTGTGGCTTGTTGTCAGGCGGCTGCCCGTGCCTGCGCCAAAAAACATCCTCCGGATCAGCCTGATCTGGTGGGGAGGCCTGCTTTGTCTCATATGGAAGAATAAGGATTCCCTGGCGGGGAACCCATCTATTACATTATGGATACTTCCAATGGTATGGTTGACCATAAGATGGCTGCTGGATCTTCATGACAAGATGTTGGGAACCGGAAACTATTTGGATCAGGGAGGGAATGAAATTGTATTTATTGAAGAAAAAGCGGAAAGTTAATCGGCAGACTGCCCCGGAACTGGATGGCGTCACTCCATGGATATTTTTACTGCCAAGCCTGCTGATGGTCAGCGTACTGGTATTGGTTCCCTTTTGTGATGTACTCCGGCGCTCTTTCTTTTCGGCTATGGGCGGGCAGTTTGTAGGGTTTAGAAATTATACGGATGTTTTTCAAAACGAAGCGTTCCAGCGGGCAGCCGGGAATACGGCAAAATTTACTTTGATCTGTATTCCTGTATTGCTGCTGTTTTCCCTGTTGCTGGCATTGCTTGTGGACGCACTGAAGGAGAAGAGGGGAATATATAAAACTTCTTTTCTTATTCCAATGTCAATTCCGGTAGCTTCGGTGGTGTTGCTTTGGAAGGTGATCTTCCATGAAAACGGTCTGCTGAACCATCTGCTCGGCAGTGTGGGCATGGAAACGGTTCATTGGCTGAACAGCGAATCGGCCATGACGGTACTGATGGTAACGTATATCTGGAAAAATGCAGGCTATGACATGGTGCTGTGGCTGTCGGGGATTACAGCCATCTCACCGTCGCTGTATGAGTCGGCGTCTTTGGATGGAGCCGGGGCCCTGCGGTGTTTCTTTCGCATTACGCTTCCTAATCTGATGCCTACCTTATTCACAGCCGCTGTGCTGTCGCTGCTGAACTCATCTAAGGTATTCCGGGAAGCGTATCTCATTTCGGGCAGTTATCCCCATGAGAGCATCTATATGCTCCAGCATTTGTTCAATAACTGGTTTACACGGCTGGATATTGATAAAATGTGCGCCGGTGCTGTGCTGATGGCGCTAGTGGTAATGGCGCTGATTGGTTTCCTGCAGATGATATGGGGAAGGGGTGAAGGAAAATGAAAAAATGGATGATTGCAATGCTTTTGTCTGCGGCGGCGCTTTTTGTATGGGTGCCCCTGTGGATGTTACTGTCGGCTTCCTTTATGGGGAGCAGGGAAATGGTGCATAATTTGGCACCGGTTCTGTCTGAGAAAGCTGGGTATGCCCATTGGCCCATTCTGCCCCAGTATCCGACCTTAAAACCTTATGTGGAATTACTGCTGGACGCGCCTGAGTTTTTCACAATGTTCTGGAACTCCTGCAAACAGGTCTTTCCCATTGTGGTCGGACAGATTGTGATCGGCGCACCGGCAGCCTGGGCTTTTGCCAGATTCCGATTCCGGGGGAAAGGGGTATTGTATGCGTTATATATTATATTGATGCTGATGCCCTTTCAGGTGACTATGGTTTCCAGTTATTTTGTGCTGGATCGTCTGGGACTGATGAATACCGTCTGGGCGATCATCCTGCCCGGCGCTGTTTCTACTTTTCCCGTTTTCCTTATGATCCGTTTTTTTGCGGCCATACCATCGGCGCTGACGGAGGCTGCCTCCTTAGATGGCGCCGGGGCCTGGCAGATCTTTATCCACCTAGGGCTTCCCCTTGGTGTGCCGGGCATTCTTTCAGCGGTGGTTTTGGGATTTTTGGAATACTGGAATGCATTGGAGCAGCCTATGACATTTCTGAAAGATCAGACCTTATGGCCGTTGTCGCTTTATCTTCCCACGGTAACCGCGGAAAATGCAGGAGCTTCCCTTGCAGCTTCCGTGATCATGCTGATGCCGGCGTTGCTAATTTTTTTGTTTGGCCAGAAATATCTGGAAGCGGGGATTGCGGCTTCCGGAATGAAAGATTAAGGGCGTAGTGTGAGAAGTACTTCTAAAGCTCAGCAGCAGAGGCTGCTTCGTTAAGAAGTACCAAGTCTCACACAGGAGAATGCCCAAAATACGGGCATTCTCCGCATGGATTTGAGTCGCAGCAAAGCTGCACAAATATGAGGTGATTTATGGAAAATACATCATTGACATTAGAACAGGTAAATAAATGGTATTCAGGGGACGTGCATGCCGTAAAAGGGGTCAGTATGGACGTCCGCCCCGGAGAATTTATAGTATTTGTAGGGCCGTCCGGCTGCGGAAAATCCACGACCTTGCGCATGATCGCCGGTCTGGAGCGTGTGGACAGCGGAACGATCCATATGGGAGAGATGCTGATGAATTTGGTTCCGCCAAAAAACCGCGATATCGCTATGGTGTTCCAAAATTATGCGTTATATCCTACCATGAAAGTATTTGATAATATTGCATTTCCCCTGAAGATGCGCCATTGGAAGAAAGAGGATATCCGGCGCCGGGTTACAGAGATTGCAGACAGCCTGGATTTGTCGGAATATCTCTGGCGCAGGCCCATAGCGCTTTCCGGAGGTCAGAGACAGAGAGTAGCGCTTGCGAGGGCGATGGTCCGCGCCCCGAAACTATTTTTGATGGATGAGCCTCTATCCAATCTTGATGCAAAACTGAGAGTGCAGATGCGCCGGGAGATTACAGCTTTACAGAGAAAACTGGGCACAACGACCATCTATGTGACCCACGACCAGACGGAAGCTATGACCATGGGGGATCGCATTGCTATTTTTAAGGATGGCGTGGTTCAGCAGATGGATACGCCGCAGATGCTTTATCAGAAACCTGCCAATCTTTTTGTGGCCGGATTTATCGGATCACCGCCTATGAATATCTGGAAAGAGGGAGAGAAATTTTGCGGTATAAGGCCGGAGCATATCCATATCACCGAGAATCCCGATCATATCAGGGCACAGGTAGTATCGGTAGAGTGGACTGGACGGGAAACGGTTGTTTTTGCAGATACAGAAAATTTAGGTAATCTGGGGATTGTAACGGATGCGGTTTGTCCGTTAAAGGTTGGTGATAGGTGTTATTTGGCGTTGGATAAGCAGTTTATTCATTTTTTTGATGGGGAAACTGGAGGGCGGATCTAGAGGATGATTAAATAAATGAGTTTAGTACCCAAAAGATATTGCAATTCTTTCATGTAAACAAAAGTAGATTTTTTGAAAAAATCCCCTGTTCCTGCTTTTTCTGCTACGAAGGGGGCAAGTACCATTCGTCCTTTCAGCCCCACCCTCTTTACTGGGGTACAATGGATCAGCAGGAGATTGGAGAGGCATTAAGACAGGTGGAGGAAGATAACCGGGAAAACTCCAAAGACGAGTGGGAGGTTCTGAAAGAAATCGCACAGAAATTCCCGGATCTCGGAAACGGGAATATGATTCTGCTGGATGAAAATTATGTTCCTTTCGGGAAAAAGAATTATATGGACAGCAACTACCAAGCGCTCAATCAGCAGGGAGAGCCTTGTTAAATGTAAATATATATCTCCGGTTCTTGTCCAGCAAGTCGCACCGGACAGGGCGGCGCTGATGGGGAAGGGTGACATGAAAACGATACGGGGGGCGGATGAGAGGCGCTTGCGCCTCTTGTTCGGGGAGCCGTATGAGGCAAGGTTCCAGTCCGAGGGAATGGGCTCCGCCGTCCATGTGTATGACGGGAACGGAGACGAGATACTGACTTACACGGCGGGCGTGGGCTGGCATGAGAAGGAGTCGAAGGCGGAGACGCAGGTACACGGGGCTTTGAAGGCTGCCTACTATGATGCGTTCCGGGCGGCAAGGCAGGATGCTGTGGAAATGCAGGGCGGCTTTGACGCGAGGGCGTGAGGATAGATTATTACGGATAATATGCAAAAAATGGAGGGATAAATACAGCCAAAAACTGGAAACAAAAGGGGATTCTGCTTCTGCCAGGGCGGAAGCTGTGGCAACCAGGACGGACAGGCTCCTTTCATCGCAGAGCGGGAGCAGCCTTAAAAGCTCCTGATATGCAGAGCCGATCCTGTCATGGCTGTCATGGAAGATACAGTCATCTGCGGATATATCCAGCATCCTGCAGATGTGGTAGAAATTTTTAATGTTTGGGGAACAGCGGCAGAGCTCCAGATCCTTCTGGAAGGATACGGAATGGCTGAGCAGTTCTGCGCACTGCGCCTGTTCAGATGCTTTTTCTTTCTGGCCTTCTTTAAGGCGGCGCTGAAAACATGGGCATCACTAATGGATAAAGACATTTTGGTCATCTCCTATAAGTAGTGTATTGTCATACTACACAAAAGCAAAAATGGCATAGAGATACCTGAAAGTAGAGTAATAGCATATCAGGCGCCCAGACATCTGGTGAAAAAACATGGATCATCAGAATTTTGTTTGGGTGCATTTTTGCGGCCATGGGAGAGGTACATGGTCTGTAAGTGGGGGATTTTCGTAAGTCGGGCGCCGGCGGGGGGATTGGATCAAAAAAATCACAGGTTTCCAGAGGGCATTCTGTTCCCTACATGTCAATCCTGTACGCTACTTTTTAGAGGAAATTAAAATTATATGGGAAAAGGGTAATTATCCGAACCTGCAGATGGATAAGCGATCTTTTATTTTTGAAAGTTCGAGCCCCCGGTATGCCACTCCTTGGCAGACAACATCCTGCGGGAAGGCGACCTGCTGGTGGTAACGGAGCTGAAGCGGTTCGGGCGTAATTATGGAGAAATTTATAAGGAATGGCTCCACATCACTAAAGAGATTGGCGCAGACATCAAAGTGACTTCCATGCCCATACTGGATACCACCCAGTCGAAGGAACTGGTAGGGCAGCTCATTACGGATGTTGCGCTGGCTGTATTTGCGTATATGGCGGATGAGGACTGGACGCAGCGGCATGTACTGCAGCGCCAGGGCATCGAGCTGGCAAAAGCGGACGGAAGGCATCTGGGAAGACCGCGTGTGGAGTACCCGGAGAACTTGGAAGACTGCTATGGGAGATGGAAAAGCGGCATGATCTCTGCAAAGTAGGCCATGACGCTGACAGGACTTGAACAGATTCCTGACACTGTAAACGCCCAAAAGAAAGGAGTTTCCGGCGCTTCATCTGCTGTTGTTTTCAATTTGTTTTCAAAATGAAATAGAGTATGTCAATTCCTTTACCGACAGGCGCTTGCAAAATAGGCATTCGGGCAGCCGCCGAACGATTTCCTTTGCAAAGAATGCCGCCGCTTTTTTTAAGAAAAGGATCTCCTTCTCCTTTTCAGCCGGTTCCCTGCGCAGGCGCAGGCTGTCTTTCATAATTTCCGCTTCATTGGCGGGCGAAGGGGTTTGAAGGCTTTGGGCATGGCATTCTTT
>OFGZ01000473.1_pt1 | contig 32029 bp, 36 predicted proteins | sample 1521871 | NCBI WGS metagenome assembly OFGZ01 (sample SAMEA3504091, study PRJEB24116) | mouse gut metagenome | biome: mouse gut; feature: mouse-associated habitat; material: faeces | place: Denmark | collected 2011
CTGCGTTTACCATGTTTGGATTGCTATATTCCAGTTTTTCTTTCAGGCGTTCAATACGCTTTAATTCACTTTTTGCAAGTTCTGCATCTGTTTGTGTTCCAAATTGAAAGCCGTCCACAATCCAATCTGTTTTATCTGCCATATGGCATCCCTGCCTTTCACGATATCCTATAGACTGCTTACAAGTTTTCTATTGTCTTGTAAGTATCCTGATACAATGACTCTAGCTGCTTCAACTCTTCCTGAGTGAATAAATCCACCTTGGGAAGAATTTCATTGATAAGTTCAAAATTGAACGATTCCTGCACCTGACGCTCATCCACATCCTTGTCGAAGTATGTTTCGAGATTCGGTTCTATAGTGACATGAGCCTGGGGAGTGAGCCTATAGCGCGTGGCGGGTCCTCGACCGACTACTTCTATGTGTCCTTTGGAGACACCATCGGCAATAAGGCGTTTGAGTGTTGCCGGACTTGGAGCATTAGTCAATGCTGAGCCGATTTCTGCTCTTGAAGCTTCCGGATTGTATTGAAGGAACTGAAGAATTTCAATCTCTTGAGTCATGTCAGAAAGTTTTATCGGCTCAAAATTACTGCAAATTTGTGATATATGACGTAACTTGCTGGATTTTAGTGCATCTATGTAACGTGATTGTACTTAATTCGTACTGATTGAGATAGTTGCCGCAAACGAGGGAAATTGAGTTTTTGATTTTTAACATCTGTTTTTGATTTTTAATTGCCTCTTTTTGCCCCCACAAGGTCCGATTTTGAGCTACGGCCAATCCCCGACCTTGAAACCGCATCCGCTTTTTCAGTGCGAAAAAGACACATTTAGACGCTGCAAAGATAGCGATTTTTATCGGAATGGGCAAACGTGGCGGGACATCGGCTTGCATCAGACCGTGCCGGGGATGTGTCCGGGAGGCCACGTTCCGACCTGGACATACTGCAAGCCCATGTCCCGCCTGACAGGTCCACGCGGATAGAGACCGTATGCCGTCCTCCCGATAGAACGACAGGGAGGACATCATCCGGACACTATCCCTTTTGCGGGACTATTTATCGCGTTGCCGAAACCTGTTTACACTGACCGTTCCTTTTATCTTTCGTTGCCAAACGGGATGCCGGATATACAAAACCGGTGAGAGTGAAAGCAAAAGACGGCCTTTCACTGCCCCGGCATTTGCACATCCCGCATCCCGTTGATTTCAATCCACGCGGATAAAGACCGCGCACTTCCACGGATCGGCGATGCCGTACCGCTCCCTGTGCGCGGACATTATCCTCAGCGGGATTACATTTCCGTCTTTTTATTTTTTCTTTCCGCTGCCGCCACCAGCGTGGCAGCAGGAACGATTATGTTTCCCTGGGCTTTCTTACCGGGGGAGCCATTTTGAGTCAGGGCGTACCATTGACAAGCGGGTCTGTATGGGTTGCTTGACTTGACTGAACGTGCGGCGAAGGGATATTCTATCGGCTTCGGCATAAAAATCTCCAGACCTCCTTGCGTTGAACTGAACCCAAAAAGTTGGACATGATTTATATCAGTTCATTATAGTATTTATTTTTATATTCTATGGGAGACAAGCCGTTGAATCTCACTTTAATCCTATCATTGTTATAATACACGATGTATTTCTTCAATTTTCGAATGAAGTCATCCCAAGAACAAAATTCATGCAAATATAGCAATTCTGACTTAAGATGTCCGAAGAAATTCTCCATAACTGCGTTGTCAAGGCAATTTCCCTTTCGCGACATACTCTGCACAATACCCCTCGCGGATAACATCCTGCGATAATTTGCGTGCTGGTAATGCCATCCCTGATCCGAATGTAACATCAGTCCTTCCAGGTCTTTCACTGTGGAAAAAGCTTTCTTCAGCATGGTTGTGACAAGTTTAAGCGAGCATGATGATGATATTGTATATGCGACTATCTCCTGATTGAAAAGATCCATCACTGTCGAAAGGTAGCATCTTTGTCCCAACAACGTGAACTGGGTAATATCTGTCACCCATTTGCGGTTAGGAGCCTCCGCACTGAAGTCCCTTCTCATTATATTGGGTGCGATACGCCCGACATCACCTTTGTATGAGCGGAACTTTTTGGGCCTGACCTTTGACTTTAGTCCGCATACCCCCATGAGACGGAGAACCGTCTTGCCGTTCAAGTTGTATCCTTTGCGCTTGAGTTCAAGTCTGATACGCCGGTATCCATACCGTCCCTTGTGTAGATGGTATATCTCCGATATGAGCTTTATCACAGCCGCATATTTATCGTCTTTTCCATATGTGGCAGCACCATAATAGAACGTGCTGCGGGCCATCCCTGCGGCCTTCAGTAAAAACGAAAGCCGGAACTTTGGCCTTAGTAGCCGGATGGCGGTCACCCTTTCCCTGTTGGTCGGGCATTCCTTTCCCTTACTAAGGCCTGCAATTTTTTTAGGTATGCATTCTCAGCCCGCAGATACTCCACTTCCTTTCTTAAAGAGGCGAGTTCTGCGACGTTGCCAATCTTATTCCTGTCTTTTTTCTTTTCGGACATGTCTGGTTTACGTACAGATGACGGCTTCACGATATAAGCGGCATCCCCATATTTATGGTATCGTTCCTTCCATGTGCGAACGGCTGAAGCGCATGGAAGCCCGTACTTCAGGGCCGCCTGCTGCAAAGTTAACGAATTTCGGACGATATCAGAAACTACCTTTCGCTTAAAATCAGCCGAGTAGGAACCATGTTTTCGCACAGGACGCAGATTACCGTACTTTTCATATGTGGAAAGCCAGAAACTCACCTGCCTGTGATTGGCATTAATCAATCTGGCAGCCGCCCGTATTGACCATCCCTCTTCAAGCACCTTCTTTATTGCCATGACTCGTTCTTCATGGTCATGCTTGACATACTTTCTTTTTACTTTGTCGGACATTTTTCAGACTCTGTTTTGTCCAACTTTTTGGGTTCAGTTCAATTTTCTTCTGCGCCACATAACTCACACCTACGAGCCGCAAGACGGTCTATAAGACTTGTGGTCGTTTTGTAGGTCATGTGACTTGGGCTGTTGTCAATCATTCCGTTACTGTCTGCTTTCTTTCGTTTGAAGCCGTCATTATAGAATTTGGCTTCCCGAATCTGTCCGTTCTTTGCTTTGAATGATACTGTAAATACTCCGTCTTTGAAATATTTACGTCTGATAGCAGATGTCTTTGTCCTATATTTATGGGCAAATGTTTTATACATACTGCATTTCATCATCCAATCGAAAGTGCTGACGGTACAGGCATTTTGTGCTAAGGCATAGTAATTGTATAGACCTCTTACTTCTGAACTGAATTTCCTCAGAATTTCAAGGTCATCCAATGTTGTCAATCCAACACGTGATTTGGCTTTCCATTGCTCTTTGCCATTGTGGATTTTAATCTCAATGGCATTGAGAGAAAGGAGCTTTTTCTTAATCACGTCTCTGCCGATTAGCAGTCGGACACGTTTGTTATGCGCATGACACAGACTGCCATTTTTATGCCTTACGGTTTGATTTGACTTCTGAATACAGATTTCATAACCAAGAAATTTGGCTCGTTCTTCCGAATGTGTTATCAGTGTTTTCTCGGCAGACAGTTCCAACTTCATTTTATTACCAAGAAATTCAGTAATTTCCTGCTTTAATTTGGTTGCATCCGCCTTACTACCGATAATTCCAATCAGAAAATCGTCTGCGTATCTCACATAATGGATACGCTTGTAATCTGCATCCATTTCGTCCCCAGATGGAATCAGAAGATTTTGTCTCTGATTTTCTTTGAGTGCTTTGATTATTTCTTTGCGCTCATTGCCATCTGAAACTTTAGACAAACGATGTTTAAGCCAGCGACGCTTGTATTGCAGCGACTGGTTCTCTTGATTCCGTTTACGACCTTTGCCCTTATTGAATTGGCTCTCAAACTCTGCCATGTGGCGGTCGAGTTTGTCAAGGTATATATTGGCAAGAATCGGACTGATTATGCCACCTTGTGGTGTGCCACTATATGTATTGTGGAATTTCCAATCCTCCACATAACCCGCATTCAGAAATTTGCGGATTAACCGAAGAAAACGGCAATCTTCAATACGTTCAGAAAGGGTTTCAATCAGCACATTGTGGTCGATGTTGTCGAAGAAGCCTTTTATATCTCCTTCAACAAACCATTTTACTCCACAAAATGTCTTTTCTATTTCTGCTAATGCGGTGTGGCAGCTACGTTTGGGTCTGAATCCATGAGAGTGCTTGGAGAAACGAGGCTCATAGATAGCTTCAAGAATCATCCGTATAACCTCTTGCAGAAGTTTGTCATAGAAAGACGGAATGCCGAGAGGACGCATTTTACCATTCTTTTTGGGAATGTACACACGTCTTGAGGGTCGTGGCTGATAACTTTCATCTTTCAATGAGTTTATCAGCTTTTCAATGTTCTCAATGCTCATGCCGTCAACGGTATCGCCTTTGCAGTCGGCAGTCATATTGCCGGGCTTTGTTGCGATTTTCTCGTATGCAACATGATACATTTTCTCATTTAACAGAATCCGATAGAGCCGCTTGAACTTATAATCGTCTTGCTGACCGTGCATCGATAAACTGTTTAATACGATTTCGGGATTTCTCATTTGTCTCACACAAATTCCTTTAATTGTATTAAAAATTAGTAACTGTCTCCCTTTGCCATGTACAAGGCTTTCCCTTGCTCGGACTACTACGGAGACTCCGTTGCCATGTCAGATTTTCAAAGGTCTGCACCTTATAGCCTACATTGCAGGCACTCTGATTTAGGCAATCCCCGTTTACAATATGACAACTTGGCTTGAATTGATTGTCGGATATGACTTCCGTCCTTTTCTGCATATTGCAGATGCGCCTCGGCTCGTTCATGCTCCATTTTGACAACTTCCCAAAATAGAGTGTCGAGGTACGGTGAGTACAGCTATAATACACCGCAGTTTGGTCTGGTACCGCTTGGACTATCATTCAATCAGTTTGGATTTTATCCTCATATCAATTCCTTTCATCTAACCATTCAGTCGCAGCCTTTATAGCAGACTGACTCATGGCTTCTCCGCCCATGCTACACTCCCTGCCGTCTTTCGTTGTCAGGTAAGGGGGATGATGATAGGTTATTTGAACGCGAACCTAATAACTTGCCAAAGTTACATTTATCTATATTGCCTATACGGGCGCACAGTTGTTGACCATATTTGTAGCGGTCGTTGATTCCTGAACAAGTGATTTTGAAGAGTTTACGATACTCTGTGCGATGTTGGACGGGTCAATGACCGTCCACTGGGCGGAAGCCCTGCCTGTGCCTAACAGAAGGCACAGGGCTATGAGGGGGAATAGGAATTTCAGTTTCATTGGCATTAGATTCTCGATTCGTTTTTGTATTCCATTGCGGCTATGCCGACAGTATCATCATCTGTCATGGCTTGGTTTTCATGAATGAAAGCACATGTGCCTTCGACTTGTGTAAAGCAGTAACCGTCAATACACATCTGAGGGCCATCCTCCTCCCCATCGTAGTCCATATCGCCTTGAATCATCATCTCTACGACTTTACCTTTACGGATGAAATAATACAACCGGTCAGTTTCTCCCTTATGGAGAGGATAGTAGGAGTAGTCACATTCTCCCCATTTTGTGATACAAATTGATAGAAGAAAGTAGTTATCTTCAACCGTAATCTTAAATTCTACCGAAGGGAGATCTTCACAGACCCATTCTCCAAGCAGTTTTGCGCGAGGGTCTTTCTGCCAGAAAGACAGTTCCTCCTTCATGGCCTTTAGCTCTGGATGTTTTGCCATCATCTCTGCGACAAATGCATCCACTTTGAGATTGATTTCTTTTTTCATAAGTTAGATTTCAGTTAATTTTAGTGGCTGCGCCACCTATAATTTTGATGAGGACGAAGGTGAACAGCAGTGGCAGTATGAGCAGCACTGCGAGTCCGGCAATCAGTCCGAAAGTGATTGCCATAAGCACCTTCATAATGGTTATTGCAATTTTCATAGCGACAGTATTCTATGGATTAGCAAATGGAATCCTTGGACAACCTCGGTAAAGTAAGGCGCGGCATAATTGACGGCTTTGGCCACTCCGACAAATACTATCGTCAGGATTGCAATGCCGGCGAGGAACAGGATGAATCCGGTCATAACTCCGAGAATTGGATGAAACGCTTTGGGAATTTTCATGTCGCACACTCCTTTCTCTCGTTGGCGAGCATCTTGATGGCAGCTTCGGTGTCTCCACCTAATTGCCTCGCCTTGTTGAGTACCTGAATCTTCTCCGTTTCCTCAGTGGTATAGCAGAGATATTCCTCGGTCGAGACCTCTGTGGCATAGACAGCGGATTGTGTACCGCCGAGACCAATCCACACCTCTTTATATAGACGATTTGGATTGTTAGCCATATTGATACTGAGTATCTGCGACTTCTCCTTGTCGGTCAGACCGAGCAGTTCCTGAATCTGGTCGAATCGGTTCATATACTTGCGCTGGTCGAGCAGGATTTTGCAGTCGGAGTTGTTTATAATTGTCTCCTTTACAATCGGCGACGAAATAATGTCGTCAACCTCCTGCGTTACCACTACCGCCTCGCCAAAGTATTTACGCACAGTCTTATAGAGGTACTTCATATACTCTGCCATGTTAGCCGAAGAAAGAGCCTTCCAAGCCTCCTCACAGATAAGGACTTTTCGGATACCTTTGAGCCTTCGCATCTTGTTGATAAAAGCCTCCATGATGATGATTGTCACCACCGGGAACAACTCTTTGTTATCTTTGATGCTGTCTATTTCAAAGACAATGAAGCGTTTACCGAGCAAGTCGATATTCTCTTTTGAGTTCAGCAGGAAGTCAAATCTACCTCCGTGGTAATACTGCCGCAGTGTAGTCAGGAAGTTGTCAATGTCGAAATCCTGCTTGTATATGGGGATAGGACGCTGTGCCATTTCAGCACGGTAATCATCGCGCATAAACTCATAGAACGAGTTGAAGCATGGAACTATGTCCTTATCCTTGTTCATCTTGTCAAGAAACATCGACAACGCCGAACCCAATTCACCGCTCTCGGTCTTGGTCACCCTGTCGTCCTCTGACTTCCAGAGCGTCAGCAGCAAGGTCTTTATCGAATCCTTCTTCTCCACATCGAAGACTCCGTCGTCCGTGTAGAACGGATTGAAAGAGATTGGGCTGTCCTCGGTGTAGGTGTAATAGACACCATCCTCGCCGTGGGTGCGGTTGTGGATAAGGTTACACAGACCTTCATAGGAGTTGCCGGTATCAATCAACAGAATATGGGTGCCTTGCTCATAATACTGCCTTACAAGGTGGTTGGTAAAGAACGACTTGCCGGAGCCTGACGGACCGAGAATGAACTTGTTGCGGTTGGTAGTGATACCGCGCTTCATCGGTTCATCCGATATGTCAAGGTGTATCGGCTTTCCTGTAAGGCGGTCAACCATTTTGATACCGAAGGGCGACAGGCTACTGCGGTAGTTTGTCTCAGCAGTGAAGAAGCAGACCGCAGGCTCGATGAAAGTGTAGAAACTTTCCTCGGCTGGGAAGTCAGCTTCGTTTCCGGGCATCGCCGCCCAGAACAGTGTCGGGCAGTCGATGGTGTTGTGCCGTGGCATACAACCCATTGTCGCCAACTGGCCGCCGACATCATTCTTGATGCGCCGCAATTCCTCGGTGTCATCGCTCCATGCCATGATGTTGACATGGCAGCGGACGGAGGTCAAACCGTATGAATGTGCCTCGTTGAGATAGCGGTCAATCCACTCTTTGTTAATGGCATTGCTTCGGCTATACCTCGAAAGGCTATTCATATTGCGGGCAGTCTTCTCAAACTTTGCCAAGTTCTCATCGTGGTCATCAATCAGCACATACTGATTGACTATGTGGTTGCAGGGTAACAGCAACCCGATGGGACTTGCAAACGAGAGGCGGCAGTCACTCCGGTCAGTCGATAACCGCTCATAACGGTTATCGGTACTGACCTTTGCGGGGAGATCATCAGTGTCGGATAGTGTATGTAGACAGAGCATCTTGTCGCCAATCCGCATCTGACGTGCATCGAGGTCTATGTCCTCTAAGCAGGTAACATCATCCATTGTCAGCGACATATACTTCTCGATCAATCCGGATTCTTTTTCAGTGCCTACCAGCTCATCATCAGAGAGGCGACGCAGTTTGATATAGCCGGTGTCATTGATGATTCGCTCGAACTGTTCCACTGACTCCATGAACTTGACAACCATCTCGTGATTGAGTTCCTTCGGGGTAATTCGCCCACGGCAGAGAGTGGAGAAGTTGCTCTGCTGACGCGCTCGTTCTTTCGTTGTCTTGGTAAGGAACAGGAAGCACTTGTGGGCGAGGTATGGACGCTCGTTGAAGTGGCATTCAAAAGAACGGTCGAGGAAAGAGAGGTCATCTTTCTGGAGTTCCGGCTGATACTTCTCCGAGCAGAACCAGTCCTGTTTATGCACCACCGAATAGTGCGGAAGCACCTTGATTGCCTTGCACCATGCACCGTGCATGGCTTCATATTCGGCAGAGGTCACGGTGAACAGTTCCGGCAGACTAACCTCGAAGGCAACCGTGATGTCAGCGTCTTTGCTGATTATACAACCGTGTTCCACGGCAAGCAGCGGTAGTTTTGATTCCAGTGTTGTGGCTTTCAGTATATTTCTCATCGTTTTCTACCTTTAATCATTCGGTTAAGGCGGAGACGGTTGATGATGTAGCGCGGATGATATTTCACAGCCGATAGTTTCATCAGTCCATATTCGCCATACTTGGCATTGAGATGGAAGGTGAGCCATACAAGGATTGATGTTGCCGTGACACCGAAGCCTATGCAGATCCATTGCGATATTCCAACGATGTACATGATGACGAACACCACGAACATTGCAAGCAATCCTCCGGCGAAGATGAACAGATACTGGGCTTTCAATCCTTTGTACTCAACCGAGCGTCCGATACCCTTATTTATCTGATACTCGGACATTAGAGGAAGAATGAACGGAGAATTGTGGCGGCAACGATAAGGAAGATGCAGGCCCCGAACCACGACGCGGCAGTCTTGCTGGTGTCAGGGTCGCCACTCGACCACTTGGAGTAAACTTTGATGCCGCCGATAAGTCCGACCACGGCACCGATGGCATACACCAGCTTTGTGCCGGGGTCAAAATACGAACTCACCATTGAGGTGGCTTCGTTGATACCCGCCATGCCGTTTCCGGCAGCAAATGAATTGGTTACTGTGGCTGCAATAAGCAGCAGAGTGAAAAGTTTTCTTTTATTCATGTTTTTGTTTCAGTTTTTTGAAGCATAGACCGGCCCCGACCGCTCCGGTTGGAGCAGCCCACACTTCTGGTTAAAAATTGGGGTGGATTTTTGTCTTTGCAGACTTGGATTAGTGGTTTGCCGACTATTTTTTCAGGAGGTCAGCGGGATTGAAATCGTCAATGTTCTTGGCAATCTCGATGGTGGTTTTTCGGTGTGTTATACTTACCGGCTTTGCGCCTGTCTTGTCGGCAATGTCCAGACGGCAGCTTTCCCGGCAACACCTCATCACGTTTTGCAGAATATCCGCATCATCGGAGAAATGCTCCATGAAATTGGTGTCGGTCAGTGTTATCAGCACCCGCCCGGCTTTTGCCTTCTCTTCGGGTGTCGCATTAGGATTGGCAGCAGTTTCCATTGATTTCTCAATGTCGTCCAGTGTCGCGCCGCTTGCCGACGGAGGCGAAACGGTTTCCGGCTCAACATCCTCTATCCGTACATCGGTAAAGGCGGCTTTCTCCTGTTCGCGTGTCATGCGGTTGTCCTTTGGCATATTGTCAACCGCCTCTGCATCGCGGGCTATTTCCTCTTGAGTGGGAGCGTCCTCGGTATTGGCAAACTCCACATCTTTGAGCCTTACATCGCCCTCAATGCGGTCGAGCATCTGGATCACCCGGTCGAAACGCTGTTCAATTTCCTCAAACCGCTCGTCAAATTCCTCTATGCGGAATTTGCTCTTGCCAACGGTAGCCTGCTGTGTCGGGAACTCTTTCGCCGTTTCAGCCTCGGTGGGTTGCTGTTGCTCAGGCGGCTTTGCCTGCGGCGGATTGGCTTTACGGTTATTGTCGCGCATCAGATAGAGAAGGAAGCCGACATTAGTCAGTGCCACGGTTCCCAACAGAAAGATTGATACTCCTGTCATAGAGCTACCGTCTTTTCGCCCTCGAAGGACAGTTCGTTGATTACATCACGGTTTTCCACCAGATGATTGATTAGGATATTGGTAACGTATGCCCCGATTGTCAGTCCCTCTACATCGTAGAGCGCAATAAGTTTGGACAGCTTGTTAACCAGTTCACGGGGAACGAATATCCCCTTGCGTGCGCCGACATTGGAAGGTGTGAGGTACTCATCGGCATACGCCTTCACCTTCTCTTTATCCGGGGTAAAAGTCGGCTTTACCCCGCAGACCTTGTTGCAAGTGCGAAGGTCACAGAATTTTGTTTTCTCCATAATTTTGTTTCAGTTAGAATTTTGACGGGCATTTTTCAGCTATGCCCTGAATTAGCGGATAACATTGCTTGAAGTGCTCCGTAAGAACAGCATCGACATAAGCAGCCATGTTGAGTCTTACACCAAACATTGAGAATATATCCTTTATCATTTCGCGGTAGTCCTCTCGCACGACTATCGGGTTGCCGTTCCGATTGACCTGACCGAATGACACGTTGCCGATGTAAGTCTTGACATAGTTGCCTTCTTCCTCGGTCATGTTCATTTCCGATACTTTCTTCAGAAGAAAATCGGAAGACTCTCCGATGCGTCTTTTACGCTTTGTTTCAACCGGCTCTTTCTGTTTCGGCTTTTTCTCCGATGCCGGAGTAGCAGCAGGAACCACATCAGAAGCCGTGTGATAAGTCGGAACGGCTGACTCTCGGACGGATTGGATAAAGCTGTCCGCATCAAAATCGGTTACTTGTTTTCTTGCCATGACTACACTTTTATGATGGTTCGGATTTCTGCCACCAGTTCTTCAAGGTTCGAGCCTTTCAGCAGACGCTTGTCAGGCGGCAGCATGGTTGAGCGGAACAATCCGACATTTCCGGTTTCTCGCCCGTCTTTCTCAAACTTGTTGCTTTTTACAAGTACTGTGTCAAGTGAGTCAAGACCCATTTTCTCAATGTAGTCGTCTATAATCTCACATAAACGGGATTTTTCACGGGAGTTGATTTTGTTCCAGACGAGGTGCATCTCCTTCACATTCGTCACTCTCGTAGCCATCATTTTGTTCTTCACATTGTTGGCGAATGAAATGGAACTTGCCATTTCTCCTGTTTCGGTTGTGATTGGAACAAACAGATAGTCCATGTTTGCAATCAGGTTCACGATGTCGTGGTCGTTGATTGTTCCGGTAATGTCGAAGAAGATAACCCGCGGAGTGTTTCCGGCTTTAAGGAAATTGTCAGTTACCGCCATCGCATCAGTTGGAGAGGTCAGCAAAATCTCGTAAGGCTTTTGCTTGAACTGAGAGTAGAATTTGTGACACACTCTTTTCAGATACGGGTTCTCCTTTGTAACCATAAGGTCATGTTCGCGGTAAACATTCAGCGAGTGCTGGGTGCTGTCACAGTCCACCGCCGCGACTTCGATGCCCTCAACGTAGTACAGGTAACTCGCTACGAGGGCCGTCAGAGTCGATTTGCCAACGCCACCTTTCTGAGTGGCGAAGGCGACATAAATTGGGTCGCTCATAATAAAATGGGGATTTGAGTTATTGAATAGTGCGGTGCAGTTTCACCATACGCCCGGCTTGATAACCGTGTCCGGGTCTGAAAACTCCGTGATTGGAGTATGTATATCCGTACACAGGTAGATAAATACGTTCATATCCATACACATACACATTTATGTACGTATGTTTCTATCTATGTATCGCCATACCTACAAATATATCTCTGTATGTACGTATGTATATATGTATATACAGATGTAAGTATGTAGATGCAGAGGTACAGATGTATGTATGTGGATACGAATGTATGAATATATGAATGTCTGTATCTATGTAGATTTCATCATTCGGTATCGACATTGGCATCTCAGCCTCTGTGCAAGTAAAACGACGATTGTATGCAAAAAGATTATTGATTATCAGCGATTTCCCACGGTTACACACCGATTACCCAATATTACCCAACTTTTGTTTTTTGAAAATCCGAAATGGCCTTTACGATTGTTATAGAGTCAAGGAAATGCAAAGGCGTACACACCTGAAGCGACATCGTATCGCAACCATATATAGTAGGTGCTGACGATTAAAAAAACGCCATTTATGTGGAGTAGTACACTATTAGTACACCTTTTCCTATAATATCCCACACATATCATTCCGATTATCAGTTCAGGATGTTCAAACGAACATTGCAAGGTATGTTCCGGGGCACTCATAACTGAGATAGTGCCCCGAAACCCTTGCCATGTGCATGGAGCCAGCGGTTACTCCAAAGTCGTAACCGCCAAAATAAAAACCTGCGGTTGGCAGTTTCCAACCACCACTAATTCCATCCATATTTATGAAACAAAAGTTTAATTCGGGCGGACGACCGCCCAAAATCAATCCTGCATCATACCGCTATGTAGTGCGGTTTGACGCTGCTGAAAACAGCGTTTTCCTATCACTGTATGAAAAATCAGGAGCCACGAACAAGGCCGCTTTCATCAAGAATGTGCTTTTGAACAAGCCTTTCAAGGTGTTCATCGTTGATGAAAACACACGGATTTTCATCGACCAGCTATCGGCGTTCAATTCCCATTACCGCACTATCGGAGTTGAATATGACACAGTGGTAAAGACTCTCCGTGAGAATTTCACTGAAAAGAAAGCGATGACTGCTCTCTACAAACTGGAGAAGATAACCATTGAGCTTGTGAAACTGAACCGTGAGATTGTCGCTCTCGCAAATAAATTCGATGAGCGATGGTTGCAAAAATCTCTTTAGGCAACTCCCTTTACGGAGCTTTGGTTTACAACGGCGAAAAGATAAATAAGGAGAAAGGCAGGCTGCTCGACACCAACAAAATCTTCAACGACGGCACCGGGACTGTCAACATACACCGTGCGTTTGAGGATTTCAAGCGGTGGATGCCTGCCAATTCCAAAGCCGAAAAGACGATGATGCACATATCGCTCAATCCGCACCCTGACGACCGGCTTTCTGATGTTGACTTTGGCCGCCTTGCCCACGAGTATATGGAGAAGATGGGGTTCGGCGATATGCCTTATCTTGTATTCAAGCACGAGGACATAGACCGCCACCATATCCATATTGTGGCACTGAGGGTAAAGCCGGACGGCACCTGCATATCCGACCGCAATAACTTTTACAGGAGCAAGGATATATGCCGTGAACTTGAAAAGAAGTATGGACTGAAGTCGGCGGAGCGTCAGAAAATCACACCGGATATGCCTATAAAGAAGATTGATCCTAATGGCGACATAAAGCGACAGGTCGCCAATACGGTCAAAATGGTGGGTATGCGTTGGAAATTCCAAAGCATGGGAGAATATAATGCCATACTCGGATTATATAATGTGAGGTGTGAACAGACTGACGGAAGGGTCAACGGGCGCGAGTATCACGGACTTGTCTATTTTGCCACCGATGACAACGGCAACACAATCGCCACTCCATTCAAGGCATCACGCCTCGGCAAGTTCGCCAGCCGCACCGCCATTGACAACCGGTTTGAACGTGCCAAAGACAAGATTGACATCAAGCCGACCAAGAAAATGGTCGCCGAGGCTATGACTTCCGCCTCCGGCAAAGATGATTTCATCGCAGGACTGAAGGAGAAGAACATCGACCTTGTTCTCCGCTACACTGAGGATGGTCGGATTTATGGGGCGACGTTCATAGACCACAATACAATGACGGTTCTCAACGGTTCCCGTATCGGTAAGGAGTTCTCCGCAAACGCCCTGCAAAGGTGGTTCGACAATCCGGAACAGAAGCCTATGCAGAATACACCTGATGTTTCCGTACCTATTCAAGATACGGATGCACGCAATGACGGGCAAGCATCAAGTGACACTGCCCAGTCCGCAAGTCAGCAGCATAAGCAGAGTGTTCGCAACAACGACTATGACGATATTCCCTCATTGCCGGGACTTGACTTGTTCCATGTCGGGCCCGGTTTTGACTCCGATGAAGAAGCGTTCTACCGTGCCATGCAGCGGCGCAAGAGGAAAAAGCGTCGCGGTCCCAAATTGTAATTACTAATCTCCAAACAAATTTTTGATTTATGAGTCAACAGGAAGATGACCTCCGGGCATTGGCTAAAATCATGGACTTGCTCCGTGCTTTGAGCATAATACTCGTGGTCGCAAATATCTATTGGTTCTGTCAGCAGATGGTATCGGGCTGGCAGTTCCACACCGAAACAATGAAGATACTCCGCAACCTCGATGATGCGGGAGGGCTGTTCCATAACCCGTGGATTTCCAAATGGTGGACTGTGCTGTTCCTCGGACTTTCATGCGTTGGTACGAAAGGCGTGAAGAACGAGAAAGTGCAATGGATCCATATCTGGATTTTCCTCAGTGCGGGAGCGGCTTTGTTCTTCCTCAACTGGTGGATGCCGGCTCTTGGCTGGGTTTTCCCATACATTCTGACCACTGTGATAGGCTATGTACTGATGCTTGTCGGCGGAGTATATATGAGCCGGCTTTTGAAGAACAACATGATGGACGACCGTTTCAATGATGAAAACGAGAGCTTCATGCAGGAAACAAAACTGATGAACAATGACTACTCCGTAAATCTGCCCACAAAGTTCTATTACAAGAAACGGTGTCACAGCGGATGGATAAACGTAGTCAATCCATTCAGGGCGACAATCGTGCTCGGCACTCCCGGTTCGGGCAAATCGTATGCCATCGTCAACAATTTCATCAAGCAGCAGATTGAAAAGGGCTTCGGGCTTTACATCTACGATTACAAGCAGCCCGACCTGACGCTTATAGCGTACAACCACATGCTGAACAATCAGAAAGGCTACGGTAAAAAGCCTCCATCATTCTATGTCATCAACTTTGACGACCCTGAACACTCCCACAGGTGCAACCCCATACACCCGGCGTTCATGACGGATATTGCCGATGCCTATGAATCGGCATACACCATAATGATGAACTTGAACCGCAGTTGGATACAGAAGCAGGGCGATTTCTTTGTGGAGTCGCCAATCGTATTGTTCGCTGCAATAATCTGGTATCTCAAGATTTACAAGAACGGCAGGTACTGCACGTTCCCCCACGCGATTGAATTTCTTTGCTGCCCTTATGAAAAGATTTTCCCGATACTTACATCATATCCGGAGCTGGAAAATTACCTGTCGCCGTTCATAGACGCATGGCAGGGAGGAGCGGCAGAACAGTTGGCCGGACAGATCGCCTCGGCAAAAATCCCTCTGTCGCGTATGATTTCACCGCAGTTGTACTGGATTATGACCGGCGATGATTTCACGCTCGACATCAACAATCCAGATGAACCGAAAATCCTGTGTGTAGGCAACAACCCCGACCGTCAGAACATTTACGGAGCGGCACTCGGACTTTACAATTCCAGAATTGTGAAGCTGATAAATAAGAAGGGAATGTTGAAGTCTGGCGTCATCATTGACGAGCTCCCCACGATATATTTCAAGGGCTTGGATAATCTAATTGCCACTGCGCGAAGCAACAAGGTTGCCGTATGCCTCGGCTTTCAGGACTTCTCCCAGCTCAAACGCGACTATGGCGACAAGGAGGCAGCCGTTGTGATGAACACTGTCGGAAACATATTCTCCGGGCAAGTCGTGGGAGAAACCGCCAAGACTCTATCTGAAAGGTTTGGAAAGGTTCTCCAGCAACGGCAGTCCATGAGCATCAACCGCAACGATGTAAGCCACTCCATCAATACCCAGATGGACAGCCTTATTCCGGCAAGCAAAATATCAACTCTGACACAGGGAATGTTTGTCGGAGCCGTCAGCGACAACTTTGACGAGCGTATCCGGCAGAAGATATTTCATGCCGAGATTGTGGTTGACAACAAGCGCGTTGCGGAGGAAACAGCGGCTTACAAGCCTATTCCCCTGATTACGGATTTCAAGGACGATACTCCCGACAAGTCCATAATGAAGGCGGCAATCCAACGCAACTATGACAAAATCAAGCACGATGTGAAAACCATCGTAAAATCCGAGATTGAGCGCATCGCCTCAGATCCCAGACTGCGCCACTTGTTGCGCAACAAGTAACCTGTATAAAATCAATGCCCTGCTATCCTTCGCGGACGGCAGGGCATTTCCCTTAAAAAACTATGAAAATGAAAAGAATAAACAACCCTCTCCGGGTCAAAAATCAGTATTGGATATAGTGGTGGACATCGGTCTGACGAGTCAATCTTCCTCGTCTTGCTTTGCCATGAAGCTGTTTAACGACATGGTAAGGCTGTCAATGAAATAGGTACGGCTATTGCGGCTCTTACCTTCATTTCATTGTATTTCTTGTAGATGTAGTTTTCGGGTATCTCAACGTGGAACGCTTTGGCGAGTTTGTTGATTATCTCCTTCACTGTAACATTTGAGCCGAAACAGTTGGCGACCTTGAAAGCATATCCTAACTCTATAAGTGCCGATTTGTTAGCCTCCCAGTTGAGGGCAATATCATCAATAGAATCTTCTATTGGCACAGTCTTTACAGGTATTTCTTTGATGTGGCTGATAGTATGGCGGACAAATGTGAGGGCCTTGCTGATGAACGATGTCAGGTGTTGGCTGACCTCTTTTCGCATCGCCTCTGTCTGAAGATGGGCTATCTCCACCTCGGCATAGAGCAATGCTGATATTGCATAGGTTATGTCTTGTGTGTTGTGGCAGATCTCGCTGACCTGAAGCACAAAGTCTTTGTAGGCAATGTGCAGGTTTTCGTTGTTACCTTCCGTCAGCAGTCGGAAGAACTCGGTTTCGGTAAGTGAAAATACATCCATTTATCGGGGTCCAATTTAACGGGTTATACATAATGTTTTTGTTTCGCTGATATAAACCCGCACCTGTTACAAATGGATTACAGAATTAAATGTTAATCTGTAAATGATTGATTATTCGGAGAATTTGGAGGGATAATAGTATGGAATTTAAGGATGGTTAAAATGCGCGGTTGATAAAACCCTTTACATACTGTAATATTACTTTCAAAAAATGGGCATAAAAAAAGCGCACACCCTTCGATCAATTTGTAGGCTCTGGACTGCCTTGAACAGAAATCTAATGGATGTACGCTATGCAAACGCATAGCATAAGCATCACTTCGTTCTGTTCTTAATGAATTGTCCAGATTCACAAACTACTTAGTGCGGCATATGTTATGTTGTATCAGAATTCGACCGGCTCTCCAGTCGCCTATATGTCATTGTCGGGACGCCTCTAAAGCGTACACAACTTCTAATTTCGCTACAAAATTACAAAATTTTGGCGAATTAACGGCTATTCACACTTCGTTTTTGCGAATACCGTACTGTCTTATTTTGTAATCGAGCGTGGGGCGGCTTATTTTCAACAGCTTGGCAGCTTGCGTTTTATTCCACGCTGTACGTTTCAAAGCATCGGTTATACGTCGCTTTTCGTCTGACGGATTTTTCAGATGAATGTCATCGTAATCTTCGGGATCAGACACATTGAATGTAAGGTCTGTCGATGTTATCACATTGCCCTTTGTACCGAAGGCTGCTTGAAGAATTACATTCTTCAATTCTCTCACGTTACCAATCCAAAGATGTTGTTTAAGAGCTTTAATTGCCGACGCGTCAAGGCGTTTTTGTGTTTGTTCTGTTCTGCCAGCGTATATCTTTAAGAAAAAGTTAGCCAATAAAGGAATGTCCTCTGTCACTTCGTGGAGTGACGGGATAACAATCTCAAACTCGCGGAGAATATACATCAGGTTCGGTCGGAAGGATTGTTCGGTCATCATTCGGCGGAGATATGGCTCTGCGGTGCAGATGACGCGAACATTCGGATGTTCTTCTTCGAGGATATGCAACAGCACTGACTGTTTCTCAAAGTTCAGAAGGTGGAGGTTCTTCATGATGATTGTTCCGCCATCGGCATTCTCGAAGTAGCTTTTGATACGGTTATAGGTTTCGCTCCTTTCCGATGAGGGGTCGTGCTTGCCGATCAGTCCTGCTCCACCTGCATCAACTATGATGTGTGGCTTTTGAGAGCGAGGACTCTGATGATAGATTTCCAATGCGACTTGTTCCTTGCCAGTACCGCTTGCTCCGAAGATGATAACATTGGCGTTTGACTTTGCGATTGACTGAACTTTATGCACTATCTCGCGCCATTCATCGCTTTGTCGTGGTATCAGGTGTTTGCCAAGGGAGAATGTCTTGTTTTCCGCTTTGACGTACTGAGCGACAGTTTCTATAAGCTGCTTGTCGATTGCAGGACGCTGGATAACATCAACAGCTCCACCGCCACGCATAATGCTTACTACATCAGCGTTGTTTAGATTTTCCACAATGGCTATGACGGGGAATTTGTATCCCTCGGCCTTCAGCCAGTTAATAAACTCTTTAGCGGTACCGTCGGGCAATCGCATTGCCGTGAGGATAACCGCGCCGGGAGGCAGTTTTACCACTTCCTCCTTCGCTGCTTCAATTTTCTCTGAAATAATAGGGTCATATCCGGCCCGAACAATCAGGCTTGACATGACCCTATTATCAGATACCGAAGCATCTACAATGAGAATCTTGTTCATCAATTTGTAAATTGTTATATATTAGATATTTTGAAGGATTTATTTTTTTATATATTTCATTTGCTGTCAATATAACTATCGCACATTCACCCAAACATCTTATTGGAATTATTGTGACGACTAATTAGGCCCAAGACCTAATTAGTCGTTTTCTTTAGTTCCATCAATGTTTGATTATCAGCGTCTTTCAAAAACAAAAGAGAATCATTCTGAATTTCAAATGCCGATACATTGGGAAGTATGGATTTTACACTTCCTTCCACCAACATATTGTCACAAGCCAATTCGGTTGATGTAATTTCATCGAAGGCTAATCTATTACCATCAATGACATATTTCCCAGTAACCAAGTTGCAATCGGTGTTACAAATTACATTTCCGCGATTATCGAACTCAAGAGAATAATTATCGTCATCTGTAACTTTTGAAAGACCGATTGGAGATGATGAGGCGATACATTTATACTCCACGATTTGCCATTTTCCATACAATTCAACAGAGGAGTGCTTTTCGCAGGAAAAAAGCAAGAGGCATAATGAAATGATTGCCAATTCTATGATTTTCATTTTTTGCTTCGCTTTATTGTTTGACATTTGCGACAGGTCATTTCCTCTGCAAATGCCGTTCTTCCGTGTTCCTTAATATAGTCAATGCAAGCCGGGCGGTCTGAGTTGAAGAGCAAGGCGAATACTTTGCTTATGAAGTTGGAATAGATTTTACAGTTCCTAACCTCCTGCTCACAGTCAGCACAGTTACTGTACCTCTTTTCTATGCAACATTGGCGGATTTTACACCACGATGCTTTCTCGTTATTCTTGCAACCGGGACATTTTCCGGACAAGAATTTGCGACACGCTCCACAGTATAAACCACAAGCGGCGATGCTGTCAGGATTCGCTATTATCCGATTCATACAAACCACGATGAACTGAAATGCTTGATTACCGCTATGATCAAGCCTAAAACAACCGCATTGACAAGCACAATCGGAACAGCTTTCTTTTCATTCTTGGCAATCATAACCACCATAGGCAGAGCCATTAGGACTGATACAATCGACCCAGCCAAAAAATCGTTGACATTCAACTGGGGAAGTGTGGTGTTGAAGATGATGAAAGTTACCACCACATACTGGACGAAAGCAGACCAACAGTTTGCCTTATCCATTTTTTTGAGAAACATCGGGAGTGCATCAACGGCTCCGATAACCACTCCGACAAAGATTGTAAATACTAATTCCATTGTTATTACATTTTATGATACAGGAGATGTCGCATTACATAAAATGCGACATACTCCAGCATCAGATTAAGATCCAATTATACCATTGGTTGTTATGGAAGCTGCTTTATTGTTTGCTGATATGGTAGTTAAAAGTCAGCATATAGCTTGACTCAGCGGGAAGTCCGGCATTAAGTCCGGGATGAAACTGTGGAAGCATACGAGCTACACGAATGGCTTCAGCATCCAGTGTCTTACCAGAACTTTTCACAATCTGGGCATTTTTTACCACTCCATCTTTAGCGATTGTGAGTTGTACAACTGCATCCATGTCGAGTACGCCATTTGTATAGGCGGCTTCTGGAAACTGGATGTTCTTATTGACAAAGTCCATCAGTTTACTTTTCCCTCCGGGGAAGTTTGGCGCGGTTTCGGTCTTGATGAACTGAAGGGTTCCGGGGGCATCAGCCTTTTCGGTTACCACGACATCTGAGTTTCTTTCCGTGATTTGGATTGATTCATCAGATTTTTCCGTAACTTTGTAGTGGATATCGTCCACTGGTGTAGCGGAAGACGCTTCGTTAATCACTGCTGACACCGCCGGGGTGGTCAGACCTGCTACTGCAAGTGCCAATGCTGGCACCATGACAAAAGCACGCACACGGGCTATGCCTGTCGGTTTGCTTGATAACATCATAGTTATACGTTTTTTAAGTGAACTGTGATTTAGACAGTTGGAAAGAGTTGCGAACCTTGCTCCAACTGTCTTTTTTATTAGAAACATTTGATAATCCTCTCGTTTAATACCTGAAGCGAGCACACGGCTGTCCGCTTCGTATTCGTGGAGAGTATGAAGTTCATTGCGTAAAAGCCATATTGCAGGACAGTACCATGTTACAATAATTGCAGCTTGCAACATCATTAGATCAACCCAGTGGTGACATTCCACATGAGCTTTCTCATGCCGAACTATCATTGCCCCATATTCATACCAGTCTTTTCGTGGCATCATTATATATCCGCCCCATGCAAAAGGAGCAACGCTATTATGTCGATGCAATACGATATGATTTCCATCACTTTTGATATGTTCTCCCTGTATAATGAAAAGCAATAATCGTACTAATGACACTAAGAAATAGATAATCATTGCTCCAATTCCAATCAAATACAAAGTGACAATATAATTCCAGACGGGCATTATATGTTCCGTTACAGTCTGAGTTACATTTACAATTTCAGTGGGATTGAGGTCTAATACAATATTCTCAGATTTTATATCAACTATGCATTCGGGTTTAAGAATAAAAGGAGGCAAAATAAAGGCTATGATTATGCTCAACAAGAGAAAAATCCTGTTGAAACGAAAACATCCCGCATTAGCAAGAGTACATTTATATACTGCCCACACCACAGTTAACAGTGTACTTGCCAAAAGGGAATATGCCAATAAACTGCCTGCCATAGCTATTTTTTCTTGCGATTAGAAATTTGTGCAATGAGAGCCTTTGCATCTTCATCGCTGCAATATTCATTGTCAATAAGGAAATTCACTACATTATGTATAGAATTGTCAAAATATCTCCTTATAACACTGCGTAGATTGTGACCGCAATACTCATTACGTTGTATTATTGGAATATATACAAATCCACTATTTTCAGTCCGATGTTCAAGATACCCCTTTTGCTCAAGGAACTTTACAAAGGTTGCTACCGTGGTCCGACTTGGACGCGGCTCATCATGAAGTTCAACAACCTCTCTGACAGAAAGCGCACCTCTGTCCCAGAAGTAGTTCATCACATCTTCCTCTCGTTCTGTTAATGGTTTCATATAATATTCCTTTTATGGTCTAAATAAATTAGACATATTAACAACGCAAAGTTAGTCTAAATATTTTAGACAACAAAATAAAATCAAAAAAAATTCTTTTGTTGATGGTAGTAATGGAGATAACCAAACGATTATCTCCACTCCCACAGTTGTTTATGTTTCACTTATTACCATAAAGTCCGATGCGGTTACCAACAGGATCTGCGATGATGGCGAAATAGCCCCAGCTATCCACTTGAATCTTGGTCTTGGGAGTGACGAGTGTTGCGCCGTTTTCAATCGCCGTTTTCACATCGGCATCCAAGTCCTTTGCTTTGAGATATACCAGTACGCCTCCTTCGGACGGTGCAAAACCGGGGAACGAAGGCGCGGATGAGATAGAACACACGCTTTTTCCGTCTTTCATTAGACACGCCATTCTCTCGTCGCCGAATTGCGACACCTCCAGCTCCTCACCAAAGAGTGCCTGATAAAATGCCACCGACTTGTCGAAGTCATTGGTGGGAATTTCAAAAAATGCAATCATACTTATTGTTATTTTATTAGTACGCTGCAAAGTTACAGCGACACGACAGCCTATGATAGTAAAAACCGGACATTCTATTCCTTGGGTACATTTTAATGCCCTTTATCGTCTGAATTATAACTTTTCTTCAACTTGTCACTAAAAGATTCTCTGAATGCAATCCGTAATCCGTTCAGGAAAGACTCGTTGATGTATATTGATGAAGTCGGACATTTGTCAGCGCATAAGCGGCATTGGATACAGTTTAGTTCATCCGTTGGCAGTACTTTATCCGTTTTTGTGAAGATGTGCATCGGGCATACTTTGACACATTTTCCACAATTCACGCATGAGGAAGCATTGAGAAACACTACCTTGTCACCGAAAACCAAATCTGCCCCATTATGGCGTATCGGGATGCCGTCCGAATACCCGATAACCGGATTTCTGTGAACGGAAGCCAATGGGTGCAGTTTCCAGTGGAGTCCTTTTGCAAACAGCCGTGCCTTGAACATATCCAGCTCATTCGGTCTGGCTTTATTGTATCCATTCATCAGCACCCAAGGGCCTGTACGATCAAAACCACGGCAAGAAAACTCACCGGCTATAATTCCGCCTTTTCTTTCGATGATTTTCTTCAGGGGTTTATGATATGCCCCCAAGAATGGACGGCATCGGGTGGAAAATATGAAAACATTTTTCCTATCAAGATTTTGCTGCGAAACAAATCTTTGAAGCCGGATATCGTGAGCTGCAAAGTTTATTGCGGAGCCGAAGCCAATCAAATCGTATCCCGACAGGTCTATTGTCGGAGTGTTGTCCACTGATACCAGTTCGGCGGACAGTGCGTCAGCCATACTTTGTGCAATCTTCAGCGTATTGCCTTTGTATGACGAGCGATATAATATTATCGTTCTCATCTTGAAATGGATATTTTTGTTTCGGATGTTCCGGGGCCACCGTTCACACCTTTGTAGCCCACGAACATCAAGGTAGCCGTATCAAAATAATAGTCACAACTCCAGAATGCCGACATAAAACCGGTCAGACTGACTTCTATTTTGACGGTGTTCCTGCCGTCAAATTTTTCAATACCTTTCTTGACAGCCGACATGGTGTAGAGTTTGATATTGTCGGGGCGAAAACACTCATATTCCAACGACTTGCCGTTTTTCAATGTCAGCCCTGCATTGTAGGCAATATTCTGATACCACGGTTTGCCTTTGCTTTTAACTGTCTTAGAGATTGGTTTGCCGTTGAACTTACCCGATATAGAATATTAGCCGTTTTTTAAGCTGACAGTTAAGTTAGTATTTGAAACAGGGTTGATTATTTTCCAACTTTCGGTCTTATACGCATTGTCCAAAATATACTCATGCCTTTCGTTGCCTTGAACTGTATTCAGATATATCTTCCCGTCTTTGTGTTCCTCCGACCATTTGACAGACGTTTTTGTCTTGCCGCAAGTAGAAATGTAATTCCTTTCCTGCGCCATAACAAAGACTGCAAGAAACAGCGTCAGTGCTATTACGATTATATGCTTCATAGCTTGCTGTCGTCAAAGATGAAATCAACATACTTGGAAATCATTGCTTCCATTCTGCTCCACGCTTCCGGCCGGCTGAAATCTATGCCGTTCAGTTTGGGGTACTGTCTTGTGAAAAGTACAATGTAATTGATTGCGGATATGATTATGGCAACGGACATATCGTTGTCGTTACCTATATCCAGACTTTTGTTTAATTCTTCCTGCAATTTATAGCCGATGCGTTCCCTTTCTTCGAGGATTCCCTTGAACGATGAATGACCGGATAATTCCCATACCAGAAGTTGCTGCATGAGAACATTCTCCTTCAGATAATGAAGTTGCCGGAAAAGCACGTCTTTGACAATCTGCCTTATATCCCACTTTTCGGACTGTTTGATGGTATCTATAAACTCCGAATAGGCAAATGAATAATAGTCGTGCCGTTTTGCCCATTCGACGAGCAGACCATCCAAACCGCCAAAATAGCGATAAATCAAAACTTTATCGCATCCGGCTTGACTGGCGATGCGGTTTACCCCGATTTTGGTAAATCCGTCATTCTCTATGATATGGCTCACTGCATCAAGCAGCCTTTTCTCTGTTTCTTTCAATTCCATTTTTGTTAATGTCACTAAGTGGTGACAAAATTATAAAAAAAATCGGTGACAACCAAATTGAAATCTATACCAACGTAATTTTCAGAACGTAAAATAGTCGGAAACAGGAGCGCAACGGGATATGTACTCCTTTGTGGTGTAACCGGTGAATAGCCTAAATTCCTTTATCATGTGTGATTGGTCCGTATAACCACATTCGTATGATAGCTGGGCAAAACCTATTTTCGGATTATGCTGTAATATGGATAAAGTGCGTTGCAATCTGATGATGCGCAGGAAATCCTTTGGGGTAGTCCCGATATGTTCTGAAAAGACACGGCAAAATTGCTTTTCACTCAGGCACGCTATGTCAGCAAGTCCCTTGATGTTTGTCTTGACAGAATTGCTTATGTGACGCACCACGTTGGAAAGCCTCGGTATATTGTAGCTATTCCCCAGTAGTGCGCGGTTTAATAGGAAATTTTCAATTAAAGTAACGGCTTTTTCAAGATTGTCGGTATCACCCATTTTCCCTGCCAAATCCTGCAACTCAATGTCCTCCATATCATATATGGAAATGTTCCTATTGCAAAACAGACTGACGGGGATATGAAAAAACATCTTTGCCGTGTGTGGTTGAAACACAGTCACTATCATTTCGATGTTTCCCGTGGAAATGACATCTGTAAAGCTGGTTTCTTGTCCGCTTATAAAACAGCGTGGCTGTAAGTCATTCTGACTTACAACTTTCAGTCTTTCACCACGATGAAATACAAGCGACATACACCCCGTCGGCAAAGTGCGCTGCGACACCATGCCGGGTGAACTATCCTGCAATACCCAATAATACCGCACAAACGGTTTCAGCGCAGGAGAGGGATGTATAATCTTGAATGTTTGCATCCTGCAAAATTATAACGAGGCTGTTTATTCCGATAGTAAAAAACGGACATTAATATTTCGTTTATTTAATCCGAACCGATTTTTGATAAATATTTACTCGCTTCTTTTATGCTCAATGATGACATCCTATCTCCATATTTGTTTAAGAACTTTCTGACCCAGTGAGGATTTGTCTTGGAATAGTCTCTAAGACTCCAACCAATTGCTTTGTTTATAAAGAACTCATTACTGCCAAAGTTATTCACTAAAATCTCTTCCAATAGTTCTGTGTTTGTCTTTTCTTTCCGGCAAAGTTGATGATCTATGGAAATTCTACGAACCCATAAGTCATCCGATGTTGACCATTCAAGCATAAGATTGTCAATGCGAGAATCTACAAATGAGATATTGCCGACAATCCGGTCTAATCCATCTATCGTATCCCACCACTGTTTATTGCAAATAAAAAAATATATTCGTTCAACATCTTCATAAGTTAGAAATTTCTGCATGAAGAACAAATAATCCATAACAAGATACTGAAATTCACGATGAGGGTCATTCCAACACTCGTTCAGAAAGAGCCAATCAATTTGTCTTGATTTCTTTTCTACCCGTAATAGTTCTTTATATACGGCTTTACGAATAGGTGTTGAGAGTCCATAGAACGTAAATTGATTACGCATATATGCACTCATCTTTGTAGCATTTATTGGGTCAGCTAATGCCTCAAATCGCTTTTTTATGATTTGATATTTATCCATTGAAGTTTTATATTATCCATCTCAAGTATTATCTAAGCAGATTAGACGTATTCTTCCCAAGGAGTTATTTCAGTATGATTACTCATAAGGCGTATTTATGTATTTATATAGTCCCATCTGCTAAGGTGTATTAAATCTTTGAACCAGACTATTAAATACTTATTTATATTTTCTCGTGCGCAAAATCGCCATCAATATATATGGTTGCGTCCTCGCCTACAAACTTGATTAGAGTATAGTTCGGATCGGTAGCACCTCCGGGGAAATGATTTATCAGCCACTCCTGCCACATCTCTTTTCGGATTTTATCATCGCTGACAATTTCCGCTATGCCACGCAGAGCGACACTATCACCATAAAAATAATAGCTTACTCCTGCTTTGGAATTAGTCTTGAGGTCATTTATTTTCACGGATGCGGCATCAGTTGCCATCCAAATCTCGTTACACCCGTTGGTTTTAATTTTCTTAATTGGTACAGGGCGTGGAAAACCATCCTCATTTATAGTGGCAAGTGTGACCTCATTGCATTGCGCAAGTAAGTTGACAGCTTTTTCTACAAGGCTTCTTTTGTCTTTTTCTTTCCAGCGTTTAAGCGTTGGGAAAATCTTACGCATTTGTGCCTTTGCCTGTTCCGGAGTGAGATCCCAACCTGTTTCCTTGTTTATCTGGTCGGTAAACTGCACACAAAACTCAATCATCTGACTCATATTGAAGTCTTGGAGGAATACTCCATCCTTGTAACAGTAACCACAATAATCTTCACTTATACTGCCGTCGGCATTAGTTCCGGGATTTGCAGGATTAAGGGGCATCCCGCAACTCTGACAAAATTTCTGTTCCATATATTATCTATCAAATCATTTTTACTACTTCATTATCAACCGATACATTATGGAAATATCTTCAGAAGCCATTTCAAACTTGGATTTCTCTATGAGTATGTTTTGCCCCGTCATTATATAGGAGGGGAGGATGCGAACACCGTTATATGAAATCTCTGTATTTCGCAATTTGTATGTGGATACGCTTGGGATAACATTTTTCTTGATAGCCTTCTTGCCAATCATATTAAAGGCTTTCTTTGCCACATCACCCATAAGCATTATAACCTTCACGTTGGGGAACAATGCAAGCTCTCTTTCCAGATATGGCAGACTCTCCTCTATGCTTTCCTTTGAAACGGCATATCCGGTTTTGGGTGTTTTAACAGCGTTGGTAATATAAATTCCCTTGTTGAGAATATCCTGCACAGAGTCAACCTCGATACCTGCTTTTCGGAACAACTGAATTGTCGTTGACATATACGCAGCGTCTTGTTTCCCATAGAAGTCCTCTTCCGAATGTAACGGGACAACCTCATTTATCATAATTGCACGTATCGTTTCGGGTGTAACCTCCACGTTATTAAACCGCAGATGAGTTTCACCTCCAACGAATTGTTTCAACACTTCTTCTATATTCATATAAATTTGAGTATATCTTCGTTTATTCCCTTATCGTTGTCAGTTAGCGGCATACCGCAACTTTGACAAAATTTTTGTTCCATCTTGCTGATTATTTATTATTTGTCATTTCTTCAAATACCAATCGAGATATTTCTGCAATGATAGAAGATGTGTCGTTCATAGAATGAGCGGAATCGGCGATAAAAACAGCAATAGAATAATGCTTGCCATTCGGAAGATGGATATATCCAACGTCATTCACAGCCATGATTCGTCCAGTTTCTTTATCTATTGGTCCGCTACCGGTTTTATGCCCAATAATTGCATTTGTTGTTAACATTGGCTTCGCAAGTCTATCAACTCCTGTTTCGCATGATTGCATTATGCGTTTAATCTTGATGGAGTTTGGATCATTATGATGCTTGTCAAATTTGAACATCAGTTGAGCCATCGCCATAGGAGTGGAACAATTTTCAAAACAACGCTCCAAAACATTGTGCATATCATTCTCATTCCATTTGATAACAATACCTTCAATTCCTAATTCATGAATATATTTATTTACAACTGATGCCCCTCCAACATAATCCATCAAAATATCACACGCATTGTTATCACTACTTTTTAAGGCATAATCCAATAATTCATATATTGATATGTAATGGTCTTTAGATGCCGTGTATTTGAGCAACATTGGACTATATGTATCAGTATGAAGTTGGCTCTTACATACTGGTATGGTATCTAATAGAGAATGTTGTTTCTCTTTTACTGTTTCCAGAACTGTGAGAGCCAATGGAAATTTCATAACACTGAGCATAGGAAAACTTTCGTGTTGGTTTACACCTATCACGCATCCATCTTCTGAAATGACTGCAACTCCAACTCTGGCACTCTGTTGGCTTATATATTCTCGCAATTTGTCCTCTATGGCGTTGTTGTCAAGTGCAACACAAGACAGGAACCTAAATAGACATAAAAATAAAATTACCAGTCTTATCATCTCAACGCGCTTTTTATTATACAACTCGCATAAATATGTGCCATCCAATGTTCTGACAACGGCATTAAAATAAGCCCTCTTAGTGTTTCGCCGCACCAGTAATCTATTAGCCATCTGGCATTTTCGGACGGACTTACCACGCCAAGCTCTTTAATTTGTTGTTTGTCGTTATCGTCAAAGTGCCTTTCTAAGTCACAGAACAAAAGACGTCCAAGAAAATCATCAGTAGATGATTTAACCGCTTCAGCATATTGATATAATTCTTCCAGATTCAACGATTGTGAAAAATCGGCAATTTCTTGTTTGATTAGTTCATTACCCGTTGTTTTTATCGGAGATGATATTCGTCTTTGATAGCCCTCAGAAAAGAATATCTGATCGTCCTTGTTGATTAGAGTATGGATAACAATGTCCTCGATACGGAATATATGCCAAATTGAATAGGCAATCGTTTTATTATGAAACCCATTTGCATCTATAAATGGCATAGCATTAAATTCACTCCGGGTCAGTTCTTTTTTGAACTGGAGTATAATGTCAAATATTTGCTTACGAAAAAGCAATAGGTTGGCTATCCCTTGATGAAAAGTATTTTCATCAGCGATTTCATCTTTAATGACATTCAAAAGTTTTACCAGTTCATGTTCCATATAAATGATGATTATTCTTGCTTATTACCTTCAATCACTTGATTTATTAACTCCCTTACCTCATCATCTGACATTTTCCTATCTCTGACAAGAGTGCTGATAACACCGCGAATAGAGTTATTAAAATATCGTTGTACTACACTCTTAAGGTTATTACCACAATATTCATCCCTTTCTATCAGTGGGTAATATATAAAGCCGTTGTTTCCTGCCGGTTTATGCCCCAAAAAGCCTTTTTCGACAAGAAACTTCACAAAGGTAGATATAGCGGTCCGGCTGGGACGAGGTTCTGGATATGTGGCGATAATCTCTTTAACGGTAGCTTCGCCCTTCTCCCAAAACTTGTTCATCACTTCTTCTTCACGCTTGGTAAGTTGTTCCATTGTTACATAGTTTTAAGATATGCAAAGTTAGTCTAAATTTGTTAGACCACCAAATAATATCCACTAAAAGAACGCACGGATATATGACGTCTGCATATATCCGTGCGAAAAACTCAGATGCCAGAATGACGTATTTGAGTATTGCAGGTAGCTCTTATCAATTTGTATTCTGCAACTGGCTCTGCCACCATTGACTTTTTATCGTCGGCAGATTGGGATTGGGCAGATGGTGGAGCCTCGATGACTTTGGCGGCTTGCTGCTGGGCGTCCGGCTTGACTTCTTCGCCGTCCTTTTCGTCATGCTTGGGGGCTAATTCGGCGGCGATTTTGCGGTCGAGGGCGGCAAGCTCGGATTTGAGTTGCTTCAACTCGTCCTCCTTGCCCCAAGTCTTTGCCATAATGCCTTCGAGGATTGGAACATCGGCTTTCAGTTTGGCGGTGCGTTCCTCGTACTGGGCGATTATGCCTGGGATTTTCTCCAAAGCGTTGACGAAGTTCATACAGGCGGCGTGGGTGTCAGCCATTGCCAACTGACCGTTGTTGTACTTGTATTTGTAGTTGCCCTCGACAACAAAGCGGTTCTGAACTTTCTCAACACCGTCAGACACCACTCTTTCGGAGATAATGCTGATTGGGAAGCCATAAACCTCGCCGATACGCTGATACAGCCCGTGGGTGTCCGTGCGCTGAGCCAGCCCTTGCAGGTGGATACCCATGTTCTTTTCATCGGAAAGGTTGCAGGTGTCAATCGTGAGATTGTTGACAGGGTTGCCTTCTTTGTCACGTTGCACAACTTTGTCGTAACGCTCCCAGTCGGCTCTCATGCGCTCGATCGCCGCCTCGTTGTTGGCGATGTCGTGGGTTATGGTCTGGAGCTTGAACTCGCTGTCACCGCGACCTTTGTTGAACGACTTTCGTTCACTCTCCAACGCCGCTATCCGCTTTTCAAGTTTTGCCTTGTCAAGCAGATCGGTGTTGCCGGAGAGTATCGCCATGTACTCTGAGAAGTTCATGCCGTTCTTCTCGTCCATAGAACCCTCGTCGATTGTTCGCGCTCCCAAAGCACCGCTTTTGAGCTGGGCGATGAAAGTTGCCTTGCAGTGCAGAAGATTGAACTTGTAGGAGTCAAGCGACTTTTCAACCGCATAAATAATCACATCAACCTTATTGTCAGCGTATAACTTGGCGATTTCATTACCCGCGCGAATGGCTCTGCCATCGCGTTGAGTTAGGTCTGACGGTCGCCACGGTGTGTCGAGATGATGGATACAAACCGCTCTTTTCTGGGCGTTTACACCTGTTCCCAACATCGAAGTTGAGCCGAAAAGCACACGCACATCGCCGTCGTTCATAGCCTGAATGACAGCCTTGCGTGACCGCTCAGTCTTGCACTCTTGTATAAACCGTATCTCATGCGCCGGAATACCATAATCCTCAATCAGCTTTCGCTTAATCTCGGAATAGACATTCCACTCGCCGGGCTTATAAGTGCCAAGGTCACTGAAAACAAACTGTGTGCCACGTTGCGCGTCGTACTTATGGTAGTATTCGGCAATCATCTTGGCACAGTGCGAAGCCTTGTTGTTCGGATCATCTTCGTATGCCGGAGAAATCATGCGCATATCCAGTGCCATTTTACGGGCATAGTCCGTGGCGATAAGCATCTTCGCCTTTTCCTCAGTTTCCGACAACGCTTCACGCCCCAATATTGTGGCGTCGCCGCTCTTTGCAAACTCCATCAGCTTCTGGATAAATTCCTCCTGCTGTGGAGTAGGCGGGATATTGTGCAGTATCTCGTTCTTAGCCGGACGGTCAACACCGACATCTTCAGCGGTCTTATAGTCAGTTATCTCATTGTAGAAAGCAGCAAGTTCCGGCACCTTGATGAAGTAGCGGAAACGCTCCTTTGCCACGATACTGTTCGTTACGTTAAACTCATAGTCGGTTGTTTTCTTTGCGAAGATAGCCGCCCATGCGTCGAAACAGTTAATGTCCTGTCTTTCAAGTTCCTTCGGACGCAGATACTTGAACAACAGATACAACTCTGTGAGGGAGTTGGAGATTGTAGTACCCGACAGGAATGTCGCGCCGAGATCTTTGCCAGTCCGCTCCTGAATGGTGCGTATGGCATAGAGAAGATTGAGCGCACGTTGCGAGCCTTCCGAATTGCCCAGACCGGCAACACGGTCGTGACGGGTGTTGAACATCAGATTTTTGAACTGATGGCTTTCGTCAACAAAAATGTGGTCTATGCCCATCTGCCGGAAGTCAACGATGCTGTCCTTGTTCTGCTCCATCTGGTACTGGAGCGTTTCAAGTTTGGCGGTCAGATTCTCCTTGCGCTTGATAAGCCCTTTGAGCATACCGCGTGAAACGTCCT
>OFGZ01000484.1_pt1 | contig 31222 bp, 25 predicted proteins | sample 1521871 | NCBI WGS metagenome assembly OFGZ01 (sample SAMEA3504091, study PRJEB24116) | mouse gut metagenome | biome: mouse gut; feature: mouse-associated habitat; material: faeces | place: Denmark | collected 2011
CTTCCATCCACATGTGGAAGCGGGGGAGGTCGTCGTTGACGTAGGCCGGGTTGACGCCCATGAGGGTGGTCCGGTTTCTGATCCAGCCCATCTGGTCGCGCAGGGCGTCCTTCTGTGCCGTCCCCAGCGCGTTGACCGTGCTCCCAGCCGCCGCCGCCAGGGAACGCCTGGCTGCGGAAGGATTATTGAGCATATCGTTATTGAGGGCGCCCAGGAAATCCGTGACGGCCTGGTCTATAGAACCATGCCTGGCAGCATCCCAAAGCAGATTGGCGCCCGCCATGGAATTGGCCGTGTCCGCTACGCCGGCATAAACGTTATCTGTCTGTTCTTCCGCTTTCAGAACCACCTTATCTCCTTCCTGCACCAGATGGGCATTCTTGTAATAGGTGAGGAAAAGGCCTCCGACTGTCAGCGTATTTTCTCCCAGGTCAATCGTTCCGTCGCCAGTGAGTTCCATCAGCGTAAGTTCCATCGGATTGCCCGATTTCCAGGTGATATTGACATCCGGGATTGAGGTGACATGGAAAGAGGCGCCATCTTCAATGACAACGTCGCCGGAGGCCTCAATGAAGCTGGCGGTCATGTCGGCATCAGTATTCAAGGTGAAGGTGGTGGAGGACCCGCTGCTGAAGGAAACGTTCTCTACGCTCAGAGTGGTATTGACCGCCGTCAGGGAGTTGTCGCTGGCCTGGATGGTCAGGTTGCCGCTGTTGACCAGATTGCCGTAACTGAGACGGGCTCCGTCCACATCCGCCTTGCCCTGGAGAACCAGATTCCCTCCGCTGATTGTCAGACCGGTATCCGCGCCGGAGCTGCGCAAAACCTGCGTTCCCGCTCCGGAAACATCCAGCGTTCCTTCTCCCAGCGTTCCTTCATATGTATGCGTCTGGCCGGAAGCCGCCTGAATTTGCAAAGTCTGCCCATTCAGTTCCAAGGAACCGGAGCCGTTCAGTCCGCCGGCAGAGCCGTCTGCCTCCAGGCTCAGGGAACCGTCCAGGTCCAGCACCACGCCGGAAAGCGTACTGTCCGCAGCCAGCCCCAAAGAGGCGCCTTCCGCAATAGCCAGCGTACCGGTTCCGGCAATTTCCGTATGGGAAAGGCCGTCGGTAGCGCCTGTCAGCGTCAATGTTCCGGAAGAAGCGATATCCAGCTTTCCGCCGTTGCCGCCGCCTGCCAGCGTCCGGGCCGTCGCGCGGCCTCCTACTCCAATCACCGCAGGGGAGTCCGCATCCGCGGAATTAAGATGCAGAGCTTCCACGTCAGCCGTACCGTTAAGCTGAAGCATTCCTTCTTCCGCAATGATATCCCCGGCCAGCGTCACATTCCCGGACAGGGTGAGTTTGTTCGCTCCCGTTTTGACGAGGTCCGTGTTGGCCGCAGCACCGTTCAGGCCGCTGATGTCCCCGGCAAAAGAGGTATCCACTCCCGTGCCTTCATGGAAGAGGTTGTTTTGAAGTTCGATGCTTCCCTTATCCTCCGCCGTATTAGTGACGATCAGGTTGCCCGTGCCCGTCTGGCCCGGGCCAGTTCCCGGTGCAGTCAGGTTTTTGATCACCATGGAACCGTCCGACTGGACATAAAGGTCCTGGTCCACAATGACGGCCTGGTAAAAATTGAGGGACTGGTCCGTGACCGGATTGTCCGCGCTGCCCGTACCATCCACGGAAGACACGTAAACCAGATCCGTATCACCGGAGAGGACGATGCTGCCTCCGTTGACGCCCACGATGCCGAAGCCCAGCGCAGCAAAAAGCGGGTTAGCCGTCATGTGGCTCTTAAGCGTTTCAAGATCCTGTGCAAAACCGCCATTGGTCAGAAGTATCTCCAGATTTCCGCCCGCCGTTTTCATGGCATCCATGACGCTGGTGAGGTTCAGCGTAAGCGTGGAGCCGTCTCCAAAGGAGATGCTGCCCAGATTATCCCCCGTGCCCTCAAACTGAATCAGAAAGTCCTCTCCCGAGAAGGGGTCTCCGGAAATATTGCCCGCTCCCACCGCAAGACTGCTGTCCGTGCCGTTCACCGTCCAGGTGGAACCCTGCTTGAGTCCGGTGAGCTGCGTTCCGGCAGAAGCGGTGACAACTGACCCCAGCCCGGCGGCATCCAGACCTCCCAGGGCAATATTGCCGGAATCGGCAACCGCATTGACATGGACCTTGTTTGTATCCGTTCCCGCGTAGCTTCCGGCGTTCGCCAGCGCTCCGGACTGAATAAATATATTAGTGGTGGCGGCCGCTCCGGAAAGGTCCAGCGTGCCCTTGGCCAGCGTCAGCGTCCCCGTCAGGCCGTTGGCGCGGTCCCCCACTGCAAAAGAGCCGGAAGTGCTGACCGTAAGATTGCCTGCTCCGGCAATGGTTCCGGCCCAGGCAGCATTGTCCCCGGTTCCGTCGCCCAGCTGGACAGAGGAATTCTGGGCAATATTCAACTCTCCCGTGGTCGTATTTGCCCCGGTAAGAACCAGCTTGTCGCTTCCCTGAACGCTCAGGGAGGCCGTATCAATCACATTCCCGGCATAAAGCAGGTTCCCTGCCGTACCCGTGTAATTGACGCGGTAGGTTCCGGCTCCTCCCAGGGAAACTGCCTTGATGAATTCGCCCGTATCCAGCGTGGCCGCCGCACCGCCGTTGCCAAAGGAAAGGATGGCATTCCCACGGCCGGAATGCACCGTTCCCGCAAAACCGGTGAGATCCCCCGTCAAAATGGCCGTCAGAGTCGGGTCTCCGGCCGCTGTTACTCCGAGGTTGGCCCCCGCCTCGCTCGTCAGGCTTCCCGCCAGAATCAGCGTCTGGTTGGAATTGCCGTTCAGCCATCCCCCAGCGGCCATCACATGGATATCGGCATTAACGGGATCGGCGGCGGAATTGACAAAAAAGCCGCGCCCATCCAGTTCCAGCCTGGCGCTGCCGATTGCAGCGGCATTGGCAAAGCCGACTTCATTCCACGCAGCGTTGGTGCCGTTGCCCGCCAGTCTCATGGTACCGGTAAAGCCGCTGTTGTCTCCGGTAACGGAATAGCGGCCGCCGCCGGGGAAGGTACCTCCTTCCTTCTTCCCGAGAACCAGCGTTCCGGCTCCGGTAATGCGGCCTGACAAAGTATCCGTATTTACGGAGTTATGGGCACGGTTGTCCTGTATCTGGAGAGTCGCGTTTTCAGCGATGGAAATGTTTCCGCTCCAGGTTCGCGTAACACTGTTGTCTCCGATGTTATAGAACAGGGTTCCTCCGCTTACGGTGATGGCGCCGGCAAAGGTTCCTCCTTGTATTGTATTGATAGTCAGCATGCCGTCTCCAAGCTTGACGATATCCTTGTCTCCCAGTTCCTGGGTGTATGTAGCCCAAGACACATGATTGCCGTTCGTATTCACTCGGATGGCATCCGTGCTGGCGGCTGAATTAATGAGCCCGGAAATATCCTGCGTGGCCCCCGTTCCATATGTGAAGGTGCCCCCTCCAAAAATAATCTTGTTGGCCGCTACCAGTCCCAGCGTTCCTTCCGTCGTGCCGACCGTATTCAGCACCAGTTCCCCCCCGTTCAGCGTCACCGTACCGGTGCCCAGCCCCTGGACGGCATTGAGGTTGAGGGTGCCGGCCATAATGGTCGTGCCGCCGGAGAACGTATTTGTTCCAGTATTTTCAATGGTCAGCACCCCCTCTCCCCGTTTAATGAGGGACATCGGATCTGCTCCGTCCACAAGGGCCCCTGTTCCCGTGAACGTGTAGGCCGTTTCTCCATTGTTGACCGTAAGACGCGCGGAAGAAACATTCCCTTCTATGGTGACGGCAGAGGCGGATATGCCAGCCAGATCTTCAAAATTGGCGGATTTGGCGGCGTCATAAACGACTGCCGTCCCGTCTTTGTCCAGCCAGACGGCAGAACCTCCTGCCGCCATCCAGATACCCGCATTTCCTCCGTTCCAGTTGAGGGCTTCTCCCAACGCCTTGACACGCAGGTAAAGAGTGTTTCCAGACAACTCCAGGGCGTAGGTATAATCTTCGGAAAGGCCGCTGGAATCAAAAGAAAAATTGCTGGCCGTCAACGTACCGAAACTGCCCGCCGTAATCAGCCTGTAGTCATTTTCCATCGTCTGGTCCACCCCGCTGATCGCCAAGGTCAACGTGCCTTCCGTATTAAAGGAGAGCGTGCCTCCCGACTGGACGATGGCAGAGCTGGAGGAATTCAGACCCGTCAAATCCAGCGTCAGAACGGAAGACGGGGAAAGAGTCATATTGCCCGCAGAGGTAAGACGGGCTCCGGAGCCCATCGTAATGGAGTTGCCGAAGGTCACTCCGCCGGCAAGCCCGAAACTGAGCTCCCCAGAGGAAACCGTCAGCACATTCGCAAATCCGGTGGAAGAACTGAGCGTGAGCTTGCCCGCTCCGCTCTTGGTAAAAGCACTGCGGCCGTCCAGCACCGTTGCGTTGGCAATAACGGCATCCGTCCCTTCTCCAGCGGAAATTTCGTCAAACCCGGAAATGGAGGCGTTTGTGAACATGTCCGCGCGCGTCACGCCGTTCAGGTTCAACACGCTCCTGGTAACCGTATCCCCCCGGCCCTGGCCGGAAAGAGTTGTCGTTCCGGTAAAAATGGCGTCATTGCCCGTAATGGTCACGTTGGCCAAAGCCGTAGTCAGGGCAGTGCCATTGACCTTCTGGCCGCCCGCATAAATGGAGGCATTATTGAACGTTCCGCCGCTGATGGAAAGGTTGGCTTCCCCAATCGTCAACGCGGAATTGGTATTGTTGCGTTCCACATAAGTGCCCAGGGATATTTGAGCTCCATCAAATGTGCCGCCCGTAATTGTTATATTGGTGGAACCGATATTCCCGGTAAGGGCGGCGGTAGCGGTTCCGTTAATATAGGAGCCGCCCCAGATTTGTCCCGTATATGTCCCGGACTTGAAAGTCAAATTGGTGGAACCTGTAATATTCAACGTGCTCTCCCCCGTTTCCACCCAGCTTCCCCCCGCAATCATGGCTGCCACGGTGCCGCTGCCCAAGTCCAGCGTCATATTGGTATCCGCCAGGTTCCAGGCAGACGTGCTTAAATGGGCGCCCGCAAAGATTTTCTTGGTCCCGTCTCCGGAAAAAACAGCTCCTGTGATCGTTGTCGCCACGCCCTGCGAAAACAAACTCTGGGCAAAAGTCCCCCCCGTGATTTCCACGGAAGCGGACGAATGCTCCGCAATATTTGCGGCAGAACCTGAGGATGTCGCATCGGACAGGCCATATACATTCGCGTTGTACTGGCCTCCCGTAATGCTTAACCTGGCCGTATAGGCATTCGTTCCATCTCCCAATTGCACTTGGCCTCTTCCCAGAAGAGCGACGGAGCCGTTAAAAGTTCCCCCGTCCAGATTCAGGGCGACATTGCCGACGATGGTCGATTTCTGCCCCGCCCCGCGTGTCGTTCCAGCCGTTACCAGCTGGGCGAAGGTCCCGCCGTCAATGGTGAATGTCACGTCCCCCGTGTGGCGGAAGGATTCCTGCCCCAGCCCTATGCACCAGCTGGAACTGGGGTTGGAGACCGAAATACCGGCCCATTCCCCGCCATGAATGTTGACGGAATATGTCCCCGTCGTACGGTAGGCATCATTCTTGTTGCCATCCCCCACCAGGGAAAAACCATTAATCGTGCCGGCATTCCGGTCTACATTGAGGGTAATGTCGGCGGACACAATCCGGTCCTGGTTGCTCCACCCCATCAACTGGGCATTTGTATTCAGCAGGGATGTTCCTTCCCCAATATTGATTACAAAAGAATTGGTTCCTCCGATGGTAACGCCGGAGGCAGTGCCCGCAACATTCCATAATTGCAGTTTTGTATAGGTTCCTCCCTCCAGATTGAGAACCCGGTTATAGCCGTCTTCATAGGTCCCGCTTGCCGTAATGTCTGTTAGATAAATATCGCCGGGAGAATCCGCCTGAGTCACGGGATCCCCTTCCGGAGGCGTAATTGTGTATTGGCCGTCGGCAAAGGAAATCGTCGTTTCTCCATTGCCCGTCAACGTATAGTCAGACCATGACGGAGAAATGAAACAGGCCAGAAGAGCGGATAAAAGAACCAGGGGCAAGCGCGGTCGCATAACACTATAACGTATTGATAATGAATAAAATTATTTACAAGACTATATACTTGTTAATAGTTAGCGGATTTGAAATCCGGAGTCAATGACAATTTTTGAGGCCAAGCCCTTTAGGAGCATGGAACGACCTGAAAGGGGAAAGAGAGAAAACGGGGGTGTCCGTTTCAAGAATCGGCATTATTAATATTTTAATCATTATCTGGACTCATTTATATCATTTACGGATTTCAAATCCGTCCGGTTATTTAACCTGTTTCTCCCAGCAAGCGAACCCTGCATGCAGGAAAAAATGATTTCTTGTCTTGCATTCCCATGGGAGTGCCTGTATAAGCCTCCACGTCCCCGCCGCAAGGCAGGGACGGCATCCAAGGTCATGGAGCGGTAGCTCAGTTCGGTTAGAGCGCCAGCCTGTCACGCTGGAGGTCGCGGGTTCGAGCCCCGTCCGCTTCGCCACCTTGTTTAGGAAAAACAGCCGCCTTCGGGCGGCTTTTTTGCGTCCAGAAAACCTGAATCCCGGAAAACAGGCTGCCCCCCGGGAATGTTTTACTGGAAAAAGGGGCCGGACCCCGGTAGAATGGGGGCCAGCATTACAATCATGAGCATACTTTCGGACCGTCTTTCCGAGGAAATACTGCAAGCCCGCCAGCGCGTCTACACCGTTGGCGAACCGACTCCTCTCCAGCGATTGAATCTGCCGGGCATCAAGGCCCCGGTATACGCCAAAAGGGAGGATCTGGGGCCCATCCGGGCTTATAAGTGGCGCGGAGCGTTTAATTGCATGGCCGCATTGAGCCAGGAAGCCCGTGACAAAGGCATTGTGGCGGCTTCCGCCGGCAATCACGCCCAGGGCGTGGCACTGGCGGCCAGAGTGCTGAACTGCCATGCCACCATTTTCATGCCGCGCTCCACGCCGGAAGTGAAGCAGACGGAAGTGCGCCGCCACGGCGGCAGGCATGTGAAGATCATGCTCCATGGGGACTGCTATGACGAGACGGCCGCAGCCGCCCATGAATACACGGAAACCCACGGCTGCACTTTTGTCCATCCTTATGACGACCTGGTGACCATGGCCGGACAGGGAACGCTGGCGGACGAAGTGGTGATGAGCGGAGAAGGCCCTTTTGACCGCGCGTACGTCGCCATCGGCGGCGGCGGCCTGGCCGCATCCGTGGCGTGCTGGCTGAAAAAATTTTGGCCCCACATCAAGGTCATCGGTGTGGAAGGCATCGACCAGGCGTCCATGAAAACTTCCATTGAGCAGGGACGCCGGGTGAATCTGGATTACGTGGATGTCTTCTGCGACGGCACAGCCGTCCACATCCCCGGAGAATTAACCTATCCCCTTTGCCGGGAACTGGTTGACGAGTTCGTGACCGTGACCAATAATGAGGTCTGCCAGGCCATCCGGGCCATGTGGGAATCCTCCCGCGTCGTGCCGGAACCATCCGGAGCCATGAGCCTGGCAGGATTCCTGAAACAATGGAACCGGGGCGAAGTAAAGCCGGAGGAAAAGAGTTTCGTGGTCATTTCCGGAGCCAATATGGATTTCACCCACCTTACCCAGATTGCCCGGCAGGCGGGCATCGGCAACCATGAAACGCGCTATCTGCGCATTTCCATGGATTCCAAGCGCGGACAGGTGCTTAAATACCTGCGCCACATTCCGCAGGATACGACGCTGGTGGATGTGCAATACGGCAAAACGGAGGGAAACACCCAGCACCCCGTGTTCGGCATTGCCGCTTCCGATGAAGACCTGGATACCATCCGCACGACACTGAAAAAGAAAGGAATCGAATTCGAAGACATCAGCGAGGACGACGACGTGCGCTTCCGCATGATTCACTACCAGCCGGAACTGTGTCAACACCCCCTGTTCGTCCACATTGAATTTCCGGAACGCGCCGGCGCCTTCCTTGACTTCATGGAACGCATCGCGGATCTGGCTTCCCTCTGTTATTTCAACTATACCTACACCGGGGAACGCGTAGGCCGCGCCCTGGTGGGCATGGAATTTGATACAGCGGAAGACCGGGAAACCATCCGGAAACGCATGGGCGCCTTTTCCAAAAACATTATCAGGTCCATTCGGGAAATTTCCCCCGAGGCTTTCCAGAGGATCATGGGAAGCAGACAGTTGACAGGCAATCATTGACAGCCCATCATCCAGGGAGCTTGAGAAAAATCGGCTCCCTGTTTTTCATGACCGCTTTTTTCTCCCATGATTCCGCCCGTCATCCTGGCCTCCCAATCGCCCCGGCGGCGTGAATTGCTGGAGAAAACCGGCATTCCTTTTTCCATTATTGTCCGGGGCACGGAAGAACTGAAAGAGGCTTCCATGCCCCCGCAGGAACTCTGCCTGCACAATGCCGCCGCCAAGGCGGAAGCCGTGTTCCGGGAACATCCGGATTCCACCGTCATCGGCGCGGATACGCTCGTTTTTCTGGAAGGCTTCCCTCTTGGCAAGCCGGAAGATGAAGAAGAAGCCCGGTCCATGCTCCGGAAGCTCTCCGGACGCACCCACCATGTCTGCACGGCGGTTGCCATCCGTTCCCCGCTGGGCATGAAAAACCTGGCCGTGCTGACGGAAGTAACGTTCCGGAAGCTGACGGAAAAAGACATCCGCCATTACATGGAACTGGTGGACGTGATGGACAAGGCCGGCTCTTACGCGTTCCAGGAACACGGGGAGATGATTATTTCCTCCGTGCGCGGGGATACGGACAACGTCATCGGACTGCCTGTCAGGGATGTGATGAAATGTCTGAACGGCCTGGGATACCGGGTTTGACCCGTCCAGGAATCCGGATACTGTCTCTGGAAGAAAAAACGTTTCCCGCCCCGAAACGGCCTTTGGAACGCAAGGCAAAGCCCCAGGCTTCAGGAACTGGGGATTACCTGTCTGCCAGGAACGATTCCAGTTTATTGTAAAAGGCCACAGGAAGCACGGCTTCCAGCAAGGTCCCTTCCTCTACATATTCCGTAGAGAAAACCTTGCCTTCACTATGCATGGCGGCCACCAGATCGCTGCGGGTATAGGGAATCAGGAACCGGGCGCGCCGGACACGGCTTTCCAGCATTTCCACGCAGGCATTCAGCAGGTCTCCCTCACCATTCCCTTCTTTCACGGACATGGGAACCACCCTGCCGCTGAAATGAGGCGCCAGCAGCGTTTCCAGGGCCCCGCGCCGTTCTTCCGGCACCAGGTCCACCTTGTTTAAAACCACGATCATGGGCTTGTCACCCGCACCCAGTTCATTGAGAACCTCCAGAGTCGTTTCATAATGGCGCACGGCTTCCGGATCGGAAGCGTCCACCACCTGAATCAGGAAATCCGCCAGAACGGCTTCCTCCAGCGTGGACTTGAACGCTTCCACCAGACGGTGCGGAAGGTTGCGGATGAAGCCCACGGTATCCGTCAGCAGCAGCGGCTGCCCATGGGGAAGCTCTATCTTCCGCGTTGTGGTGTCCAGCGTGGCAAAAAGCATATCCCTGGCCATGACTTCAGACCCGGACACCAGGGACAGGAGGGAGGATTTTCCGGCATTGGTATAACCTACAATGGCGGCCGTGGCGACAGCCTGGCGCTCCCGTTCCTTGCGCTGCGTGGCGCGCTGACGGGTCACCAGGACCAGTTCCCTTTGAATAGCCTCAATTCTGGCGCGCGCCAGACGACGGTCCACTTCAATCTGCTTTTCACCTTCCCCCCTGGCGGCTCCGCCGCCTCCCTTGCCGCCGCCGGAGCCCCCGCCCTGGCGGTCCAGGTGGTTCCACATGCGGGCCATGCGCGGCAGGGAATACTGCATGCGGGCCAGTTCCACCTGCAGGGTGGCTTCCCGTGTCCGGGCGCGCCTGGCAAAGATGTCCAGAATGACCTCTTCACGGTCAATGACGCATTCGTCAACAAGCCGTTCCCATTCCCTCTGCTGGGAAGGGGAGAGCATATTGTCAAAAACAACGCAATCCGCCCGGCAATCCAGCGCCAGCTGCTTCACTTCCTGCGCCTTTCCGGTGCCGCACAGGAATTTGGCGTGCATGTCCCTGGACTTGATGAGGTGCTTCCCTGCGATGCCGATGCCGAGATTGGAGACAAGGTCTTCCAGCTCATCCAGCATGGCCTGTTTTTCCCCAGCCTCGGAGGGATCGAAGTAAATGGAAACGAGCATGGCCCGTTCCACCATTTCCGGTTTTTCGCGGATTTCAAACATATAGGAAACTTAACGGAATTGCTTGCTGGAGGTAGGCTGGTAATCCTTCAGAGCGAAGTCCGCGGGCTTATGACAATCACAACTGCATGAAGAGAGGAAGCCGGCCACGCATGCCAGCGTCAGAAAGCTGATCAGTCTCATGCGGCTATGAGACCCGCACGAAGTACCCTAGGCAAGCAAATTTTACTTCATCACCATTACTTTTCTCCAAATCCGGAACAAAGGCATTTGCCCGGACGGTTTTCCTTTTTTCGGCCCGTGGGCAGCCGGCAAAGCACGCGGCGGGGGCAAAAACCTGCCGGCGGCAGCAATCCGCCGCCTTTCAAGGGACTTTATTCCCTTCCTGAATCAACTTGATTTTCCATCGTCTCCCGGCAGCCCTTCCTCCGCCTCCAGACTGTTCATCCATAAATTCCATTTTTCAATGAAAGAGCGGTCCATCTGAAGCAATGCTTTTTCCTGCTGTGCGGCGGAAATGGTTCCCGTCAGCCTGCCAAAAATAAGCAAAGGCTTGGAATACGTATCCGCCAGGGAAGAAAATTCCGCAGGCTGCTTCTGGCGGCATTCCCGCGCCAGAGCATGCAGAGAGTTGAAAGGAAACTCGTTCCAACTGACCTGGTACGCACCTCTTCCTTCCCGGCTGTCCTGAGGCTCCACGGTCAGCAGATGTCCCTTCATTCCTTTCAGGCGCACCCTGGAGCCATCTCTGAGCACCAGAGTTTTCCCCGGTTTCTTTTCCAGCAGTGCGGGCAAAAGTCTCTCCATGCGGGAGAACAACGGAAGCATCTGGTCCGTCATTTCCCGGCGCATGGCCAGGCGGGCTTTCACCGCAGGAGAGGAAATGACTTTTTCCGCCTCTCCATAAACAATGGAAACTTTCTCATAATCACCGGTTTCCTTCATGATGCCCTCCGCTTCCCGGCAGACGTCTTCATAACTTCTGGATTGGGCGGCCAGCAGAATTTCCCTCCTCTTTTCCTCCTCCAGTTTTTTTTGCCTCTCTTCCGCCTTTTTCCTTTCAGACGCCTTCACGGCTTCCGCAGCCTCCCAGTCCCGCGCAGCCTGGTACTGCATCCTCAAATGATCCAGTATTCCTTCCAGCGCGGCATAAGCCGGAGACATGGAAGGAACTTCCCCGCTGACCATCTGTTCCCGCAGGAAGTCCGCCGCGGACCGTTTGGCCTCTACTTCAGCCACCGTTTTTTCCGGCATGTCCTGAAGACGTTTCAAGCGCGCGTACTGGTCCGTATACCTCTCCAGGTTGCTGAGCCACGCGGAAGCCAGCTCACGGACGTTCCTGTCCCGGTCATCCGCCGCATCAGCGGCCACCCGGTCCAGAAAGCCGCCGTATTCCGTCCATCTCCCGGCAAAGTACCAGGATTTCAGCGCCATGCCCACATAATAATGCACGGCCAGGTCAGAATTGGAGCGCAGCCCCGGCATCCGGGAAGACCAGTCCGCGGAGCTCAGGTACATGACCAGGTTGCCAATATCCCTGGAACGTTCCAGTTCCTCAGGGTCCCCGCAGGCTTCCATTTTTCTGCCCAGTTCTTCCAGACGCTCCACCCCTTCCGGGAACTGACCGCGCACCCACATGCACAGAACCTGGTTCAAACCGGCCCAAAGGGATGTGGACAGGGGGCAGTCCGGCTGAGCCGCCAAATCGCCGAACATGGCGGCGGCTTTCACCAGATCCCCCCGGTTCAGGGATTCCTGGGCTTCGTTAAACAGTTTGCCGAAGCGGATGCTGCGCTCCAGCCGCGATTCCGCCGCCCCCCTGTCTTCCAGGGCTGCTTCCGCCGCAGGAGAAATGGGCGAAGGCGGAGTTGCGGGAGCAGGAGTTCCCTCCTCCCGCCATTTCGTCCATCCCCAAACGCCCAACGCCAGCGCCACTACGGAAGCAATGGAGGAGGCAACGATGATGCGGCATTTCCTGCGCCGTGCGCGCCGGGCCTCCACCGCGCGCCGTTCCGCCCAGGTGAGACCGGATTCCTGCATGGCCCGGGCGTATTCCTCCTGCGCCTGTGCCACGGCATCCATCAATTCGGGATAGGAAGAAAACCTGTCTTCCCTGTCAAAAGCCATCAGCCTGTCCACAATGAAACAGGTCATTGGAGAAACGTCGTTCACCACCTGCTCCAGGCGAGGGAGATTTTTCTTGTTCTCCAGAAGAATATCGGAAGACTGGGAAGCGTCCACACGGGGAGGCGCACCTGCCAGCAAATGGTACATGGTAGCCCCCAAAGCGTACATGTCCGTACGGAAGTCCTCCTCTCCTCGCAACAGCGTTTCCGGCGCGGCGTAATAAGGAGTCACCCATATTTCCCGCTCCATGTCGGATTCACTATGAAGCAGGGACAGGCCGAAATCCACGATTTTGGCGGCTCCGTCGGGAGACAAAAGAACGTTGGCGGGCTTGATATCCCTGTGCATGAGGCCCGCATTCCATGCGGCGTCCAGCCCGCGCACGATATCCAGCGTCAGGCGCAGCACCCTGTCTTCCGGCACACGTTCCTCCGCAGCAATCAGGGCATCCAGGCCATTGCCCTCCACCAGCTCCATGGCAATGTAAAAAAGGCCCTGGTCACGTCCGACGGCATAGAGCTGCACCAGGTTTTCATGGGAAACCCGCGCCATGATCCGGGCCTCCCGTTCAAAACGTTCGCAGCGCAGGGCATCCCCGGCATAAGTATCATTCAGCACTTTCAGGGCCACTTCCCGCCCCAGAACGGCATCCTCCGCCCGGAACACCACGCTCATGCCGCCTTTTCCCAGTTTTCCGGTAATACGATAAGGCCCCATGCGCGTTTTTACACGCGTCAGCGCCTGGCAGCCCGGGCAAATGGCGTTGGCGTACGGAGGCAGCTGGGAAACATCCATGGGCTGTCCGCACGCCGGGCAATTGACGATGTTTTCTTGCTGGGGAATCATGAACGCAGGGCGACGGAACGGGAATCAGAAAAAAGGAAGGAGGAAAAACGGCGCTGTTTGTCCGTCCCCCCTCCGAATATGAGCAGGGAGGGACCCCAGCCAGGGCCCCTCCCGCAAATTTGATTAATCCCGTCAGGAGAGAGCCGGAAGGGAAGCAGCGGCTACGGCCTGTCCGTGGCGCTTGGTCTTTTCATCCGGCACGCGGAGCTGAATCTTCAGCTCGGGGAATTCGGTGCGCAGCACTTCTTCCGCCTTGTCAATGATGATCTGGCCGCCGTCCCCGGAAGCCACACGGCCCAGGAAGAGCAGGTTGCGGATATCATAGAACCTGGCGTAATGGGCAATGGCATAGCCGAAGTGCACGCCGATGGTTTCATAAATCTTGCGGGCGCGTTCGTCGCCTTCCGCCATGGCGGCCTGAACCTTTTTAAGCTGTTCCGGGAAGGGCATTCCTTCAAACTGGAAACCGGCGCGGGGGACCAGGCGGGCCACAGCCTGCTGGGAGAAGTAAAGGGCGCCTACGCCCATATCCTTGGACCATTCGTCCACTCCGCCTTCCTCCGAGTAGTCCACAGGGGCGAAAGCCAGTTCATTCAGCCAGGGCTTGATGTGGCCTTCCGGATCCACGTAGCCGGCGGCCTCGGAGGTGCCCATGGCCACGCCGAGAACAGCGTTATCGTTCATGCCCATGGCCCCTGCGAGGGCGGTGACTTCACCGTCATTCACCACTTCAAAGGGAATGTTGTTCCATTTTTCCTTCTGGAGGGTGCGGAATACCTTGCCGAGAGTCTTTTCAATGTCTTCCTGGCTGACGCCGCGGAACAGGGAGGAGGTGCGTACTTCACTGTTGATGATCACGCCGGCGGAGGATCCGCCGATGGCGTCCACCCGGGGGAGATGGGCGGCGGCGCGTTCCAGAGAATCCTGAATTCCGTCAATGTGATACTGGGGGTCCTTCTGGAAGTAAGGGTCCCAGACCACTTCCTCGGAATAAACCACTTCCCCATTCACCACGGCGGCGCATTTGCGGTCGGAACCGCCCAGGTCAAAACCGATGCGGCAGCCGTCCAGGTTGCGGCCCAGTGTCATGGAGCCGGAGTATTCCTCGGGAAGTTCTTCCACGGAAACCTTTTTCACTTCAATCGGGGAGCCGTAAATCTTCTTGCCGATGAAATCCCAGTCGAATTCGCGGATACCGCCCTTGCAATAGCGGGAGGCCAGCATGTCCGCAATAGCGTCATCCCCGGCGACGAGGATGATATTGCCACCCTTCTGCCACAGCAGGAATTTCACAATGCGCTCCACATAGGTCTCATTCAGGGCAATGTTTTCTCCGGTATGGGGAAGAAGCTTGCCGGACCAGCGGAAACAGGTCCCGTCATTGCGGGTCAGAGCGATATCCACTTGATGAGAAGCGGGATCGGCGGCGGCTTTGGCCTCAAAAGCTTGATTCCAAAGAACGGCCGGCACGAAGCCGGGGTCCAGCACAGGGGTGATTTTGGGTTGAATATTCATGGCGATAATCCGTTGGAAACGTAGCATACCCGCTTTTCCTTGAAAAGTATTCATTCCCTTTCCTGATGATTTTTTTTGCGGAATGAGGGGAGATAGCTCATTTTCTGCTGGAAAATCACCGTGTTTCCACTAAAGAGACAGGAGCTTTTCTTCCGGCGCGGCACTCTGGAAGGGCGGCCCATTCCACACATGCCTATTCCATGAATGAATTAACGGACCAGCTCATTACCCTGTTCTCTTCCATCCTGATTACCGTCATGTTCCTCGCCGTGGCGGTAAACATATTCCGCCGGAATCATGCGCCTGATACCCGGCATCCGCTGAAATGGCGTATTCCCGTAGGCCATCTGGACATGCTGGACATCGCCATGTGCGGCATCATTGTGCTTTACTTCAGCCTGGGGGCCCTGTTGGCGGCAGCCACGCCTCCGGGGGCTTCCGCTCCGCCCAGCACAACCAACATGGAGCTGGACAGCTACAAGGTTTTCAACGGAACATGCCTGAATCTCATTCTGGCCTTCGTCCTGCTGGTGCGCATGTTCCATACGGGCCGGATGGAGGCGCTGGGATTGAAAAAACATTCCCTGAAGGTCCTCCTCTACGCTCCGGCGGCAGGTTATCTGCTGGTGCTGGCCATCCACTTCCTGCTGGACAAGGCGGGCCTGTTCCAGTGGATTGAACACGCCACCAACGCCCCGGCCGAACAATCCATTGTTTCCGTGCTGAGGCACTCCAGCGACATTCCCCTGATCACGGTTATCTGCTTCAGCGCCGCCATCGCCGCCCCTCTGGTGGAGGAACTTATTTTCCGCGGTTATCTGTACCCGATCATGAAAAAATACACGGGCGTCTGGTTTGCCCTGATCACCACCTCCCTCCTTTTCGGCATCATCCACGTCAGCCTGGTTCCGTTCATCCCCCTGGCAATCTTCGGAGCCGTACTGGTGCTGCTGTACGAATACACGGGCAGCATCTGGACGCCCATCATCGCCCATTGCATTTTCAACACCGCCACTCTCATCAACATTCTGTATCCCGGCATCCTTCTTCCGTATGGAACCTGAGCCCAGCATCCGGCAGACGGGAGAGGATGCGCTGGTAGCCCGCCTCCTGCCCCTGATGCCTTCCAATCCGTCCCTGGAGACGGGGCCGGGAGACGATTGCGCCATAATCCGGGGGTCAGGAAACCGCCAGCTGCTCCTGAAAACGGACTGCGTGGTGGAAGGCATGCATTTCCTGCCCGGAACGGACCCGGAACTGATCGGGAGGAAGGCGCTGGCACGGGCCGTTTCAGACATAGGGGCCATGGGCGGCACGCCCCTTCACGCACTGGTGACCCTGTTCGTGCACGCAGACCGCCCCATCTCCCAGGTGGAAGGAATTTACCGCGGCATGGGGCGGTTGGCACGGCAGTTCGGCATCAGCATCGCCGGGGGGGAAAGCTCCGGCCTGCCCGCGGACGGGCTCATCATCAACGTGGCGCTGACCGGAGAAGTGGAGGCAGGCAAAGCCGTACTGCGCAGCACGGCGCGGGCGGGGGATCTGATTGCCGTAACGGGAACGCTCGGCGGCAGCTTCCCCACCGGCCACCATCTTTCCTTCACGCCGCGTGTCAGGGAAGGAGGCATCCTGGCCGCCTCCGGCGTAGCCACCTCCATGATGGATCTTTCCGACGGGCTGGGAACCGACCTTCCCCGGCTGGCGGCCGCCTCCGGGCTTGGGTTCCGTATTCATGAAGAGCTTCTTCCCGTGCGCCCGGGGTTCACTGCGGCCCAGGCTGTAGGGGATGGGGAGGATTACGAATTGCTGGTGACCTTCCGTCCCGGCGACCGAGAACGGGCGGCACGACTGGCCGCGGAGCATTTTCCGGAAACGCCTCTCACCGTCATCGGGGAAATGACTGCGGAAACAGCCTCCGCCCTTCCCCCAGGTTACAGGCACTTCAGCTAGCCCGTTAAGAACCGGGGGCTGAGCGACGCAAAACGCCTGCGGAATTATTCCGCCGCCTTTTCCTCCTCTTTCTCCCGCTGCATGTAAGGCAGGAGCTGTTCATACGCGTCTTTGCCCAGATAACGCTTGATGGAACGCTCCGGCGTTTTGAAAATGTCCACCAGGATCAGGCAGTCCAATACGTCGCCAAAATGCTTATCCACGCTGAAGGAAAGAATTTTGCCGTTCAATTTCAGATATTGGCGGAGCAATACGGGAATGCCCTTGCCATCCTCTTCTATATCAGCGACCAATTGGGACAGCCCCTGGGCATCTGCCAGCCCCAGAGGGAGGATGCATGATTCCGACCTCTTCAGGTCCGCTTTACGGGGCGGATTGTAGGCCCTCACCTCATTCACCAGCACGGGCTCCATTTCATGCGCCTTCAGATAGGAGACGATGAGGGCGCGGGAAAGGTTGGTGTAATCCCGGGAAATGCTGACCGTGCCGAACAGGTAGCGGTAATGGTGGTTGCGGGCCATGAACTGGCCGATGCCCTCCCAAATGAAACCGAGAGCCAGCGGCCTCTTCTGGTATTCCGGAACAATGAAGGCGCGCCCCATTTCCAGAGAGCGGTCCAGCACCCGCAGAGCGGCAGGGGAAAAGGAAAAGTATTCCCCGTTGTACAGCCCTTTCACACCGTAGCGGGCAAGGATTTTGTCCGTTTCCCCCATGCGGTAGGCACCCACAATTTTCTGGTGCGTTCTGTCCCACAGGAACAGGTGCTTGTAATGGTTGTCGTATGTATCCAGGTCGCAGGCGTTGCCGGAACCTTCCCCCACCTGGCGGAAAGTATATTCCCGCAAACGCCCTATTTCAATAAGGATATTGGGGATTTGCAGGGCATCCGCCACGTACACGTCCCAATCTCCATTTTCCTGACGGGCATGCAGACACTCCGGGGGCAGCGCGTCGATTTCCGCCTGCATATCCTGCACGGAAACGGGGGAGGTCAGCGCGGCCATCTTCGCCTTCCGGTCCTTTTTGTGCACATGGGGGCGGCGGCTTTTTTCATAACTTTTGCCCAGCAAATAGGTGCGCAGGCGCAGATGGGAGACGATGGCTTCATCGGAATCATACTGTCCAAGCTGGCTGAACGGAATGGGCTTGCCTACCACAATGCGGTGTGTCCGGCGGCCGTCCCGACCCACTTCACGGGGAAGGAACGCCACGCGCGCCTTGCGGTTGATCAGGGAAATGCCCTGGAACAACAGGCTGTTGCGCCCCGGGAAATATACGGGCACCACCGTCGCTTTCGTCATGCGGATAATGGCGGCGATATTCGCGTTCCAGGGGTCGTCCGTCACCCTTTTGTGGGCCAGGGAAAAGCTGGAGACCGTGCCGGCGGGGAAAATGCCCAGAACCCCGCCCTGCCGCAGCCAGGAAATCATCTTGCGCATGCCGGAAAGGTTTTTGCGCCGGGCGTTCTCATCCTCATACACGTCCACCTTGATGAGCCAGGGATCCAGCTCCCCGCACAGGGAAAGCTGCTCGTTGACCAGGATGCGGACATCCTCCCTTACGCGGGTAAGCAGCTCCCCGAACATGATGCCGTCCGACAAGCCGTGCGGATGATTGGCGACGACGACGACAGGCCCTTTCTTAGGAATATTTTCCAGGTCCCCCGGGCGCAGCTGAAGCTTCAGATTCAAATGCCTGGAGGCAAGCTGAAAGAAATTTTCCTGAGAACCGGACTCCTTGTCGCGCACGATCTTGTCATACGCCTTGTTCAGGCGTTCCAGGCCCAGCAGCTTTTCGGCGGACGCGGCCACCAGAGCAGGCAGACGCGTATTCTCGTCCAAAATGTCTCTGATGTCCACCATCTTCGGGTGTTTGAGCTGGGCCATGCCCCGCTGTATAACGGATTTACGGGAAAAAGTGAAACTCTTTTTGCAACGCCCTTCGGAACGCAGTCTTGATTTCCACAGGGCTCAAAGCTACAATTCAAACGGCTTTAGCCCCCATTTCCAACTCAGAAGACACTCATGCATCCAGCCATCGCCATTGACGGCCCCGCCGCCTCCGGAAAATCCACCGTCGCCAAGCTCATCGCGGACCGCCTCGGCTATACGTTCATCAACACCGGGGCCATGTACCGGGCCGTTACCTGGTACATGCTGGAACAGGGCATCAACCCTGCGGACACGGCGGCCGTGCTGGAATCCCTGCCGTCCGTGCCTCTCTCCTTCGGCAAGGACGGCAGCCGATCCGTAGTTCTGTGCGGACAGCATGTGCTGGGCGAAGAACTCACGAGCCGGCAGGTCAACGACCACGTTTCCACCATTGCGGCCATCCCGGAAGTACGCGCCCTGCTGGTGGAACGACAGCGGGAATATAACCGCCGGGAACCCGTCGTGATGGAAGGCAGGGACATAGGCACCGTGGTTTTTCCGGAAACGCCGTTCAAGTACTTCGTCACCGCCTCCGAGGAAGTGAGGGCCGCGCGCCGCGCCGCGGAGGGACTGACGGACTCCATCGCGGAACGGGACCGCAAGGATTCCTCCCGCGCCACCGCCCCGCTGGCGCAGGCGCCTGACGCTCTTCTGGTGGATACGTCAGACATGACGATTGACCAGGTCGTCCGTTTCATCACCGACAACATCCAACAAAAACTCTCCTCCAGATGAACTCTTTCTACTGGGTTTTCTACACGCTCTTCAAAAGCATTTCCAAAGCCTTCTTCTCCTGGAAAGTCGTCAACCGGGAAAAACTCATCGAAGACGGCCCCGTGCTCATCGTCAGCAATCACCAGAGCTTTCTGGATCCGCCCATGCTGGGCATTTCCTATGAGGACGGCATCTATTTTTTCGCACGCAAGACGCTGTTCCAGGGCATTTTCAAATGGGCCCTGCCCCTCTGCCAGGCTATCCCCATTGACCAGGAAAACCCGGATGCCGCCAGCCTCAAGCACGTGATACGCCTGCTGAAATCCGGCAAGCGCGTACTCGTGTTTCCGGAAGGCTCCCGCACGCCGGATGGTGAAATCCATGACGGCATGGGCGGGATCGGCCTCATCCTGAGCAAAACGAAAGTTCCCGTGCAGCCCCTGCGCATCAGCGGTGCGTATGAAGCCTTTCCCATCGGCGCCCGGTTTCCCAGGCTCCGCCCCGTCACGGTCACGGTGGGAGACCCCATCCCCTTCACGCCGGCGGAACTCAACGCCAAAGGAAAAGATGCATACCAGCACCTGACGGACAAAATCATGGACGCCATCCGCTCCCTCCCTGCGGAATAACCCCTTTCCCGGCCCCATGATCTCCAGGCTGAAATTAATGGACTTCCGTTGCTACGGAAGCTTCTCCTGGCAGATTCCGCAGCAGGGGGCCATCATCCTGGGAAACAACGCCCGGGGAAAAACCAGCCTGCTGGAGGCCGTTTGCTTCCTGCTGCGTCTGCAATCCCCGCGCACGGCCCGGACCGGGCCGCTGGTCTCCCACGGAAAACAATCCTTCGGCATCCGCGGAGAACTTCCGGGACAAATCCGGCGCATCCTGTGGGCGCCGGACGCTCCGGACCTCCGCGTCAACGGAGAGCCTCGTAAAGACCAGCGCAGCTACCTGGCGGACAGCTATCCCGTGGTATGGATGGGGAATGACGACCTTTCCCTGGTGCAGGCCGGCGCGGACGCCCGCCGGAAATACATGGACTTTCTGGGCAGCCAGTGGCATCCAGGCTACAGACTGGCCCTGTTCAGCTACCGCCGGGCGCTGAAAACGCGCAATTACCTGCTCAAGCACAGGCACCGGGACAAACTCCAGCTGGACGCCTACACGCGACAGCTGGCCCTGCACGGCACGGAACTGAGAAACCTGCGCGCCAATCTGCTGGCGCTTCTGGCGCCCCATATCGCCCTGGCCTACCGCAATATCGGCGGAAGGCAGGAACAGGTCTCCATCGCTTACCGTGCCTCGGAGGAAGGAGACCTGTATGAACGGCTGTGCGCCTCCATGGACCGGGATATCCGGTACGGGCAAACCCAGAACGGCCCCCACCGGGATGACCTGGACATCACGCTGAACGGCAGAAACGCCGCTCAATTCGCCTCCGAAGGGCAGCAGCGCACCACCGCCATCTCCATGAAGCTGGCGCAGTCCTCCCTCCTGACGGAAGAAACGGGACATACGCCCATCCACCTGATTGACGATGTCTTCGGGGAGCTGGACCCCACGCGCCGGATAGCCTTTCTGCAGTCGCTTCCAGCGGACGCGCAGAGCCTCATCACCACCACCCATCTGGACTGGCTGCACAATGCTCCGTGCCCCCTGCCAGCCTTCCGGCTGGAGGATGGCGCCCTTGCACCCCTCTGAAAAAGCGCGGACAGAAACAACGGACAGGCGTCCGCCTGCGGCATTTCCGGAGCGCTATTCCTTCACCCATACGTTCAGGATTTCCACAATATACATCTTATGGAAATCCCCGGCGGAATACCACTCCGGCACAATAGATTTATCCAGAAAAGCTTCCGGGTTGAGAGGCTCCGCGTACAGCTTGCGGCACTCCAGCACCAGGCGCGCTTCCGTAAAACTTACATTGCCGTTCTCCGTCACGTATGGCGTCAGGCCGGAAGCGGCCACCTTGTCCGTATCCCGTCCGCTCGTTGTTCCGCACACGGTCAGAGCCTTATGGTACTCATGGCTGAAAAAGGAAAGCGTCAGCTCGTCCCCGGCCTCAATAAAACGGAAGGTATGGCGCTGGGGGCGGATAACTACAAACGCCACAGGCTTCTTCCACATGAACCCCAAACCGCCCCAACTGGCCGTCATCATGTTGAAATGCTCCGGAGAACCCGCCGTCACCAGCATCCAATCGTCCCCGATCAATTGTACGGCATTATCCTGAATCTCCTTTGGTTCAATCTTTTTCATCATCGTCTCCAACGTTCGTTCGCAAACTATCCTACACCCCTCCTCCCATATGTCAAAGCTGTGGAGAGGCCGGGATGACGCGGGAAAACAAATTCCGTCCCCGCCGGGAAGCTCCCTCCGTTTGGAGTTGCATTTCCGGAACGGCGGCCCTAGCATTTCCGGGATGAACCACACCGCGCTGGAAGACAAGCTGGGTTACCGTTTCAACAATCCGGATCTGCTCGTTCAGGCCCTTACCCACCCCAGCACGGACAGCAAGCCGGAAACGCGCCGGGCGTATGAACGGCTGGAATTCCTGGGAGACGCCATCCTGCAGCTGGCCGTCACACAGTACCTTTACCACCACATGCCCCAATCCCCGGAAGGGGAACTGACCCAGCTGCGCGCCCGGACCGTCAGCCGCGCCAATCTGGGCAAATACGGCTTTATCCTGGGGCTGGATAAACACATTGCCCTGGGAAAAGGGGAAGAACGGGCCGGCGGACGGGGCAAAAATTCCATCATCGCCAACACATTTGAATCCGTCTTCGGAGCCATGTCCCTGGATTCCGACTATGAAACGGCCAAGGCTGTAGCCCTGCGCGTCCTCCATGAAGCTCTGGATTCCGCGGCCAGCCATCCCAAGGAAATCAACCCCAAGGGGGAACTCCAGGCTATCCTTCAGGACATCCTGCCCGAAACTCCTTCCTATGAAACGGAAGAAAAAGGGCCGAGAGACGCCGAAAACCGTTTTGAATCCCGCGTTTTCTGGCATGGTCACGCCATTGGAGCCGGCTCCGGGGCCAGCAAGAGAAAGGCGGAAGTGGCCGCCGCCGCAGACGCCCTGGACGCCAGGGCATGGCTCCGCATGACCTTGTAACCGCCAAAGGGGGACGGGTGGCTATTTTGTCACCCTTAAGCCTTGGACACTCCTGTGGCTGGTTTGATAGACAGAAGCCGTCTCCGTGAGGAAGAACCTTCCCCGGAAGACCTTCTCACAGACAAACCAACCATAGAAAACAAATGAAGACCTATACTCTCCCCGTCATCGGCCTCATGACTCTCGGAGCCTCCGCCTTTGCCGCTGCCGCGCCCTCTACCGGAAACTCCCTGCCGGCCCGCGACAACTTTTCCGCCTGCAAATGGCTCGGCGACCGTTTCAAGTGGTTCAACTCGGAACGGGACCATAAGAATCCTTACATCCAGGAATTCAACGTTTCCCTCCGCATGCAGTACGGCCTGGACTGGATTGACCCGAACGGCGAAGGCCGCGTCATGGGTGAAAAGGAAGGCAACGGCCGCCGCTTCAATGATGAATGGCGCCGCTTCCGCGCCGGGTTCAACATGAAGTTTCTGAACAATTTCAAGCTCAACAACGTCTGGAACATCGGCGGCATGGACGGCCTGGAAAGCTACAATGCGAAAACCAACACATGGGACACCTCCGACCTGACCTACTCCCTTTACGAACTGAATCTGGAATACAAGGGAGGCCCCGTCACCTATGCCATCGGCAAAATAAAGCCGCGCATCACCGGGGAATACCGAACGTCCTCCTCCGCCATTCTGACTATCGAACGCTCCATGCTGGTCAACCAGCTCCGCTCGGAAACCAATTACGGATTCCAGGTGAACAATTCCGACAAAAAGGACAAGCTCGGCTGGGCCGCAGGCGTCTGGCTGAACGGTAACGGAGGCACCGGAACCGGCACGTTCAACAACCGCATTGAACCCGCTTTCAACTCCCGGGACAACTGCTTCATCACCGGCACGCTGAGCTATGACACGTCCAACGACGTTTTCCTGAAGAAAAGCCGTCTGTGGCTGGATTACGCCCACAATTTCACCAAGTGGGGGGACGACGCCCAAAACAAGGCGTATGAAAAACTGACCGGTTACGGCTTTAAATCCAAATACCAGGGTACCGGAGCCAGGGACGTGGTAGCCCTGACCTGGGAAGGTTCCGAGGGGGATTTCTCCCTGATGACCGAAGTCATGGCCGGCTTCAACGTCATCGGCATGAAAGCGGGGGCTGAAAACGTCTTCGGCGTAACCGTCATGCCGTCTTACAAGTTCACCCCCCACTGGGAAGGAGTGGTCCGCTACCAGATGGCGGCGGGCAGCAACGCCGTAAAATGGGAAAAACGCTATACGCAGAACTCCACTTATTCCGGAACTTCCGACTGCATGCAGGCCCTGTACTTGGGCGTCAACTACTACATTTTCGAATGCAGCCCGAACATGGCCAAGATCATGGCGGGCATCGAATACGCCCATTCCAACGGCACGGACGCCAGCCGGCAGAAAGGCTTTACCGGATGGAGCTACAACATCGCCTTCCGCACCAACTTCTAAGTCTAAGAAAGTGAGGCGCGAAACCACGCATTAGGTTTCACGGGCAGGATAAACGATATGGAGTAAAATCCGGTTCATCCTGCCCTTTTTTCTTAAAATCACAATCGGATATCCGGGAATGTTTCCGATTTCAAAGAAATCAGTTTGGGCAGGGCCGTGTATTCACGGCCTTTTTTCATCAGGCCGCCGGCGCTCACCAGATTCTGGAGTTTTTCGTAAATCCTCAGCCTCAGGATTTCCTCTCCGCCCAGGGACATGTGCTTTGCCTTCATCACGACAACGGTACGCTGAAAAATGTCATTGAATTCCAGCATGCCCGCTTCATGAAGAATGAGAATAAGCTCATCAGTCACCAAATCCGGTGTCTTGCGCGAGGAACGTGATCTCCTATCCTCCAGCATGATGATAGGATATTATCATGACACACTTCCAGCCGTCAAGTTGATAAAATTTGCGTCATTTTCCACCGGCATACGGCTCAAAAAGCACCAAAGGCGAAGGGTTCGACAGCGAATGAGGCCTGTTCCGGAAACCGGAAATGAGTTGCCGCCCCTTCTCTCCGGAGGACTTACTTATCCAGAAGGAGAAAAGATTCTCTGCAAGAAAAGGGAACGGGGAACACGTATTACCTGCAGCCCGGGCAGCAATACGGAGCTTTTTACAGAGATGAAAGGAAATAAACGGTTCATTTTCAGGTTATGTGCAGCCGCAGCGCTTTTTCTGAACCTTTTTCCCCTGCAGGCTGGAGAATGCACACTGATGAGCTATAACGTAAAGAACGGCACCGGCATGGACGGCAGGAGGGATTATGACCGCACGGCCCGGGTAATCGCGGAGGAAAAACCGGATGTCGCGGCCCTTCAGGAGCTGGACCAGGGGACAATCAGGAGCGGCGGCAGGGATACCCTGCAGGAATTGGCCGCAAGGACAACGTTGACGGGTACCTATGCCAAGGCCATTGATTATTCAGGCGGTTCCTATGGAGTAGGCATTTTATCCAGGGAAAAGCCTTTGAGCGTCAAACGGATTCCTTTACCCGGCAGGGAGGAGGCCCGTGTACTGTTGATGGCCGAGTTCAGGGATTACTGGTTTTGCGTCACGCATTTGTCCCTGACCAGGGAAGACAGCAGCGCTTCCATTGATATGATTGCCGCCCTGGCCGCAAAATGCAGCAAGCCCTTTTTTATTGCAGGGGATTTCAATTTAACGCCGGATTCGGAACCGATAACCCGGATGAAGAAATATTTCATCCTGCTGAGCGATCCGGCCCAAAAAACGTTTCCCGCCGGGCATCCGAAGGAATGCATTGATTACATCTGGATGTACAGGGGAAAAAAGACGGAGGCGTTCCATGTGAAGGAACGCAGGGTAATTGAAGCTCCCGCCGCCTCCGACCACCGCCCGGTCAAGGTGACGGTCAGCTATTGACATGATGTTTCCGGCCCGTCAACGGACAGCCCGCGGGGCATTGACGCCGCCCACCAGCAGCACGATTTCCCCCCTGGGGGGGCGTTCCGCAAATTCCGCCGCCAGCCGGGAGGCCGGACCGCGATGGTAAGTTTCAAAGGTTTTTGTCAGTTCCCTGGCTACGCAGACGGGAATGTCCGGATCCAGCGCCGCCAGAGCCTGCACGGTTTTGACGATGCGATGGGGGGATTCATAAAAAATACTGGTATGGGAAGCTTCCACTGCCGTTTGGAGCACAGCGTTTTTTTTCCCGGATTTGACGGGCAGAAAGCCGCCGAAGAAGAATGCGTCCGTAGGCAGTCCGGACCCCACCAATGCCGTCACCACGGCGGATGGCCCGGGAAGGACGGTGAAACTTACTCCCTTTTCCTTGAGGGTCTGAATGAGACGATAGCCCGGATCACTCACGCCAGGCATGCCCGCATCACTGATCACGGCAAAGCTTTCTCCGCCGGCCGCGCGCGCCGCAATTTCCCCGGCACGCGGCTGCTCATTGTGGTCATGCATGCTTACCAGCGGTTTGCGGATTTCATAATGGGAAAGCAGAAGACCGGAATGGCGGGTGTCCTCACACGCAATGACATCCACCTTGCGCAGCACGTCCAGCGCCCGCAGGGTGATGTCCGCCCGGTTGCCGATCGGCACCGGAACAAAATAAACGCTGTATTCCACTTTCTCCATAAGCACAGATTTTCCTGAACCGGGCGGGATTAGCCATTGGTAAGGGTTTCCGCAATGGAAGTAGCCACCAGACGGGCCGCATAGGAAAGGGCATTCGTGCGGGCCGACTGAATGTTGCCCTGGTCAAAGAATTGACCTACTTCCTCCGCAGAGCCGGCATACAGGATTTCCTGCGTCCTGGCGTCCACCACACGGTATTTGACAGACAGGCGCAACCCAAGTTCCGTACTCTTGTAGGTGTCTTCCCGGCTGGATCGCAACTGGTCGAAGGTGATGGAGTACACTTCCCCCTCCACCCGGATATCCGCATCCGCGCCGGAGCTTAACCGGTAGGTGCCGTCCCGCTGCAGCTCATCCGCCAAGGCGCCGGTCACCAGCGTGGCGGCACGGGGCTCCAAAGAGTTGTTGGCAAAGAGGCATACCTTGACGGTCTGGGCCAGTTCCAGCTTGGGCGGCTTGGTGCCGCCAAGCTGGTAGCCGCAAGAACCGGCCAGGAGGCAAAAAACGGGCAGGAAGAGTTTGAAAACGTTCCGGATACGGTTCATGAGGACGGAGAGTTCCTGTTATCTGCTGGTCACGCGCAGTTCTTTCAGGCGGGCCTTCGCCCTGGCGGCGGCGGCGGGGTTGATGCTGACGATTTTGCGCTCCCGGTCCAGCAGGACCATGCCCTCGCTCATGCTGCTCACAATGGTATTCAGCGTATCCTGCTTTCGCTGAAGCGCCGCCTCCTGCCATTTGAGCTGCTTTTGCTGGGCCTGCGCCCGCCGCAGGAGGGGCATGAGCTCCTCGTATCCGCCATCGAGCGTTGCCGCGTCCAGATCCAGCTCGGCCAGCGGCCGCACGATTCGCCTGGAAATATTCACCGCCAAAAGCGCGGACAGGATGACCGCCACAAGGAACACGGTGCAGATGGGCTGCGCCATGCCAAGCGCCAGCGTCAGGATAGAGTTTTGCGCAATGGACAGCCGCAGCACCGTGCCGTCCGCCAGGCGCTGGGCGGCATACAGGGAGCGGAGCATCAGGGTGGCGGAATCGCGCAGGCTCTCGCCGTAGCCGGAGGAGAGGGCCTGCACCACCTCCTCCCGCGCCAGATGGTTTTCACCGGTGACGGATTGGCTGTCGTAGAGCACCGCGCCGTCCGCGCCGATCCAAGTGATGCGGTAATGCTGAATGTCCAAGCCCTGAAAATACCCGGCTCCCTCGTTGGAGACGCCCTGGGCCGCCAGCATGGTCTGCATCTTCAGCTGTGCCTGCTGTACCTTGGTAAAATAGCCGTACAGGATGCCCATAATCAGGGCCAGTGAGGCGAGAAAGACCCCAAACGCCACAAAAAAGATGGAGCAGAAGATCCGTTTTGTCATCTGTCGCCCTCCATACGGTATCCCAGGCCCCGGACGGTCTCAATCTGCCTCCCGTATTCGCCCAGCTTGGTGCGCAGGGTGGCGATGTGCACGTCCACCGTCCTGGTCTCCCCCATGTGGTCCGTGCCCCACACCGCCTCCAGGAGCTGGCCCCGGGTGAACACCCGCCCGGGCCGCTCCATCAAGGTGCGCAGCAGCAGGTACTCCTTTCGCGTAAGCGCCGAGCGCGCCCCGTCCACATAGGCGGCGCAGCCCTCCAGATCCAGCTCCAGGCCGCCTGTGCGCAGGGCCTGGGGCGGCGCCTTCGGCCCCGCGCGGCGCAGGACCGCCCGCACCCGGGACACCATCTCCATCATGCCGAACGGCTTGGAGAGGGAGTCGTCGGCGCCCAGATCCAGCCCCGTCACCCGGTCGAATTCCGTGCCCTTGGCCGTGGCCATGATGATGGGGATATCCGCCGTGTCCGTCCGGGCGCGCAGCTTTTTCAGGATGGAGAGGCCGTCCTGTCCAGGCAGCATGATATCAAGCAGGATCAGCGACGGACGCCGCTCCCGCAAAGCGTCCTCCAGGGAAGCGCCGCTGTCAAACCCGGCAGCCTCCAGACCCGCGGCGTTCAGCGCGTAGACCATCAGGTCACGGATGCCGCTGTCGTCCTCCACGCAGAAGATCATGGCAGTCTCACCTCGCATTCATCATATCACATCCGGCCCAGCCCATCAATGGGGCATTGGCTTTAAAGCGTATTTCTCGCCATACCGGCGAAACCTTGCGGAGAACTCCGCGCCATCGCTTCGCAGCTCCCGCAGGGATCGGTGCAGGTCCATGCCGCCGCCGGCCGCGTCAATGACGCTCCCGGCGATGTTGGAGCAGTGGTCGGCGGTGCGCTCCAGGTCGGTCAGCAGGTCGGACCAGGCAAAGCCAGTGCCGATGGTGCACACGCCCTGCTGCAAGCGCAGGATGTGGCGGGTGCGCAGCTGCTCCTTGAGCTGGTCGATGACCTGCTCCAGGGGCTCCACCAGGGCGGCGGCCTCCAGGTCGTTCTCCAGGAACGCCGTGAGGGACAGCTCCAGGATCTCGGTGACGGCGGCGCACAGCACGTCCAGCTCGGCCAGGGCGGCGCCTGTAAGGCGCAGCCCTTTTTCCCCCAGCTCCTCCGCCGACTCCAAAAGGTTGACCGCGTGATCGGCAATGCGTTCGAAGTCGCCGATGACCTTCAGCAGCTTGGCGGCCTCCATGCTGTCCCCCTCGCCGATCTGCCGGGCGCTCAGCTTGACCAGATAGCTGCCTAAAATATCCTCGTAGCGGTCGGTTTTCTCCTCCCGCGTCCGAATGGACGCGGCCAGCTCCGGCGTGCACCCCCGCAGGGCGGCAAGGGATTCGCCCATGGCGGACACAGCGGTTTTTCCCATATCGGAGGCCCCCTCGCGGCACCGCTCCAAGGCGATGTGGGGCGCGGCCAATAGCCGCTCGTCCAGCTCCGGACGCGCCTCGGGCTGCTGCGCGTCGGGGATCAGCCCATTGACCAGCCGCTCCAGAAACCCGGACAGGGGCAGCATAAGCAGCGTGCACAGGATATTGAATACCGTGTGGGCGGCGGCGATGCCCACGCGCGTGGCCGGGTCCTCCAAAAAGGCGGGGGGGAATATTGCCCGAAGCCCACAGAACACAGCCAGCCACACCGCGCTTCCGATGACGTTGAAGGAGAGCGCGCTTCGCGTTTTTATTCGCCCCCACGGAGGAGAGCATGGCGGTGGCGCAGGTCCCGATGTTCTGCCCCATAATGATGGGGATGGCCGCGCCGTAGGAGACCTGCCCGGTTACGGCCAGCGCCTGCAAAATACCCACGGAGGCGGAGCTGGACTGGATGAGCGCCGTGAGCGCCGCCCCGGCCAGGACGCCCAGAATCGGGTTTTTGAACAGGATGAAGAGCTGCTGGAAGGACGGGACATCCCGCAGGCCCGAGACCGCGCCGGACATGCTCTCCATGCCGAACATCAGCGTGGTGAAGCCCAGCAGGATGGTGCCGGTGTCCTTCTTTTTTGCGGACCGGCAGAACAGGTAGAGGATGATGCCGGCCATGCCCAGCACCGGCGTAAAGGAGCTGGGCTTCAAAAGCTGGATCAATACGCTGCCGCTGTCAATCCCCGTCAGGCTCAAAATCCAGGCCGTGACCGTGGTGCCGATGTTGGCCCCCATGATGACGTTGATGGCCTGACGCAAGCTCATCAGACCCGAGTTGACAAAGCCCACCACCATGACGGTGGCGGCTGAGGAGCTTTGGATCACGGCGGTGACCCCCAGGCCCGTCAACAGCCCGGAGACCCTGCCGGAGGTGAATCTTCCCAGAATGGAGCGCAGCTGATCCCCGGCCCGGCGTTCCAGGGCCTGCCCCATAATGCTCATGCCGAACAGGAACAGGCTCAGGCCGCCGGTCAACGTCAGTATGTCAAATAAATCCATAGCGCAGGCTTCCCCCAGTTTTGGAACCTTAAAAATGAGGTTCTTAATATGCTGTGGTTATATTTTGACATTTGAATGTAAATTCTACTACCAAAGCAAGGTAAAATCTATGTAAAATCCGCGCCGGGAAATGTGCCTGCGCCTCTCTGCCGGCCCGCCTTGGCAGAAGGGCGCCCCATCCGGCGGCGTCCGTTTCTGCGGGCGGGCGCCTGGGGGAATGGCCTAGGGCTCATTTGAAAATTGCCAACATGCCCAAACGACAGGCCTTTTTCCGCCATATGTCGTTGATTTGACTTGAAATACACAAAGTATTTTGGCGCCAAATCGCCTTGTCTGGCGAAAAAATCCCTTGCCGCCGGGCACATCGTCAATGTTCAAACAGCGCCTAAGCGCGCGCAGCACCCCCTCCCCGCGTATACGGGGAGGGGGTGCTGCATGGATGGGGGAACGGACAGGCCCCGTCATTTGGAGGCGGATTCCCTGCGCTTTTTCATCCAGCGCAGGACCACCAGCGCCTCGATTCCCAGCGCCAGCACAACGGCGGCGGCGTCCGCCATGATGAACAGGCGGGTCATGCCGCTCATGCCGCCCTGGGCGGCGGCCTCGTCGGCGTAATAGCCGCTGTTGGCCACGGTGTACAGGATGTTCTTGCAGGCCTGGCGCATGGCCAGCACGCAGGTGGCGGAATCGGTGTCCTCCAGCTTATTGCTCTCCGCCATGCCGTAGCCCAGCATCAAATCATTGCCCGCCCGGATGGCCGCGTCGGTAATCTCAAAGCCATAGGAGCCGTTGTAGTCGGAAATGACCATGCCCTGGAAGCCCCACTCGCCCCGCAGAACATCGTTGAGCAGCTCGGAGCTGCTGATGGCGGGCACGGTGCCCAGCCAGTTGTAGGCGGTCATCATGCCCATAACATAGCGCTCGAAATCGAAGTTTTTCACCACCATCTCGAAGGGCTTCAGGCAGGTCTCCCGGAAGGTCTGCTCGGTCATGTAGGTGAGCAGGAAGGCGGTGCGGTTGGTCTCCTGGTCGTTGGCGGCGAAGTGCTTGATGTAGGAGTACACGCCGTACTTGGCCGCGCCGTTCACCTCCTGGGAGGCGAACAGGCCGGACAGCACCGGGTCCTCGGAGTAATACTCAAAGTTGCGCCCGGAGAAGGCGGTGCGGTGCAGGTTCATGGCCGGGCCGTACCAGCCGTAGTTGTTGGCGTTGGCAAACTCCTGGCCCAGGGCGTCGCCGATCTTCTCCGCCATCTCCTTGCTCCAGGTCTGGGCCATGAGCACCTCGGTGGGGAACTGGGTGCCGTTGGAGCCGGTGACGTAGTTGGAC
>OFGZ01000519.1_pt1 | contig 29883 bp, 18 predicted proteins | sample 1521871 | NCBI WGS metagenome assembly OFGZ01 (sample SAMEA3504091, study PRJEB24116) | mouse gut metagenome | biome: mouse gut; feature: mouse-associated habitat; material: faeces | place: Denmark | collected 2011
GGGGAAGTCGATCCACTCGGGGTGGCCGAACTCGTTGCCCATGAAGTTGAGGTAGCCGCCGTTGATGGTGGCGAGGGTGACGAGGCGTATCATCTTGTGCAGCGCGATGCCGCGGTCGACGGTCATATTGTTGTCATCGACCATCATGTGCCAGTACATCTGGTCGTCGATGAGGCGGAATATCACCGTCTTGTCGCCTACGAGCGCCTGGTCGTGGCTCTCGACGTATGATATTGTCTTTTCGTCGCTGCGGCGGTTGGTGAGTTCCCAGAATATCGAGGTGGGGTGCCAGTCCTCGTCTTTTTTCTCCTTGAGCGTCTTGATCCAGTAGTCGGGTATGCCCATGGCCATGCGGTAGTCGAAACCGATGCCGCCGTCCTTGATTTTCACGGCGAGACCGGGCATGCCGCTCATCTCCTCGGCTATGGTGATGGCGTTGTGGTTGACGGCGTGTATAAGTTTGTTGGCGAGAGTGAGGTAGGTGATGGCGTTGACGTCCTGTGCGCCGTTGTAGTAGTCGCCATACGAGCAGTAGGCCTGTCCGAGGCCGTGGTCGTAGTAGAGCATCGAGGTCACGCCGTCGAAGCGGAAGCCGTCGAATTTGAATTCCTCAAGCCAGTATTTGCAGTTGGAGAGGAGGAAATGCAGCACCTCGTTCTTGCCGTAGTCGAAGCAGAGCGAGTCCCATGCCGGGTGCTCGCGGCGGTGGTCGCCGTAGAAGTACTGGTTGTATGAGCCGTCGAGGCGTCCTAATCCCTCGTTCTCGTTCTTGACGGCGTGGGAGTGCACGATGTCCATGATTACGGCTATGCCGAGTTCGTGGGCCTTGTCGATGAGGCTCTTAAGCTCTTCGGGGGTGCCGAATCGGCTTGAGGGGGCGAAGAAACTCGACACGTGGTAGCCGAACGAGCCGTAGTACGGGTGCTCCTGTATGGCCATTATCTGTATGGCGTTGTAGCCGTCGGCATGAATGCGGGGCAGTATGTTGTCGCGGAACTCCACGTAGGTGCCTACGCCTTCGCGCTGCTGCGCCATGCCTATGTGGCATTCGTAGATGAGCAGCGGACGCGTGTCGGGCACGAAGCTCTCCACTTTCCATTCGTATGCTTTCTTCGGGGTCCACACCTGCGCTGAGAAGATATGGCTCTGCTCGTCCTGCACGACGCGTGTGGCGTAGGCGGGGATGCGTTCGCCTTCGCCGCCGTCCCAGTGTACTTTCATCTTATACAGCTGGCCATGCTTCATGCCCCGCGGACCTACACGCAGTTCCCACACGCCGTTGTCGAGGCGTTTGAGAGCGTATTTGGGCAGTTCCTGCCAGTCGGAGAAATCGCCGATAAGCGTAATGGCGGTAGCGTTGGGCGCCCATTCGCGGAACACCCAGCCCTTGTCGTCGCGATGAAGGCCGAAATAATTGTGTGCATTGGCGAAGCCTTCAAGGTTTCTGTTGCCCTTGATGAGTTCCTTTTCTTTTCTTACGGCATCTTCGTGACGCCCTTCGATAGCGGGAGCATACGGCTCAAGCCACGGGTCATTTTTGATAATATTAAGCATATACGGTTTATAAGAATGTTGCAACAAAAGCCCCGGTGCGGTTGTCGCCAAGTCCGGCGGCTTATTTCCCACAAACATAACCATTTTTTTCGACAGCGCAAAATTTTTCTTCACCGAAGCTAATACAAAACTAAATTTCACCATTAGAGAGTGTTGCAAAACTTCCAATGGTAGGGACGCACGGCCTGTGCGTCCGGAATGCGCTGGTTGATTATCAGTGTATTATCGGACGCACAGACCGTGCGTCCCTACTTTGTTAGCCGAAATTTCGAAGTTTTGTAACAACCTCTTTAGACGGGAAGTAATAAAAATCTTTCCTTGCCTCTCCCGACTCACATAAAATTGATTATCTTTGTAATCAAAGAATTATCCCAAGACATATCACTAATCTTTATGGATAACGGGCAGATTATATTATTTCAGACACAGAGTGGCGAAACGAAGATTGAGGTCAGGCTTTCCAATGAGACTGTGTGGCTTACGGCTGACCAGATGGCTGAGCTATTTCAACGTAATAAGTCGACTATTTCAAGACATATCAGGAATGTGTTTGATAGCGGAGAGCTGGAGCAGACCCGAACTGTTGCATTTTTTGCAACAGTTCAAAATGAAGGCGACCGGAAAGTAGAAAGGAGCCTTGCATATTATAATCTCGATATGATTATCAGCGTGGGTTACCGTGTCAATTCGCATCGCGGTGTTCAGTTCAGACAATGGGCTACTCAGGTGTTGAAGGAATATATGGTCAAGGGATTTGTCCTTAATGATGAATTGTTGAAGAATGCAGGCAAAGGGAATTATTTCGATGAGCTGTTGGCCTGGATACGCGATATACGTAGCTCGGAGAAAGTATTTTATCGCAAGGTGCTTGAAATATACGCACTGAGCATCGATTATGATCCCCGTATGTCCATTACGCAGCAATTCTTCAAGACCGTGCAAAACAAGATGCATTTTGCCGCTCACGGGCATACAGCTGCCGAAGTAATCTATGACCGTGCAGACGCCGAAAAGGATTTTATGGGACTGACAACATGGCGCGGAGCGTTGCCTACCCGGCATGAGGCTGAAGTTGCTAAAAATTATCTTTCGGAGGAAGAAGTAGATATGCTCAATCGTATTGTTAACCTATATCTCGATTTTGCTGAACTTCAGGCCAAGAGCCATGTCCCGATGTATATGAAGGACTGGATTAAGAAACTTGATGACTTCCTCTCGTTGTCAGGTAAAGAGTTGCTTACACATGCCGGAACTGTCTCAGCTGAAGTTGCCAGATTGAAAGCCAACGAGGAATACGACAAATTCCGGGAGCGTGCCCAATTTCAGCTTTCTCCTGTTGAAATGCACTTTATTGAAGCTTTTGAAGCTGAGCGAAAGCGCGTGGAAGGCATAAAATAATAGCGACCGGTACGATCATCAAATCAGTGCGGTTCACTTCGGTAACGAGTGGATCGCACTTTTTCAGTGGTGGAGCGCGTTGACTGCTGCGTACCATAGCAGGATAATTTATTATTTAGCAATAACTTTCGCGGTATTTTATTGCATTATAGTGAAAAATGTTTAACTTTGCCGGTGCATGTCGTCCGCGGAGGCCCGATGTGGGCTGAGGGGCGGGGTGCTGACATTTTTTTGAAAGCGTTTACCATAGCGCTCTTTCTTGACAGTTAGAAACTTCGCAACTTTCATTGATACGTCAGGAATGAGGCAGCGGTAGATGGCTTATGTGGATATGTATTTACACTGATCCGTGGCGGCGATGCGCGAGCATTGCACCGTCGGACAGTCAGCATATTTGCGTGAGGCCTCTGCACGTTGCCCGTTCAACGTATCAGGGCAATGCGAAGGCCTCTAACTGTGGGACGGGCAACAGGTACTGACCTTGCGCTTTTTGTTTATCCGATACCATTAACGCCGACGAGGAGGTCCCGACGCACACATTTTTTGCAACTATGAAAAAATTTCTACTCCCGGCGCTCGCCGCGTTGCTCGCCCTCCCCGCATTGGCGCGCGACTTCACCTACACCTACGAAGGGCAATCACTGGTGTATACCGTTATCGACGAAACTGCCAAAATCTGTATGGTTAAATGCGGTGCACCCGTTACGGCTGCACCCGATGATGAAAAGGGAGAGCGGACCGGCCTCTATCTCCGCGGCGACATGAATGACTGGATGGCTCCTGAAGAATGGGAATTCCGCACCACCGATAACGCAGACGAGTATGTAATCACCAACTGCACGATAGCAGCGGGTGCTAATTTCAAAGTGGCTGATGCCGACTGGAATGTCATGTATGGCAGTAACGGTAACGAAATACAGTTGGACGCGCCGTATATACTTGGCGGCGCAGAATCGCTTAATCTTGTAATGCCGTTTGACTTTGCCGGCGATGTTCAGCTCAACAGACGCCAGACAGGTTGGTCATACGAATATACGATTTTATTTGTGCCTGAATCATCAAAAATCATCAAAGGCCGGCTGGATATTCCCGGCACGGCTTCCGACGGCACCAACGAATACACGGTGAAGTACATCGCTCCTTATGCTTTCTCCGGATATACCGGAATGACGTCTGTACTACTGCCAAATACAGTAGTTCGCATAGGCGCGTGGGCATTCTCCCGTTGTAGCGCTCTTGACTATGTATGGATTAATGAATCCGTCGAAGAGATTGGCGACCATGCATTCTATTCGTGCAAAGCCATTGGAGTAATCTATATTCCTGCATCGGTGAAAAGTATAGGCGAATATGCTTTTCTCTCTTCCAACAATCTGGCGGCAATCAATGTCGATGAGTCCAATACGTGGTATTCATCAGCTGATGGCGTGTTGGTCAATAAAGAAACGGGCGTTCTCATTAAATGTCCTGAAGGGAAGATGGGCGATATGGTGCTCCCGTCCTCAATTACCGGAATAGGATTGGGTTCAGTGGAATTTTGCGAAAAGTTGACATCGATTACAGTACCGAACTCCGTCAAAGAAATTCCCCAAGGATTTGCACAGCACTGTGAGAAATTACAGACTGTCAGTCTGCCTGCTTCCATCGAAAAAATCGGTAGTTTCCCGTTTATGGAATGTCCTGCTATGTATGAAATAAATGTAGAGGAAGGCTGCAAAAATTACTACTCGCTCGATGGAGTGCTGTTCTCCAATATGGATAACAATCCGTCACTCATTAAATTCCCCGTAAGTAAAGCCCTGTATACATATTTTCCGGAGGGTTATAATATTCCCGAAGGAGTAAAAACAATCGGGGAATACGCTTTTTATGAAAGTTTCCTTAATTATGTGAATATCCCCTCCACCGTTACCGTTATCGGCAATTATGCGTTTGCCTCAGGCAAACTTAACTCCATCACAATACCATCTTCAGTGGAGTCGATAGGGAAAGAAGCATTTTATGCAAACAGTCAACTCGTGTCTGTTTCAATCCCCGGTTCTGTCAAATCGTTCGGAGATAATGTGTTCGGCTTGTGCGAATCCTTGGGAAATGTATATTACAATACGGCTGTGCCAATCTCATACAGCGAATATGATACCCCCTCTGCTACGTTATATATCCGCCCCGAGGGCGTAGAGGCAGCTAAAGCCACTGCTCCGTGGAGTAAGTTTAAAAACATCGTAGCCTACGATTTCGACAACATAAACAATAAGGATTATTACCTTGTAGGTGATTTCAACGACTGGACCAACGGCGCGGAAGATTACAAATTCACTCCCGTCGGCAACGGTGACTACGAACTCGATTATACCGGCACACTCGTTGAATTCAAAATTACTGACGGCACATGGGATGAAGAAGGGTGTTTCGGCTTGAACCGCTACAGCTATGGAATCTACCAAGGAGGTTCACGTTGTCCTCTCGTTCAGCCCGGCGATAACATCTCCGCCGGCACGTTTACAGGCCTTGTTAATCCGCACTTTGTCTTTAACCCCTCAGAAAGGATATTATCCTACACATGCGACTTTGTCGAACTATCATACACCTACGAAATCTGGGGTAATTTCCCGACCGGAGGAGATGAATGGGCAGCCATCGGAATGCGCAGTGATAACAACGACGGACTGTGGACTGCTAAGAATGTCGTCGCTGAAAATGAATGTCAGTTCTTACTGCGTCAGATGCGTGATGACGGCAAAATATTGTTCTGGGGACATTCTACCGACGGCGCTTTAATCACAGAGCCGGGAACATACGTCGTAGGGTGGCAGGATTACAACTTCTCCATCGCCCCCGGAACATGGGATCTTATGTATGACGAGAGAACCGGCATGCTGACAGTATCTGCGGCTTCCGGATCGGTCGACGGCATCGAAGCCGACGACAATGTAGCCCCAGTCTACTACAACCTCCAGGGCGTACGTGTCGACAATCCCGCCAACGGCCTCTACATAGTAATCCGCGGCAGCAAAACCGCCAAAGAATACATAAAGTAACCCCGCTGTTTCTTAATTACTTAAAGAATTAAATTAGAAAATTAAAGTGATGGAAAGAATTATAAATAAATTACTTATTGCACTGATAGCATTGTGTAGTTCGTCATCAGTTTTTGCGTATGATATTCTTGACAATGGAATATATTATAACATCAATAATAATGATAATTTACTTTCCGTAACCGTTACAAATAGTGGAACCGCTGATGGATATATTGGAAATGTGATTATTCCTGAAAGTATAATTTACGATGGAAAAATATATAAAGTCACTTCAATAGGAAATTCAGCATTCAGTAATTGCAGTAATTTGTCTGAGATATTTATTGGAAATTCCGTGACTGAAATTGGCGGTTGGGCATTTTCTGGATGCGTAAATCTGAAATCAGTTAAAATACCTGATTCAGTCACATCAATAGGTAGTTCTGCATTTATAGGTTGCAGTAGCTTGACAGAGATAATTATAGGTAAATCTGTCAAATCAATATCGAGTTCTGCATTTTGTGATTGTATCAATTTGATATCGGTGAAATTACCGGATAATATTGAATCAATAAGTTTTGGCCTATTTAATCGTTGTAGCAGTCTGGCATCTATAACAATCCCTAATTCAGTCAAATCAATTGATGACAGAGCTTTTGAATATTGTAGTAATTTAACTTCGGTAACAATTCCTGACTCAGTTATCAAAATCGGACAGAGTGCGTTTGCTTTCTGCTACAGTTTGTCTGAGGTATCTATTGGAGATTCTGTCACGTTGATAGGTAACTCTGCATTTGATTGTTGTAAAAGTCTTAGCTCAATAACAATCCCCAATTCCGTTACTAAAATAGACGGACAGGCTTTTTGGGGCTGTAGCGGGCTTGTTTCAGTAATTATAGGAAATTCCGTGAAATCAATGGAACCACATGCATTTTATGGATGCAATAACATTTCAAGAATTGATTGTTATGCAGAATCTGTCCCGAAAATATATTATAATACTTTTACTTGTTATACAGCCGACTTGCACGTTCCAAAAGGAACGGCTACATTGTATAAGGATGCCGATTATTGGAAATTATTTGGTAATATTGTTGAAGATATTAAACTGAGTGGAGTAACAGAAATTAGGGCGGATGACAGTTCCGATAAAGAGCTTTTTACAGTTTATGATCTTCAAGGTCGTAAAATGAATATAACAGATCGGATGCAACTCAAAAGTTTGAATAAAGGAATATATATAGTAAACGGCAAGAAATTACTCGTTAAATAAAAATATTAGTGTCCGCCAAACTTTAACGGACAGTAATATTTTTTGACTAATAATTCTAAAGTAACCCCACAGACTTAATCCGAATACTCCCGATGGCGCATCAGAATGACTGATTTTGATGCGCCATCTTATTATGTATCATAAAATTGATTATCTTTGCGAATATCCTTTTAAAATGAAAAGGATCATAATATGTATACCATTTAAATTCAAAAATACGTTTAAAGGTATACGACATATACCTTTAAACGTAAATTCAAACAAATGGATAAACTTCAGACGCTCTATAAAAACTGGCAGATGCTTCAGCCATTGAATGCGAGAAAGCAGCATTTATTAAGCCAACGTTTTTCTGTTGACTATAACTTCAACAGCAACCATATTGAAGGAAATACTCTGACTTACGGTCAGACCGAATTATTGCTGCTTTTTGGGAAAGTCGTAGGCGAAGGAGAGTTGAAGGACTTTATTGATATGAAAGCGAGCCAGGTGGGAGTAAAGATGATGACTGAGGAGGCTAAATTTAAGGAGCAGCCTTTGACGCAGAATTTTATAAGACAACTTCACAAAACATTGCTACGTGAGGATTATACTGTTTACCGGCAGCTTCCGGGGGGCATTACGACAAGCTATATAGTCCACGCCGGACAATATAAAACTCGGCCAAACAGCGTAATCACGCGTTATGGTGATCGGTTTGACTACGCTTCGCCGGAGGAAACGCCGGCGTTGATGACATCGCTCGTCGATTGGTATAATGAGGCCGAAAAGTCAGGGTCGTACACGCCGGTTGAACTGGCGGCGTTGTTCCATTACCGATATATCCGTATTCACCCGTTTGAGGACGGTAATGGCCGTATTGCGCGCCTGTTGGTAAATTATATTCTTGCGCGGCATGACTGGCCTATGGTAGTAGTCAGGAGTCGGAACAAACAGCAATACTTAGAGGCCCTCCACAAAAGCGATGTCGAGATAGGACAAATCCCTTCTGATGGAGCGAATGCCGAGCTGAAACAAATACGCCATTTCCTTAAGTATTTTAAAACACTGGTTGAAGTTGAATTGAAATACGATATAGATTTCGTCACCGAAACGTCGCCAAATGTCTGGTGGTATGACGGACAAAAGATTGTATTCCGTTCTTCTTCAACTCCAATGCTGTTACAGGCAATGCAATCTGATTCCGATATTACGATTGAAGGACTGGCTCTACATGCCGGAATATCGGTCGGGGCTGTCAACAAGCAGTTACGTCAACTTCTGAAGAAAGGCTATATTCAGCGAAGTGAGACTGACGGTAGCTGGAGGATTTTTGCATCTTCCTCAATATAACTTGCTCCCGCCATAATGTAAATGACAAAACTGAAAGTATCTGAGAATGGATCCTAATGACCGTAATATTTATCGCAGTATTAGAAAAATAGCCGATATGAATAGCTCCGTTTCACGGTAGGATACATCAAACGATTCCTATTCCCACATAGTTTCTCTGGCACCGGATGCAAATCAGCCCGGCTCTCCCGATAAAACGGGGTGGGGACGGGCTGAAGTTTTATTGGTGCTGTGATGTGCGGGCTACTTGACAATAACCTTGGCGGTTGCGTTGCCGCTGCCTGCAGGTTCGTATGAGCGGATGGCGGCGTATTGATGAGATGTGAGTTCTGTTCTACCGGGAGGATGATGCTTTCATTGACATAATCAGGCGATTTTTTGTCGGCGGTATATTTGCCTTATAGTAAGCACAAGTGCCATTACGATATAGTACAGACTTATTGCCAGGCCTATCCACCACCAGATGCCGTAGGCAGCCGTGTGCAACGGCGCTTTGCAAAGGGCGGTATCGGAAAACAGGGTGAAAATAGAGTAGTATGGAGCGAATGTGCCGTGCATAAGCCCCATGAACCAGCCGTATTCATGTTCAATGTTTATCGGAAACAGCAACGCGAACGCGAAGATTACGATTATTTTTACATAAAGGCTCTCCGTGTAGCAACCTGTCTTTCCTGCATTTTCTTTTTCTGTCATAATTCAAAATCTTGGCAAGATATGTCTGTGTCATCTCGGTTAATGAAGGTGTCGCAAAACTCTCAATAGTAGGGACGCACGGTCTGTGCGTCCGATAATTTGTTGATAATCGGCACATATTTCACGGACGCACAGACCGTGCGTCCCTACAACTGGAGGCTTTGTAATACACAGAGCTTTAAGTATTTAGGAGTTTTGAAAAATTGCACGAGTTCGTGCAAAATCTTAGATTAACGTGTACTTGCGGGGTGCTTCTACCCCTCGACCCGGAAGATGGAGAAGTTGACCGAGCCGTAGGCACGGTGTTCCATGAAGCCGGGGAGGTGGGAGAAGTCGTATTTTTTCGAGTGCTCTATCACTACGAGGGTGCCCGGTTTCACCAGGCGTGAGTTGAGTATGGTTCCCGGTATGTCGCCGAATCCGGGGAGATCGTAGGGCGGGTCGGCGAACACTATGTCATAGCTTTGGGAGGCCGCGGTGATGAAACGCAGCGCGTCGGTACGCAGTACCGTCAGGTTGTCGGCGCCGAGCTGTGATGCTACCTTGCGTATGAAGTTGTACTGTGTGGCGGCTTTTTCTACCGCTGTCACCGACGAGCAGCCGCGCGACAGGAATTCAAACGTGATTGCACCCGTGCCGGCAAACAGGTCGAGAGCCGTAGGCCCTTCCTCGAAGTCCACGAGATTTTCCATGACGTTGAATATGTTCTCGCGGGCAAAATCAGTGGTGGGACGTGCCGTGATATTGGTCGGCACATCGAAACGGCGGCGTCCGTATTTTCCTCGTATTATTCGCATAGCGGTAGTATTATCAGGTCAAAAGGCGCTTTCATGGCGTCGGCTCCGGCGCGGAACATCGCCGAGGGGAATATTATCGGCATGACGTAGGGCCGGAATTTGCGCAGCAACGGCATCAGTGCGTCGCGCTGTTCGCGGTCGCCCCCGATAAGTATCTCCGATATTTCATCGGAAATATCTTCCGTGCAGTTCAGTATGTAGAACGCGGCGTCGTTGATGTCGCGGTATTCGAAGCGGTTGAGCAGGTGCAGCGAGTTGGAACTCATCACCACGATGTCGAGTGAACGTCCGCGCATATTGACGAATACCTTTACGGTGTTCCCTTTGGTGAGGTTGGCGTGGCAGTAGCGGGTGAACGGGTGTATGGAGTTGTGCAGCCTGATGTTGGGAAACGTGCGCCGCAGGAAATTGACAACAGGAGTGTCTGCCGGAGTGAGCAGACGCGCCCCGAAAGTGTCGAGACGGTCATCGATGACGGTATCTCGCCGGTCAATGTCGCTGTCGGCCTCTCGGAGAAGCGCTATATGGTCGCAGGCGTCGGCTATCGCATCGGGCACGGCCATGAAGCGTCGGCTTTCGATTATCGCTGTCGTGGTCTTGAAGTCGCTAAGCAGCAAAGGATTGTCGTAGATGAATGTCTCAAGTTGCTTGAGGCTGTCTCCTCCGTCGGCGCCGAGTTCACAGTGGCGCAGCAGCAGCGAGTTGTCCTCCAATGGGTTGTAGATCATGACATCAAGCGCCGTCACGCCAATGCGTAGGTCAAGACGGCAGTATGCCGGGTCGTTGACGAGGTCTTTGGTCAGTGGTGTCGATGTTGTCATTGCTGTTGGATTTATTTGTCGCGTGATTGAACCGTCTATCGGCGTAATGTCCCGGGGTCGAATCTCTGACCTCCGAGGCCGGTGCCCGACTGTCGGTTGGTGTTGCCCGAACTGTTGCGTCCTGAGCCGCCGTAGCCGGGCGAATAGAAGTCATCCTCCTCTTCGTCCTCATCGGTGTTGTTCTCGTTGGCGTTTCGGTCGCGGTTTTTGGGCTTGTTTTTCTTTATCTCGTTGGGCTTCTGTGCCTCCACGGGAAGCTGGTTGATGTCCCATGTCTGGTTGATGTCCCAGTTTTTCTTCACGGCGAGTTTCTTGGGATAATAATATACATCCTCGGCCTGGCGTTTTTCGCTTACCGAGCCGGTATCCCACTTGCCGTTGCGGTTGGCATCGACGTAGGCACGGGCATAGTAGGTGTTGGGGCTGACGAATGTGAATACGGCCGACCCGTCCTTTACCGGAGCTGTTGCCACAGGTTTGTCCTGTGTGTTGAGCAGTTCCACCATCATCTCTTCTCCTGCAGGAATGCCGGTAAGATTGAATGTTATGGTGGAATAGTCCTCAAGTTTCTTGATCGTGAATTCGGAAGTCGCAGGCTTGTTGACATTTCCGTAAATGCCTGTCACTGCGGCCGAATCGACTTTGAGTCGGTAGCGTTCCCCCTCCTTCCAATCATGGCGCAGCGTGAACGCCAGCTGGCGGTTGAGCGAGTCGCGCGTGATATGCTGCGCACCCATGTCGCGCCACACGGTGTCGACCCTCATTTCGAGGTGTATCATGCTCTCGATAATCGTGTCGACAGGCTGCGAGGCGGTGAAATATAGCGGACGGTTCAGCTCCTGGTTCCCCTTGGTGCTCGTGTCGAATGTCATGAACACCGGCTCGTCGGTGAATACGGTATCCCTTCCCTCCTCGCGCAGCTTCTTGAGAAGTTTTTCGCGCTCCTTGTCGCGCTTCTCGAGCGCTTTGCGGAAGCTCGAACGGTCGCGGTTGAGCAGCCGCAGCGTGTCGGTGGTCCACGACAGTTGGTCGAGCGTGTCAGTGCGCAGATAGCGCGCTTCTACGAGAAGAGTGTCGGTGGATATTACCGCCTTGTCTGTGAGCCAGTATGTTATGGAGTCGCCCGCGGCGGAGTGGTCGATGCGCGATATTTCGTCGATGCGTCGTCCGGCGCCCGGAGTGTTGAGCAGTGTCAGCACGGGTAGCGTGTCGGTGGGCGCGCCAAATTCCAGCGCTATGCGAGTGGAGTCGATGCGGGTATTGTTTTTGAGATATTGCGACCGGTAATTCTCGTTGAACCATGTGAGCAGCAGGTCGTTGGGAAGATACCGGTGCCCCCGGCGCATCACAATCGAGTCCATGCCGTTGCTCGCGCGCAGCGTGTCGGTCACCGTGATATTCACCACCTCAGGCACTACCGTCTGCCCTAAGAAGGCCACATCCTCCGAACGGTCCCAGTGATAGTCGCGGTTGAGGTCGTTGACGGCATATAGATTGTACGTGCCCGGAGCGAGGTTGCGCAGCACGAACTGTCCGTACTGGTTGGTCTTGGCAATGCGATTGAACGGCAGCGTGGTGATGGCCGTGTCCGACAGATTGGAGTATACGCCCACTATCATGCCCTGTGCCGGTTCGAGATTGCGTGCCTCGAAAAGCATCCCTGATATGACAAGGCTGTCGCGCGTGTCACCGGTAGAGAAATCAAATGCGAATCCGTCGAGGATATTACCCTCGTTGAGGTCACGTATGGCGTCGGAAAAATCTATGGTATATGTTGCGTCGTTTACAAGCGTGTCGCGGAATTCCACCGTCAGGCGCTTACCGTTGGCCGATATCGACGGCGGCTGCTTCTGCACGGGCGATACCACGACCTTGTTCACCACATCCTCCATCTTGATATTCTCGTCAAAGAATATATTGATGCGGTTGCCGTTGAAGTTGAGTGTTCCCGGAGCCGGATTCGAACGCACGAACACCGGCGGCAACTCGTCGCGGTCGCCCCCCTCGGGACGCCCTATCGACGCACACGCAGCAAGCAGCATCACCACTGCCGCCATACATAATATTCTGACTATATTACTGTTTCTCACCTTCTTTGCCTGTTGGTCGCGTTATGCCTGTTAGTCGCGTCATAGGGAATATGGTGTCACGCCACTGGTGCCTCGCTGAAAATGTTGGTACCCCGGAGCAGAATCGAACTGCTATCAAAAGTTTAGGAAACTTCTATTCTATCCGTTGAACTACCGGGGCATCTCGGTCGGTTATTGTGTTTGAATCTGTTGTGATTTCAAACTGTTGGGAAAGCGTTCAAAATTTTAAATTCCGCGGTTAAAAACCGCGGCTACTATGTCGTAGCGTTTGGTAATCAGATATGTAGTGGCCGCGGTTTTTAACCGCGGTTGATAAAATTGAATTTTGATATCACTTCCGGCACATTGCCGACAGGTGCAAAGTTAACGTTTATCTGCGACAATAACAAATGAAACTATAGCTTAGGCCGCTCTTTTCGTCGGTCTTTTTCTCGCTTTCGCTGAGTTTTTCCCATTCCGTGGAGCTGTATTCGGGGAAAAAAGTATCGGCGTCGGGGCTGTCGGCATCAATCATCGTCAGCTCCATGCGGTCGGCTGTGCCGATTGCCTGACGGTAAATCTCGCCGCCCCCGATTATGAATACTTCTTCTCCCGCCCCCATCGCGAGAGCCTCGTCGAGCGACCCTGCGCGCTCTATGCCGGGCGCGCTGTAGTCTGTCTGCCTGGTTATCACTATGTTGCGGCGGTCTGGTAGCGCACCCTTGGGAAGCGACTCGAAAGTCTTGCGACCCATCACCACTGTATGCCCCGTGGTAAGCGCCTTGAACCGGCGCATGTCCTCGCGGATATGGAATGCAAGGTCACCTCCGCGTCCTATCGCTCCGTCGCGCCCCCTGGCGGCTATGATTGTCACCATGTCGTTTTTTTATTAAGAGTTTATACCGAAACGTCGGCCTTGATATGAGGATGCGGGTCATAGTCCACAAGCTCGAAATCCTCGTACTTGAAGTCGAATATGCTCTTGACATCCGGATTTATTATCATGCGAGGCAGCTTGCGCGGCTCGCGGGTGAGTTGCAGACGTGCCTGCTCGAAATGGTTCCGGTAGATATGCGTGTCGCCTAACGTGTGTACGAAGTCGCCGGCCTCCAGCCCTGTCACCTGCGCCACCATCATCAACAGCAGGGCGTACGACGCGATGTTGAACGGCACGCCTAAGAACGTGTCGGCCGAACGCTGGTAAAGCTGCAGCGACAGACGTCCGTCAGCCACATAAAACTGGAAGAACGCGTGGCACGGAGGCAGCTTCATCGACGGGATGTCGGCCACGTTCCATGCGCTCACTATGATTCGGCGCGACGACGGATTGTTCTTTATCTGGTCGATGGCCTCCGAAATCTGGTCGATGAACGTGCCGTCATACGCCGGCCACGAACGCCACTGATAGCCGTAGATATGCCCTAAGTCACCGTTCTCGTCGGCCCACTCGTTCCATATCCTTACACCGTGCTCCTGAAGGTATTTCACGTTGGTGTCACCCTTCAGAAACCACAGCAGCTCGTAGATGATTGACTTCAGATGAAGTTTTTTCGTAGTCAGCAACGGAAACCCGTCGGCGAGATTGAACCGCATCTGGTAGCCGAACACCGAGCGCGTCCCTGTGCCCGTACGGTCCTCCTTGTCAGTGCCGTGCGTAAGTATATGGTCGAGAAGTTCGAGATATTGTTTCATTTAGCAGTATAAATAATAAAAGCAAAATTCACTAAAATTATTGATATATGCAAATGATTGCCTGATAATCGTCTCCCCGTGTGCCGCAAAGCGCCATACATTGCCGCGTGAAAATTCTGTGCTCTTGTAATCTCTATGCGATTATCTGACCGCAATCTTCACCGTGGCTGTACGCTTGTCGGCGGAAACGCCTTTCACGATATAAATCCCCGGAAGCAGCGATGGTGTCGAAAATACCCCGTCGACGGTGGCCACTGCCTCTCCCCCGACGTTATACACTGTCCAGCATGCCTCGTCGCCGAGTGTTAGGGTGTCGGTGTCTATGTTGACATAATCTACCGCGGCAGGTTCGTAACCTATTTTGTCGTCGAGCCACTGTATGCGCGCCTTCAGATAATTCTTTACCCATGCCACTTCCCCTTCATACGAACCCGCTACCTGCGGATTCATGTGTACTGCCTGGTTGAGAATATCCCATCGCATGAAGTTAAGCCTTTGCGAAGCATCTATCTCGGCTGCGTTTCTGTCGACAAACTCGCACAATGACTCAGCCGACAACCCCTCCTCGCGCATCTTTGTCCATAATGACAGCAGTTCGGGGGTGGTCGACGCGTCGCGCGCCATTATGCGGTTGACGAATGTGCGCATAGTGCCCGCGCACGACGATGAAGATGCCTGATACAAATAGCATTTGAGGTCGTTGATAGGATAGGTGCGGGTGTCGTTCTCGAATCCGAGGTCAAAATCCCACACCGGTCCCACATGAAATTTCGGGTCATTGCGCTTTTTGTACATGTACGTGCTCCAGTATGTGTCAGTATTTCCCGACACCTCTCCCACGATAAAGTGTTGCAGGAAACTTGTCAGGTCAATCATCGAGCGGTAACCGGTCTTCGGGTCATCGAATTTCGATGAATAGACCACCGATTCCAGACTGTTGAAATAATCGGTGATGTATGCCGTCTGCTCCGGAGTGATTTTGTCATCGTCGGGCGATTTTATGGTGACGGGAATGCCTCTCTTTGACTTGAACCATGAAAGCTCGCTCTCGGCGTATGCGTCCACCTCTATCAGATACCCGCCGGTGAGGGCATCACCCTCGATGTCCGTTTCCTCCATTTCATTGACCGGCACACGCCCCTCGGCCACTTCAACCTGGTCGCAAAGCTGGTAGCACCCCTTGTACTCTCCGTTGAGTATGACGTCGACCGGGCGGCAATACGGCACATATTCCATCCCCGCGCGCCGCGCCACCTCAAAAGCTATCATATTCCGCATCAGCGTCTTGTCGCCGAAATTATTGATAAGCGTCCACTTCTTCGCTTTGGCCGGCGCGTCGAGCGGCCGCTGTTTCTTGGCAAACTTGATGCGGTACGGCTTTTTCGGGTGTGTCATGCTGTTGTTGCCGCGCAGGCGTGATTCCCCCGCAGCTTCGAGCACATTGGTCCCGTTCTCCGATATGATTATGATATTGCTCTCGATATTGTGCTCCTTGTCGTAAGGCTCCACTGCATTGACTGTGTTGATAATCACCGTAGGCAGATTGGTTATCTGGTGCAGACGGCTGTCATCCCCTTCACCTTTCTCGCCGTAAAATTCAATCTCGGCCACATTGCAGCGGGCGTCGTTCGGCCCCACATAACGCACGTAGCGGAATCCGCGCGAGCACTCTACATCGGCATAGCTCATCGACCCAATCCGGCCGTTTTCTGTGGTAAGGTACAGCGGCACGGCGTCCAGGAAGTCAGGACGGTTCGCGCCCTCGAACATGGCGAGCTTCACGCGCCCCTCCCCGTGCCAGTCGTTGCGCGGCGACCACCCTACGCGGGTTATCACATGCTTTTCGCCCAGGTCAAGCCCCGCCCACGTATAGCTGCGGTCGTACGAAGCGAAATACGTGTTCATGTCGCCGTCAAAAGCATTGTATATCGTGTTGACTGTGGTCGATGCCTCGCCTGTGGCATAATCGACCGATGTGGCCGTGCCTATGGGCGTGCCCGACAGTTTCTCTGCTCCTGCGGCAGTGGCAGCAGCGGCGAGCATTATCGCCGGCCCCAGTATGGCCGTTTTTTTAATCATCATGGTAATAGGTGTTTATGTCATCCCCGCGCTGTTTGCGCGGGGTGGGTTTGTCGTCTATCTTTTAAGGCCGTTCACTTTGATGGCCTTGGCGGGGGAGGCGGGACAGATATACTGGCATGAGCCGCATCCTATGCAGCCGTTGAGGTCGACGCTTGCCACGCGGCGCCCCCCTTTCTGCGTCATCGTTATCGTATGGCGTGGACAACGCTGCGCACACAGTCCGCAGCCTATACATGCTTCGGTATCTACCGTAGCGAGACCGGCCCTGAACAGATGCTTCTCCTCCACTGTCAGTTTCTCGAGCGCCCCGGTAGGGCATACTTCGGTACATTTCACGCAGTTGTATCGGCAGTAACTGTCATCATAATTCTTGAGCGGGTGGAGCGGATTGCCCGCGCCGTATTCGCCTTTCGACGGCTCGAGCACATGCGCCGGACACACCGATATGCATGCGCCGCAACCCACGCATTTTGTCAGAAACGAACGTGTCGACGCGATGCCCGGAGGCGGCACCGGACGTGTGTCGCGGGTATCTTCCTGCACTATCTCTTTCGGCTTCACGCGGTCGAGTTTCCTTGCGGCGCTCGCTACGGCGGGTGCCGCGGCGAGTATCAGGCCCGTGGCAAGGAAACGGCGTCGGTCGATAGCTCGCGGTTTTTCTGTATTGTCGGCCGCTCCCGGAGCGTCCATCGTGGCTGTCGCACGCGCGCCCGGCACTTTCATCAGCATCGGTATCGACAGTCGGTGACGGCGCCGCGTGTAGGTGATGGCGCCGCTGTCGCACACCGCCGTGCAGTTGAAGCACACCACGCACCTCGACATGTCGACCGTATGCCCCTTGGAGTCTATGCACTCCGCTTTGCATACGCGTTCGCACAGCCCGCAGTTCACGCAGGCGTCGGTGTTTATGTCCATTCCGTACACGCTGTGGCGGCTCAGCAGGCTCAGCACCGACCCTACGGGACACACCGTGTTGCATATCAGTCTTCCCCTCTTCATCGGCACCGCTACTATCGCCGCGAGCGCTATGGCTGCCGCGACAACTCCCGCTATCGTTCCGGTGACCATCGTCGCTCCCTCGCCAGTGGCTATGAGCGGACGCAACAGGTATGTCATGATGCGCCCGAACGTCCCGTACGGGTCAAACAGAGCCAGCATCAACGACAGTCCCGACAGCAGTGCCACCACCGTAAGCGCCAACCATGCGTAGCGGAACCTGTTGCGGGCCGCATGATGGCGGTAGCCGCGGCGGAATTTCATCTTCCGGCTCATGCGCGGCAACCGTGCCGAAATATCCTGCACTATACCCGTGGGGCACACCATCGAGCAGTACACACGCCCGAACAGCAGCGTTACCGCCACCCAGAAAAATATCAGCGAACCGCTCACCGACAGCGCTACCGGCACAATCTGTACCCTCGTGATCCACTGAAAGCTGAGCGCCGCCGACGTGCCGAGCATGACGAAAAACACCGTCATGACGCTCAGCGCCACGATGGCCGTGACCCGGCGGCACGTCTGCAGGGCCTTCCCGCGTCCGTTGGCCTGTCGGTGTTCCCGGCGGTATATCGGTGGATTTTCGCTCATTTCTCTCGTTCCGGTACTAATTTCTTACTTTATTATCTGTCGGAGTTATACAATTTCCCTTGTCAGGTCGATGAACCGGCCTATGCTTCTCATGTGCGACGCTATCGGCAGCCCCATCGGGCACTCGTACTCGCATCCGCCGCATCCGGCACACCGGTGCGCTATATGCTTGTCGCCGATTTCGCGTTCTATGCGCGCCACGAAGCCACGGCTGCGCTCCGTCCCTCCGCCGTTGCGGAAATCTTTGCCGTCGCGCGGTATTTCGCCGCTTTTGACTGCCTCGTTGTAGGCCGCATACATCGCCGGAATATGCACTCCGTACCGACACGGCATGCAGCGCGAGCATCCCACGCAATGTACTTCATCGGGAAGGTTCGCAATGATTTCATCGGCGTCAAACGGGTCTTTTTCCTCCCCCGAGGCATTTGCGCGCAACGATGTTATCCCATCCTCGCCATGACGGCACGACGTGAGTATCGCTCCCGCCGCCGTAGCGCCGACAGCGGTTGCGGCAACAGCCTTAAGCCATTGCCGCCGTGATACCATATTTCCGTTGTCGTCACTCATTTCAAAAGCAAATATAGCAATATTTGTCGAAAGATGAAATCTTTTATTTTACTACGACACGGCGCGAGTTGCTGCCGTCGGTCACGATATACAGTCCTGCGGGGAGGCTTACGGTATATTGTGTGCCGTGCAGTTTTGCGCCCCCTACGGTCTGTCCGTCAAGGTTGTATACATGGTATACCGCCGCTTCGCCGTGGTTGACGATGACAAGCGTCTTGTTGATGCAGTAAGCGTCCCAGTCGGCAAGAGTGTCCTCCTCGATGCCTTCCGCCGATGCGCTTGTATGGTCGCTGACGATGATGTCGTCAATCATGCCGCGGCCGCCGGCGCTCTGGCGCAGACGTATGTAGTTGCTGCCTGCCACCTTCACGGGCACCTCATATCGGGTGTACGTGTCGGCGCTGACAGTCACCTCTCCGGCGTTTATCCATTGGTCGGATTGCGCGGGCATGTATTCCACCTGCAATACCATGTCGCCGTCCGAACTGCTCCACCGCTCGGCATAGAAACTTACTGTGCCGATACCGTCCTTTTTGGGCGATGCCGACTCTATGGCGCTCGTCGAATTCTTGCCCATACGCAGGGCATAGTCGCTGTTATAGCCTTTGTCGGAAGCCCAGATGCCGGCATTGGTCAGGTTCCAGCTGCACGGATTGCCTGCGAATGTCTGGTTGCTGTATGTGTCATACTTGCCCTCTCCGGCCTTCTCGAAGTCCTCCACGAACCATGGTGTCGACGTGTCGCGCACCGATGCCGTCGCTATGCCCTCGTCATTTATGTAATATCCGCTGCCGATTGTGATTGTCGACTCATACTCGCCTGCCGTTGTCGCCTCGACACGCAGATAGAAGCGGTCTTCCTGCGGGGCTATGGTGATGCTCCGGCTCCAGTTGTTCATGTCGGTCGACAGGGCGAACGGCGCTTTTACGCTTACCGTAAGGTCGTTGTCGATATTCTCCACGTCAATCCATACCTCGGCCGGCTGCGAAGGAGTGCCGGGGTCGGTCAGGAATGCGAATTCCGTTCCGTTGAGGTATTGCACGTCGGGTATGAGCGCGGCCGTTGTGACATTGACCTCGTTTGACACTCTCGTATCCGATGTCAGCGAATAGCTGTAGAGGGTTTCCGGTTCAAGTCCGGTCACATCATATTCCTCGGCTTCGGCATTGACTGTCACGGGATAGCCCGCGAGCGCGGTGCCGTTCTGTTTTACTGTGAGCTGATATGTCTCGGCGTCGCCAAGGCTCATCCAGCGTGCCGTGAAACTCGTTTCGGCGATATTCTCGGCCGGAAGCGCGGGAATGCCGGAGATAGCTTCGGCGCGGAGATTGACGGTCGATGTAAGGTCGCCCGACTTGAACGTGAGCACTCCGGTCGATACGCCCGACGTTGACCGTTTGAACGATACCGATATGCTTGTGCCGGCATTCGCTGCGGCTGCTGTGATGGTAGACTGCTGCAGCGTGAAATCATTGCCGCTGAGTGTCACCGTCACCGGCGACGTCAGGTTCATGCCTTTCACGTCGATGGCGCGCGAAATGGTGTAGTTCGTTGCTGTCAGGCCGAAGTCGATGGTCGACTTGTCGGCGGGCTGCGACCACGTCGGAACAGGGCTGCCGTTGATATACCATGCCTGGCCTTTCTTGTCGCCCCATATATATTCCACAAGCTCCGGATGGTCTATGAACGGGTTACGGTTGTTCTGGAATCCGTACACGGCATCGTTGCGATCGGTCTCTTTCTCGCTTACCGCGTCCTGGCGGTGCCATTTCAGCAGCAGGTTGAGCGCCCATGTCTTGTAGGCAGGATACGCATTGCCGGCAAGCATGTCGGAGCTCCATGTGCTGATTTTGTCATTGTAGGCCGCAGCCATGTAGAAATATGTGCGCGCAAGGTCGCCCTTATATTCGTCGACAGGCTCGAACACCTTACCCGAATAGCCCGGAAAAGTCGAGGTGCCGAATTTGCCGAGCGCCTGCACTCCGTTGCTCGACGGGAGCGTAGTGCCGTTGGCGCATTCGCCGTAGGGGAAATTGCTGCGCTGTCCGTTCACCTTGCCATCGGTGGGGTAGATGTGGAATGCGTCCGACACCATCGGCGATTTGTCGTCAAACCAGCTCTTGGGGAAAGAGTGCTCGCGGTTCACGCAGTCACCCACGTACTTGTAGTTGCCGCACTTCTCTTTGCCCGGAGTCCACCGCTTGGTCGAATAGATGTCGATATATTTTCCGTTGCCGTCCACATCCGATTTGTTGTACACTGCCCAAAGGCCGTCGTAGCCCACATTCTTGTGCGGGCCGACCACGGCACGCAGCGCCGTAAGCAGCGCCTCACCCGTCTTGCCTTCGCACGATTTGTAATAACCTGCCGGTTCAGCCGCCGACATACTTGTCTGTGCGACAGCCAATAATGTCACTATAAATGCAAAAATCTTTTTCATGTCTAAGGTTCTGTATTAAAAATACTTTTTAGAAGCGAACCACAAATATACTGATTATTTTAATTTCCCAAAAAGATTTGAAAGTTAAATAATTGCCCCTCGCACCCTTCTCGCCTGTTTTTCGCCCGCCAACCCCGCCCTGTCAGACTCGTCCGACAGGTCCGCCCCGTCCGACATGTCCGACCGGCTTTCCCCCAATCAGCTCAAAATTCAAAATTCCCCATTCAAAATTAAAAAAGCGGGCATCAGCCCGCTTTTTTTCAATGCCTGCGACCGTGGCCTCCACCCGGAGGCGGTCCCGGAGGGCCCCAGCGGCGCTCGTTGCGGTCGGCCGGCTGGTTGCCCTTGCCGAAGGTGTTGAACTTATACGTGAACGACAGCATGAAGTAGCGTGTCAGCGCGTTGTACTGCGTGTCGTCGATATACGATGCGGTCACCGAGCGCGATATATCCTTCTTCTGCTGCAGCAGGTCGTAAGCCTTCAGCATGATGGTGGCGTTTTTGCCCGGAAGGAACTGGTAGGAAATCGATGCGTTCCACATCCATGAATCCTCGTCATATCCTGCCGCATACCCGCTCGTGGCCGAATAGGTCAGTTCGGTGTTGAGCACAAATCCCAACGGCATGTACCATGTGCCGTTGAAATTGCCCCCGTAGCGGTGCACGTTGGTCGACGACATCGACGACGCCGAGTTGTGCGTGGTCGAGAAATGATACATCGGGCGCAGCTCCAGCTCTAAGTTGTCCGGACGGTAGGCAAACGAGAACGACTCCGCTATCATGAACGAGTTCGACACATTACGCTCCCCGTTATTGTAGCCTATGCGGCGGTTGAAGTTGGTGAATATGTTGTTGTTGAAAGTGAACACTTTGTTGCGCAGCGGCTGCGAGAACATGTTCATCAACCGCGCGTTCCACACTCCGTTCACATTCTCGTAGGTCGTGTAGCGGCCGCCCGTCTGGCTGTCGTAGATGGTCTTTGATATGATGGAGTTCTGGGTTATCTGCGCGTCCATCATCGTCATTATCGAGCGCTGCGACTCCATGTTGAACGACTGGTAGCGCAACCGTATGTTGTGGTTGAACGACGGCACCAGGTCCGGATTACCCTGCACCACGTTCAGCGGGTTGCTGTAGTCGGCCACAGGCTGCAGCTGGTTCATCGACGGCTGCGAGCTGCGTCCGTAGTAATCCACATTCACTGATGTCGATTTGTCGAATTTGTATCTGAACCGCAGGAACGGCGCGTAGTTCCACGTCGTGCGTTCCGGTATGCTCTTGTTGGCGTTGCTCAGGTTGGTGCTCTTGGTGCGTATGGGCACTATCGAGATTCCGGCGTCAAGATTGTACTTGCTGTTCACCTTCTTGAACCCCACGCGTATGTCCTGCTGGAAGTTGGTATTGCGGAAGCGGTTGGAAAGCGAGTCCACGAGCGCTATATTGGCATAGTCGATTTCCGGCACCGGCAGCGTGTAGTCCATGTCGTTGAGCATGAAGTGCCATACGTCGTCGCCGAAGTTCACGGGGCGGTCGTAGGTCAGTTTGTCGGCATTGTTCCAGCGCATGTTGGCCGAGTAGCCCACGGTCAGGAAGTTGCCGTTGCGCGCGTCGCCAAGCGGTTCGGTCCATGTCAGTCGGGCGCTCACGAAGTTGCTCCATGTCTTGTTGTCTATCCACTGGTCGTAGCTGTCGATGGAGTCGTTGAACTGGTGGAAGATATTGTATACGTAGCTGTCCTCATATTCCCTGACATGGCTCATGCGGTAGTTGGCGAATACCGAGAACGAACGTCCGCGATGGTTGGCGAAATTGTGGTTGAAGATCAGGCGGCCTCCCGCTTCGTATGATTTGCCGTCCGACAACGACCGGTTGAGCGACGTGTTCTTGCCCTGCGACACCGAGAACGCCTCCGACCATGAGTCATTCTGGTTGTACGAGAAGTTGGGACGGAAATCTAACGTGTTGAACGAGTCCGGTTTCCATTCTATCCTGAAATCGGCTCTTACATTGTGCCCTTTATCGCGTGTGTTGGAGTAGGAATTCTGAGTGTAGGGGTCGTCCTCGAGCAGGTACTGGCGGTTCTGCCGGCGTTTGCTCTCTTTGTCCGAATGAGAGTACATCACGTCGCCTCCCACACGCAGTATCTCCTCCTTGCCCACGTTGAAGTTCACGCCGAAACTCTGCGAGTTGCTTATGCCCTGGTCGCCTCCGAAACGGCGGAAACGGTTGCCGTTGCCGTCGGTGAATCCTAAGTCGTTGGTGTTGTTGGCCGAGCCTATGAATGTAATCTGGTTGTCGTTCCAGAAACGGTTTACGTTGAATGCAGCCTGATACCTGTCGTCCGTACCGTAACCTGCCTCCACGGTCCCGAACCAGCCGTTTTTCATCCCCTTCTTTACTGTCAGGTTGATGACTGTCTCGTCCTCTCCGTCGTCAACGCCTGTCATGCGCGCCAGGTCGCTCTTGCGCTCCACTACCTGGAGCTTGTCGACCATGTTGACGGGCAGGTTCTTCGACGCTACCTTCGGGTCGTCCGAGAAAAATTCCTTGCCGTCGACCAATATCTTGGTCACCTCCTTGCCGTTGGCTGTAATCTTGCCGTCGGTATCGACCTCCACGCCGGGCAATCGTTTGAGCAGGTCCTCGACCACGGCGTTGGGCCGCGTCTTGTACGAGTCGGCGTTGAATTCCACCGTGTCCTGCATCACCTTGATTGGGGTCTTGACCGCCGTAACCGTCGTCTCGGCAAGCACATGCGACGATTCCGACAGCGTGATGGTGCCGGCGTTCACGTCCTTGTCGGCCACGCTGACATTGCGTAAATCCTTTACATAACCGATATAGCTTGTCTCAAGGATATACTTGCCGTTTTTTACATCACGAAGCGTAAATTTCCCGTTTAAGTCGGCAGCCGTGCCTTTGACATACGTGCTGTCCTTCGCGTTAAGCAGCCTGATGCCGGCCTCCGCAAGCGGTTCCTCTCCGGTATCGGTCACGACACCGCTGATTGTATAGGCCATTCCTGTCATTGCGCATGTCACCGCCATGACTACGGCGCAAACCAATCCTCTCAAATCTCTCATCTTAGGGATACTTTTTGGAATTCTGTTAATAGTTTGTTTTTTACCTTAAAATCAACAAGATTAATTCAAATCAACAAGATTAATTCAAGTTTAATTCAACAAGATTAAATCAACAAGATTAATTCAAATCAACAAGATTAATTCAAGTTTAATTCAACAAGATTAAATCAACAAGATTAATTCAAGATTAATTCAAGTCTGGGGCAAGCAACCGGGCGTCTGTAAGACGCCGATTATTAGTAACCCCGTACACCGAAGCGAAGCGGAGGTGTGCGGGGCCGAGATGATTCCCGCACGCCGGCGTCCGTAGTGACGCCGATTTACAGTAACTTGCAACGGTCATTATATACTTGCGAAACTCGAATAATTTTTTGTTAACCGTGTTTATTGATTGCAAAATTAAGTAAAAGTTTAATTAGAAATGCGTCAAAAAGTGACACAAACACCCACATTTCAACCAACACCCCGTTTTATTCAACCAACACCCAATTCCATACAATAAAAAGGAGAGTGTCGCAGAACTATAATTCGCAGTCAAAAACCACAGCGAATTGTAGGGACGCGATTCAATGCCTAACCTTTACCCACAAATGGGATATATATCTGATTATCAGCAAGTTGCATAAAATTATAAATACTTGTAATTCAAGCTTTTAGCCTATTTGTGGGTAAAGGTTAGCGATTCAATGCTGTTTACTTATGGGCGTGACGTCCGGAGGACGTCGATTATGCGTAACCCCGTACGCCGAAGCGCAGCGTAGGCGTGCGGGGCAAGTAATCATACAGGTAGTGGCGTCCGGAGGACGCCGATTTACATCACCTCATGATGCTCACAACTGCCTTATAAATAAGTAGTGCGTAATCCCGTCCACGGGACTACGCACTACTTATTGTAATTCGTTATGGTGTTTTATCTTACCACGATTTTGCGGGTCTTGTTGCCTTTCTTTACGATATATACGCCTGCATTCAGTTCGGGCATGCCGATACCTTCCGCAACTTTCTGCCCCGTAATCGAGTATACCGTCACGATAGCGTTGGCCTCGTCGGCCTCGATGGCGGCGGCTCCCGAGAATGACGACTCGGCGATGTTGCTGAATTCCGTCCATACATCGGCGCCGGCATACGCGCTCTTTGCTGTCAATAATGGAACGATGAGCCGCCAAGAAATTCCCTGAGCAGCGATGTCGGCGGTATGTCGCGCTCCGGTATCGGCGCGAAATAGCTCAGGAATTTCATCAGCCGGTACGCTTCGGCGTATTCCGGCATGTCGCGCGGGAAGTTTTTCAGCAACGCTTCGCCGTAGTCGCGCATCACACCAAGCTCGAATATAAGCGACGAGTTGAACGTCGAGTCGGCATTCTCCTGATACGGGAATATCCACCGCTCCTCGCCCCGGCGCACGCTCGGCCAGCGTCTTATGGTCTCCATCGCCGATGTGCCGCGGTATTTGTGGTCGCGTATGATGCGGCGCAGCAGGCGGTTGTCGGTCGTAGGCACCCAGTTGTGGTCGTCAATCGCAAGTGTGGTGAGAGCCGACACGTATATCCTGTATTTCATGCAGTCGGCTATCTCCGACGTCAGTTCGGGGTTGAGGCCGTGTATTCCCTCGATGAGCAGTATCGACCTGTCGCCGAGCTGTAGCTTGTTCCCCTTGTAGAGCCGTTGTCCCTGCTCGAAGCTGTAGGTAGGCATATCCACCTCCTCGCCCGCTATGAGCCGTTTCATGTCACTGTTGAACTGTTGCAGGTCAAGGGCATAGAGCGATTCGTAGTCATAGTCGCCGCTCTCGTCGCGCGGGGTGTGCACTCTGTCGACAAAATAGTTGTCAAGCGATATCATCTTGGGCTGCAGCAGATTGGTCAGCAGATATATAGCCAGACGTTTTGTAAAGGTTGTCTTGCCGGATGACGACGGACCCGCTATCAGCACCACGCGGGCGCCTCCTTCGTCATAGCGGCGTTTGATTTCGTCGGCTATCGACGCTATCTTCTTGTCGTGCAGCGCCTCGGCCACATTTATAAGTTCGGCCGAACGGTTCTCCTCTGTCGACTTGTTCAGTTCGCCCACATTGCGTATACCTATGATATTGTTGAATGCCACATACTCGGTGAACGCATTATACATCTTTTCCTGCGTGATGGGCTGTGCCGGTATGTCGGGTGCGCTGTGGTCGCATCCTAATAGCAGAAATCCGTCATGATACCGCCGCAGGTCGAAGCATCGCAGAAATCCGGTCGACGGCGCAAGATTGCCGTAATAGGTGTCGATAACCCCGTCCAGACGGTAATACACCGTATAAAGCTCATGGATAGTGTCCAAAAGCTCCACCTTGTCGTCAAGGCCTTCCGCGCGAAACATCTCCTTCACATCTACCGTCAGCCGCTCCTTCCGCTCGAATGGTATGTCACGCTCCACGAGGCGCGTCATTGCCGCGCGCAGCTTCTCCACCACCTCGTCTGTCACCTCCACATTGTCGAGGCGGCAATAATATCCTCTTGATATCGAGTGGCAGATGTTGAGTCGCGTGCCGGGGTAGCATTCCACGACAGCGCGGTAAAGCATCATGCACAGCGAGCGTATGTACACCCTTATGCCCGACGCGCTCGTCACGGGCAGATATTCCACCTGCTTTGGCGCGAACACCGCATACTGCAGGTCCTCGGTCTTGTTGTTGACACGCGCGCATATCGGCGTGAACGGTATCTCGTCTTCTATCCGCTTCAGTATGTCCGACAGCGTCTCACCCCCCTCAAACGGTATATATCTGTTGATATTCTTGCAAAAAACTTTCAATTGCGCACTCATATTCTTTCCTTTCTATTCTCTAATTGTTCGAATCATAATGCGATACTCTCCCCCGACGATGCGGCTTTTACCTTTCTGCAGTCACCATCCCTTATGCTGATTCCATCCTCTGATGTAGGGCTGCACCTCGGTGCAGCCGCCGGCATTTCAGAATTGAATCCTTTACTTCCGGTAGAAACTCCATAAAAAGAAAGCACTGTATGTTAAAATCACTCCGTAAATATACTAAATTTTAACACACAATGCTCCCCCTTTTTCCTTTATTTTTATCCCCAAAGCCCTGCAAAAAGTCCTTAACGACCTTAATGACCTTAACGACCCTAATGACCTTATCGACCTTACCGCTCACTCGCTCTGGTTAGTGGCCTGCAGGTAGCTTACCCTCGCCACGCAGTAAGCTCCGTAGGCCTCCGTGTACCGGTCGAGGCTCTGGCGATACAGCGTCTGGGCGTCAAGCAGATCGGTCACATTGCTCACTCCGGCAAGGAAGAAATTCTCGTTCATGCGCAGGTTCTCGGCCGACTGGGCTATGGACTCCTTGGCAATCTGCATCTTGCGGTGCGCCGACGTCAGGTCGTCCCATGCGTTGACCATCTTGATGCACAGCATCTGCGACAGGTCCTCCATCTCTCTCCGTGCGTTGGCCGACTCTATCTTGCGCCGTTTGATGGCGTGCGAGCCGCCCCACCACGATGTGATAGGCACCGATACGCTGACAAATACCGCGCCGAATCCATGCTTCTGGCTGATGATGTCGTCATAGAAATATCCGGCGCCGACACCGACCGTAGGCAGGTTTTCACCCACCGCGATTTTCTCCTCGAGTTCGGCCGCCTTCACCTTCTTCTGGAGCAGGTGGTAGTCGGTAGTCATGCCAAGGGCGGCGTTGGGGTCGATATAGATGTCCGACGGAAATGCCGGCACCTCCTCCGGAGTCTCGCTCTCGGCTATATCGATACTGTCACCGTCGAGACCGATATATTGCGCCAATAGTTGCCGCGACAGCGCTATGCCGTTGTCGAGGTCGACCATTGTCGAGCGCAGCTCGTTTTTGCGCAGCTGCACCTTGAGCAGTTCGTTGCGTGTCGTGACCCCCGCTTTGAGAGCCACCCCCACCTGATATTCGAGCGTGTCCACAAGCGCTATCACATCCTCGAGCGTGTGGCGTTTCGACTTCAGCGTCACCAGCTGCCAGTAATATTTCTCGGCCGTCAGCGTCACGTCGTCCACGGCGTTCTGACGTTCGAGGACGGCTGCCTCGGCGCCCACTTCGGCCAGACGGTTGCCGTTGACTATGCGTCCTCCGGCAAATACCGGCTGCACCGCCGTGACATTGGCGCTAACGCCACGCTTTATCATCTGCAGTGTAGCTATGTTGAATATGTCGAGGTCAACCACCGGCTTGTTGGCGGCGAAGGCCATTCCCGATGCCGTTACCGTCGGAAAATACTTGGTGAACGCCTCTTTGCGCATCTCCTCGGCAGCCTCGGCATTGCCCGCGGCCACACTGATTTTAGCATTGTTCTTTATTGCCAGCTCGCGGCAGTCATCCAGTGTGAGCCGGCGTGTTTCCGTCGACGGGCCCTCATTGCTTTGCGCGGTGGCGCCGAGCAGCGCCAGCATTGCTGTAAGTGTTATTGACAGACGTTTCATAATCGTAGGAATCATTTCTTGGTTGTCTCATCTGTTTTGTCTGTTTCGTTGCCGCCCGCAGTTGCCGGTGCCTGCACAGCCGGAGCTTGTGCGGCCGTGGTCTGCGCGGCGGCCTGCGGCATTCCCGCTACCGCGCCGGTATCGCTGCCGGTGTAGAATGTCGGGGCGGGGGAGTTGCCGAAGTCGGGCGTCGGCGCTCCGTAGGGCGGGTCAAGTTTCGCCTTGCCCGAGAATTTCCACATCATCACCGGTATGACGGTCAGCGTGAACACCATCGTCAGCGGCGTGCCGAAGAAGATGACCGTACCCATCGGCTTCCAAAGCGCGCTGTTCGAGATTACCATAGGCAGCACACCCATCGTGGCGGCGGCCGAGGTCAGGAATATCGGGCGCATACGGCGTTTGGCCGATTCTATCGAAGCCGCCCTGTTGTCAAGGTTCTCCTGCCCCTGCAGCTGCTCGGCATAGTCAATCATGATGATTGCGTTGCGCACGAGGATACCCATCAGCGATATGATGCCGAGCGTACATGTCAGCGAAATCGGCTCGTCCATCACAAACAGTCCGAACGCGGCGCCGGGTATACACAGCAGCAGCGACACGAGCAGTATCACCGATACTGCTACCTGCTTGTAGTGTAGCAGTATGATGAAGAAAATTATCACTACCGCGATAGCGAGCGCCGAGAGTATCTGGGGCAGTATCTCGTCGGTGTTCTCGTATTCGCCGCCGTATTCTATGCTGACCCCTTCGGGCAGCTCTACGCTGTCGAGCACGCTTTGCAGGTGTTCGGTCACGGCCATCGCGTTGGTGCCGCGTTCGTTCTCGGCTATCAGCGTGATTGTAGGGCGTCCGTTATAGTGCCCCACGAGGCCGTAGTCCCATACCGGCACCACTTCCGAGAACTGGTGCACAGGCGCGCTTGCCAGCTCAAGCACCGGAACCTCCTCGTTGGTAAGCTCGCTCACGTCGGAACGGTTCGCCTTATCGCTCTTGACCACCACGTCCATGCCG
>OFGZ01000523.1_pt1 | contig 29746 bp, 30 predicted proteins | sample 1521871 | NCBI WGS metagenome assembly OFGZ01 (sample SAMEA3504091, study PRJEB24116) | mouse gut metagenome | biome: mouse gut; feature: mouse-associated habitat; material: faeces | place: Denmark | collected 2011
CGTTCCCAGCCATGATGTGCCTCATCCTCGCCGAACATGGCCTGCCGCTCCCCGATGGGCAGCATGGTCTTGGGGTCAATCTCAATGCCCCATATAGGTTCCTTGTTAGTGCAGCCCCAGTAAAAATACACCCGTCCATCATCATCCTCGAACATATCCGGGTCCCAGAAATCAAAGGGGGTGGTTAGGGGCTGGAAGGGTTCCGTCAGCGGGTTCGTGCTGGCGTAGAAAGTACAAGGTTCTCCCCGCCGGGAGGCGCTGAACACCACCCGCCCGCCGATGGAGCGCACATCCGGAGCGTAGTCATAGATGGGCAGTTCCGGGGTCTCCTTGAACTTCCAGTCCGCCAGATCGTCGGAGTACCAGAATCCACCGGACATGGAGGCAAACAGATAGTAAGTGTCCCGAAACAGCAGCAGCGTGGGATCCGCCGCCTCCCGCGCCAGGGAGTATCCGCCCATAAGACTGGTGCGGTATTGATAGCGGTATTCCAGATCCAGCGGATTGCAGATCCATTTCTCCATAATGTACTCCTCCTCAATTTGCCTTTTTGATACCTTGGAGAACGCGGTTGAGTTGTTTGATGCTTTCTTCATCAATATTCCCTGCCTGCTTAAGCAGGCTTACCAGGGTCATGCGCCCCATCATCCGCTGGAGGGCGGGATTGTCCTTCACGCTCTCCGCCACATCGCCCCGGCTGGCGGACGCCTGGGCCATCATCCGGTCAATGATTGCCCCTGCCTCCGGGTTGGAGCGCAGTTCTGCCAGAGTATCGGAGATGGAGTAACAGCCGGGATCGATCTCCTGGTCAAACCAGTTGGTGACGGCACTGGCCTCCTTGTTGAAGATGTACTCCGGATTGGATTCCTCTGCCTTTCGTACCAGCATGATACTGCATACATCTCCTGAACGGGCCTCGATAGAGTGTTCGCCAGTGATGGGCACGCGGAAGCGGAATACGGTCCTCCCCTCCTGACTGGCCAGCAGGCGGCCGTCCACATAAAGACTGACCTCGCTCTGGTTGGAGTAGACCTTGATCTCCGTCAGCGGCTCCGTCCGGTCCACATACCGGCTGCCGCAGAGGTGGACGAAGGGCTCCGTCTTGTTCCACGCGGCCTTGTAGAGGTAGAAGGCGTCCTTCTTGAGCTTCCGGTCAAAGGTGACCAGCCCCTTCTGGTTCTCCCCGTGCTTGCCGCCCTCGTCACGACCATCGGCGGCGAAATCGAACAGGTTCCACACATGGGTCGCCCACAGCCAGGGCCGCTCCTCGATCATCTTCAGCATGTGCTCATGGTAGAGGGCCTGATAGCTCTCTGTGTAGTCCCCGCGCTCCGGAGCGGCGGACTGATATTGGGGGTTGGCGTCCGCGCCGTACTCGGAAAAGCCGATGCAGCGGTCGGGGTACTTCCTATGGAACTCGTCGAAAAACTCCTCATTCTGCTCCAGCTCTCCCAGGTACCAGCCGAAGTACAGGTTGTAGCTGTTTACGTCCGGGATGTCCAGAATGGGGCTGTCCGTCTCCAGCATGAACACATCCGCCATGGTGGTAGGCCGGGTCTTGTCTATGCGGTGGCACAGCTCGTTGAGCAGCCGGTGGTTCTCCAGCAGATCCTCATCCACCGCGCTGGCGGCGGTGATCTCATTGGAGAGTCCCCAAACGGCGATGCTGGGGTGGTTATAGCACTGAGCCACCAATTCCTCCATCTGGCTGAGGGTGTTGGCCCTGCCGTTTTTTGTATGCATGGTGATGTAGGGGATCTCCGCCCAGACCACGATGCCGTTTTCATCGCAAAGATCATAGAACTCCTGGGCGTGCTGGTAGTGGGCCAGCCGGAGGGTGTTGGCCCCGATCTCCCGGACGATGGCCATGTCCTCCCGGTGCATCTCCATGGTCAGGGCATTGCCCGCCCCCTTCCGATCCTGATGACGGCTGACGCCCCGGAGAGGATAGCTGCGGCCATTGAGCAGGAAGCCCTTCTGGGGATCGATCTCAAATTTCCGGCAGCCGAACCGGGCGGACACCTGATCCCCACTGGGCAGCGAGGCGGCGGCGGTGTAGAGATACGGGTCTGTCACGCCGTCCCACAGCCGGACGTTTTCGATGGTAAACACCGCCTGGGCATGGCCGTCCACCGGAGAGACCGTTCTGGACTGTCCCGCCGCGGCGATGGTCACATCTCCTTCGCCCGTCTGCCAGGTCTCCACGATCACCTGGGCGGACTTTTTCTCCAGATCCACCACCGGCGTTACCTTGATCCCGGGCGCGCCGCAGTAACTCAAATCAAAATGCGCCCGCGGGACGCAGATCAGCCGCACCTCCCGGTACAGTCCGCCGTAAAAGGTGAAATCCGCCTTTTGCGGGTACACCCGGTCGTTATCGCTATTGTCCACGGAGACGGCCAGGGTGTTTTTCTCACGCATACATCCGGTAAGGTCCACCCGGAAGGCAGAGTAGCCGCCCTCGTGGCGGGCCAGTTTTTCACCGTTGAGGTACACCTCCGCCGTCATGGCGGCTCCGGAAAATTCCAGCCAGGCTTCGCCGCCCTCCTCCAGAGCGGGGCGGTCCAGCTCACGGACATACCAGCAGGTCCCCCGGTAATAGTCGTTGCCGCCGTCCTGGCCGTCGGCGGCGTTCCAGGTGTGGGGCAGCGTTACGGTTTCGCCGGATGCCTTGGCGGCCTCCAGCGGGCCGGCGGCGGTCTTGACAAAGGTCCAGCCGGTGTTGAGCAGCATAATGGTTCGCATATGGTTCCTCCTTGTTGAAAAGAAGCGTATTTTCTGATATGATGTGTGCAAAGGGGGGCTCAAGTATGGATGTTTCGCAGAATATTGAACTGTTTCAGGAGCTCATACGCTGCGGCGGGGAGATCAGTCTGTGGCAGTATGACGGGGAGGGAAACCTGCTTTCCTCCAACTGTCCGGAGGCGGCGATCTTCGACACCGCATTCTCCCTCTCCGGCTCCCGGGCCCGGATGCTGACTTACGCCGCCGCCCAGGACGCGCCGGTACTGCTGGGCACAGAGATGGGGTTGATATGGGGCGCAGCCTTCGAGAAGCGGGAAGGGAGGTTCGTCCGGGCGTATGTGCTGGGGCCGGTATTCTTCTCCGATACCGCCGTCCGGCAAATCAAGGACGGACTGGCGTCTTACCAGGGTTCGGAAGTCTCTATCGCCTGGAAATCCCGCTTTATGCAGAGCCTTGCCCAAGTGCCGGTTTCCCAGCATGTCGTCTTCTCCCGCTACATTCTGATGCTCCATTACTGTCTGACGGGAAAACACTTACAGGCCAACGATCTGAGCATCCTGAACGCTTCTCCCAGTTCTGCCGGCAGGCAGGGATCAGGCTTCCACCGCGATCGCTATATCGTATGGAATACCGAACGGGCACTTTTACAGATGGTGCGCAACGGTGATCTCAACTACAAAACCGCTTTTCACCATTCCTCCATGGTCAGCAACGGCGTCCCGCTCCAGGGCGGTGCGCCCCTGCGGCAGGCAAAGACCTCCGTGATCGTTTTCTGCTCCATCGTCTGCCGGGCCGCCATGGAGGGCGGGCTGTCCCCTGAGGAAGCTTACTCCCTTGGGGACGCCTACATCCAGAATGCGGAAAATGCAAAGACAATGGATGAGCTTACCGCCATATCCGTTATGATGTACGATGACTTTATCCGCCGGGTCCATCGCTGCCGGAGCGATCCTGCCCGTTCGGAAGCAGTACAGAAATGCTGTGACTATATCGAAATGAATCTGGGGGAGAAGATCCGCGCTTCTGATCTGGCTGCTCTGGCAGGCTACAGCGAATATTATATCACCCGGAAGTTCAAAGAGGAAACGGGGTATTTCATCAATGACTACATCAAATTTGCCCGGATGGAGCGGGCCAAGCTGCTGCTGCAAAGCACGGATCTGTCCATACTGGAGATCGCAGGACAGTTGGGTTTTGCTACCCGCAGCTACTTCAGCCAGGCATTCCGGGAGATCACCGGTATGACCCCCACTCAATTCCGTGAACAGAAGCGGTGATCATTTCAAATTTTCTTCAATGACCTGGTGCCGGGCAGCGGCTTTCTTATCCGCGATCCGCTTCTGCACCTCCACCATCTCCGCCTTGTCCAGCTTGCAGAACCGCATGGCGGCCAGGGTGGCCAGCCAGCCAAGGATCGGCAGTCCAAACTTGACAAACATGGTCATCCAGAACAGCGCTGTGGTCATCTCGTCGCCGGGCTGAGGCAGAGAAGTGGTATAGCCGATGACGGCCACGCAGGAGGTGGCAATGACAGCTCCGAAAGCGGAGATGATCTTGTCGATGAGACTGTAGACGCCTGTAACCACAGCGGGGACGTACTTGCCGGAACGATCCAGTTCATAGTCGATGACATCCGCCATAAAGGCGTTGCTGGCAGTGGTGATGCACATCATGGAGCCGCTGAGAGACAGGTTCAGGATGATGTAAAGGATCATCATGGGCCCCATAACGGCGATCTGCCTGGGGTCACCGACAGCAAAGAACAAAATTGTGACCGCTGCTATGACCATACATATAGTGCTCCAGGTGACGATTGTCTTCTTGCTGCCGAACTTCCCCGCGTACTTGGCGCCTACGATAGCGAACAAGATAGAGGGCAGCATACTCACTGCCTGTAAGGTAGTGGCGATCCCCATGTTGCCGATAACAATGCCGAAAAGCAGGGTGTTGATGACGGCCTGAGAATTGGTCTGCGTAGCCAACTTATCGGTTGCCTGGGCAACGATATAGCACTGGAGGGGGCGGTTGCCCTTCAGAACGGAAGCCATGTCCTTGATCTTCAACGGTTCCCGCTTTTTGCTGACACCAGTGAAGTTCTCCGGCTTGTCAAAGGCGCTGACGCCGATGCACACCAGCACAATGCCTACCGCGCCCATGCCGATGCACACCCAGCACGCGGCGGAGAGAAACGCCTGGTTGTACTGTCCGCCAAACATGGGCAGCAGCACCATGTTCAACACGATCATCATGGTCATGGGAACCAGGTAGTTAAAGGCGGTGGTCCACACGCCGATGAGGGGCCGCTGCTTGGGGTCGTTGGTCATGATGGCGGGAATGGTCTGGGCGGTCATATTAGTGATGGTGTAGCCGATGATGTAAATCACGTACAGGACTGTAAACATCACCCAGCCGAAGCCCTTGCTGCTCATGAAGTTGAACATGCACAGAAGCGCCACGGCCTCAATGAGGAATCCGCCCACCAACAGTACCCGCAACTTGCCGAAACGGGTATTGACCTTGTCGTAAAGAAAAGCCAGCAGCGGGTCGGTGACTGCGTCCAGAATACGGGTAGATGTGAGGATGTACCCCAGCGCGATGGTACCGACGCCGTAGCCGATGCTGGCGCTGTAGCTGGCCATGCCGATGAGGGAATAGACGCTCATACCTACAAAGCCGTTGCAGGCGTACAGGATGATCTGCCAGAGCTTCGCTTTGCGGTACTGGACGCCGTCGATTTCGCTTTGGGTCGGTTTTGATTGCCTTGCCATAATCGTTTTCCTCCAATAATTTAATTTCCCGGCTGATTCGGGGGTGTTCTGCATTCATTATAGAGGTTGTCGCTGAGACGGCGAGGTTGAAAATCTACAAAAAGAGTTGAAAATTCGCTTTCTTTTGGAAAGGAAACGAATTTTCAACTCTTTTTATCAATTATTGGTTCCGCTGATTCTAAAAATACGATAGACTCTCCAATAGAAATGTCCTAAAACACTTAAGGAGGCTACATCATGAAAAAATTTGCACCGGACTTTTTACTGGGAGCAGCCACCGCCGCCCATCAGGTGGAAGGCAATAACATCCACAGCGACAACTGGGCGCAGGAACACATGGAACACACCAGTTTTCTGGAACCCAGCGGGGACGCGGTAGATCATTATCACCGCTATGAGGAGGACATCAAACTCATGGCCGGGGCTGGACTGAACGCCTATCGTTTCTCCATTGAGTGGGCCAGGATCGAACCGGAAGAAGGTAAATTTGACGAAACCGAGGTGGAACACTATCGCAAGGTCATTCGCTGCTGCAAAGAAAACGGTATAGAGCCCATCGTCACCCTCCACCACTTCACCAGTCCCAAGTGGCTGATCTCAAAAGGAGGCTGGGAGGCGGAGACCACCCCGGCAGACTTCGCCCGCTATGCCCGGTACATCATGGAGCGTCTGGGCGGAGAGTTAAAGTATGTCTGCACCATCAACGAAGCCAATATGGGGATACAGGTGGCGGCGATCGCCAGGCGGTACATGCAGCAGATGATGGCCAAGGCCGCTTCCGCACAAACAGACGGCACGGTACAGATGGGCATCAACCTGGAGAAAATGATGGCCAATCAGAAAGCCGCTACAGAGGAGTGTGTGCGGGTATTCGGCGTGGAAAAGGCGGAAAACTTCACATCTCCTCGGACAGAGCGCGGCGACCAGCTGGTCATGGAAGCACATAAGGCCGCCCGTGCCGCCATCCGGGAAGTCTGTCCCCAGGTGAAGGTGGGCCTGACTCTGAGCCTCCACGACATCCAGGCCCTCCCCGGCGGAGAGGAAAACGCGGCCAGGGAGTGGACGGAGGAATTTATCCACTATCTGCCTGCTGTTCAGGACGATGATTTCCTGGGCGTGCAGAACTACACCCGTACCCGCATGGATGCCTCCGGCTCTCTGCCCGTGCCGGGGGGGGCGGAAACCACGCAGATGGACTATGAGTTTTACCCGGAGGGGCTGGAACACGTGATCCACAAAGTGGCGGAAGATTTCAAGGGTGAACTGATCGTGACGGAAAACGGTATTGCTACCGCAGACGATGCCCGTCGGGTGGCATTTATCGAAACAGCTCTGAAAGGAGTGCAGCGCTGCATCGCGGACGGCCTTCCCGTGAAGGGATATTGCCATTGGAGCCTGATGGATAACTTTGAGTGGCAGAAGGGCTATTCCATGACCTTCGGCCTTATCTCCGTAGACCGGCAGAGCGGACAGAAACGTACCCCTAAACCAAGTCTGGCTTACCTGGGTTCCTGGCGGGGATAATAGCAGCAGATCGGAGCGGTGCTTTTGCGGGCAACGCTCCGATTTGCTGTGTGAGCGCCACTTGGCCGCACCTTTTCGCTAGGCTGCCGATGCTATTTGTCACATCCTTTTTTGCGCGCCTTTACCAATTCTATCGCTTCCTTGCCGGTTGAATGTTCTATAACCATCTCCAGCATACACAGCGGCTCCCACTCCTGGTCGATTACCTGAGCGCGGTGTTCCACCGTATCGTCCGGTGCATATTTGGCTGCCAGCTTTTCGATGGCGGCCCGCTTCTCAGCGGGATCTTCCAGAATGCGGACAGTACCGAACGCAATGACGCTCCTAAAATAGGTCGTATACGCTTCAGGGACAATCTGATCCTGTTCTACTATGCAGAAGGAAGCCCTGTTGTCCCGCCGAATGGCGTCCAGTTTATGACCGGATTTCGCACAGTGGAAGTAAAGTCGGTCTTCAGCAAAAACGTAGCTGAGCGGAACCGCATAAGGGTAACCGGCATCGCCCGAAAGGGCCAGCACCCCGCTCGTCCCTTTTGTCAAAATGGCGGCGCATTCTTCCGGCGGCAGCGCCTGCTTTTTCCGCCGCATTTCTCGAAACATATTGTTGGTACCTCCTGACAAATAAAAATCGTCTGGCTCCATTCCTGCTATGGCCTGACGGAATGAAAGCAGACGTTACCCGGCGGTAATTACCTGATCTGTCCCCAATGTATCACGCCGCGGGCGGAAAGTCAATCTTGTTTTCAGAACCTTCCCGCCCTGCGCTCCGTCCGGTTTTCCCTCCGATATTTCGGACGCTTTGTAGTCTAGGCAGAACAGCCGGAAAACGCTACAATAAAACCACGGAGCAAATCCGGCACATATTGATGAGGAGGAAAAACAAATGGCGCTTTCTGTTGATACCAAGGTAAAAGAGCTGATGAAGAACGAGGCGGCGGCCGATCTGCTGGAGAAATTCAGCCCCGGCTTTAAGACCAACCCCCAGATGAAGCTGGTGGGCGGACTGACCTTCCGCAAGCTGGCCAGCTTTCCCCAGGCGGGCCTGAGCCCGGAAAAGGTGGAGGAGATCGACGCCGCGCTGAAAGCCCTGGGCGAGTGACACCTTTTGCGATCTGAAGGCCCATGATAAAACCGCTTCCCTCCTGTTCGGCGGGAAGCGGTTTTTCTATGTTGTACCGCTCTGCATGGCCTCCTGGATCTGCATGGCCTTCAGCAGGATCTGGAGCCGCAGGCGTTCGTCCGGATCTTGCAGATCAATTCCCAACTCCCGCTTGATACGGGCGATGCGCTCCAGGAGGGTGCTGCGGTTGATATACAAACCGGCGGTCGTCTTGGTAATGCTCATATTTTTCTCCAGATAGGTTCGCAGAGTCTCAATATAGCTGACATTGGAGGCCGCATCATGATCCACAAGCCTCCGGAAGCCATCGGAATAGTACAGCTCCAACGGAAAACGGCCCAGGGCGTTGGTGATCAATTCCGTCAGCGCGTAGTCCTGGAACAAATAGAAATGCTCACCCGGAGCAAAGATCCTGCCGTTTTCCAGGGCGGAACATGCCTGGAGGTAATACAGCTGGGCGCTGTAAATGTCCTGAAAGGGGTCGCTGATGCCGATGTCAAAGTTCAAGGCCGCGAACATAGGCGTAACATATTCCCGGAACACCTGGAGGTAACTTTTGCCCTTTTCCAGCAGTGCGCCGGTCTCAACGAAGCACACGATGGCCCCGTCCTGCTCGAAGGCGGCGCTGTTGGGAAAGGTCTTTTCCACCACGCTGCACATATAGCCGATGGGCAGCTGGGCCAGACGGCGGCTGAACTGTGTTTTGGTACAGATGAACTCCTGACCGCTTTGCCGGCCCTCCAGCACCCACTTCTGCTCCATATCACTCAGACCGTTCACCAGCCCCTGCAAAATGGAGCGCAGGGAGCTGCGGCCCCCGGCGACTGCGGAGGAGTACCGCCGCAGAGCCAGCTCGATCATACCCGCCAGATATTTCGCCAGCGCATCGTCTGAGGGCCGATGCTCCCGCTGGCGGTAATCTACGATCAGACAGCCGCTGTAGACTTTGTCCTGGAAGAGATTGACGCACAGGGTGCTGCTGTCCAGAATGTTGATGAGCATGGCGTCCGTCTCATCCGTGGACAGTTCCCCGTGTTCCAGGAACTCGCTCAACAGCGGTAAAGGCAGGTCCCCATCGTCAGGATGGCGGAATAGGGCCTTCTCCCACTCCGCCAGACCGATGCCGGAGTAGTCGCTGTGGACCAGAAAGTGGAAGTTTGCGTCCAGCACCAGGATGGGATTGCCAAAAATCTTCTGACTGCACAAGGCCATATCCCGGACCTGCCCGCTGGTATTCAGGATGCTTTGCAACTCCTCGCTCCAGGCATCGTATTTGTTGTAGATCTCCGTCAGGAGATTGAATACCAGCGAAAGCTCCACCTTCTCCGTGATCTGGAGCACACCGCACTGCTCCAGGTAATAGGGCAGATACATGCTTTTCCCAATACAGAGGATGGCCGCCCCTTTTTCAATCGCAGGTCGTTTAGGCAGCTGCTCGCTCCGCAGCAGGTATAGCTTCCCGGCGTAGAAGGTACGTCCCGTGCCCAGATAGTGCTCCGGGCGGCCCAGATGAAGGCCCTTTTCCCGGATGCCCAGTAGCCGGACCGGGAACTGATCCCGCAAATTGTCAAAGATGATTTCCACGTTCAGTTTCATGATGCACGCACCCTTTCACAGCAAACAATCTACTGTGTATAGTGATATTTTACCACAAACATTTTTGATGGCAAGATGGTTGCTGTTGAAATTGCTGAATTTTGTACCCGTCAAACCGGTCGGATTTTGTCAAAGAAAACCGGCCGGTTTGACGGGTATCCTCCAAAGCACCCAATTTTGTCAGGACAGACACACGGACTATCGTGCGAAATAAACAAAAGGTGCAGCCTCCTGCGGGAGCCGCAGGAACAGTTTCCTACCCAATAGATGGTCGGTTTGGGGCAAAAAAATCCTGCCGCTTTGTGGCCTTTCTGAAGGGCGCATTGACCGCTATAATTTGATGTATCAATGGCGATGCTGTTGAATTGAATTGAGGAGGAACGACTATGGCACTATTGGACAAACAGGAAAGCCGGCGGTGTGTGGAGACCGTCTGGGGCAAGCTGATCCCGGAGAAGGAGGCGTATGACTATGCTGTGCGGCAGATCGCATCGTTCTGCGCCAATCTGTTCCAGGTCATGCGCATCCTGGAACCGGACTTTGAGAAGCGCACCAGCGCGATCTGCGACATCTCCTACATGATGAACATGTCCGCCTGCAGCGACGAGTACCTGAAGGATTTCTTCGATGAGTGGAACATCCCCGAATTCTGCAAGAAGGATGCCTGGCTGGGAGGCATCTTCGGCGACTCCGGCGACGAGTATGAGAATATGGCGGGCCGGGTCATCCAATTCACCCACGACCGGGTGGAGAAGGAGCTGGACACCTGCCCCTGGGACATTGTAGGCGCGGAGCTGTGCAACATGACTACCGCCATGTTCACCGCCAACTTTGACCTGGCCAGTAATGGTCAGAACGAAGTGGCCTTGAACATGTGCGAGGCCCGCGGCTGCGGCGACTGTCACTGCCGGGTAGTGGCGGAGCGCCGGGACAAGTACGGCCTGGAGAAGCAGGGCTGGATGGATCACATGCAGCAGCCCGTGGATCCCGTCCACAATACGCCCCGTGAGCGCATGGTTCGGGAGGGCCAGATCCACCGCAACGACTGCTACAGCCAGGCTTTTGGCGAGGAAAAGAGCTTTGAGTGGGCCTACCGCTGGTGCATGGAGAAGGGCTGGGTATGGTGCATCGCTTTCCCGCTGATCGCCATCCGGGATATGGCGGAAAGCGACGAGGAGTTTGAGCGCATTTTCAAGATCGTCTTCTCCACCGCCGGAAAGAACGCCTTTATCGAGCCCTTCGCCATTGAGGGACTGCGCTCCTGGCTGGGCGTGCCTCACGAGATCGGAAAGAACGATCCCCGGCTCATGGGCGGCTACATCAAGAACGTGCTGGACTGCCAGCTAGTTCCCTGTGAGCTGGAGCGGTTCACAAAGGACGAGGTGGTCATCAAGGTGGATACTGAGACCTTCAACGGCCGCTTCCCCATGGCCCCCATCGACGAGTTGACCACCGGCTATGAGACGCTGTGGCATAATGCGGTGAAGACCATGGTTTCCCCGGAGTGGTCCTGCTGGTTCGATGGCAAGGACGATGAGTATATGTATATCAACGTAGGCCGCAAGATCGACAAGCGGATGATTTAAGAAGGGAGGGCGCAGAAAATGTTGTTCAAAGAAGATAAGGCCGCGCGCGCACAGCACCAGGCCGTCCGTGAAAATGCTGGCTGGTACCGCTGGACCCATGATCTGGTGGAGGTCAAAGGCAAGGATGCAGAGAAGTTCCTGGATCGTCTGTTCGTGGGCGCTATTACCAAGACTCCTGTGGGACGAACCAAGTACACCACCATGCTCAATGAGGACGGGAAGATCATTGACGATACGATCGTCATGCATACAGGCGAGGAGCATTACTGGGTCTCCACCCTCTACGCTCCCCAGTTCATCAGATGGGCGGACGCCCATAAGTCCGGAGAGGAAGTCTCATACGAGGATATCACGAAAACAGTGGACATGTACGCCGTTCAGGGCCCCAAGTCTCTGGAAATCATGAACGCTCTGGTAGCCGCTCCCGTGGACGGCCTCAAGCGGTTCGCAGTGGAGGACAACAAAATCGGGGACATTGCCGTCCAGATCCACCGTTCCGGTTTCACCGGTGAGCTGGGCTATGAGATCTACTGCAAAATCGAGGACACGCAGGCGGTGGAGGACGCTGTCCGGGCAGCCTGCGGCAAGTTCAGTGCCCCCGAGCTGACCATCCTGGAGGTCTATGTTCGCAGTCTGCCGGTAGAGAAAGGCTTTGCCTTGCGGCAGGATATGTACGGTCTGACTCCCTACGAGTGCGGCCTGGATTGGTCTGTAAATCTGGACAAGGATTTCATTGGCAAGGACGCGCTTGTAAAGGCCAAGGAGGAAGGGCCTAAGTATAAATTGGTAGGCTTGGAGTATCTGGCGGAATCCTACGAGGACATTGCCCAGAAGGAGATCGTTTACCGCTACGGCGTACCCTGCGGCTTCGTCCGTGCGGCGATCTACGGCTACACCGTGGAGAAAAATATCGGCTTCGCCGTGATTGAAGCGAAGAAGGCTATCGCAGGCGAGCGTGTGACCGTGGGGAGCAACGATTCTCCCGCCATTATCACCGAGAAGCACTGGTTGTAAGGAGGAAGAGAACATGCGTCTTGAGAACAAATCCATCGTCGTGACCGGCGCGTCCGCCGGTATGGGTCATGCCATCGTGGAACGATTCGCTCAGGAGGGGGCCAATATCATCGCCGTAGCCCGGCGGCTGGATCGACTGGAGGAGCTGTCGGCATCCTTGAAGGATGCCCCCGGTCGGGTAATCCCCTGTCAGGGCGATATGGGAGATCCGGAGACCAGCGTGCGGATGATCGACCTGGCAGTGAAGGAATTTGGCCGCTTGGATGTGCTGGTGAACAACGCCGGCATTATGGATGACAACACCGCGGTAGGCGACGTCTCTGATGAGATGCTCCACGAGTTGTTTCGGGTGAACACCTACGGCCCCATCTATGCCATGCGTAAGGCGGTACAGACCTTCATCGCCCAGGGTGAGGAGCGGGGGAACATCATCAACATTACCTCCGTGGGCGCAGTCCACCAGACTGCCGGTGTTGCCTACTGCGCCTCCAAGGCGGCGCTGTGGGCGGCCACCCGCAATACCGTCTTCATGTACGAGGAGCAGGGTATCCGCTGCAACGCCATCGCTCCCGGCGGCGTGCTGACGGATATTCCTCTGGTGATGCCTCCCGCCAATGAGTTCGGCTTTGGCCGCACCAGCGCCCTGCTGGCCCACTCCCCTGAGATGGGGATGCCGGAGGACATCGCCAATGCGGCGCTGTTCCTGGCCAGCGACGAATCCGCCTTTGTCAACGGCGCGGTGATCACTTGCGACCGGGGCTGGACCAGCTTCTGAGCGATTTTTGCATAAGCATTGCGGGGAATACGGTGCGCCGTATTCCCCGCAGCCATAACACAGGAGGTGAAGTAACTATGGATACGCAGGAACTATTTGGATACAGCGGGAAGAAGGTACTTGTTTCAGGTGCGTTTTCCGGTATGGGCCGGGCCGCCGCCAGATTGCTGTCTCAGCTGGGAGCGGAGGTGTATGTGGTCTGCCGGCGAAATGGACGTCACAATGCGCTTGATTTCCCAGTGAAACAGGTGCTGTACGCCGATTTTGGTGTGAAGAAAGACCTTGACGAGCTGGCGGAAGTGCTTCCGGACAATATCTTTGCCATGTTCCTTTGCCACGGTATTGCCCTGAACAGCGATGGTTCCAATACCATGGAGGTACAGAAGGTGAATTTTCTGGGACACAAGTATTTTCTGGAGAAGGCGCTGAGCAAGATAGCGGATCAGGGGTCGGTCAACATCATTTCTTCTACCGGTGGATTTGACTGGCAGAGCAATTTCCACAGCTGTATGGAGGTCATCAATACCCAGACGTATGAGGACGCGCTTGCGTGGTACGAAAACCACCCGACGGAAATCGCCAGCGGTTATGTTTTTTCCAAGCAGTGCCTTTGCGCCTATGTGAAGGCCAAGGTTCATGCACCGGAGTTCATTGACCGAAAAATTCGTTTGAACGCCATCAATCCTGGCAACACGACGACCGGCCTGACGGACGATTTCAATCGGGGAACGTCTCCTTCCGGAAATGCTGAGGAAGGAAAGGCTGTGATCGAGGCGCTGTTTCTGGACAGTTGGAATGGCTATTGGGCTGAACCGGAAGATATGGGATATCCTTTAGTCGCCATCGGCAGCCAGATTTTTAGCTATATGAGTGGGCAAATCATTTATCTTGATTATGGAATGAGCAGCGTGTGGGAGATCGATGCCTTAGATCCCTAAACTCCGCGCATGGCAAATTTTGCCGCAATGCCCTCACAAAAATCGATTATCAAGGCGGCGATCTCCTCCGGAGGTTCCCGCATCCCATCCCGCAGCCATCGCTGGATCACACTGCTGCTGCCGCCCGCTAAAAATGCGAAACCGGCATCCCGCCTTACCATGGAACGGTCATCTTTCTGCACAGGACCGAGCCATTGTTCCATGTAGAGAAAGCAACGTCCTGACAGCCGTTGGATAAATCGCTGCCCGCTCGCTGGCGTATTCAGAGCCTGGATCAGTGTGCTGTTATCACGCAGGGTATTTAATATGGCCGTCAGCGCCGCCTGCGCACCGGCGGCTTCGATGGAGGCAAGCATCTTCTCAAACTCCCGCAGCCCCTCCTCCTCAATTTTGTCCAACAGGTCATAGCAGTCCTGATAGTGCTTATAGAAGGTTCCCCGATTGATCTCCGCCTTGTCGCAGACCTCTTTGACGGTGATTCTGGAGATAGGCTTCTCCTTCAATATGTCCAGGAAGGCATCCTGGATGACTTTGCATGTGTATCGCACACGGGCATCAGTTTTCATGATCCTGTCCCTTTCATCAACAGATCTGCTTTATGTGTACATTATCTAGCAGATGCCAAAAGATTGTTTCTTGATTTGTCGCTGTGCTGTCCAGTATAGTACAAGCAGCAGAAGAAAGCAACAGATGCACGATATTTGACCATCTGCACACTAAAATTAGGAGGATGTCAGCAATGGATTTCAGCAGCGTAAAGGGGAAGGTCGCAATCGTTACCGGCGCAAGCCGCGGAATTGGCAGGGCGATTGCCACAGTGTTTGGAGAACACGGAATGAATGTGGTCTGCGCCGCCCGCAGTCAGGAGCAGGGACAGGCCGTGGCAGATGAGATCTGCGAAAAGGGTGGCGATGCCATCTTTGTCCGCACAGATTGCAGCAGTCCGGAGGAGATCAAAACACTGGTGGATGCCGCGGTATCCCGCTATGGCCGTCTGGACGGCGTCGTCAGCAATGCCGGGATCGGCATGGGCGGTACCCCCTTGCATGAGTACGGACTGGATGAGTATGAGAAGATCTTCGCTCTCAACAGCAAAGGAGTATTCGCCGGTATGAAATACGGCGCAGAAGCTATTTTCAAGGCCCGCAGCCAGGGAGGCTTCCTAATCAATGTTGCATCCATTGCAGGATTGATGCCGCAGCGCGGGCAGGCACTGTATACCGCAACCAAATTTGGCGTAGTCGGAATGACCCGCGCCGCCGCGTTGGACTACGCCAAATATGGAATTACTGTCAACGCCATTTGCCCCGGCTATACCAAAACCAGCATCTTTGGCGATGCACCGGAGCAGGCCATGGATTTCTTTGCTTCCGATTGTCCCTCCGGACGGATGGGCGACCCCAGAGAATGTGCATATCTGGCGCTTTTCCTGGCCAGTGATATGGCGCGATATATCACCGGCGCGGCTATCCCCGTGGATGGCGCGTTAAGCGCCGGGCACCAGAACATCACAAATTGGAAACACCCGGAATTGGTTACAGGCGAAAAGCTGGGGGCGGAAAGTACCATCGCCGCCATCCTGGAAAACGAGGCAGGTGCTGCGGTTGTAGAAAAGTATTTGCCCGGCTTCTCAGCGAACGAGCAGGCTAAGCCTGCTTATGGCATGACGTTTAAGGCGCTTGCTCCTATACTTGGACTGCCGGAGCAGGTTGTGGAGGCGATGCTGGCAGAATTGGATGCTTTATAAGCACATTAGAGCGATATTGAACAGGAGACGGTCGGTATGCGGAACGAGGAACTATTTAAAGAAAGACCTGTGTGGAACGCGATCCTGACGTTGGCCATACCGTCCGTCCTGTCTATTCTGGTGATGCTGCTTTACAACATGGCTGACATGTTCTTTGTGGGACTGCTGCATGATCATGTACAAGTAGCGGCGGTATCGGTAGTAGGTCCAATCTTCTCGCTGGTTACTGCTGCAGCTACCATGGTTGGTGTCGGTGGCTGCGCGGCCATTGCAAAGGCAGCCGGAGCAAGAGAAGTTGATCATGCAAAAACATGCGCCAGCTTGTGCGGATGGTTCTGCATCCTGTTCGGCACAGCGGCAGCACTTATTTTATTGGGGTATGCCAATTCCCTGCTGCCTGTACTTGGCGCCACACCAGAAATGATGAAACACTCTGCAACCTATCTGCGTGTACTGGCTATAGGGACTCCCTTTATGCTCTTTGGTACCGGGTTTGCACCATTGCTGCGGGCAGATGGAGCAGTCAAAATCGGGTTCCTGGGCAACCTTGCCGGGACGATACTCAATCTGTTGTTGGACCCGGTGCTGATCCTGGGCTTTGGTATGGGTGTGACCGGGGCGGCGGCTGCCACAGTTCTGGGCAATATGCTCTCATCTTCCATCTACTTGTGGTATGTGTTCCGCAAATCCGGTATCCTTACGCTGCATCCCCATTTCGCCTTGCGAGAGCCACAGGCGTTACTACATATTTTTGCGTTAGGACTGCCCAATGCGGTCAGCGGCGTTCTGTCCGGTTTTGCGTCTACTTTCTCCAACCGGCTGCTGAATCCATACGGAACAGAAGCTCTTGCCGCTATGGGCGCTGCCGGTAAGGTAACGATGCTGATCACACTGGTGCAGATGGGCGTCTGCATGGGTGTCCAACCTTTAATGGCGTACAACTATGGAGCGAATGATTTGTCACGACTCAAGGAGATTCTGCAAAAACTGGCTCTGTTGACAGTTTTTCTGGGGGCTGCTTCTACCGTGATCTGCTGTCTCATCCGTAAGAGCTTGATCCGAGTATTCCTGCGGGAAGAAACAGCGGCTACCATGGGGGAGCAGTTGGTTATATGGTTGCTGCTGGCTGGACCACTGCTGGGGCTGTATTATTTGAGCAGCAACTTTTTGCAGGCGTCTGGCAGCGCGGCGACAGCTACGCTGGTGTCCATACTGCGGCAGGGAGCAATTCTCATCCCTTCCCTCTATGTGTTGAGTGCGTGGCAGGGCTTCACTGGTATTGCCGCCGCGCATACAGTGGCAGATGTTTTGGCATCCATTATGGCTCTGGTGCTGTGCCTGCGGCGGTTTAGGCGTGTTGTTGCGAAGAAAGCCTTCGATGAGATTAAATATGCCGAGGCGGCAATGGAAGAACAGTAAGATAGAAATAGCATTAGAAAATGGGCTGAGGTTATCGCACCTCAGCCCATTTTCTAATGCACACTATCTAGGCTTTGTCCGATGGCGTCTATTTATCCCAGCTTCTCCGCAGCCTCGCGCATCAACTCAATAACAGGCAAATGTTGAGGACATTCCGGACTCATTATCATGTTTCGCCAAGGGAATATATCTTCCCCAAGGCGTTCGGTGATGCGGCCCAGGATAGTTATATGGAATCTCAGGAGACGTACACCACGTTGTTTGAGGACCAGCATAAGTACAACGCGATTATGAGTGCGCTGGCAGAGGTGATCTATCGGAGATGCGGAAGCAATAGTTATTTATCCGTTCAAAAGTAGGACGCGCTAAATAGCGGAAAACCAAACACACGTTTGTCGCCCCCGTTCCTGGTTCTTTCTCTGTTCTAAATCCTTCAAGTGAGTCCTTCCTGGTGCCGCGCTGTGAGGCCGCCCCTGGATCAGCAACAGGACGCATTTCTCCCTTGGTGGAAATGCGTCCTGTTTATAAGCCTATGAGTTATCGCAGATTTTGTAAAGATTGGAAGTGCATCCACCGTTCTCTCGCCAGCGACTCTCCTTTGACAGATAGCCAGCCGCATAGAGATCGTTTAACGCCCGCTGCACGGTGGCGCGGGAGAGATGCATCTTCCGCGCTATCGTCTGGACGGAGGGCCAACAGGTTCCGTCTTTGTTAGTGCGATCCTTGAGATACATATACACTGCAATCGCCCGGTGGGGCAGATCGGAGGAATAAATAGAATTAAAGTACCCCATCATCCCTACCTCACTCCCGCAGAGAGGAGGGATTCCCCTCTGCGTGCCGCAGTGCCTGCCGTGGATGATGTGGCCCTGACCCCATTGGCGCAGCCTGGGAAGTAGCCTCCGGACCGGATTTCGGATGCTTTTCTAGAATCGCTTCCTCCAACTCCTTCCTATCCGCATAGTAGACCTTCCGCTGACCACGATCCGGCATCAGATATGCTTTTCCGAAGGTGATGCCCCAGTCAAGGAACAGCCGCAGCCGCGTTTGCATGGGGTTCGTCCCGGTTTTCATCACCACAAACGAGCCCTTGGGTATGGCTTTTAGCTCATCCGGGGTCATGAGCGGACGTCCCATCATCTGGAGCGACTGATTGACACCATCTTTCGCCTTGCTGATGTAACCACCCTGCACTGTCTGATTTCCCAAGGCTTTGGAGAGTACCTCCGCCGTCTGGCTGTTGGGGGCGAAGCCGCCAAAGATCGTATCCTGCACATTGTCTTGGATGATCTCCGCGCCCTCTTTGCCGTAATTCTTCTCCAACTGTGCAAGGCTCTGGATAATCGGCACCAGCGTCAGCTTTCGGGAGCGGCCTGCGGAGAACAATGGGAGAATGTCAAAGGGCGGCATGGTACCCAGCTCATCGCAGAAAAATACCACACGATTTTGCAGCTTTCCGCCATTTTCGTCCGCAACGGCAAACAGCTCACGGGACAACTGCTGGATCATCAACCCCGCCATAAAGTTTTTGCTGGGGTCTTCCTCCGGAAGAATCAGAAATATAGCGGATTTCTTGCTGGCAAAACTCTCCGCATCAATGGCACTGTCGAAGCACAGCACCTGCTCAAGTTCACTGTCGAGGAAACTGTTCAATCGCGACAGCACAGTAGACAGTACGGATGCCATGGCCTGATCGGATGTATTCAATGCTGCGCCTGCAAACCATCTGGCTTTGTGCTCAGACGGCAGCTTGCTCATGAGTACCTGGAATTGACTTTTGCCCTTATCCGCACCCGTGGCAGGTTCCAGCAGATCCTGCACCAGCTTGAACACGCTGACGATGTGCCGCCGCTCCTGGGGAGCCTCCTCCGTGGGCGGCAGATACTCCGCCAGCAGGAGAACGACTGCTGTGAGCAGTCCCTCAGCGGCATCGTAAAAAAATGCGTTCTGCCCGTAGTTTGAGGCGTCTCCCTCCGGGTTTATGATAGTTTTCGCTAAGATTTTAGCGTACTTCTCCGCCTTGGCTCTCGCCGCCAGATTGGACGGCTGTTCCCGGCAGATATCCATGTAGCGGTTGATGAGCGTGAGGAGGTTGTATCCGTCTGACCTGGTAGGGTTGCGCAGGTCGATCACCGCCACTTTGTAGCCGTAGTGCTGTGAGGCCACGGCGCCGTAGTTCCGGGCGAGGTTTTGCGATAGGTAATCCTTTGAAGTCATCTCCAGATTTTCCCCCGCTTAGCACCGTGCGCGATAGTTTCCCATCACACGGCGCCCCATCAATGTTTACCTATTTGCAATTTTACAGTTGCCAGCCAATTCCCTCAGTTTGTTCAGTCGAACCATATTCAACTTGCAGGATTCCAGCTTATTGAGATACTTTCGTATGGTTTCTTCTTCTGTGGCATGAATTAACTGATGTACATCCGGCGTAACGAGGATAAGATTTGCATAATCATCTCCACCGCCTGCCTGTTTTGGCGTAATGTGGTGAACAATAATGTTTCCCACTGCCAGCGGCTCCTTACTGATTGCGCATTTGCCATGCTGCGCAACGAACATAGATATCCGGTTGTCATTCAGTTCTGTACTTGCCCTCTGTAATGGATTTTCCATAAGCTGCCGCAGCGCACGGGGATTTACCGCATTTTGCAGCGCATGGATTTTTGCCCTGCCTGCCTTGGTGTAGTCGCATATATCCTGCGAAAAACACAACGGCGGCTTGGTTTTGACTCCGTTAATAGGGAACAGCGCAAGCTTTGCCACATAGAAGATTTTGCCGTGAAAGTCTCCATAAAATTGCTGAAATGCCTGGCTTTTCAGGCCCGTTTCACTTCGGTATCTTTTTGTCCTGCATAGAAGGCTCTTTCTGACATCAAAGGCAATGCGGTCAAAGTCGGTATACACATAGGTTGCGACCTTGTAATAGTTATGCAGCCCCAGCACGGTGGCATTAAATTGCATAACGTTGGGCGTACTTGGATTTTTGCCTATCCGCCGGATTGCCGTTCGGATGGTATCCTTGCACTTGAGAAACGCCTTTTCTGTCATTTGAGACTTGACCACCCATTTCCCGCTTTTGGGACGCAATTTCAGCTTGAACCCCAGAAAGTCCGACCACCGCTTCTTCAGATTGACGATTTTGGACTTCTCCGGGCTGATTTCCAGGTCCAATCGCTCCATCAGCCATTTCTGTGTTGCGATATAAATGCGCTCCGCCTCGCTCCTTGTTTTGCAAAAGAGCTTGAAGTCATCAGCGTACCGAACAATGAAGACTTTTTTCAAGCCTGTGGCTCTCAATGCCCTGTATCGCTCCGATGGACCCCTATATTGCTTATGAGGCTGAAATGTTTCCCATTGATTGGATATCCACCAATCCAGCTCATTCAGGACGACGTTCGCCAATAACGGGCTGAGGATTCCGCCCTGTGGTACACCTTTTTCTGGTATGCCGGTTCCAGCGATGGGCGCTTTCAGCATTCTGGATAGGACACATAGCAGTTGCCTGTCCTGTATGCCCAGCGTCCAGAGCTGCTTCAACAGTTTTCCGTGATTGACGTTGTCAAAGAATCCCTTGATATCAACATCAACTACAAAATGAAAATCTGATTGATTCGCCAGAAACATTGCTCTCGCAATGGCGTGGTGCGCGCTGCGATTCGGACGAAATCCGTAGCTGTGCTTATAGAATTTTGCTTCACAGATTGGTTCTAGCACCTGTTTGATACATTGCTGGATGATTCGGTCCTCGATTGTGGGTATTCCCAGAGGGCGTAAACGCCCATCCGGTTTTGGTATCTCTACCCTACGGACCGCATGAGGATGGAAATTTTGCAGTCTTTTCCGAACATAGAGAATCAATTCATTCGGGGTTTTTTCTCCCATTTGGACAATGGTGGAATTGTTTGTACCCTTTGTCTTGCTCCCTTTGTTCTTCTTGATAGAGCGGTATGCCAGCATGATATTTTCTTCACTGGTTATGATATCCATCAGTTGTGTGAAGCGTTTTCCCTGTAGACTGTCCTGATAGAGCTGGTCAAAGCATATCTGGGTGTTATAATATTCGTTGTTGCGTATGGACTGTTTTTTCTTTGGTTTCTTGGCCGCCATAAGTCGGCTTGCTCCAATTACTTGAAGATTTTGCCTCTCTTAGTCATACTCGAACCTTATGCAGAATGATTTGTGTCATTTGAACTGTAAAATTGCTTTAATGTAGAACACTGACTGGTGGCTATCCCTCCACGGCTTTATTAGCTCCGCTTCATCGGTACTATGCCACCACATTCCCCGGCATAAGGGCAGGTTATATCCCGCAGGATTTTCCCTGCCGGCGCTTCATAGAAATCAAGTTCTCCACGCTGCCGGCTTTCCACGTTCCGATTGTTCTATCCATATTCAATACCCTTAGGTCTCCTCTATAAGCCTGTCTGCTTGCCGCCGCCTGTAACGGCGCAGGGACTTTCATAAAGGGCGAGTTTTACTCATCCCCACAGACCTCACTCGCTGGTGAGATTCGCCAGTTAGACGAATACACTATTTAGACCCGTACACTCAAGGATACGTCTCATGTGCGTTGTCTCCACACACGATTCTAACCATAGATATTGCTGGACTCCCGGCCTATCACGCACTCGACCACCTCTGGTTCGCTGTTCCTGTACCGCTTTCGCGTCTTTAGGATGCGCTCTCAGCCGACTTCACCGAGCTTATGACAATTCAGTCCTTGATAACCGTCATGCCATTCGGAGGATCAGAGCAGGCGTTTCAGGGTGTTACTCCGTCATTCCACCTGTCGAACAATCAGTTCTTTGAAACCGTTTTTTCAGAAGCTCCTTTCAATCTTCGTTTCTTTCGGCTCCACGCCTGACCTTTTCAGTCAGGAACGTGTCGCACCCCCCTTCGTATCCAAGGCCAGGAAGCTCATCCCGCTGGCACAGGCATATTCGAGATTTGGGTACAAGAAGAATGCCGTCTTACCAACACCGCTGGCGCCGATCATCAGGCAATGAATATCGTCACTGTCGATTAACGCCGTCACCTTACCCTTTTTCCCAGTGGAGCCAAGGATCAGCCCCTGCACTTTCGGCAGTTCCTTTCCCTGCCGCCACTCCGGGACCTTGAACAGCACTCGTGTATATGTCTGCGAGATTTCTTTTGGTGAGGCCCAGCGGGCGGTTCCATGCTGCCCATCGCCAACGACCTTGCTTTTGATGTTCAGCGATCCACCGCCTGATTTGGATGTAGCAAACCAGATCAGTAGGAGCAGCCCGCCGCCAAGGCCAATCAATATCCAGATCTGCGGCGGGAGCGTTGTGTCTTGCAGGACATCAAACACGGAAATCACCTCGCGATCCTCCTGTTTTGAGCGCCGCTGTTGACGGATACGCCTCATCGAACTCGACATACTCGCCCATGATGGAAATCGCTTTGTAGCTGTCACCGCTCTCTAGTACCCGCCGCCACATCTCCTCGGCCTGCTCCATCTGTCCGGCCTGCCGGAGCGTTCGGTTGGTGATGCACAGCAAATTGAAGATGTCCCCGTGCAGGCCAAGAATGGGAGCTGCCGGCTTCTGCGGCGGGAGCTTTTCCGGACATTCGATCTCCATGATCTGCAGGATAAATTCCCGCAATTTTTGCTGGACCCGCCGGGGCAGATCTGCGTGGATGCTCGCCAGCGGTTCCATGGAATCGAATGCAAGCCACCGCTTCAGATTCTGTAGATCCGAGATCGTGACATAGCGGAACGGCTTTCCGGGCGTGGTTCCTATGACCGTATAGTGACTGGCACGGACACCGATCGGTACTCCATATCGCAGAGCGATCTCCGCCTGGGGCGGCGTGAGATAGACGAGCTGCTGCTTGCCGGTGTAGCCGTTTCCCACTTGAAAATCGCTGGTATAGTAGGCAATCAGATTCCGGATCGCCTCCAGCGCTTTTTCTTTCTCCTGCATGACTGACTCCTCCTTTACATGGTCATTGTCATTTCGTGTTGTGATACCTTTTGTTCCTGTTTTTGCTGCTGCTTTACGATGTCAGCCTCATATTTAACCGGCACTTTGGCAAAGGACACTGCCAGGTCCAACCAGCTACCGGCCAGCTCCTGTTTCTCCGCCTTGCTGCGGATCCCGGGAGCCGATGCTTTCTCCAGAACGCTATGGAGCTGCCCCGCCAGTTCGGCGCGGCGGCTTTTCAAGTTACCGCGATTCCGGTGGGGCAGGATGCGGCACTGTAACTCGTCCACCAATTCTTCTGTGGAATGCAGCTCACCCATCTGGCGCAGTTCTCGGCTATATGCGGACAGCGCCAGCGCGGAAGCTAATTCAATTTGGTCCATTGCCGCCCCTGGTCGGTCCATACAAATATTTCTTTCATATTGCTGGAATGCAGAAGTGATATCCTGCTCCAGACGATTTGGGAAAGTAGATTCTGCCATGCAGGCACCGATCCTGCCGCAGATTTCCGGCGCTACAATGAGTTGCGGATGTTCCTCCGCAGCCTGGGCGGGGAGACCGTGTCGGGCTTTGATGTCCTCGTTCCAATCTTTGTATTCAGATTGCAGGACTTCAATATCATCGTATCCGCGCTCCCAAAGAAAGTCTGTCAGCCGTCCGCCAGCCTCAATGCCTGCCGCGTCATGATCCAGACATAGGCAGACGGTACGGATGCCGGGGTTCTGCTCCAGCATCCAGAGCATGGCGTGTTCTGATGTTCCGCAGAGCGCCACATAGCTGTGCTGCTGCCAATCCTTCTGGTACAGTGTGACAAACGACAGCAGATCAATGGGCGCTTCAAAAACGTAGAGTCGGTCGCTGGATCCGGTGTGGTGGAAGCTGCATCGGGGATCGCTGCCCTCTACATTGATGCGGAAGGTCTTGCCGGTGCTGTTGATACTGCGCTTGTGGGCGTGACAGGCAATGCCGGATGTGTCTTTTCCAACAAAGACCGCATTGTGGTATTCGTTGAAACCACCCCTGAATTTTTCGCAGCTCTCATAGAGCAGCCCCTCCCGGACGAAGGCGCTGACTACATCCCGATCCAAGAGGCGGTTCTTGAGTAAGTAGGCGTACATCCGGCGCATATCTTTATTGGCGGGCGGCAGGGCGAACGCTTTCTTTTCCTTCACCTCCCGTTTGGAAGCAGGGACATAAACAGTCCCTTGTTCTCCGCCCAGCAGACGGGTGACGGCCTCTGGATAGGAAAGATTGTAGAATTGCTGGACGAAGGAAATTGGCCCGCCGCCCTGCTCTGCGGCGTGATCGTACCATTGATTTCCCCGGATAGTGATGCTGTGGTCACTGGCAAGACGTTTTTCAAAACCGGAGGGCAGGAGCCTCTCGCCCTGCCGCAGCAGGAATTGTTCCAGATCAACTTCACTGGCACGGCGCTTCTGATCGTCTGTGAAATGGATGTATGGAATCTTTACCACCCCTTCCTTGATTTTCTTGTCTGCATCTGCTATACTGGTTGCCCGGAGGGGATAGAGATGCAAGTTGTTGTTTTGAACGGGATGCTGACCGAGGCCGAGCAGGATTCCTACATCCGTCAGGCCACGGCGGTGTATCCCGTGAGTATCATTGAGAAACTGTTTCTGAATGTGCAAGGCGACCATGTGGAAGTCAGCTATGATCTCCACCGCTTCCGCAACATGCGGAAGATGGGCGGCTACTGCATCGGGGAACCCGCTGACTGGAACGCCGCCAAGCAGGCGGAACTGCGGGACACGATCCCAAATTCGATAGACTGATCAGGCTGTTATGAATAACCAGGAATTGATCGCCAAGGTGAATTCATCCATGTACCGCCAGTGCAGAGACCGGGGATTCGCAGCTCCGGTAGACGTCCTGATGGACATTGGTGTGCTGCAAAAAGATAAATACGACGACTGGCGGTTCGGTCGGATCCCCTACCTGGAACGCGTCTGTATGGTCAACCTCGGAAAGCTGTCTACTGTTCGGCACCAGATGCGAGTCTACGCACAAAAGGCCGGATTGAAGCCCTCGTTTTGTTACTACAAGCAGTGGGGTACAAAGAAAAAGGACGGCCAAGGCCGCAAGCCTGTGATCCTTTTGCGCTTCAGCAAGAGCGGCGATCCGGAAGTTGAAAAATGGTACGCAACCCATTTTGTAGATACCAAGCGTGTTGCTGAAATCAAAGCAATGAAGCAGGAACCGCAGGCGAATCCAGATATCGAGCAGACATAGCTCTACGCTTTGCGCGGCATCATGCTGCGGTAAAACCTCCGCGCTCTAGCCCGCTGGTTGAGCCGCTTGTCCCACTCGATGATCTCACACTTGGTGCAGCGGAAACCATCGCCGTTGAAAATTTTCCCGCAGCAGATACACACGTGGCGGGGGACGATCTCCTCCCGCTCGCACTCGCAGAGCGCAGCAACTTTCTTCCAGGGCACTTCCCACCAACTTGCAGCCTCCACGGTGGCCTGCTCCCAGTTGGGAGCATCCACGACGGCCAGCCCGCACTCCGGATGGCGCACCCACCAGAGATGCTGGGGCGGCGCTTTCTTTGCTGTTGGCATCTTTTCACACCTCCTGCCAATCAGATTAGAGTTGCTTTTTACACTCTTTTAGGATATACTGTTGTAAGGAAAGTAAGGAATTTCTGTATTTGTGGAAAGGAGCTACTGATATGGAACTTGCAAAGGTCACGTCGAAAGGACAGATCACGATCCCGATCGATATCCGAAAAAAGTTAGGCATCCGGGAAGGTGATAAGATCCTTTTTATGGAAGAAAATGACCGTGTCATTATGATGAATTCCTCAATGGAAGCTCTTCGGACTGCGCAAAAAGAATTCGCAGGCGAGGCGGATCGGCTTGGACTGACGGATGAGCAGGATGTCGTTGATCTGATTTCAGAAATACGCCGTGAGAGGATGGGAACATAAGATGCGGGTCATGCTGGATACGAATGTTCTGCTTTCAGCCCTGCTTTTCCCCAGTGAACGGATGAACAGAATGATGCGCTGCATCTTCGAAGATCACCGGCTGGTGCTGTCATCTTACGTTGTGGAGGAACTGGGATTTGTCGTCAAACGGAAATTCCCAACGAAGATGGATACGATAGACCGGCTCTTGTCTTCTATGAGCTATGAATTTGTCTACACTCCACAAATGTTGGATAAAGGATCGTTTGAGATACGAGATCCAAAGGATTACCCCGTCCTATATACAGCTATTGTAGAAGATGTGGATGTGCTCATTACCGGAGACAAGGATTTTGCAGATGTCGGCATTGAGCGGCCAGAGATATTGACCCCTGCGGCCTTTATGTCGAAGTATCTGGACAATTAAGATCCTGCTGTTCATGCATTTCGCATCTCTGGCGCATGGTCATCCGGTTTGTGGCCATGCGCGATCTTCTTCTCCCGGAGCTTTCGCAGCAGCTTCCGGTCGGTGTGGTATACCGGACTGGCCGGTTGAGGCTGCTCCTGAAAAATCCGGCTCATGTGGTGCAGGAGGCGTGTCACGGAATTGAACAGCAGGGCAGAGGAATGGTCTTCATTCCTCTGCCCTGCTGCTGCATTTTGAGACATTAGTGTAGCATGGTTCTGCTCCAACTGCGCGCCGAGCCGCACCGCCTCCTGGATCACGATATTCTTGATCCGCTTGAACTCTTTCTGCCGTGAGAGCGGAATGCGTTCAGGCAAATCGTCCTTGTACGTCCGCAGGACCTCCTCCCGCATTTCATACCAGAGATTGTAAGCGGCGGCAACACGCTCGTCCCGCTCCAGCTCGTCCACGATCTCATCCACCAGAGATTTCGCAGCCGGCTTAAGATAGCCGTACTGTTTTTTGCCAGGTGTGCTTTTGAGCTGCCGCGACAACTCCAGCATCAACTGTTCAATGCGTTCGTTGGAAAGCTACCCTCCTGCATCTGCTGGATGAGCTGCCGCAGGACCTTCTGCGAATCCTGGTTCAGAGAATCACGCCGCTGGGTCTGTCTGGCATAAATCTCTGTCAGATCATTCTTGAATATCTCCTTCGTTAACCCTGATTTGATCCGCTCGATGCCATGCTCCGTAAGGTAGCCAGATTTGCCATCGGCACTGTAGCAGACCATATGCACATGAGGGTGGTGCGACTCGTTATGAAACGCAGCGTACCACCGGAACTGCTCCAGAGGGATCTTCATCGCCTGCGCCATTTCCACCGAATATGAGGTGAGAAATTCTTTCCACCGCTCCGCGTTATCGAAGCCCAACCGTGCGGCATCCTCGCGCTTCAGCGAAATTACCGGTAGCCAGACCGTGCCGGAATGGTGTGCGACTTCATCCTGAATTTTGGACAAGGTCAACGGCTCATCGCCGCCAGTAAATAACCCGTGGGAGCCGAACCGCTGTGCGCGAGGACGTTTGGCGATGTAGTCCACGTAGTTCTCCATCTTGGCGATCTGGTCGAGATTCTCCTCAACAGCTCGCGTAATGAACTCGGACGCATTGCTGCGAGTGGGAGATTCCAGGTAGTCAGCGTACTCCTCCAACCCCTTGCTCAGAGGAAATTCCCGCGCCAATTTCTCCACCATATTGACCTGGCTTTCTGTTGCAGGTAGATTCATTTTGCCGGGATCAATACGCTGGACACCTTTGCGGGTCGCATAATAATTGACGGCATTTCCTAGATGAGCGGCAGCTTTTGGTGTGCCACCTTTGATGTGCGGGCACTTGAAAATGACGCGCGGCATGGTTCATCACTCGCTGTGCTGATACTTCATCGCATCCGCGAAAGTGACCGCGCCGCTAGTCTTCTTGACCTCCTGGATGCATCGCCCACGCAGACGCTCCAGTGCCTCCGGACTGACCTCCACCTCGGAGGCCAGCACGTTCAACATCATGTCCATCTCCACGGCCAGCTTGAAGAGTAGCCGGGAAATATGGTTCTCCGTGTTCTGGATCGTACCGCGCAGCGCAGAGAGATAGATCGGTGGCAATATTGCTGTGCAGTCTCCGGCTACCAGATAGTCGCTGTAGAATCGAAGTGCTTTCTCTACAAACTCATTCTGGCTCTGGCAGTTTTCCAGCGCCATGGCCGCTTTGATTTTTGCATCCGTTTCAGTTGATATGCGCATTTGGAATCGAACTTTTTCCTCTGCCATGATCCACATCCCCTCCTGTTTTGAAATTGGGTAAATACAAAAAGCGGCCCGCAAGTGCAGACCGCTTTTAGGCGATTCAGTTTTATTCTCCATTCTTTAGGACCGTAGTGCAGAAATTTTTCAGTGCGGGAATGTCGTCCTCGATCGCTTCCCAGGTTGTCTGGATGCTGAGACTACCGTATGCGTGAGCCATCACATTCCGCATCCCTTTGATCTCGCTCCACGGCATCTGCGGGTGGGAAGACCGGAACTCCTGGCTAAGATGTCCGCCCAATTCACCGATTTGCAGGATGCACATGGCGCAGGCGTTGCGATAGATCTTGTCGCCGGAAAAGACTTCAAGGCTATTTCCGAAACGCTCAACCGTATCCTCAATGTCACGGCAGTAGGAGATGATATGCTCCAAAATTGAGCGGTCACGTTCGCTCGTTGGCATACAACAGAACCTCCTCCCCGCGGATGCGATCCAGAAAGGCGCGATCCAGACTGTCCGAGGTGAGCAGATCGACCTTCGTTCCAAGCTGATCTTCCAGCGCCAGCCGGAGACCGGACAATGCGAATAGCCCACGGATCTTTCCCTTATCAATGCGCAGATCAATGTCGCTGTCACGGTTCGCTTCCCCGCGGGCGTATGAGCCGAACAAGTAAATTTTCTCCGCGCCATACTGCCTGCCAAGTTCTGCGACAGTGCTTCGGATCTCGTTGATCCCCAGGATCTGCTCCATCCGGCATCCTCCTCTCGTCTGATTTCTTGCGTCCATTATACTACGATCATGCCCGGAATGCAATGGAAAACCTCTGGGCTGTCAAATCAGCCGCTATGCCATGCATCATGCCAGCGAAACCTCCTGAACTGCGGGCGTTACCGGCATCGCTCATGCCAGATTTGATGTCACCGCCGCAAAAGCGATGCCACGCCGACAGGGCCAATTTGTTCCACGTTTCCCTGCAGATCTGAGAAAACCGTTTCTCCGACCCGCATTGCGGGACGGTGTGGAAAGCGGTGATGCCACCGCTTTATCCTGCTATAATTTCAACTAAGGCAGGACAACGCAAGAATATCCACTGGTATGCACCGGCTGTCTCAATAGTTTTGGTATCCTCGCCGGGTACGGCGGTGATATACTTACCCCGCAGGCAGAGGTTCCCTTCTTTTATCCCTGCGGCAGTTGTCCGCTTGTGCAGCATGGGACCTCTATCTTATGAGGGTTCATTGTTAAGCCGGATGCGGGGGCTGTGGCTCTCCGCTCATCTCGAAGCAGGATATGACTCATAAGAGCGCGAGGGCTGTCTGCAAATTTTAGCAGGATGGTAATTGCTATGTTTATTGTTGGAATCGATATCGCCAAGCGTAGTCATATGGTTCGTGTGGTTGACTCGGACGGACGGACAGTATATAAGCCTTTCCCC
>OFGZ01000535.1_pt1 | contig 29305 bp, 29 predicted proteins | sample 1521871 | NCBI WGS metagenome assembly OFGZ01 (sample SAMEA3504091, study PRJEB24116) | mouse gut metagenome | biome: mouse gut; feature: mouse-associated habitat; material: faeces | place: Denmark | collected 2011
CTGGTTAAATATGCTGTTGTCAATGTGCTGGGACAGTAAGTTTCACGGATTCAGGTATTACAAACTTTTCAATATCTTGGAGATCCCTTTTATAATCAACCAAATCAATGAATCGAATGGCAGTAGCCGCATTATAAGAAAAAATGCGATATTGCAGCCTATGTATCTCACATTTATGCTGAAAAATTGTGTTTGTTTTTCCTTCCTCATCACAAGGTAGGACTATTGTCACATTATGATACGGCTTCAAAAGCAATGCCTGCATAAAAAGAGTATTGTCAGCACCTCCCAGGCAATTTGTTGAGACACTCAGAAAAAATGCTATATTTAATTGTTTCATATAAATTGGGTTCTCCTATCAGGAACTATTTCAATCATGCTAAGTAAATATATTTTATTTTACAAAATCTTTCCCTTGCAAAAAACGATAATGGCAAGCATTTTTATCATTTCTAAAAAATAGTGATATAATTATCCTCTTTTAAATCTGCACCAAATAACATCAGTTCTTCACAAGGTATCTTTTCTACATTTTTAAATAGATGCTTGTGTGCATTTTCCTCCATTTCGTCAACACTATATTGATTGGCAATCAGCACTAATGCCTCTTCCTTATACTTCACACAGTCAGAAATACTTTCTTCTCTCTTTCCACAAGCCGTGTTGTTGCCTTCTGTGAAAGAAACCATAAATAGAATATCACCGTTATATCCTCTTTTTATGATATAGTCACACAATAAACGCCCCATTTTGCCCGCACCATAAATTATCACCCTTGTATATTCCTTTATTTTACGCATTAATTTATTTTCTCTATCCAATACTTCTTTAAACATTTTATGTATTTGTTCATCTGTCATAAGTTGGTGCTTTGCAATATCCTTCTCGTATTTCAGCAATATATCATCATCCATTTCAGCCACTAACTCATTGTATAGTTTTCTAACACCTAAATTTCCTCTATAAACTGCTTTATAGACAAATGGAAGAAATGTTTCTACTGCCTTTATCATCTCCACTTGTAATTTTTCATAATGATTTGCTTTTGCGATTTCTAGAATATCTTTACAGCCTTTTAATGTTCCCAATAAAATTGCTTCATCATCATATCTAATTATTTTATCAGTATTTCTTATAGCATAAACATACTCTCCAGTTACTTGAAACTCTTGTACCAATGACATAGTCCTTGTAAAAAATGGTGGATCTTCATTATACCTATATGGTGGAAAAACAAGGTTGTTTTCCTGCAAAAAAATTCTGTTATATATAAAAAGGATTTATATCTAGAAAAAGAAAGTAATATAAAAGTCAGTAAAACTTAACTAAAGAGAGAAAGAAAAAAAGGAAGGAAGGAAGGTAAATCCCTTCGATTCCTGATAATCTTTATAATATATTTTTTTATCTTCCTTAAAACAAAGCGGCTGTTTCCCGCACCTTAAAAATAAAGCCGTTCCACCACACACTAACACTTTTTTACTAACAGCTGTATAATATAACTTCTGAAGGACCTCTTTACTCGGATAATAATCATCTGAATCCATAAAAGCAATAAATTCGCCCTTCGCATACTTCATGCCCAGATTTCTGGCAGCCCCAGCCCCTTGATTTTCCTGGCTCAGTACACACATATTGTTATGACCTTGGGCATACCTTTCCAAAATTTCTTCTGTTTTATCCGTAGAGCCATCATTAATGCAGATGATTTCTATATTGGTCAACGTCTGTCCAAAACAGGAATCCAGACATTCCTCCATATGTCTTTCTGCATTAAAGATGGGTATAATCACGCTGACTGCTATATGTTCTGCCTGCTCCATATGCCTGAGGCCTCCTTACCTTTCTGGCTGTCTTTGTGTATATCATACCTGATTCGCTGGCACCCTTTATTATCCTATCACTGTTATCAGCACCTCACCTGATTCTCATTTATATTTTCTTATCAGTCTCTCCAAAACATCTGCTTTCCGCTTCGCCAGATCCAGGTCACGGTAGTTTGTCTTGATCTGCATAATCTGCCTCTGCACTCTTTCCGCCACAGGGCACAGGCCTTCCTCATACCTTACACCTTCGTACACCTGGGGCAGTCTGTCTGCAAACACCCTTTCAGCAATCACCGGCTCAAGATAAGGCACGCTCCAGGCGCCGTAGTAGCCGTCCCCTCCCATTTCCACATATTCCTTCCTGAAATCCTGCCACGATACCCCTAATTGTTCTTTTCCCAGATACCGGACCCCAAGGGAATAATAGGAGTTTACACAGCCCTCCGGCGTCTCCTGGGGAAGCAGAAAGTCACACCCCTCCATGACATCCATAAAAATCCTGGCTGATTCCTGTCTCAATTTTACCAGCTCGTCCACCCTCTCCAGCTGTGCAAAGGCCACCGCCGCAGTAAACTCAGGCATACGGTAATTCCACCCAAGAACATCATGGCGCTTGTACTCCGGATTCTGAAATACTTCCTGGTTTAAACGTACCCTTCCGTCTTCCGCCCGGAGGTTCTTAAAACCATGCCCGCCCAACTTCCTGCACTTTTCCGCATATTCCTCCCTGTCAGTCAGTATCATGCCTCCCTCACCGCAGGAAATATGCTTGGTATTCTCAAAACTGAAACTGGAGATATCCCCTATAGTTCCTAACATCCTTCCCTTATAAAAGCTCAGCACCGCCTGTGCGTCATCCTCAATAACCGGAATATGATGCCTTCCGGCAATCTCCAGTATCCTGTCAAAATCAGGGGACAGACCATACAGTGCCACGGCTATAATTGCCTTAGTCTTCGGCGTAATCAGTTCCTCCAGTTTATCCGGATCAAGGTTGAAGGTACTTTCATCAATATCGCAGTAGACCGGTATGGCGTTGGCATGAAATGTTGCCGTAGAGTCCATGATAACTGTCAGCGCCGGGGAGATCACTTCGTCCCCTGGCCCCACTCCTACCGCTTCCAATGCTGCGTGCAGTGTGGAAGTGCCCGAGTTAAATGCAACCCCATACTTTGTTCCAATTCGTTTTGAAAATGCCTGCTCAAGCCCTATGGTCCAGCTGCCCCCGGTTGCAGACCAGGATTCTCCTTCCAGAACTTTCTGCAGATATTCCAGTTCATTTCCAAGATACTTTGACGGATTTTCAACCGCACTTCCCATATCCTTCCTCCCCCGCATTTCCTGCCAGTATCAACACTATTTCAACACAAGTTTTGTTTTCTTTCTCTGGTTTTCAAGAAACTCCTGCTGTCTGCCGATATTGATCTCCGGAATCTCAGGATGTTCCTTAAAATATGCCACAATCTCTTTCAGCGGAATATCGTTGTCCACACAGTTAAAATGGGTGAAAACCTTTGTAAAGAACTCTAAATCTTCCGGATAATCCAAAGTAAGGCGGTATTTGTCACTGAAATAATCCTCCTCCACTCCTTCCAGGCACCCTGTCCTGAATAAACCTGAGTCCTTAAAGTATGTCCACATCATTTCTGTATCATCAGTGTCTTTTATCTCACATACTTTTTCCAATGCCCTGCCTGTAAACGCATAGGTAAACGCACCGCATATCAGTCCTGGAGGGGCCTCAATAAAATCGTATTTTCCCTCTGCAATCTGCTCAGCCCCTTTATCCAGCAGGTACGGATCACAGAACAAATCATCCCCGTCAAAAGTAACAATATAATCCACGCCATAGCACTTTGCGGCGCCATTCCACCGATCCAGCTTGTCCTCCAAACTCCCACGAAAGACTCTGGCGCCGCATGCCTGTGCCACTTCCGCCACTTGGTCGTCTATTTTACGCTCTGTCGTACATACAATTATCCCGTCAAACATTGTGGTCTGTTTCGCACGGTTAATAATATGTTCCAACACAGGTTTACCTAATATTTTCTTCATTGTTTTGTCTGGAAGCCTGCTTGAATCCATCCGGACTGTCACAAAAATTGCTTTTTTCATCCCCTCTTGCCCTCGTCAACCATTAATTTATCTCTCTGCAAATGCAAAATACCAGGGCATCATCATACCTCCCGATATCTGTATCCGTTTCCCTTGCTCTGTTTTCACTGTATATGTTCCCCTTCCCATTTTGTTTGTCTGCGGCAGATCAATATCCATTTCAAATTCCCGATAATCAAATTTAGAATATCCCAAACCAGAGAAGACTTCTTTCATTTTAGGAATCGAATATACATTGTAAAACACTTCTGAACATCCGTGCTGTTTGTTTTTAGTATAATCAAACAATCTGATATTATAGTCGATCAATCCTTCAAAACCCAGCAGAGAGAATGCAATCCATTTTGGCTTCATGTTACATATATACTGCACAATCTCCCTGTAATCAGGCAGGCAATTGAAAGTCTGTAAAGAAATAACACCATCAATTTCACCAAAAACACTTCTGTCCATCTGGAAAAAATCTCCCGCTATCAATTCGCAGTTATTTATATTGCGTTCCTTCAGGATTTTATTTCCTGTTTCAACCAAATCTTTGTTGATATCTACCCCATACCCCTGCGTTATTCGCTTATCAGAATCCAGAATATATCCCAGCACTGCGCCTGCACCGCATCCCACATCCAGAATCCTTCCATTGCCTCCCCTAAGATCCTTTTGCTTCAGAAATTCCGCAAATTTCACTGTGCTCCGATAGGGTCTTTCATATTGTCCCATATGAAATTTCATATTCTGTTCGTCCATAATAAGCCATTCATCTAATGCTTCCTGCACATATCTTTCCTGCATATGTCTTCCCTCCAATACTTTTATTGGAATCTCATATTATCGTTCTTCCGCCATCAAGGACCACCGTTGCCCCGGTCATATAGCTGCTTGCCCCGGAAATCATGTATAATACCGTACACACATATTCCTCCGGCCTGGACATTCTCCCCATAGGGATCAGCTGGGACAGTTTATTGACAAACTCCTCATCCTGTCCGTTGTATAAGCTTGCCGGGCACAAAGTATTGACACGAATCCCCTTATCTCCCCAGTATGCAGCAAGGTATTTTGTCAGACCAATCAAACCGTGCTTTACCACAGAATAAGAAACAGGCTTTATTATCTGTTCCTCCTCCGGTACTCCCTCTTTCCTGTAAACCCTCTGATCCGGAGCAATAATCCCATAATCCGAACCAATGTTTAAGACTACTCCCTTGTTCTGACTTTCCATCACCTCCCCAAAAACCTGCGCACAGAACAATGCACCAGTAAGGCCTACTGCAATATCCTCATTCCAGATTTGTGAAGAGAATTCTGTAAATCCTGCCGCTCCCAGGTTCTTTGAACCGCCTTCCACTTTAGGGTTGTTTGCCGCATTATTGATCAAAACATCAATATGCCCATACTTCTCCAACAGTGCCTCTTTGATTCTTCTCAGTTCCGTTTGATCTGTTATATCTGTTTGATATATTTCAATTTCGCTCTGCGGATATTTCTGAAGGATCGTTTCCTTCGCCACTGTCAGTGCAGATGCTGAAACATCCAGAAGCACAGGAATACCTTTCCCTTCCAGCACAGCTTCCGCATGCTTTCTTCCAAGCAGTCCCGCACCTCCTGTAATAATACATATATCCCCATCCAAAAAAAATTTGTCTAAATATCCCATCCCCTATTCCCCGCCTCTGCTGTCAACTTCCCCTCAGTTTTTTCCTGACTTCCGCTTCTTTTTCTGTTATGACCTTCTCTCCATCCCCAAGCATAAGCAGTATGTCCTTTATCCGCCCATGCATCATGGCCATGGCACCCACTGTCAGGCTTGCCGCCTGATCGGTTCCCCACATGTTGTGATCCAGCGTCACATGACGCTCTATAACTTTTGCTCCCAGTGAAACCGCTACAACAGTTGGCTCCAAATCATATTCATGTCCACTGTAACCTACAATACATTTGTACCTTTTTTTGAGAGTTGTAATCATCTTTAAGTTTAGTTCTGATGCAGGTGTCGGGTAGGCTGAATTTGTATGAAGTAATATATAACTTCCGTCCGAATACTTCTCCAGAAAGTCAACTGTTCTGTCTATCTCCTCCAGGGTGCTCATTCCTGTGGATACCAGCAGCGGTTTTCTGCTTTCGCAGGCAAGTTTTAACAGTCCCCTGTCCGAATTACCTGCAGATGCGATTTTAATGAACGGCAGATCATACTCCAGCAAAAATTCCATACTCGGAACATCCCATGGAGAGGCTGTCCAGGCAATGGGTTTTTCCCTGCAATAGGCATCTATATAGTCATATTCAGCCTTCCCAAATTCAACCTTTTTCTTGTATTCCAGATATGTAATTCTTCCCCAAGGAGTATCACGCATTACATTCTTTTGTTCCTCCGGAACCGCCTTCTCAGGTTCACGCTTCTGAAACTTCACACAGTCCCATCCGCAAGCGTTGGCTGCATCTATCAATTTCTTTGCAATCTGCAAATCACCATTATGGTTGATTCCTATCTCCGCTATGATATAGGGAAAAGAAGTCTCATTTACAACATAATTTCCCAGTGAAATTTCGCTCTTAGCCATTTCCTGTCTCCCACCTTGTGCTGTTCACTTCAATATACGTACACCTGCAGCTTCCAGCACTTTTCCCGTATACAAATTAGTGTTTAAATAGTCAAGTTGATTATTTCGTCCGGTCTTAGATTTTTAAATTTGTAAAATACATCCGCAACTTCTCGAATAACCCCATGTCCACCCTTTGTTTCTGTTACATAATCTGCAATGTCTTTCACTGTGCCGTAAGCATCTTGGGGAACAATTTTAAGCCCTGCTATCCTCATGGCCTCATAATCATTGATATCATTTCCTATGTAAGCAATGCTTTTCAACGGAATATTGTTTTCTATGCAATATCTTTTCAGACATTCTGCCTTGTCGGAGACGCTCTGAATACATTTAACCCGCAGCTTTTCCGCCCTTTTTCCTACCACACCGTTAATTTCTGTAGACATAATCATCAAATCAATACCCATGGACCGTAGTATATGAATTGCCTGTCCATCCGCACGGCTTACATATACAGATTCTTTTCCCTCTTCATCCACCAGAACACGGTTGTCCGTCATGACCCCGTCAAAATCGCTTACCAACAGCGTGATGTGATTCCACTTTTCCTTTTGCATGTTCACACCTTCTCTACTGAAATAAAGAATCAAAATCCACCCTCTCAAATATTTCCAAATTTCCCCCTCGGGTGGCATTGAAAATTTTTATCCCATGACAGTCAGCATACTGCTTCGCTTTTTCATAACCGAGTTTGACCTGATCCGTGTAACAGACAGAATCCAAATTTTTTTCATCGTAAAAATGGCCGTATTTGCTGCCATAGTTATTTCCTCCTGTAAAATCTGTTCCTAACAGATAGATTTCCACAAAGCCCAAATACACAGCCAACTGTATACACATATACACAACTGTTCCACTTATGTATACTTTTCTCGATAAATCTTCCGAAAACTCCGGATACCATCCAAGCGGCCATATATTGCAGGAATGAATCTTTAATATATTTTCTTTATGGGACTTCTCCCAGAATTCCTCACTCAAGTCCGATATAAATGAATATTCACACTGTTCTTCTGGTTTAATTGTATCAAAATATTCACTCTCTATTAATGCTTTATCAATACCAACATAATACGTTGGTCTCCACCTTGTTGAAGCATATGCATATCCTATATTATTCACTCCAATAGTCATAATATTGCCGGAAGCCAGCTTATCTAAATCCTCCACTTTTAAGCTTGGACCGGTTGCAACTATAACGCATCTTTTCCCCTTGTTGACGTTGTTTAATTTTTTTATCTGAGCATTATAATACTCTGGAATAAAATCCGAACAATCATAAATATCTTTTTGCTCTATTCCGTCATAGATCTGTATACCGTGGTCTTTTTCCAGGCGTTTACAGTTAAGTACACAATCTAAGCCCTGAGAACACACCTCTTCTTCTGGTACAACCTGATATCCGCTTTGTTTTATCATACGGACCAGTTCTGGTTTTGTATTCTTTTCAATAATTAAGCAAGAGTTCTTATTCCCCCAGTCGCTCAGCCAGGAATACAATTCCAGTGCATATACCGTACATCCCCATATTCCGTACCGGGCATCACTGTGTATCATACTTTTAAGATAGTTTTTTAAATACAAGCTTGTGCTATCTCCTTGAAGTTCTCCCGGACAGTCCGATAAGCACATATAACATGCTATGCCAAGTGCCTTTAATTCTTTTATTGCCTCCTGTTCATATACATGTGCAATAACCAATATTGCATCTGAATATTGCTCTGCAAACTTTTGCAAACTGATAACTTCTTTCCCCTGGAAAATGCTTCCGGCTTTTTCTTCATTTTTATCCACAAAGGCAATAACATCCTCATTTTTCAGATGGCTAAGCAGCCTCTTACCACGCAGCCCTGCCCCCCAAATGACATATTTCATTATTCTCCTCCTCAAACCGCCGTCGTTTCATGCTCTATAAAACAAGCATTGCCACTCCGTTGATCTGTTTATTCATGCTAACAGCTCTCAAAGATTGACACGACCCTTTGTCTCATATCAATTGTAAACTGGTTAGTCAGCCGGAAAACTCCTGTCTCCTCTATACAGTTATAATTTTTAGGAGAAAAAAATACAATATACTGCTTTCGCTGCTTCCTTTTATAGCTCTCCGCTATGTTTTTAATACATTTCCCTAATATTACATCATCAAATGGATTATAAAAATAGAACCAGTTATAAGCATCCAACTCCTGTGCCAGTTCACCGGCATCTCCATAAAGTAATTCCATCTTATCTTCCAAATGTAGTTTTCTTATATTTTCCTTTAGAACATCATAAATTTTAGGCTCATATTCTACCCCGCCTGCCTGTGTGAAACCATAGTCCAGGAAGGAAACCAACGCTCCACCTTTTCCGCATCCAAAATCAAAAATGGCATCCTTAGGCTGAGGAATACAATGGCAATGATCCAATATAGGAAATATCTCCTTTTGTGTGGTACACCCATATCCTTCTCCATGCTCTTTAGCCACTTCAAGAGAGTCATGGTCTATACGTGTCACAAAATTACAACCGTATTTCCACTCAAGCCACTCTAAAAATTGTATATCCCTTTTTCCCTCTTTTCTCTTTGTAAAAATGGTGGTATATTCATCATTGGTGCCGTAAATATCCTCTCCATATACCGCCTTATAAAAGTCGAAGTATGTCCTGCCTTCCACATATCCATTCTCTTCCAAATAAGCGCGGATCCCATCTGTCATAGGCTCTACAACCCATATAATTGCCTGACGCACATTCTTATAATTAAAGCCAATCACACTGGGGCGAAAAATCTCCATATCATATGCCCGCCCTCTGCTCATATCCGTTGATACCAGCCAGTCAATCTTAATATTGTGATAATATTCCGCATACCATTTAATAAATCGTCCGGTATAACTCTCATAGCCATATAGCAAGACACTGTCATGCATAGCCTTCAACATAATATCATCCAGTGTCTCGCGAAGTTCATTCAATACTGGCAACATAATTTCTCTCCCTGTATATCCATTCAAACTTATACATATTGCCCCATCAGTTCTCCAACCTGCTTTATGCCATAGGCTATATCATCTGGACTTTCTTTCACAAAATTAAATCGCATGCTGGTACATTTCTCCGGTTGTATCATACAGAATCCATTTCCTGGTGTAATTGGTATATGGAGATTTATCGCTGACTCTCTACAAAACTCCTGAACATCAGTCCCTTCCGGCATCGTCACCCAGATATACATCCCCCCGTCAGGAGAAGAATATTTGACCTGCTTAGGAAAATGCCTTTTCATACATTTTTCCATTAGAAACAGCTTTTCTGCATATACGTCACACACTTTCTGTATCTGCGCATACATGTCATTTTCTTCAAACATTCTCCACAGTGCATGCTGTACAATGGTTGTAACTCCATTTGTACTGACCGCTTTAATCGGGACAATCCTACTCATAAAATTCCTGTCTGCCACCATGAATCCTACCCGCATTGCAGGAGCAATCACTTTGGAAATTGAACTTATATACACAACTGCCCCCTCCATGTCAAACTCTTTAATGTGGGGAATTCTATTGTTTCTATACCTTAAAACTCCATACGTATCGTCCTCCAGAATCATCACATGTTTTTTAACCGCCAGATCATAGACTGCTTTTCTCTTCTCCAGCGATGTGGTAATACCAGAAGGATTTCCAAAGTCAGGTATTGTATAAAATAGCTTTGGCTTCTGGCACATCGCCTTCTCCAGCTCTTCCAGATTAACACCATCCTCCTCCATGGAAACACCCACAACTTCTGCTCCCAGTAATTGAAAAGCTTTTATTGCATTCACATAACTGGGACTTTCAACAATGACCTTATCCCCCCTTCCAACCAGAGCAAATGCGGTAAGAAAGATAGCTTCCGTAGAGCCATATGTAATAATCAGCTCATCCTCAGGCTTGATCACATTCCCTTTTTTGTTCGCAAATTGTCTAAAAACCTGCCGCAATGGTTCATACCCCACATGCGCCCCATATTGAAACATGTCCTTGTCCGCTTCTTTCATCGCGGTGTTGATATATTTTTTGATAAATGCATCCTGAAATACTTCTGTGGACGGATGTCCGCTGGCGAAGTTAATCAGCCTGTCCTGCTCTCCCAGATGCGCCTTGGCCAAATGAAATATCTCTCCCATGGCAGCGCGCTTTGCATTACGAACCTCATCTTTAAACTGGTACTCCATCTAGTCCACCCTCCACGCCAAAGCATATTTACTCTCTACATCTGTTCCGCTACTCCTACAATACGATTGTTATCGCTTCCCATGCCATAGCAAGTCTTGCATACACTGATATATCCCTTTGGTGGATAACCCATGCAAAAACTCAGCATTGTCTCCTTATCCTCTATGCTTCCGGTGCAGGCAGTCAGGTTAATACAATCCCCCTCCTGCAGAGAACAAAATCCTCTTTTGGTACGCGCAAATCCTTGTCCACAAAAAAAGAATTTTTCATCATTTAACTGATGGCAGCCTGTTGCACATAATCTCATATGGCGTGCTGTGTCAGCGGTACTTCCCGAAAATTCCGGTATATCACTTGTATTTATACCCAAGTCAAACCACTGTTCATATACACTCATATCATATGGAATACCGTTTTCCTTCAGACACTGCTTTACTTCTTCAAGCTTCTTTTGATATGGTAGTACATGAGTATAATCCGACAAACGCATACGCGCATTAGTTTTTTTCATTACATCCAATAATTCTTTATCCGGCACCAGACTTCCATTAGAAATAATCTGTATATAGCCGATATGATTCCCATATTTTTCAAATACACTTTCAATAATTTGAGGCAGCCGCTTATTTATAAGCGGTTCTCCTCCTATGATGGACCAACTGGCAACATAATCTACGACCTTGAAGTAGCCCTCGAAATCTTTTAAAATATCAATTTCATCATAATCATAATGAATGCCTTCTTTAAAATATGGAGCAAAGAAATTGCAATGTTTACACCGAAATGTACAGCGTGATGTCACAGATGAAAACGTCTGGCTCAGACACACTTGATGGCGGTTTTTCCAATACCACTCCGCCATAAAATCTTTCAGACGACAGAAATCTATATGCTCTTTCATCCCCAGACTTTGCAGCTGTCTGGAAATATCCGTATAAGCCACAGAACTTGTTGCTACGACTACTTTTTTCCCCGGCAAGTTCTCTTTTACTTCATCAAACGTCTGAACTCTGCAATCGCCGTACTGCTTTCCATGTATTTGAGGATCCTTATCTATAATTAAAGAAATATGAAAATCTTCTGCCAGCTTATCCACATTCCTGACTGCAGTTCTTCCAAAACCATATACCACAATTTCACTGATCTCATTCCACTCAGGTGACAGTTTATTTAAAATCCTTTTATTCTCCATTTTATTTCCCTTTTTCACTGACTATATTTTAACCATATATGTTCCTGTTTTCTGCCATCATTACTCCCGCAAAAACAGCATCCACCATACTCTCCTCATTGGCCCGGCCTTCCCCAGCCTTCCCGAAAGCCGTCCCATGGTCCACTGAAGTTCTCACAATCGGAAGACCGATTGTACAATTAATCCCGCTCACTGATTCGTATCTGTCCTTTTGAAGATTATACTTAAAACCACTCAGCTTTAACGGAATATGTCCCTGATCATGATACATTGCCACAACAATATCATATTGTCCTGCCTGACATTTTACAAAAACAGTATCCGGTGACTCTGGTCCAGCAACGTGAAGCCCTTCCTTTTTGGCTTCTTCTATAGCAGGTAAAATCTCACACTCTTCTTCAGTTCCAAACAGACCATTTTCAGAACAATGCGGGTTTAAGCCTGCAACCCCAATACGTGGATGCAGACATCCAAGTTGCTGCATCCCCTCATGTGCCAGACGGATAACCTTCAGTATTCTGTCCTTTTTAACCCTGTCGCAGGCTTCTCGCAGAGAACAGTGTGTTGAAACATGGATCACACGCAGACTTTTGCTGGCAAGCAGCATTGCAAAATCTTTTGTTCCGGTATATTCCGCAAATATTTCTGTGTGTCCGCTGTAATGGTACCCTGCCATATTGAGAGATTTTTTGTTAATGGGCGCCGTCACCACTGCCTGTACCTTTTTTTCCATCGCCAGCCGAATGGCATATACTACATACTGAAAAGATGCCTCCCCACATTCCGCACTGTTTCTCTTGTATTCCCAAGCTCCCGCCATAACCTGTTTCAAGTTAATCAAGTCTATCTTTCCAAATTCTCCCCTGGCTTCCTCCACATCTGAAATCTCCTGTATTTCTAGCGGCAAGCCACAAAATCGAACCGCATCTGCCAACACCGCCTGGTCTCCTACCACAATAGGAATACATTTCTGGTAGATTTCTACATGGCTCAGTGCTTTTATAATTATCTCAGGTCCTATTCCTGCTGGATCACCCATTGTAAGAGCTATTTTCTTTTTAGGCTTCATTCCAATTCCCCCATAATTTTTTCGCGAATCTCTGTAGTGGATATTCCTTTTGTATAGGGGACATATACCACATCAACATTAACTTTCTCCAGCTGTTTTTCAAATTGATTCCAACGGTCTGTTCCTTTCCAGTCATCTCCAATGAATATTACATCAAAACGGTATAACTCCCATAGCTTTAACTTGTCCCTGAAACGGTTGATTTCTGCTCTGTCAACACCTTTAATCGCCCCGATAATCCGCCTGCGCTCTTCTTCCGGAATAATGGGCCTGCGATTCTTGTATCCCTCCACAACATCGTCTCCATGCACTCCCACAATCAAGTATTCACTATACTTCTTCGCAGCCTGAATCATATTCAGATGACCCACATGAAACAAATCATATACCCCGTCAGTATATCCTACTTTATATCTCTTTTCTGCTCCCAATCCCCATCACTCCCCTGGCAGTTCCAATTTCGAGACTGGATGCGTTTTGCGCTTCTCAGCCGGCGGCAATTCCTTATAGTTTCCATATTTCACCCTTAAATAGCCATCATAATCCCGGGCTCCAGGCAGCATCATTTTTTCAAAACGATATTTTGTCAAATGAGTATACCATTTTCTATCATATCCATATACCCCTTTGGGTGTGGGAAAAGTGAGTATCCGAACCAATCGGCTCTTTTTTCTCTGTCCGGCATCAATAAACCGCTGGTAACTTCTTATCACACTTTTCATAGGTACCATCTTCAGCAATTTATATACCATCCTTGTCAGTCTCTTACTTTCCGTCCTGCTCCCCACTTCTGACCAGAAAATTTTGCGGTACAAAAAACAGCGAAAGAAATGAAACCTCCTCAAAATCCATTCGTCCGGAACATTATCAAACGGCATAAGATCTATGGATATTCCTTGGTCATAAGGCATAAATTCCTGTCCCAGACGCACAAATTTAGTATTTTTTCTGCGTAATTTTCCATACCCCCAGCGATACCCTTCTGTATCACGCAAATCCTGCATATAGTATTTCTCATGGTTTAACTCTGTCCGACATGCCTTCCTGAATTTTTCATACTCACTTCGCAGAAAACCAATATCCGCATCATCATCCCATGGTATACATCCCTTATGTCGGACGGCCCCCAACATGGTGCCGCCCACCATATTGAAATGAATATCACATTTTTTACAGATTCGTACCACCTCTTTTATCAAATCCTGTTGGATAAGTTGAATCTGTTTCAATTCCTCTGCAGATATATCGTACTGCTTTGATTCTGACACATTCATAGATTCTGCATTCCTTTTTGCTTATATCTTTCATGTTTTCTTCATTTATATTTCTTCTGTATAATGAACGTAGTTCTTTCCACACTCATCAATGTGTTCTGCCCCCTCTTTCCTGCTCCAGGCAATGTTTCTCTTGATTACTTTTGCAGGACACCCCACTGCTATACAATTGTTGGGAATTTTACTCTTAACCAGACTGTTTGCCCCTATAATGCTTCCATCCCCAATCTGTGTATAATATAAAATAACTGTACGCTGTCCCAGCCAAACATGATCTCCTATCATCACATTTCTCTCTCTGCTGATCTCGTATGAAGAATTTATATTTTCCTTCGAGCACACGTCAAATATTGAATGTCCATCATTACTACGTATAACAACATCATAAGATGCCATACAATCATCTCCTATAATAATGCTGGTATGGGGATTTAAGGTTATCCGATAATTATCTCCTATGCTAAAGCCACCTCCGACCTTCAACAGTGTATCTTCTCCCAAAAATACGCTTCCTGATCCAATAAATTTTCCTTGAACACCAATATGACATTCCGCCCCCTTCTCCACCTCGAAATATATATGTCCTCCATCGCCGTCATAAAATATGGATTCTTTCCAATAGTAATATGACTCTTTTTCAGTACAGCTTTTCTGGCAATTGCAACTTTTGAAAATTGATTCATTGTTATCTGATTTTCTCTTAACTCTACTCCATCTTCAATAATAATCTTAGCTTCATTATAGAGACAAATATGGTTTTCGTGACATTGAACTCCTCTCTCAATCACAACTTCTACCCCATTATGAAGATATATGCTGGTTTCACAAAATTGAACTCCTTCTCCAATTTTTATCACAGACTGAAACCCCGAAAACGCAAATTTTAAACCCTGATAATTTCCAATTATCTTATTTCCATGTGCATCTTCATAATAATCCGCTTCCTGCCGCAGGACACAATCACAAAAGTAAAAGTAATCTATATCCTTACGGTACCCCCCTGAACCAATTGTTCCTTTACCGCAGAATAAAATGCTATAGGTACAACAACATAATACTGTCCTGACTTTCCGTCCAGATATTCTGGCGATAATACCATCTTGCCATCAACTTTGCTTTTATCACCATCCACATAAAACGCGGTGTCAATTCCAAACTTTTCTTTTAAGCTGCCTTTAATGGAATCCGCCACCCCATAGCTACCCCATATGACAACTTTCCGCCCCTTATAATGCAAGTGTACCTGTTCAGCTATATGTTCAATCCAATCTTCACTATTCTGCTGCATCTGCTTTATGTCCCTCTCTTCATGCTACTTTTTGTCAAATCATCTCCTGTTGTCATAATAGGGCCGCCCTGTAACTATTTTGACTTTCACATGACATATACCTCTGGTTCATTCAAAATAACATCTGTAATTCCCTGTTTTTCCAAGTATGTCAAATCCAGTTTAGTTCCTGTTGGTTTTTCCGGATACAGATGTCCTGACATCCAGGCACGCACTGTTATACCCACAAGCTCTTCTGGCGGAAGATCAATACCTTGCCAGAAGGGATGCAGTGCCGACGCACCACATCCGCCCTTTGCCTTATACAGACAGTCCGAAACCCTGGTATCCAAAATGGCTAGCTCCGCATCTGCATCCAATCTTCTGAGTTTAGCCAGCGACTTTGCATGAAAAGTGGAGTATACCACTGCACTCTGCAAACCATGTCTATGAACCATCTCCACGATTTTTTCTTCCATCCCCTCATAAAAACAAATGCTGTTTTTCAGTTCTATATTCAGAATCAGCCCTGATCTGGCTCCTGCGTCCTTCTGAGCCAGATTTTGTTTTGCATCTCGCAAACCGGATTTCAAATCAGGTTTCAACAGAACCAAGACTTCCTCCATCGTTGGCACCTGTTGAGTCGGATGATTGTCCGCATAAATGTGAAGCTTTCTCAGCTGGGAAAGGGTAAAATCCCTCACATATCCTGTTCCCTCTGTAGTCCTGTCCACGCGCTCATCATGGATAACCACGATTTCCCCATCTTTTGTGAGCTGTATATCCAATTCTATACCAGTCAGGTTTTTCAGCGATGCCGCCTTCTCAAATGCAAGTAGAGTATTTTCCGGATACATCTGACTACATCCTCTATGCGCCCATATTTTCATCTTCGCACCTCCTACATTCCTGCCTTTTCATCTTCACAATATGCGGTCTTCCGTTTCCAGAAATTTTTCCATAATCTCAGCCAGTGCAATCGATTCACCCCGGGTCAGTTTAAAACCATTGTCACTACTCCCGTTTATCATGGACAAAAAATCACTGATTTCATAACGCAGGCCATCCCCCAGAAAACTTTCGGAATATTTTTCCACCTTTCCAGGCTCCTCATAGTGTACCTCAAAATAGGCTGTCTTCCACCAAGGTGCTTCTGCCACAATGTATCCCTTTGTACCAGCTATCAGAAGTCTGCCCTCCGACTTTACCCCCAATCCGCAGGTTGCAGTGGCAATTCCTCCAAAGTAACGAAGAGATATTTTAGTAAAAAGATCCAGCCCGTTCTCTCCCCTGATTGTCTCAAATTCCAGTTTCTCGTAATCCTTCCCAAAAAGTTTCAGCACAGGCAGCATGCAGTAACTTCCAAGTTCCGTAAAGCTACCGCCGTACTTTTGATCTGTCAGCTCCCTCGTGTCTGGTGCCTCCAGCTTCGTGAAACAGGCTTCCACATTTCGGACACTACCGATCGTCCCACTGCATGCAATTCCCAGGAGCCTGCTGAATCCCGGACAATATGCGGTCTTGATTCCTTCAAAAAGTATCAATCCCCGTTCCTTCGCGTATTTGAACAGTTTTTCCGCCTGGATTCCCTGCATCACCATGGGCTTTTCACACAGCACGTGTTTCCCATGTTCCAAAGCTGCCTTAATGTAATTGTAATGAGTCTCATGGGGAGATGCGATATACACCACATCAACAACAGAAAAAAAATCTTCAATGTCCAAGTATGCGTCAATCCCCCACTTTTGAGCGAACTTTGCCGCACTTCCAGGATGAGGATTATAAGCTGCTTGTACACTGCATCCGCTGACAAGTTTTGCCTCCACAAGAAACCTGCCGGCAATCCTGCCGGTTCCTATAATCCCTATCCGCTGTATCTGCTGTTTCTGTTCCCGTAACATGGTGCTGGAAATGTTTCTTGTCCGTTCCAGGTAAATAACTTGGCAATAATCCTTCAAATAGTCAAAGGTACCAGTCCAGTCAGAGCCCACCGTGAAAATATCAACGTGAAATTTTTTAATATCATTAAACTTCTGGCCCTGTGTCTCTTCAGTGATGATCTCATCTGCAAAACCTGTCTTCTTCACGTTCTCAATACGCGTAGCCAGGGAATCCACCACATTCAGTTTCCCCCTGGCCCTGTCATATGTCTCCGTAGTGACACCTACAATCAAATAGTCTCCCAGAGCTTTTGCCCTCTGAAGCAACCGATAGTGCCCTTCATGGAAAAGGTCAAATGTACCATATGTAATTACTTTTATAATCCCTTTTCCCACAAATTTCCCCTTTTCCAATGTTTCCAACTAAAGAAAGAAAAATCGACTTCGTCCTATCCGAAACTAGAGAATCCTTCCGATTTTCTCCCCCACAAAACTATATACTCGTTTCCCGCATGTTCCTGCTGTATCCGCATTTATTTTAGAGAATGCCCTTAATTGTCTTTCCCTGTCAAACTGATTTCCGATTACTTTTTCATCCAGAAGGCTTTTCAGAGAGTTAAATGCACCTTCATTTAAACTGTACTGCAGCCACTCTGATTCCTCCATAAAACCTGAAGCATATTCCTTTAGTTCTTCATAGTCAAATTTTACAACTACTTCGTCAAATTCTTTTGTATCAATATTAACATTGTAAAGTTTTCTCTCTGGCACATACCATAACCGGCATCGGGCTTTCCCACGCTGCAATCTTGTAATAACAAAATAGCCCATACCTGCAGTTCCAAAATATCCATTTCTTTTACGATCTGCGCACAATATTGGAAGATCCCATTTCTCCATTTTTCCTGTCTCCCTGTCAAGAGATAAATACATATTTCCCCACAAGGGAGAAATGACAATATTTTCCCTGCTTCCTTCTCTGGAAAATGCTATTCCGCCAAAGGGTCGTTCCTCACATTCCAGTCCATAAGGCCATTTTATGGATTTAAAGTTCTGGGGTAAATCTCCGTATTCCCTTATTGCCCCAGTTTTTGGATTCCAACATGATATAGTCATCCCCTTCAGAGGCAAGAGCCATAAATCATCCCCATCAGGTACAATACCTTGAATTCCAACACTACATTTTGAATTGCTATTGAGCACCCTTGTCTTTAATGTATCCATGTCAAGAAACAGCAAATTATTATCTACTGGAGAAGAAAAAACTATCTCATTCTCATAATAGTTCGCATCTCCCACCTGCCACTTTCCATCCACATCTCTCACATTAAACTGTTTTATTCCGTCCACATAATAGATTTCTTCCGTTACTAGATCAAAACGAATCAAAAACGGATATTTGTATGGGATCAGAAAAATGTACTTTTCGTTATAGCAAGAACCACAAAAGGCTCCTGGCTGTGTGATCTGATACTTAAACTTGATTTTTTTAATCTTCTTATCTTTTACAATAAGCAGGTTCTGTGCATTACCGGGAAGCACATAAATCTTATCCTTTATCTCAATTGCTCTTATATAATATCCTCCTGAAGAATAACCCGTCTCCAGATCCATATAAAAATGATAGTGATAATTATTATTCTCAGAGAACCACAATTGATTGTTCCTGGTCACTTGGAATCTGTCATTTCCCCACATATCAAACGCAGGATTAACCACTTCCCCTCGCCAGTCATCCTTCTCCGGCAATGTGTGAATACTATTATTCAAAACAAAAATCGGTTTCCCCGCAACGCCAAAAAGCGATGTGACGCTTGTGGCCCCATCTCCGATATAGACATCCGAGAGCGCAATTGTACTTTCTATGTCCGGTGTTTCATCATATATCCCCAGATTCTCACTGATAAATCCATGTTTCAGGGCATCATACGCAGGCTTATACATGGGTCTCAAAGATTCAAAAGTGGACTCCAGCAGCGGATGGGGCCTCCACAGCAGGCAGACGTCCTGCCTCCCCCGAAAGGTATTGAACACATACTCCATCTTTTTCAGGAAAGCCTCCGTGTTCCCCAGCATCCCCTGGATACTGGTATTATAGAAATACACCTTCCTGCCCGCCATTTTCTCCTTCCACTCCTCCGGCGGCTGGGGTGGGTTTTCACACATATGGATAACCCTGTCAAACTTGGGTGAACCAAGCGGCACCAGTTTCTCCGCCGGCAGCGCCGAATCAAAAAACTGGCGGTATTTCTCTGCCTGTATGATGATATAATCCGCATGATAATAAGCCGGGCACTGCATCTGCCCCTCGGCCATACCGCCGGAGGTGGCATAATAAGGGATGTAGACCAGGCATTCTGTATATTTCTTCAATTCTTCCGAATAGAATCTGGGATCAATCGTTGTGACATGATTTGCATAATCATATGGATTATGGATATATATGGCATCCGGTTTCCTGTTCTCAAAGGAATATGTGTCATAATGCACTACCGGCACATAAGAGGGAAGATTGTTTCCTTCATAATGGTACACTCCCAGGGAACCGTCTGGATTTTTGTCATAATAAGGAATGGGAACCACATAGGCGTCACAGTTCGGATCAGCATCCGCAGCCTGCCACACACTCTCCAGGGAATCCCACATGGATGCCTTGTATGGAAGGAATACCATCTCATACCGCACCTTGATGTCATTTCGTATCCTGTTTTTGATCTGAATCAACAGCCTGTGCAGCCTTTTATGGATTTTATTGGGGGTGATTCCCACTCCAGCAGAAAGTTCTTCATGGATATGATAAGCCAGCTCACAGTAATTCTCCAACACGGGAATAACTGTACAGTCATCCCCTTCTGTCTTCTCTATCAATTCTCCCAGCTGAACAGCTCCTTCCTGACATTGTACCAACAGATCCATGGCTGCCAGAGCACCGCCTGTCTCTATCAGCCTTCTGATTTCCCCATGGACCTGTTCCAATAAGTCCGTAAACTCTTCCGCCTGTTTTTTCTGCGCCTTCCTCACAGCTGCCCCCATCCACGCGCTATGGCACGTACACAAACTGGGGAGGAAACTATTCTCCCTAAATTCCTCCCTGTGTATAAACCCGCTGTCATACTACTGGTATCATCAACAGATCTTGACTATCCATTTTGTCTAACATATCAGCAATCATGATTCAATTCATAAGACTATTCCATATATTATAATAAGGCACATTTTGTCACCCTTACAGGTGATGCTGACAGACTCTTCTTTCTGCGTTTGAAAATCTCCTGCATACTCCCCGCCTGCCCGCTTCGCTCCCGGTACTTCTCAGAATGCTGCCTGCCATTTCTGTGCCATGCACATCCATTACCTGCTGCATCTGCGGAATCCCGCGCCTGAGTTCCCATGGGTCCTGGCATACCCAATACCCGTCCCCAAAAGGGACGGCTTCCAATGCCGTTCTTGTTTTTATCTGCTCAGACAGTACCTGCCTTAAGCTATCAAAAGAATTTTCCCGCAGTCCTGTTCCCGTTTCCGGTTCTGGTCAAATACAGCCTGACGGCGCATTCATCCACGGAATCCTTCATAATGAACCTGTGTCATCTATTTCTCAATTCAAACCTTACCTGCTTCATCATCACATCTATTCTGAACTCTTAATTCAATTTTTTTCCGGCCTATCCTTTGCCGTCCACGCCTCAAGTTTCACCAGCATTCCCGGCCTTCAGCTTTTTTCCCCGGTTCAGCACATTTACAGCTGTATTCTGTCTCTCCGGCATCTCCTGTCCGCAGGAATTGCAGCGGAATATATCCCCTTCCTTCCTGCCCTCCGCCCCGCAGCGGCAGCATTCGGTGCTGATACCTTTTCCAAACACCTCCGCAAGCTCCACGGACCGTTCCCTGCACTTGCGTTCCAGCCTCTTTTTCACATAGCCTCTCTGCCACATGTTCAGACCCGCATTCACTTTCCGGTTCACTCCTGCTTTCACCATACCAGGAAGTTTTGGAATATACACCACTCCAGGTTTTTCTGTCTCCAGCAGCCGGTTGATCTCCGCATTCACATAAGAGTGCAGCGCCGTCTCCAGCCGCCTCTTTCCCGCAGTGTATTTTTTCATACCCGGATTATTTCCCGCATTTCTGCGGTGGCGGGAGAGCCGTTCCCTGACATATTCCGTCAGCGCGGACTGATATTCAAAATATTTCTCCCCATACATCTGCCCTGTATGGGTGACAAACATGCACCGAAGCCCCAGGGCCAGGCCGATTTCCCCTTCATATCCTCCAGGGTGCCTCTGCTTTACCTCCACCGGCACATTCAAGGTAATGTTGCCTTCCTTCGGATAAAGCCGAAGGTATATCTGCCTGGAGTAGCGATTGTTATCCGTGAGCAGAATGAAAAGTCTCTGACGGCTCTCTTTCATGGAAATGTATATCCCATGATCGGCATATCTGTATCCCTTGGGCGAAATGGTAAATCCATCCGCCGTATCTGTGTGAGGTTTTACCAGGTGTCTCCTGACCTGCCTGCGCAGATACTGATCCAGCCTGTATGCATCCACACCTGCTCTGAGGGCCCCATAAGTCTCCCTCCAGTCCCCTCGAAGATCCGGTTCTCCTCCCGCCAGGACCGCTTCAAAGCAGCGGCTCTGTTTCATCACAAAACGCAAATAATGTCTGTCTTCTGCATTTACCTGAATGTTCTTCTCTATCCGGCTCTTGATACGGGTCCATTGGCTTTTAATATCACCCAAAGCATCAAAGATAGAGAGGTAAAAGACCCCCGATGGAAGTCCCAGCCTCTCCCGCAGCCCGCTTTTGGTCATTTCATTCTGCACCGTATAGCCTGGATAAATCTTGGGGAGCCCCCCTATACCTCCATACCGGTCATACACAAAATTGCGAACTTTTCTGCAATCTTCCGCAATCTCCTGCAGCCTTGCCATATCCCTGACAGAAATCGGTTCCTTGTTATACTGATATACTGTCTTGTATATTGTCTCCTGGGCCATAAATCCTTTCCACCCTCTGTCACCCGATAAATCTCTCCAGGACTTCCAGTATAATTTCGTAGAATAACTATTTCTACGAAACCCTGCCGCAAACCTGATATTTTCTGCGCTCAAAGTTTGTTTGACCAGAATTTTGACGGTAAATACCTTTATGAAAGAACCGCCTTTTCGCCCGTCTCACCCTCCGCAGAGCTTGTTTTCTGCGCCTTTTCCAGACAGAGCCAGGACATTTCCTTGACCAGAATTTTGACGGCGAATAAAATTTTTTCAGGCCCTCTCTGATCAGAAACTTTCTCTGACAAGTTAAGAAACTGGATCCCTATGTCGATAGAGAAAGTGTTTGTACAGTTTTAGAATAATTTATTGTCGATATCTTTAATACTCTGCCAGAAATTACTTGAAAACTTAATTCCTGAAAAGTGATTGACAAATTATTTGACGGTATATATAATGAGTACAGTGGCTTTTGCGCCAGAGAGGTTTCGTAGAAATAGTTATTCTACGAATATCCACATCAAGAAGCACCAGCTGGGATGTGCTGTATATCGGCTGTTGCTTTATTTTATTTCGTGTTGTTTTACTCTCTTCTTCACAGCAATCACAATACATGGCGTCCCTCCGCAGTTTCCATGTATTTATGCTTTGATGAGCATATAACAGCATTCATACATAGTGAAGAAAACGAAAAAAGGCTGGTTCCTAAACTGCGGAAGGAGAATTTATATGCAATTTGAGCTGATGGCGTCAATGATGTGCGCCAACTATGGCAATCTTGAAAAAGAAGTAAAGGCCTTGGAGGAGGGAGGAATAGACTCTTTCCATATAGATATCATGGACGGGCGGTATGTGCCGAACTTTGCCATGTCCCTGAACGATCTGCGGTACATCACCATGGCCACAAAAAAGCCTGTGGACGTGCATTTGATGATAGAGCACCCCTGCAATAATATCGGTATCTTTTTAGGGTGTCTTCGTAAGGGCGACACGGTATATATCCATCCGGAGGCGGAATACCATCCTTCCACCACCCTGCAGAAAGTCATCAACGCAGGGATGATTCCCGGTATTGCAATCAATCCCGGCACTTCTGTGGAGACGGTAATGGAGCTTCTTCGCATTGTGAGAAAAGTGCTTGTGATGTCCGTGAACCCCGGAAATGCCGGGCAGATGTACCTGCCCTATGTGGGTAAAAAGATCACCAAACTGCTGGCCCTAAAAGAAGATATGGACTTTGAGATCTGCTGGGACGGCGCCTGCAGTGCGGACAAGATTCTGGAATATGCCCCCAAGGGAGTGAAAGGGTTTGTGCTGGGCACCACACTGCTCTTCGGAAAAAAAGAATCCTATGGCGAAACCCTGCAGAATATTCGGGAACTGAAATTTTAGATTTCAAATTTAAATATGAAAATTGGGAATTCAGAACATAAATTTATAAATTTAGAATTCAAAGCTTAGATTTGAAAATCACACAGACAAAAAAACCTGGTTTAGACAAACCAGGCCCTGAAATGTTAAACTATAGTCAGCCCCAGAGCATATGGCCCTGCTGTCCGCGACTGACTCCCTGCCAAAGGCTAAGGAATTGTTAAAAGCACAGTTCCAAAATGCTGGAGCTGGCAACGATTCATGAAGTCCTGAACCACCGATTTTTCCGTGACAAAAACACTTTATAGAAAGAGTCTTCAAAAACGCTGTAACACCATCCTTTGCTCTATGCAGGGCGTTCCAAGCAGTATTTCCTGCTCTGTGCCGTCAAAACGAAAGCCATATTTTTCATAAAATCTTATCGCTTTCTCATTCCCCTTCAGCACCCAGAGACAGATTGCAGGGTGGGCGGCAAGCCTTTCCACCGCCTCATTCATAAGTGCAATTCCCACCTTCCTGCCCTGGTATGCCCGCAGAACATAGAGCGCAAAGATCTCACCATATTCCGCCATGGTTTCATCCCGATATCTGCCATATCCCGCAAAGCCAATAACCTTATTCCCATCCTTCGCCACCAGCAGATTATCTCTCCATGCACGGGCAATCTGTTCACAGCGTTCAAGTGTCACCGTCTTCATATATTCCCCATCCACCAGACCCTCATAGGTCTCATGCCAGGACTGAAAATGCACAAACGCCTTACCGCTGATTTCTTCATCTGTTCTCATCGGCACAATCGTGTACTCTCCCATGACCGCCCCCTTGGCCCAAGACAAATAGGCTATCCTGAACCGTCTTTTCCCAAACTGCCCGCCAGAAAAGAAATACAAAAATTTCCCTCAGAGTTTGGGATTTTGTATCATAATAGGTTTCCCTGTTTTCTGATACAGCCACACAATGGAACTCCAGTCGCCGTAGTAGCCGTCGCTCACCGCTATGGCCCGATCCATGCTGGGGGAGTCATCATAGATGCCCCAGCCAGCCTCTCTGTACCTGCACACCATCTCCCCATACTCCCCCATAAGCTCCGGACGCATGGATGCAAGCGTAGCCTCCGTCAGCGGATGGGGCCTCCACAGCAGCACCACATCTTCCCGGTTCTCCTCAAAAATCTGCAGGTTTTCCTTGATCTTTTTCATCATGGCCTCACTGTCCTTCAGCAGGGCCGTCACGCTGGTATTGTAGAATATAACTTTTCTGCGGCTGCCATCCTCCCTCTGAATCAGCCTGTCCCAGCTCTCCGGCAGCTCAAAGTCCTCTCTCCGCAGACCGCAGACCCGATCCACCTTGGGGGAGCCCAGTCCCAGTATCTTTTTCTCCCATGTAGGCCGAAGACTCTCATCTGTGTGCCTGGTGAGCACATCCACATAAATCTGCCGCATGGCCTCCGACTGCACCACCACCCGGTCCGCATTCATCACCCCTGCAGTGGTGACAAAATGCTCCATTCCTTCCACTGCCTCCTTATCGGAGGGGTCGATCTCGGCCAGGATAAAGTAGGGAATATAGACCAGCTTATCTGTAAACTGCTTCAGGTTTTTAGAGTAAAAAAACGGAGGCACACTGGTGACAAAATTTCCCTCATCATAAGGGTTGTGAATGAAAATAACATCCGGGTGTCTGGCCTCAAAATCATAGGATTCATAGCCCATCACCGGCACTTCCTCCGGGTACTGGGCAATCTCATAGTGCAGTTCCCCGAAAGAACCGTCAGGATTCTTGTCATAATAGGGAATAGGGATAACCAGTGCCCTGCAGTCCGGATCTTCATCCGCCGCCTTCCACACAGACTCCAGAGAATCCCACATGGAAGCTTTATAAGGCAGAAACACCACTTCCCTCTGAATCCGAATCTCATGGTTGATGGAATTTTCCACCCGCACCAGAAGTTTTCTGAGCTTTTTCTGCATCTGCCATGTATTCACGGAAGCTCCCTCCAGAAGCTTCTCACAGAACTGGTACAGAACCTCGCAGTACTCCTCCAGGCAGCGGACCGTCTCCGTCCCCTCCCCCTCCGTACTGTCAACCAGAGTGCCGATACCTATGGCCCCCTGCTGACACTGCTCCATAAGCTCTGCCGCGCCCTGAACCCGTTTATTCTCAATCAGTTTCACAATCTCCCCATGTGCCTCACTGAGCACTTCTATGGTCTCCAGGCACTGCTTCTTCTGAAAATTTCTCATTCCTGCCCCCTGCCGGGCACTGTACGCGCCCTAAATCATATTCTTAAAACCGGATCCGATATACCTGATCCGATATATCAGATCCGAAAAACCAAATCCAAAAAAACAGATCCAAAAAACTTGAAACCATCCCTTTCCTGCCTGCGGAATTTCCTGTCCGACGGCATTCCTCCGCCGGATATCTTCCCGTTCCCGCCCTTAGAACTGTGCCGAAAAAAGATGTACGCCAAGTTCAAAACATTGTCATAATTTTAATATAATCCTGGGTCTTATCCCGCATAATATGAAGCCCCCGATGCAGCTCCTCCAGAGAATATCTGTGAGTGATAAGCCTGCCGGGATCCACCCGCTTCGCCCCAAGACGTTCCATGCAGTAGTTCCAGTCATCATCCGCCCCATGGGTAAACGAAGAGTTCCAGGTTCCCGTGATCCGCAGCTGATGGCGCAGAATTTTCCAATAGGTTTCCATCTCCAAAGCCATGGAGGAGGCAGGATTTCCCATGAGACAGATCCGCCCCCCTGGAGCAGTGTTTTCCACCGCCTGGGCCACCGTCTCATTCTTTCCCACACACTCAAAGAACACATCCGCCCCCAGGCCGCCGGTCCGCTCCCGGATCCACTGACCCGGATCCTGAGTCCTGCTGTCACAGTAGTCCCCCGATTCCATCCCCAGTTCCAAAACCATCTTCCGCTGGGCCTCCTTGTTGCCCTCCACCAGAATCCTGCCCGCCTCCTGGACCCCCGCCTCTCTCAAAAACATCAAAAGCAGCAGGCCGATGGTTCCCAGGCCGCACACCACAGCGGTCTCCCCCTTCTCCGGCAGAGCCCTCCGCATGGCATGCACCGCCACCGCCATAGGTTCCAGCATGGCAGCCTCCTCATAGGAAACCTGTTCCGGCAGCGGAATCAGATTCCAGGCCGGAACCGCCGCATACTCTCCAAAGCCCCCGTCCCTGCGGGAACCCAGATAGCCATAGTTTTGGCACATCTCGAACTGTCCTTTTCTGCAGGGCAGGCACTCCCTGCAGGGAATCAGCGGAAACACACCTGCCCGCCGCCCCTGCCAGGCAGGATCCACTCCCGGTCCCGTCCGGACCACCAGGCCGGAAAACTCATGCCCCGGAATCAGGGGATGTACATGGGCCCCCGTCCTGTATATTCTCGGAATATCCGACCCGCAGATCCCCGCTGCCTTTACCTGCAGCAACACTTCCCCCTTAGCCAGAATCGGCTCCTCCACCGTCTCCCAGCGCAGGTCATCCACCCCCTGCAGCACCCATGCCTTCATCCCTTTCCTCCTCCACAAAAACTTCCGGCAGCGCCCATCTTCTTATTCCCCGGAACATCTGCGGGCAAGAATCTCCTCAAACCGTCTCAGATCCTCCATCGTGGTTATCTTGAAATTCCCCTCATCCCCGGGGATTATGGCAATGTCCATGCCCGCCAAAACCGCAGGTTCCGTGGAACCGTTGATTCCCCTGATCCCATCCGGAAGCAGTCTCAGGTTGGCCTCATAATACCGCCCCAGCCGAAACACCTCCGGTGCCTGCCCTGCAAAAATTTCACTGCGTTTTAACAGGGATGTGATGGTCTTCCCGTCGCTGCTGGCGTACACTGTATCCTTCATGGGAAGTACCGGCAGAACACCCTCGTGGGACTGTGCCGCCTCCAGGCAGGCCGAGACCATCTCCTCCGTCAGCAGAGGTCTGGCAGCGTCATGGATGAGCACACAGTCCTCCTCCCCTCCATAGGCCCTGATATCCTCCAGCCCCTGGAGAATAGAAAGCTGTCTGTTCTCCCCCGGATCAGAAAAACCCCGGAATTTTCCATCCCTGTCAAATGTCTCCAGACACTCCCGAATCTTTTCCCTCCAACAGGGCTGAGCCACAATCTGAATGGCGTCCACCCCCCTGTGCAGGGCCAGACATTCTATGCAGTACCCTATGACGGGCCGTCCCCCTGCCTCAATATACTGCTTTGGAATCTCCGCCCCCAGGCGCAGCCCTGCACCCCCGGAGAGTATCAGTGCAATATTCATAGTTCCCCCATCCTGGACCAACTGCCTTCCCAAATCAACATGGCCCCTGCGAATACCTCACCCCGCAGACCAATAAACAAAAAAACATCGAATCTGCAATGCCAAAAATTCCCATGCAGCCCTTCTAAAGCTGCACAGGAAAGTCAAAACACACGGTTCATTTCTATGATAATATGTTAGCACAGAGCCCGTGAAAATGCAAGATTTTCTCCTCCAAAAGACATTCAAAATCCCCTCTATGGCTGATCTTTTGAGCCGCTTGTCTCACAGGCCCCGGAAAGGCCTTTGAAAATCTTTCCGGCCCTGACGGCAATCACAAGAGAGACCACCCCTGAAAACAATACAACCGCATACTCAGCCCCCTTACAGACCTCAAATAAAACACCATATAAGGCATTCCCCAGAGGCTGTGCGCACATGGCCACGGTAAGGATAAGGGCAATAACCTTACCGATCAGGTTCTGCGGTGTTTCCGCCTGGACAAATGACATCATCCGCACCGTAAAGATAGTCGAGAAAAACAGGACGCCAAAACCGCAAAAGGTAATTATGGCATAATTTGCCACTCCGGAGGACAGCAGTTTCAGTGCAGCTCCCATGGGAAACACACATATCACACAGGCCGTCACCAGATTTCCCGACCTGTGAACCGCCAGCTTTTCTCCAAAAATACCTGCGCAGATCCCTCCGGCCAGTCCCCCTGCCGCCAGGGCTCCCTCCGCATATCCATAGAGCCTGTTGGCCTGTGAAGCCTCTAAATCCAACACTTCCGTCACCAGATATGGCAGCGCCACAAGAATCATTGCCGCCAGAAACAGATTGATTCCACATACCACCAGCAGCGCCTTGCCGATAATGGGCTTTTCTCTCCGGACAAAACGGATGCTCTCTGTAAAATCCCTTCGGGCTGTCTGCAGCAATCCCCCCTCTGAGGCCTGCCTCTGAAAGGGGATCTGAATAAAAATTTCCATCACCGCCGACAGAATAAAACAGACCACACACACCCACAGCACGGGCTTCAGCCCATACGCGCTGTATAAAATTCCTCCAAGCACAGGACCTGTGAGCGCCGAGAAAGAGCTTATCATATTGATAATGGAGTTGGCCGCCATAAAATTTTCCTGGTCCACCAGCGCCGGTATGCTTGCCTGCACAGATGGCTGATAAGCGCCCGCAATGCCGTACAGCAGCATCAGCGTGACGGTGAGAAGTCCAATGAGATTGTCCCCATTCATCACCAGGA
>OFGZ01000550.1_pt1 | contig 28879 bp, 26 predicted proteins | sample 1521871 | NCBI WGS metagenome assembly OFGZ01 (sample SAMEA3504091, study PRJEB24116) | mouse gut metagenome | biome: mouse gut; feature: mouse-associated habitat; material: faeces | place: Denmark | collected 2011
CATTCTTGCTCTGTCAGGACGGAAGTTTGCAAAAATTATGCTATCGCCCTTGCCGATTGTAGCAACAGGCTTGCCATCTTTTTGAATAACAGTTGGAATAACAAATTCATCTGTTACACCATTTTCATAGCTTGCAGTAATTGCTGCAATAGCATTATCTGCAACATTGCCTTCGCCGTCTACCAAAGCTTTATATGCTTTGTCAACCCTTTCCCAAATGTTATCTCTATCCATTGCATAAAATCTACCGCTGATTGTAGCAATTTCACCAAAACCGATTTTATCCATATACTCTACGGTTTCAGTAATAAATTGTTTTCCGCTTGTTGGAGAAACATCTCTTCCGTCAAGGAAAGCGTGCAAATAAACATTGTCCAAACCTTGTCTTTTTGCCATTTCTATCAAAGCAAAAATATGACTTAAATGGCTGTGAACGCCACCATCGGACAAAAGCCCGAAAATGTGAAGTTTTTTGCCGTTTTCTTTTGCATTTTTGCAAGCTTTAAGAAAAGCCGCATTTTCAAAAAAGTCGCCGTCATTTATTGATTTTGTGATACGAGTAAGCTCTTGATAAACTATTCTTCCCGCACCGATATTTAAGTGTCCAACTTCACTGTTACCCATTTGTCCGTCAGGTAATCCGACCGCCATACCGCTTGCATCTAAGCTTGTAGTTGGGTATTTTTTCATAAGGTCAAGGACATAAGGGGAAGTTTTTGCGGAAATTGCATTGTTTTCCCCCTCTTTATTAAGTCCGTAACCATCCAAAATAATCAGACCGGTAAATTTATTCATATTAGTATTTAACCACCTTAGAGAAATCTTCTGCCTTTAAGCTTGCACCGCCGATAAGACCGCCGTCAATTTCAGGCATAGCCATAAGCTCGCTTGCATTTTTAGGATTCATAGAACCGCCGTATTGAATGCGAAGTTTGTTTTGTGCACAATTTTTGCAATATAACTCTGCAACTTTGTTTCTGATAATAGCGATTGTATCGTTTGCCTCTTGTGCAGTAGCAGTTTTGCCTGTACCGATTGCCCAAATAGGCTCGTAAGCGATAACAACTTTGTCAAGCTCGTCAGAAGTAACACCTGCCAAAGCTTTTTCAGTTTGAGTCTCTAGCAATGTTTTGTAAATACCGGACTCTCTCTCTTCCAAAGACTCGCCTACACAAATAATAGGTTTTAAACCTTTCTTCAAAGCTTGCAAAACTCTCTTGTTAACTGTCTCATCTGTCTCGCCAAAATATTGACGGCGTTCACTGTGACCGATAATAACATACTCAACGCCTAGCTCCAAAAGCATATCTGCACTTATTTCGCCTGTAAAAGCACCTTTATCTGCCCAATGAACATTTTCTGCACCCAATTTGATATTTGTGCCTTTAATCATTTCGCCGGCAGTTTGAATGTTTGTATAAGGTACGCAAACAACGCACTCTGCTTTGCTATCAGCTACCAAAGGAATAAGGTCTGTAAGCAATGCCTTAGTGTCCTTGATTGTATTGTTCATTTTCCAATTTCCTGCAATAATAGGTTGTCTCATTTTCAATTTCTCCTAAAATATGATTTTTTTTATTTTTGCAAGATAAGGGATACACCCATATCTTGCATTTGATTTTATTTTTGCCTATACCAAACTTTTAATGCCATATTAGCTTTTAGTAACGGTTTTCGGCAGGTTTTTTGTGTTTAATTGGTTGTGTACCGATTATTTTTTGTCATTAAGACAAGCAATCCCCGGAAGAATTTTACCCTCAAACAATTCCAAAGATGCACCGCCACCTGTAGAAATGTGACTCATTTTATCTGCAAATCCAAGTTGAGCAACTGCTGCTGCAGAGTCGCCGCCACCGATAATAGTTGTGCAATCGACTGCATCTGCCATTGCTTTTGCAACTGCGATTGTTCCTTTTGCAAGGATAGGATTTTCAAACACCCCCATAGGGCCATTCCATACAACTGTTTTAGCAGATTTGATAGCATCGGCAAACATTTCGGCAGATTTTTCGCCAATATCCAAGCCCATCATATCGCTTGGGATATTCATGGCTTCAACTGTTTTTACTTCGATTTCGCTATCGATTGGGTTAGGGAAAGATTTTGCTGCAACAGTATCTATTGGAAGATAAATCTTTTTGCCAAGTTTGTCAGCTTTTGCAAGCATCTCTTTACAATAATCAATCTTCTCGTCATCAACTAATGAATTACCTACATTACCACCTTGAGCTTTAATGAAAGTATAAGCCATGCCGCCGCCTATAATTAATGTATCGCACTTTTCCAACAAGTTATCGATAACTTTCAATTTATCTGCAACTTTTGCGCCACCCAAAACAGCAACAAACGGACGAACAGGCGCCTCAAGTGATTTTGCCATAACGTTAAGCTCTTTTTCAATCAAGAAACCGCAAACACACTCTTTAACAAAACCATACTCTGCAATACCTGCAGTAGATGCGTGAGACCTGTGAGCAGTACCAAATGCGTCATTTACATAAATATCGCAATACTCTGCAAGTTGTTTGCAGAAATTTTCGTCTCTGCCCTCTTCCTCTGCATGGAATCTTAAGTTTTCAAGCAATACACACTCACCACTCTTTAAAGCAGCAACTTTTGCTTTTGCATCAGGTCCAACAACGTCTGTTGCGAAAGTAACTTTACCGCCAAGTAACTCATTCAATCTGTCAGCAACAGGTTTTAAAGTCAATTTTACAGGGTCGCTCTTAAGCGCTTTATCGATATATGCTTTTGTTGCAGACTCTCTTTCTGCCTCAGGAAGAGCTTCTACAGCCTTTTTCTCTTTCTTAGTTAACTTGATTTTTTCACTGAAAATGCTGTGAGGTTTACCCATGTGTGAGCAAAGTATAACTTTTGCACCGTTATCCATCAAATATTGGATAGTAGGAAGTGCACCGTTTATACGGTTTTCGTCAGTGATTACGCCGTCTTTCATAGGAACGTTGAAGTCCACTCTTACAAGACATTTTTTGCCGGAAACATTTACATCTTTTATTGATTTTTTATTCATTATTAGGTTCTCCTTGCCTATAATTTATTTTTAATTTTTAATATTAACTATAAGTTTTATAATCAATAGTAGTATTATATCACTATTTGGTAATTTTTGCAAGATATTTTTTTATTCTTAACGCTAAATTTAACAAAATTTTTGTCAAAAAAACAATAGTTTTTCCTAAAAAGTTTAAAATTTCGTCAAATGACCTGTTTGATTTAACTGTTCAAAGTTATGTTGCCTGTGATATTCGTAGCAAATTATCGCTACCGAGTTTGCAAGATTTAACGAACGGATATCCCCTTTCATAGGAATTCTTATGCACTTGTCATAGTTATCGTGCAAGATTTCCTCGGGTATTCCTTTGGACTCTTTACCGAACATAACATAAACATCTTCCTCATACTTTACTTCCGTATGATTATGCTGTGACTTTGTGGATGCATAAAAAATTTGTTTGATATTTGCCCTGTTCCTTTGCAAAAACTCTTGATAATTTTTATATGTGCAAATATCCGCCAAATCCCAATAATCCAAACCTGCTCTTTTTAAATACTTATCTTCAAAAGTAAAACCGAACGGCTCTATCAAATGCAATTTTGCACCCGTTGCGGCACATGTCCTTACAATATTCCCTGTATTTTGCGGTATCTCCGGCTCTAACAAAACTATATGTATCATTTTTATCTCCTCATTTTTAGCTTTTACTACTTTACAACAAAATTATTTTATTGTAAATTTAGTTTTATTCAAAATCTATACTATTTACAATGTCTACCAATGCACTTACACTTTCCACATGACAAACTTTATCTTTTAGTTGTTTGCTATTGGACATACCTTTAAGATAATAACAAATTTGTTTTTTCATATTGGAATAAATGTATCTATCCGAATAATAATTTTTTAGTGTATCGATTTGCAACAGAATATCTCTTTTTTTATCGACTTTTTTAAAAATAGTATCGATTTTCAAACAATTATCCGCGATTTCTTTAAAAATCTGTGGGTTGCCCAATGCCCCTCTTGCAATCATAACACCGCTTGCTTTGGTATGGTCTTTTATACTTAAATATGATGTTACGTCCGTCACATCGCCGTTTGCAATTACAGGAATTTGAACGCTTTCCACCACTTTTGCAATAGTATCCCAATCGGCATTACCCATATAATAGTCTTCCCTTGTTCTGCCATGTACGGTTATGGCACTTGCACCTGCATCTTGGATATATCTTGAAAAATCTACAGCCACATTCTCCCCTCGTTTAAAGCCTTTGCGGAATTTAACTGTAACAACCTTACCCGTATATTTAACAACACTTTTTACTATTTCCGCTGCAAGTTTGGGATTGTTTAGCAACGCGCTGCCCTCTCCGTTATTAACAATTTTTGGCACGGGACACCCCATATTTATATCTATAATGTCAAATTTTTGCATTTCCTGCATACTGCAAGCCTTTGCCATAATTTGCGGGTCAGCACCAAAAATTTGTACTGCTTTTACCCTTTCGTTATCCGTTGTTGCAAGCAATTCCTTTGTTTTTTCGCTGCCATACACCATACCTTTGCAACTTATCATTTCGGTATAAGTAAGGCTTGCCCCGTATCTTGCCGCAATATCCCTAAACCCCACATCGGTAAAACCTGCAATGGGAGCAAGTAAGGCATCTCCTTTCAACTCAATACCTGCAATCTTCATTTTCTTTTGCCTCTTGCCATAAACTTTCTTGTTGCTCAGCCGTAAGCTCATTTAATTTAAGATTGTTTTCGTCACACTTTTTTTGCATATACTTAACCCTGCACTCAAACTTAGCACACGATTTGTTTAATGCAACCTCTCCATCCACTTTTAAAAATCTAAGCAGGTTAACCACTGCAAACAACAAATCTCCACATTCCATTTCAATATTGTCCGTATTCGCACTCAAAACTTCCTGCAACTCTTCCGCTATTTTATCCTTAATTTGAGAGATATTTTCAAAATCCATACCGATTTTCGCAAGGTATTTTTGGTATTTTGCCGCTTTTTGCAAGCTTGGAAGTGCTTTTGCCACACCCTCTATTTTGCTAACTAAATCGCTTTGGCTTTTTTCCTTTGCTTTAGCCGCCTCCCAAGCCATAAGTGCTTCGTCGGCATTGTTTGCAACCACATCTCCGAAAATGTGAGTATGCCTTGTTACAAGCTTATTGCACAAATGAGTCAACACTTCGTTACTGTTAAACTCCCCTTCATCCTCCCCGATTACGGCATGGAAAACGCCTTGCAAAATCACATCTCCCGCCTCTTCGATAATATTATCGATATCTTGATTATCAATAGCCTCAACAAGTTCATAGGCTTCCTCAATCAAATTTTTGCGTATACTTTCGTGTGTTTGAGCCTTATCCCACTCACAACCGTTTTTGCCGCGTAGCTTGAACATTATCCTTAGCAAATCACAAAAATTATATTCTTGTTTGTCAGTAATTTCAAATGGAGAAACATATACGCCACATTCGTAATTAAAATCAACTTGTCTGTCAAGCTCATAGGCAGGAATTACGATTTCTTGCTCGCCCTTAAAAAAAGTTATATCGCACTCTTCCCCTACAACGCGAGCCAAAATTTCCTTTACTTCACTTGCGATATAAGCGTTATCGATATCGCAAATTACAAGCGGCAAAGTCTTGTCATAACTAAAAGCCCTGTCCCCCGCAATGTCATAAGCGGATACTTTGACAATGCTTGTGTGAGGATGTCTTTCCAAAACGCTAAGCTCCCTAGATACACCTGCGATTATTTCCACCTCGCAACACTCTTTTAGCTTGATAACCGACCTGTCATCCGCCCCATTGCCATTAACGCAATAAACTATATTTTTGTCCTTTAACGACAAAAGAAACTTTGCGATATTGCTGTCCAAATCGTCAAAGTCTTCCGAACTTTCATAAAAACCGTCCAATGTTTCGTGCGGAATATTTTCTTCCGTAAAAAACTTATATGTATCAGTGAGTGCGGTTTTGACAATTACCTTATCGGCATTATCAATCGCAACTGCACCTTTTAAAGATAAATCTCCGTCTTTTAGGCCAAGCCCAACAACTTTTATCATAAACCCTCACTTTTTTTGTGTATTTTGTCATCTAGTTTTGCAAGTTTTTCCCCAAATGGAAAAGAATATAGCTCGTCGTTAGTAAACACTTTAAAAAACAAAACCAAAATAAAATATACAATCGGCGTGATAGCAACACTTGCAAGTACAAGCCACCACTTTGACAATAAAAATGTCAATCCATATATTATCAATCCTATTATAACACTAATTATAAAAATTTTGCTAATATTTTTGACTAGTTTTTCATTATTGCCCAAAAGTTTTGACATTGTTACCCAACCCACAAGCACGCAAAGGAAATACGCTATGACACTTGACAGTGCCGCACCCATAATCCCCAAGTGCATAATCAAAATAATATCCAAAACTATTTTTGTGACTGCCGTCATTAAAAGTATTAAAACAGGTCTGACTGTTTTTCCGAGTGCCTGCATTAAAGATGTGAAAACTTGTGATAAAGTAAGCAATATTACCGATACGGATGATACCATAAGCAGTGATGCCGCAAGCTCTATACTGCTGCTGTCAAGCGATGGATATAAAATCATCATTAACGGCTTTGCCAAAATCAAAATTGCTATAAAGCATGGTGCTCCTATCAAAAAAGACATTTTTACTGCCAATGCAGATTTGTCCTTTATGCTGACAGCATCTCTCAGTGCCCTTTTGGAGCTTATAATAGGCACAATGGCAACCGCAAATGCCAAAGTAATAACAATCGGCATATTTATAAGCGTATTTACAGGTGCGGATAAAATACCATATTGCCCTACTGCAACATCCCTTGCCAACCCCCTGCCAACAAGCAAATTTACAATTAACAAACTATCCACAAACTGCACTATCGGAAAGATAAGTCCACTCGCCATAATAGGCAAACTTACCTTTACTATATTTTTGGTATTCTCCAAATCCAAGCTAACCTTTGGGATAGCTTTACCTTTATTTGCTATAAATAGTAACGCCATTATAAGCATGGAAAGGAATTCCGCAAGTGTAAGTCCAATCAAAGCCCCCACAACCGCATTTATCACTCCTTGAGGCAATAACAAATATGCGAAAAGCAAGCCGAATATCATTTTAAAGGCTTGCTCCGCAATCTGCGAAATAGCAGTCGGCAACATATTCATATTACCTTGAAACCAACCTTTAAAATATGCGGAAATCGCCACAATTAAAATAGCGGGAGCAACCACATAATAAGCATACCGAATACTGTAATTGTTTTGCAATGTGGCAAGTGGAGCGGAAATCAAAAACATAATAAGCATGCTGACCGCACCCAATCCGAAAAGCAAAACAAACGCGGATTTCATAATTTTAGCAACCTTATCACCGTCTCCTATCGTTTTGTTTTCGCTGACCAGCCTACTTATGGCAGTAGGTATGCCACCGGACGAAATGGTCAACATCAACGCATAAACGGGAAATACTAGTTGATACATACCTATACCCTCTGCACCAAGCAGATTGGTTAAAGGTATGCGGTAAATAGCCCCTAGTATTTTTGCAATCATACCTGACGCAGCAAGTAGCATTGCGCCCGCAGTATAACTGTTTAACCTCGATTTTTGACGGGGTTTTGTCGCTGTTACTAATTCACTCAAAACTATTCAAGCTGACTTGCCAAGCAATATCCCGCAACTTTTATGTTGGACTTAATATCATTTGTTATTGCACCTACAGCAATAATACCACCATACAAATCGCCACCTGCAAGTATAGGATGAATATAAACATCTTCCGAATATCCGCTATCATTTTTGGTTATGCGAATATTTTCGTTTGCAAAAGTTTGCTTTCTATCCTGCAACACACTAAACAAAGTATTGGAAATAAGTTCTCCCTCCTTACTTTCCTTACCTCCCTCGTGTGTTAAAACTTTACTTTTATCCACAATCATGATTTGCACACCGCACAAATCAAACAGTACTTTAGAATAACCTTCCGCCAAAGCTTGCAACGCTTGCATTTGACTGAATTTTTTTATAATTATTTCGTTGTCCGAAACTTGGTTCATTTCCAACTCTTCCCCGTCGCGAATACGCATTGTTCTTCTTAACTCCTTGGGAATAACTATTCTGCCAAGCTCGTCTATTCTTCTGACAATTCCAGCCATAAATTTCCTCCTTGCAATTAGTTTTTGCCAATATACCAAAAATATTCTTATCTTTTTTTCAAAATTTGCATACTTTATTTATTGGAGGAATACCTTTTAATATGTATAAAATATTTTATGATAACAGTCAATTTGTAATTTTGGTAGACGGCACGCAAAATACAAGCGGTATGATAGAGTTGGATGCTGAAAGAAACTATATTCTTACCCTTCTGCCTATATACGATAAAACTTTGTTTTTGCCAATAAGTTCTACCGCAAAAATTGTCGGCGGTAAACTGATATGCAATATCCCTAATGTAAAATTGGATATTAATATGTACTATTTAATACCCAAATTTGCTCCGTACATACCGCCAAGCAATCCTCAAGTAGAAATGCAACGGGAGTTCGGCGAACATACAATAACCGTTTATACGGACAATATCCCCAAACTGCTTATAGAAAACAGCAGCAATTTTATTTCCGTCCCTATCCCAGAATATCCCGAAAAAATGCAGGAAGCAGTGCTTGACAGCGGGGTATTGTTTTATATTTTGTGCCCGCATTATTTGTGCGTTGTGTTTTACGACTACAACGATTACTCTGTCTTGATAGATAAGGAATGTGAAAGCTATATTTTTGACGATAACGGTATTTCATTTAAAATATCGCTCGCCGACAATCAAGGCAGAGTTTACAACTGTCATTTAACCTTTGACGGCAAAGAATACACTGCCGATAACGAATATTTTGACTACACAAACAAACACCATTGCCACGAAAAACTAATCGCTTATGATTTTTTGCAAGCAATACTTGCCGAGGATTACGACTACTGTAAAGAACTATTATCCCCAACTTGCCCGCAATCTATTGACGATTTTATGCAAATGTTTGAAGATTTAACGGATATTATCATCCCAAACTGCCCGATAAATGACAACTATATGTTTTTGGTTTTCAAAGATAATGTCAAAAAATGCACTTATTCTATAAAAGAAAATAAGCTTGAAAAAGTTAATTTTTAACAAAATTTACACTATATTTACATTGAAAGTATAGACATTTTATAAAATTTTGTGCATAATGGTAATAAGCAGATTAAAGCGTATAAAATCTGAAAATAAAAAAAGAAGGTAAAAATATGAATACACTATTTTGTGCTGTATCTAGCTCAGCATACGATTTGACGTTAAATATTCTATACATAATCGCTCTTTGTTTTATTCCTGCGGTTTTATGGGCATTATATGTTTCCATAAAAGTTAAAATTGTTTTTAATAGATATAATCAAGTCAACAGTAAAAAAGGCATACCTGCCTATATGGTAGCAAGACAAATACTTGACAGCGAAGGTTTGACTGATGTGCAAATCGGCAGATGCAGTGGCTCACTTTCCGACCACTATGACCCACGCTCCAAAACTGTTGTGTTATCCGATTCCGTATACAACTCTTCTGCAATAGCGGCAATCGGTGTTGCAGCACATGAAGTGGGACATGCTATCCAACATGCAAAAAATTATGCCCCTGTAAAAATTAGAGGTGCTTTGGTGCCTGTACTAAACTTAAGTTCCAAATTGCTTATACCGGTACTTATAATTAACATTTTGTTAACAATTTTTCTTCCTGCATCAAGCCCTGTACCTATGGCAATCTACTATGTGCTTTTGGCGGTGTTTGGTCTAAACCTTTTATTTGCTTTGGTTACTCTGCCTGTAGAGTTTAATGCAAGCAATCGTGCTAAAGAAATTTTGGATGATATGGCGATACTTGACGACAACGAAATTCGCGGTGTTTCCCGAGTTTTACGCACCGCAGCTATGACTTATGTTGCATCTTTTGTAATCACATTAATTCAGTTTGCAAGAATATTGCTGATTGTAATGGCAAGCCGTAAAAGGGACTAAGCAAACTATATTTATTTAAGATTAAAATTTCCCCTGCTTTAACAGCAGGGGGGTTATTTTAAATTATTACTTTTTATCCTTTATATTCCGCTTTTCCTCGGGATATTTTAATTTACATAAACTAACATAGGAATTAAAAAAGAGCTTTTAAAAAGCTCTTTTTATTTTATTTATTATCCTAAGATTAATGGTGCATATTCAAGCGGCTCTAGGAATTTGCCGTCTTTCATTGCTCTCATATTACCGCCGCTGATTTCGTCAATAAGAATAACTTTACCATCAACAATACCAAACTCAAATTTAATATCGTATAAAGTAGCACCTTTCTTTGCCAAAACGTCTTGAACGATTTTTGTAATTTTAATAGTATCGGCTTTCAAAACTTCGTATTGCTCTTTTGACAAAATGCCAAGCATATCCAAAGCATCCTTTGTGATAGGTGGGTCACATCTGTCATCGTCTTTCAAAGTTACCTCTACAAAATAGTCAAGAGGTTGACCATTTTCGCAGTAATCGCCGTATCTTCTAAAGAAAGAGCCTACAGCTTTTAGACGGCAGATAACTTCCAATCCTTTACCGAATTTTTTAGCAGGCTTAACTTCCATAGTGCCGTCTTCCAAGTTTGATTTTACAAAGTGATTAACAACACCCATATCATTAAGCATAGTATAAAAATATGTTGTAAGTTTAAGAGCATCCATACCCAAACCCTCGATAGTTACACCAACAGTGTTAGCACCTGGGTCAAACACACCGTTTTCGCCGGTAGCATCGTCTTTGAACTTCAAAAGGTAATTACCATTTTCTAGTGAATAAACATCTTTTGTTTTGCCTTTATATACCATTTTCATAGGATATATACCTCCATTGATTATCTATAAATATTTTACTATAAACTAAGGGTTTAAGCAAGTATTTTTTAACAACTTTCCCCTAAGATATTTTTTTATATTTCTTAACCCTTGCTTATAACACTAAATATTTAAAAATGGATTTTCTGCTTTTTGATTTGAATTTTAATATCTGAAAAACCTTTTTTCTTTACCTTGTTATTTATAACTTTGGCATTTTCGTCTTGACTTGATATCAAGTCTTTTAAATAGCATTTCAAATCTTTAATATTCCTAAGCTTCAATTTGATAATTGTGCTATCGGAATTTCCTTGTTCACAAGTACCATAACCGAAATTATGGTTTTTTATGTAATCATTCATTTATACTGTCTCCTTTATTATTCATTTATTATATTTTAATTATTTTAATCGTGCAACTTAAGTTTTTCTAAAGTAATGCACGCTACAGAATTATCCAGAAGCTTAATATATATTTTATTATCTTGAACTTTTATTTCATTAGCAATCTCATTTGTCAACCCGCTCAAAATAATAGAAAAAACGACTTCCAAGTGTTCCACACCAACACCCCCTTTTTTATTATATAAAATTTATTAAAAATCACTTAGACCGATGGGCGAAAAAACAAATCTTCTAAATTAAATGTTAATTATTATTTAATATCGTTTAAACACTTAATAGGGAACATTTATGACAATAAATAATGCAACGGCTAATAGAATTTTCAACTTAATGTATGAAAAAAAATATACCCAATACAAACTTGAAAAACTATCAAATATTACTCATGGTGCTATGGATAGAATACTTAACGGCAAAAATAAAACTATAACGCTTACAACAATTTATAAGTTATCTAAAGCTTTTGAAATGACAATTATTGAATTCCTAAATAGTGATGTTTTTTTATCCAATAATATAGAATTTGAATAATATCGCCTTTTAATATTTATTATAATTCATAAAAACTATCAAAAATCGATATTAATTATTCTAAAATACCAATCAATTCCGTTATTTTAATCTAATTCGATTTTATCCGATAAGAAATATTCATCATTCAAAAAATCCAATATAGTCATTTGAAAGGCTTTTGCGAATTTGTATATAGTAGTTAATGTTACAGTTTTATTTTTCCCTGACAAAATTCTGTCCATAGCACCATGAGTAATATTTGTAAGCTTTTCCAATTTATATTGAGATATATTGTTTTCTTCCATTAATTTCAATGCTTTACGAGCTACTACATCATTTATGTTCATTAATCCACCTAGTTAACTATATTTCAAAAAATTATCTTTTGTCTTAATAAAATGATAACAAATTCAATTTGATTATTTACCGCTTTATAAAAACGCATTTAAAAATACGTTTTTATAAATACGTATACTTTGAAAATTTTTTTGGTAAATTATAAGCACTTTAAAATTATAGGAAAACAAAATGACAAAAACTCTGCTTTTTATAGGACACAATTTTATTTTAAAATATCCCATTACACAAACACAACTTATATATTTATTAGAAGAAGAATATTTAAAAGGTTATAAGCATTTTATAATAAGTTCTATAAATGACTTTGACAATTTAATATATGATATTGCACGTATAGTACAAAAGATATATCCTGATTTAAAAATTACAATTATTTTAAATGACACCAAAACTTTACAAGAAAAAACACATTATCCTATAAAAAATGCAAATATCATTTATTCTTTCTACCCATTAACGAAAAAACATTTTACCTATAAAATATACGAACAAGTTATAAATTTAGCATGTTATGCCGATAAATTTTATTGTTTTTTAGATACAAAAAATGCTTTAACAATTAAACTTTTAGAATACGCAAAATTGCAAGAAAAAGAAATTTTTAATCTTTTTGAACTTTTTAAAAATGATGTCTAATAAATCTAATCTTATAATATAAAAAAGGAGCACTCTGCTCCTTTTTTATATTATAAGATTTTCAAGCATAACTGATAATTGTGGAATATCTACTGTAACTGTATCAAAAACAATATCAATCTCTACATCCCCGTATTCGTGTACAATTTTGTTTCTCATACCTTTTATTGCTTGCCAAGGTATTTCCGAATGATTTTCTTTAAATGCTGCCGTTATTCTATTTGAATTTTCTGAAATTTGAATTAACCTAAATAACACCGAATCACACAATATCTCATTTTCTTCCAATTCGTCTATTGTTATATTTTGTGTCTTTTCCACTAAGTATTTAATATCTTTTAACATTTTATTTATATAGTACGCATTATCTTTAACATTATCCATAAATTTTTATCCCATCCTTTAATATTTCATTCATAAGTGCAAAATTTTCTTTTATTTGATTTTGGTCAAGTAAATCAACTTTCTTTTTTAAATTTGTTCTTAAATCTTCTACTAGCCCAAAAAAATTTAAACCTTTTTCTTCCGTATTTATAAACAAATCAATATCACTAATTGGCGTCGCTTTCCCTTTTGCATAAGACCCAAACAAATAACAATAATTTACAGAATACTTGCTTAAGACACTTGTACATATCTCCTTTATTTGGTTTAAAGTCAGTATCCCATTTGTTTCATCCGTATAGCCATATACATATAGTTTTTCTAATATATATTTATACTTTATAGTATCATATTTTTTTAAATCGTTTTCATAAATATTATATGTCCTTAATGGAATACCTACAAAATCTGCCGCTTGCTTTTGCGTAATACCTTTAGCTTTTCTTAATTCCTTTAGTGTCATTATACCACCTCTTAGCAATATTATAGCACTAATTTTTTAAATATGCAATAAAAAAGTGCAGTTTTTGCATATTTTTTGATTTGTAAAAGTGCAATTTTTGCACATTTTTATTGCATATTTTGCATTTTTTGGAGTTATTAAACAAATAATTTTTAAAAATTAAAGTTTAACCCCTTGCATTTTAGGGAACAAACCGATAAAAAAATTATTAATATGTTCCCTAAAATAGTGTGCCTAGCGTAAATTTTTAACACAAAAAAGCGATACTTGATTGTATCGCTTTTTATTTTTTAAAATAAGAGTTTACTAAAATGGTAATTTGTCGTTGCTGTTTTCTTCTGTTTTGTCCTTTCCTTCTTTCACATTGTCAACAGCTTTGTCAAATTGATTTTTATATTGAGAAATTTCACTTACTTCCTCAGTAGGAGCGGTCTTTTTGTACTCCTCGCGTTTTGCCATTTTTTCGTCAATACTCTTGATAATATCTTCCGCCGATTTGCCGTCAAACAACATATCAACTTCCTCGGTATAAATTGTATTTTTCTCATACAATACTTTTACCATATTGTCAAGTATACTTCTGTTATCCTTTAGTATTTGCAAAGCTCTTTGATAGTTTTCGTCAATGATTGATTTAACTTCCTCATCGATTTGCCCTGCTATAGCCTCGGAATAAGCTGTGTGTTGAGAGTAATCACGACCAAGGAATACTTCGCCCGAGCCGCCAAGGAACATATTGCCAAGCTTTTCGCTCATACCCCATTCGGTAACCATTTTTCTTGCTATACCGCTTGCACGCTCGATATCGTTTGATGCACCTGTAGAAATATCGTGAATTACAATTTGCTCTGCCGCTCTACCGCCAAGCATCATACTTACCATATCGTTAAGCTTGTTTTTAGTAACATGACTATCATCGTTAACAGGTCTTGTCAAAGTATAACCTGCTGCCATACCACGTGGTATAATGCTGACTTCTTGAACTTCGTCACAACCCGGCAAAACCCTTGCAATGATTGCGTGTCCTGCCTCGTGATAAGCAGTGATTCTCTTATCTGTCTCGGTAATTGTACGTGATTTCTTTTGCGGACCTGCGATAACTTTGTTGATACCTTCTAAAATATCTTCCATTATTATCACTCTTCTATTTGCACGAGCTGCCAAAATTGCAGCCTCGTTCAAAAGATTTTCAATATCCGCACCACTGAAACCGCTTGTCATTCTTGCCAAAACTTTAAAGCTTACGTCAGGGCCTAACGGTTTGTTACGGCTGTGAACTTTAAATATCTCTTCTCTTCCTTTAACGTCAGGAATATTAACATAAATTTGTCTATCAAATCTGCCCGGTCTTAAAAGTGCAGGGTCAAGTACATCCGCTCTATTGGTTGCAGCCATAATGATAATGCCCTCATTTTTTTCAAAACCATCCATTTGTACAAGTAATTGGTTTAGCGTTTGCTCTCTTTCGTCATTGCCGCCGCCTAAGCCTGCACCCCTTTGTCTACCTACGGCATCTATCTCGTCAATAAATACTATACATGGCATATTTTTTTCTGCCTCGGCAAACAAGTCACGAACTCTCGCAGCACCTGTACCTACAAACATTTCCACAAAGTCAGAGCCCGACATACTAAAGAACGGAACGCCCGCCTCTCCTGCTACTGCCTTTGCAAACAATGTTTTACCTGTTCCCGGAGGGCCTACAAGCAACACTCCTTTAGGTATTCTTGCACCAAGCTCGCTGAATTTCTTTGGATTTTTAAGAAACTCCACAACTTCTTGCAATTCCTCTTTTTCTTCCTCTGCACCGGCTACGTCGTTAAATCTAACCTTAACATTTGTCATTAGCTTTGCTTTGTTTTTACCAAAGTTCATTGCTTTGCCGTTTGAGCCTGCCATTTGACGGAACATAATAAACAACAAAATACCCATTACAATAGTAGCTACAATAGGGAATATCATTGATACCCAACTTGTATCGCCGTTCAAATCGTCATTGCTAAAGGTAACTTGCGCACCCAAAAACTTATCGACATCAAAGTTTTTGCCGCCGTTTGGAATAAACTCAACCATTTCTTGATACACAAATGTGCCGTCATCCCTTTGCTTATAAAGTTCGGTTTTAATATCCACACCTGTCATATCGCTGTTGCCTTTTATAGCCAACAATGTATTACGCAAGCCTTTTACTTTTTCGATAAGCGCTGTCAAATCGCCCCTGCCGACACCATACGACACCGCATCATATTGCTTAGGGAAGTTTTTGGCCTCGATTTTGCTGTTTGTGTACAAAATCCTTATGTTGTTTGTTCCTACATAAGTCACTTGTGCAATTTCGCCGTTCAAAATCTTTTCGCTCAAATCGCTGTATTTGATTTCCTGCGGTTTGTTTTGACTTGACAAAAGCGAAGCCGTTAACACAATTAGTGCCACGATTAACGCCGTTATCAAAACTATTTTTATAATTTTTCCACTTTTTTTGTTCAAATTTTACCTCCACAAAAGGCCATAGCCTTTATATCTCCAATGCAATTTACAAGGTAAACAAAAGATTGCATTTTTTATTATTTTTTCATTCTAAACTTTATTTTAACATAAATTGGAATTTTTTACCACTACTTTATTAAAATATTTATATTTTTTTGCAAAATTTTGGTCTTTTCTATTTATTATACACAAAATCAGGCGCATTTAGGACGGATTTATAAATATTTTTTACCAATTCTTTGTCGATTTTACTTTTATTTAATTATATTATATATATTATAATATTAAATATCATTAATATCACTATAGATAAAGCTATTTTCCTTTGGCTTTAAATTTTTTCGTAACTGAAATTATAAAACCTTACCTTATCTCCCTCGTCTATATCATCTGGCAACAATGCAAGAGCAATGTTTGTGTAACCGCCGTTATCACTCATGCAATAAGCGTAGTCCCCGTTTATACTTATTACCGTATAAATAATTTCCAACAACATAATTCACCTTTTATAAACAAAATGTTAGCACACTAACTGTTAGTATACTAACATTTTTTGACAATTTTGTCAAGACTTTTTATTAATTATATTCATAATATACGCTTTTGAATAAAAATTAAATATTTAACTTTTTATTACATTGATTTTCAAGCGGCTCGCCCTCAAACTTAGGTATATAACATTCGTTTGCACTGTCATCATCTTGCACATAAGCATTTGTCAAGCCTAATTTTAAAGCGTGATTTACCACAATCTTATACTCTATAGGTTTTAATTTTCTTCCTATGGCATTATGCTTAATTGCCTGCCCAAACGGAGTATATTGATTCATTATGGAAACAACTGTATCTGTACCTATATTTTCCGCCACCCAACTTAACACATCCTTGGAGTTTTGGATATATTGCGGCAAAACCAAGTGCCTTACTATTATACCCTTTTTCATTATACCATTTTTGTAATACTTATTTTGCGGAATAATTTTTTTCATTTCCAACAATGCTTGCTTTGCAATCTCGGGATAGTTGCTTGCTTTAGATAACTCTTCCGCCAAATCGCCGTCTGTATATTTAAAATCCGTTAAAAATATGTCTATATAGTTTGCTAGCCTTTTTATACTTTCCACACTTTCATATCCGCCTGTGTTATAGCAAATTGGTATGTCAGGGCGATAAATATCCAAAGCTGCTAAAATATAGTCGATATAATGTGTCGGAGTTACCAAATTTATATTATGCGCACCCATAGCCTCGAGCTGTTTGAAAATATCCGCTAATTTTACTACCGAAATATCGTATCCTTTGGAAAGTTGCGATACCTCGTAGTTTTGGCAGTATATGCACCTTAGCGAGCAACCGCTGAAAAATATTGTACCCGAGCCGTTATTGCCGCTTATACAAGGCTCTTCCCAATAATGCAAGCCATATCTTGCTATCCTAAGACCTTTGCTTTTGCAATACCCTAAATGTGAAAAACGGCTTACATTGCATCCTCTTGGGCATACATTGCAAGCACTTTTTAATACATGGTTTTTATTTGTTATGTCTTGTATAAATTCGTTTTTCATAAATTAGTACCGATTTTTGAATAGTTTTTATCTGTCTACCACACGATAGTCCTTGCCTAACTTGGTTTTTAGGCACTCTTTCAACTCCTCTGTTCCAACAACGTTAGGCAAAAGTATACGCCCCTCGTTTTTCATCATTATAATAAAATATTTATTGTATTCAATAACTCTATATATGTTTTTATAGCTAATCAAATAGTTGTTTTCTTCCTGCAATTTAGTAACTTCGTCTATGACCAATCCGTTTTCCGCAACGGCAACGGAAATCTCTGTCGCTTGTTGATAATAGCCCAAATACATTTTTTCCTTTGTAAATGACATAAGCATATAATACATAGCACAGGCAAACACCATAATCGCCTCTATCCAAAGTCCAATCAAAATTGAAAAGAAATAAGTTACTACTATAACCACTACAGTAGTAAGCGTAAAACCCAACAACACGTAAAAGTTGATATCGTTATATAAATGTGAAAATCTGTTGTTTTGAGATTCTATCAAACTTTTTCTATCAAACGTAACCATATTTTTATTATACAGCATTTTGATAAAATTTCAACACTTTTTTTGATTTTTATAAAAAACAATAGTATTTTTTGTTTTATTTGCTTTTATTTTCAATCCTAAATAATTATTGATATACAGCCTAGCAGTAATTTTGATTAAACACTTGATTATTTTTTATATAAATGCTAAAATAGAAATAGTATATGCACTTAATATCGTGCAAAAAATTAAATGCACTATGAAAAAAAACATTTTAACACCCGTACAATTATGGAAAAAATTTCAGCCAACTACTTCGGACTTTAGTACTAACATTGTAAGTTACAAGTCCCTTGGCTATATGAGCGTTTGCGAATTATATTTCACCGCCTTGAGAGAACAGGACGGCGATGTTCGAGTTTACACTCAAGTTTATTTTCCTAAAAATCCGGCATCAGACGCCGTAGTTATAATGGTACCCGAATTTAATAAAATGGTGGATATCAATTATATATCCTATTATGTTCAGGCGGGCTTTAATGTTGTTACTTTTGATATTGCCGGACTAAACAATACAAAACATTTTACTCGTTACCCTAAGAGTTTGGCGTTTTGTAATTACGCTTACAGCGGCGAACATTTGAACACATGCAATTTCGGTGCGGAAAACACATGTCTTTTTAATTGGTGTAAAATTACAAGACAAGTTATAAGTTTTGTCAAAAATTTTTCGCCGTCACTTACACCGTCAAAAGTGCTTATGACCGCTCAAAACAGCGGTGCAAATATTTTATGGCAAGTAGCAGGTGTGGATGACAGGTTGGACGGCATTATTCCTATCAATAATACAGGATATGACGATTTTAACAGCAATTTGGGAACGGAGGACATCCCTTTATCCGAGCTTGCGGAAAGAAATGTTTGGTCATTATGCTGCGCTGCTCCGTCTTATGCAAAGTTTATAAATTGTCCTGTACTTTTCCTTGGCTCGTCCAACAATAGAAATTACAGCTATTCCTCTCTATCGGACACATTAAAGCTAATACCCGAGGATATAACTCACTATGAATGTGTTTCCGTAGGTTGCTCAAACAATTTGTATAAGCAAGCTCTTTACACTGCTTTTAATTGGATAGACGATATTTCCAACAACAAAAAAACGGTAATTCCTCCAAAAGGCAGGTTTGTAGTACTTGAAAACAGGCTTTGGGTTTATGCCGACTTTGATATGGATTACGATAGCATTGTGGATGTAAAAATACATGTAACATACGGCAAAGAGGTAGAGGGCGTTCGAAATTGGATAGGATACACCGTTCATGCCGACTTAGTAGGTACGGCAAGCCAAAAAATCAAAGTTTACGATTTGAATGAAGAAATAAGCCTTATTTGTTCGGTTTTTTACCGCAATGGCTCTATGTATACTTCCCCACTGCTTACAATAAAACCAAACTCTTTGGGAGAAGATATAAAAACAAACGCTCGTAACAGCAGAATGATTTTTGACAAAGATTTCGGCACAAATGCCTTTTATCCTCGCGAAACCGCGTTTTTTGCAGACAAAGCAAACATACATTTTGAAACAGGCGCTTTGGGATTGGAAGGAATTACTACCGACAGAGGAGATTTTGTTTGTTACAATATTGACGGCAAATATATTACTAACAACGAAGTAATGTTACAGTTTGATTATTTTACTACCAAACCACGTAAAATCGTTGTGGAAATAGAAGATGTCAATTTGAAATCTTATTACGCAAAACTTGAGCTACCTGCATCAAACGAGTGGCAAAGCATTAAAATTCCGCGTACTATGTTTGTGAGCAATAAACTTTACCCAATTAAAACTTGGAATACTGTAAAATCGCTCATTTTCTCTGCTGCGGAAAAAGTTTTAATAAACAACATAATTTGGATATAATATGCAATACAATATCGGAGATAAAGTAATAACAAAAAAAGTCCATCCTTGCGGTGGAAATGTATGGACAATAGTCCGTACAGGCTGTGACATAAAAATCAAATGCGATAAATGCGGGCATACTACTATGATAGATTTGGTTAAATTTCCGTCCATAGTAAAAAAATATTTGCCAAAAGAAGATTGAAATGGAAGATTTGCAAATAATTCAAGAAGAAAATAAATCAAAAAAATTTAATAAAAAACAAAATACTATCTTTGCTGTTTTAGTAAGCATTTTAATTGTATTGATAATAATTTTGATTACATTTACTTTTATTTGTGCTCCTGTAGTTATAAACGGAGACTCTATGAGCCCAAGTTTAGAGGACGGCGAAATCATAATGATTTCCAAAATACACAAATCGCCTGATTTGGGAGATATTATCGTTTATAAAAAACCCGATGACAACAATACAAGGGTAATAAAACGTGTTATAGGCGTTGCGGGAGATGTTTTTTTAATCGGCGAAAACCTAAACCATATATATGTTATGACCAAAGTAAACGCCCCTGAAGAAACCGAGTATGCCCTATCTTTGTCACAATATTTGTTTTTAAAGCAAACTTACGGCAGAACAATACAAGTTCAAAATGGGGAAGTTTTTACAATAGGGGATAATTTTAATAATAGTATTGACGGCAGAAATTACGGTGCCATACCAATCTCCTCAATAATAGGCATAATGTTAAAATAAGCTATTAGTAAATTAAATAAAAAACCTACAAAAATCGCTATTAAAGCGATTTTTTCTTTTTATTAACAAACTTTGATATAAACTGCTTTCCTGTTGAAAAGCGCTGTTTCCTTGTTAAAATTATATATATCCTACCATTTTGCAATTACCAAAATTAGCCAATTTTATGCTGAGCTGACAAATTTCGACATTTGAAGATTATTTTTTTAAAAAATTTATGTAAAATTTGTGTGTAATGATATTTTTATCCGCTTAAAAAACAAAATTTTCCATTTCATTTACAAAAAATTCGTTTATCAACTATTCAGTCGTTGACAATCTTATAATTAATGTGCTATACTTATCGTAGATTATTATAAATAATAAAATAAAATTATGAGAAATTTATGAACGATTTATATTTATATTTAATATTTGTTCCCGTCAGCTATATCATCGGCAGTATAAATTTCGCAACCATAATTGCAAAAATCAAAAACAAAGATATTAAAAAAATGGGTTCCGGCAACCCTGGCACTATGAATATGCTCCGCTCTGTCGGCAAATTTTGGGGCTGTTTGACTTTCGTACTCGACTGTGCAAAAGGTATAAGTTTTGCTTTAATTGGTATGTTTGTTTTTAAAAACAGCAATCTTGCAATGCATGTTCTTGGTTTGTCGGTTGTGCTTGGACATATCTTTTCTTGCTTTTCCAAGTTTAAAGGCGGCAAAGGTGTTGCTACAAGCTTAGGTGCATTTGCAGTTATAACCCCTATTGCTTTTGCGGTAGCTTTTACATTGATGATAATTTATTTGGCTTTTTCCAAAAAAGGCTTTATCGGGTCTTTGTTCGCAATCAGCGTTTTGGTTATTACCAATATAGTTCGCAATAGCATTCAAAGGCAGGAATACTACTATATTTGTTTGGTTTTGCTTGTGATTTGGTGGGCTTTGATTTTTTGGACACACAGAGCAAATTTCAAAAGGATAAAAAACAATACGGAAAACTCACTATCTTTGTTCGGCAAAGAGAATAACGATAACGAAAAGGAGAGTTAAAATATGAGTGGTCAATTTAATAAGGGTAACTTTGAACAAAATCCTTCTAATTTGAAAAAAAAGCGTAATAACAAAGGTTGGGATAAAAACAACGACGCTTCGCTTTGCGATGAAGAGATTTTGAACGAAAAGGAATTAAAAGCCATTAAAGAAGACGAATGGATTGAAAAACATGTTCCGAAGCCTACTAAAAAAGAGCTTAAATACAAACGTCGTATTATCGAACTTGAAAACAGTGCTCTTAAGGCTCCTTTATCTAAAAAAGAAAGTAAGGAACTTAAAAAGCTTAATAAAAAATACAAAAAGCTATATAACTACCGTCACAGGGATTTGTCGAGCAATCATACTGCTTTTAAGTGCTGCTTGACTGCTTTTGTCGTAGTTGTAGTGCTTGCTTGTACTGCTGTATTCGGAGGATACCATTTTATTGTTCAACCTTATACAGGGGTTACTTTGTTTGAGCTTACCGACATTGTTGGCGGTATTTACAACTCAAAAGAGGCGGAGAAAAATATTACACAAGTCTTTGACCCTGTAGCTGACAGCGACAAGTTCTTTGCTACTTTGCAAGAAAGTTTGTATTTGGACAAAGCCTTTACTTTGGATGATTTATTGCATTTGATTCCTACAAGTGCTGGCGGCACAGGCGACGAAAATGCCTCTGCATCCGATTTACTTGATATGGCAAAAGAACCTGTTGCAGATGAAAATGCTTCTTCCAGCTTAACAGGCAATGCTTATTTGGATGAGCTTTTATCTGAAACAAAATTTGATTTCTCTTCATTGGAAAATTATGACGGAAGCAAAAAAATGTGGGAAGTTTCCGACAAAATGGTTGCTGCTGTTATGCAACAAGTTATTATGAATGCGGAATCAATACCTCAGTTAAAAGAGATGATTTCTAAATATAACATTTCAATTAAAAACAGCTTTATTGTAAGACAATGTTTGATTAGGAAAAATCAAAATGGCGAAACTACAATGCAACTTACTCTTCAAGTTAAAGCAAAAACTTTGGTTGAAGGCATTTTAAAAGGCTTGGATTTAGGCAATTTTGATTTTGTAAAATCCATTGTGCCTTTGGCATTACCTCAAGATATTTATGTCAATGCCGTTACAACACCGCAAATTGACAAAAAACCTGTTTTAGGCATTAACTCTATCGACAATAACCTATTGCAAACTTTACTTACAACTGTGGATGCAAAAGCTGCTAATGGTAAAATCGAAGAAATTTTCAATAAAGTAGGAAATACTATTTTCAGTGCATTTAACAAAATTACCGAAATCGTAGGTGCAGATTGTTTGGAAATGGCTCCATCAGAGTTCGACGATATTAACGGCGAAGGCAAAATCAAATTTGACATTTTGCAAACCGCTATGAGAGCTATGAAAGTACAAAATGTTACTTCAAGCGATTTCCTACTAATGATTAAACACTTACATAGCTTGGATTACAAATACGATAATATTCAAGATTACATAGATGCTAATATTGCAGACGAAAACTTGACAAAACCGGAAGATTTTGTAAATTCCAAAAACGATTTATTTGCCTCTTATGGCATTTCCAGCGATAAGGTAGAGGATATTACTCCGGATAACTTTATTGATAAAATAAGTACTATTCCTGAACTTATAAATATCAAAGATGCTAAAATCGGAAAAGAATATTTATACACAATGGAAAACGAAGTTCTTAAAAATTATTCTTGTTTGACCGATAATGCTTTGGCACAAATTATGAATAAAATGGTTGCAGCGCAACTTGGCGATAGCTTTAAAATGGAAATTAAAGAGCTTACAATGAATGCTACTTCTATGGACATAATCGCTCAAGTAGACGTAAACTCCTTAATAGATAAGGAACTTGGAGATAAGTTTGGCACCATTAAACCGATGATACTTTCCATCTTCCCTAAAAATATGTTTATTAAGGTTATAATCCCTTATGAAAGAAAGGCCGAGGGTGTATCGTGCGACATGATATTTAACTACACCAAAGACGATAGTTCTAAAGAAGAAAGCGACAAAATGTTTGAGACTATTGCTAAGCTAATGGCTAGTATTAACGGCGAAACAGCAGCAAACAAGTTTGACAAAAACAATATTTTGAGCAAATTTGACAACGCTATCTACCCTACTTTGGAAAGTTTGAAAGGTGCGGACTCCAAAATAACAATCGAATTTAAAGAAGGTAAAATTCAACTTCCTACAATCTTTGAAGTTTTGGCTACAACTATCAATGACGGCGCAAGCGAGTCGGATAAACTTTCTGCAGAAACTATCCAACAAACAATGGCTAGCTACTACACTTACGACAGCGAAACAACAAAATTTGACGAAGTTACCGGTAAAATCATAAACAATGTTGAAGAAACAAGCTTGCAACCATTTATCAATCATGAATTGAAAGGCAAGTTCTTTATTGCAGGCGATATTAACGAAAACTCGGTATTTGACACCTTAAAAGGTATTGCAAATAATTTGGACCCTGCTAATATTAAAACAGCTATCAATATCAAAGATTTCCAAAACAATACTATTTCTGCCGATAAAATGAATTTGGCTATAACTTCATTGGAACTTGCTCATTTGATTATTCAAAGCAATAAGCTAAATGGTATTAAAGATATAGGTTGCTATACAGGTTTTACTTTTGTGGATATTCGCGTAAATGCCCAAACTAATAAATTATCGTTGGTAATGGCTGCTGAATTAAACAAAAATCAAGCAACAGGCAATGGTATTAAAATTGAAAACTTTGCAGCAGATTACTTGGTAGTTCAAGCCGATGTAAACCTAAGCGACTATACTACAACAATCAAAATCAATAACGCTAATGACGAAAATATTAACACTTTGTTAAAAATAGTTAATAAACTTACAGGCTCTTCGGACAACAGCTTTGATGCTAGCGGCGTTGCATCAAATGTTAGCGAGGCCATCAAGTCGGCTTTTGACGAGTTTGAGACTCAAGGCTTACCTTTAATTGCTGGCGATAAAGTTGTAGAAAACCCTGAATCTAATAACAGAACAGATGGCTTTACAAGCACAAATATTTACAAACTAGTAAACGAAAAATCAATTACAAATGCAGATAACCGCAAAGACGGCGATGACGAATTGCTAAGAAGCGTTATTTATAAATTAAATAACTTACATGGTCAAATAAATGACTCTACGGGTCACTTGGAAACATTTACCGAAAGAGTGTTTGACCCACTTAAATTCAAAGATGCAGACGGCGACGGAGTATTTGATGCAGACGGTAAATATACTGTAACCGAAACAGATGGCAGCACAAGAGAAATAAGCTTGTTGGAAACAGATACCGATGCAAACAAAAATCAATTAAAGATATTTGATAACTATATCGGTCAACAAATTAAAGCAGCTGTAGATAACTCAACTATGAATCTAATTAAGTTCGCTATCTTCTCTAACCAAAACAACGCTACATACGAAACCTTCATAGATAATGAATCCGATGGTAGCTTGGGTATTGAAAGTCTTGTTCCAAGTGATTTGGTATCAAATGCGGGCGATAAAGGTGTAATGTTCTTGCATTTCAGAATTGCTGGTTCCGAAATAGGCGGAAACGCTATGGTAAACACCATTCTTCCTAACTACATCTATTGCGGAGCGTTTGTTGATTTGACAGCTTACTTGGATAGCAGCGCAAGCGGCTATAAAGAGCCTATAACATTTATCAACAATCTAAATGCTCAAGAATTAGACTATATTAATAGATTAATGTTAGGAGAAAGCACCGACCAAACAGCAGCAAATAATATCGGTAAAAAACTTGACGATTTACTTGCAAGTGCAATAGGTTCTACATTCACTATCGACGGACTAAATGACGAAAATGGTAATGCAATTATATACCAATTAAGTAATTTGTTCAATGAATTTACCCTAACAAGTGCCCGTGGTAACACTGATAATAAGGGTATCGGTATGTTGGTAAAAGATATGCCTGTATCTCCTATTCTACCTTAAAAAACTAAACAAACAAAAAAGTCATTCGGTAAAGCGCACTTCCCATAGGGAATTAAAAACTAAATTATTAAGAGTTATACTTTCAAGCAAGGACAAAAGCTCTCGAACGATATGTTCGAGAGCTTTTTACTACAAACCTTTTAGAAAGATAAATTGAAATTTATCGTTATAGTTCATTAACAAATTCTATTATTTTTTTGCTAATTTCCTCACTTTTATAATAATGAATATAATGTCCACAGTCAAAACAAATTAATTCAGCATTCATCGTTTTTGCAAATTCTTTTTGTGATGAAACCCAATTTTTCATTGTTTGCTTTCCATTAGATGAAAATAAAAGGGTTGGGCATTTTATTTCGCCATTATTTTCCACTACTTCAACATTTTTCAAAAGTATCTTTGCTTCGTTAATATAACAATCATTAAAAGCATTCCTTTTAATCAATAATTTCAATTGTTTTATTTCCTCTTTACTTAATCCTTTTTTGTTAATCGGATATACAAAAGGAATATTTTGAATTTTAAATTTTCTGAAATTTTGCATCATTTTTATTTTTGATTCAATTACTTTATTTGTCCAATTCTTATATGACAACGGTGTTGCCATATCTAATCCAATAATTCCTTTTACTTGTTCAGGATATAATTGTTTCCACCTTATTGCCTCTAATCCAGACATTGAATGTGGAACTAAAAAATATGGTATTTTCTCACCTAAAATGTCTAGTATTTCTTTTTCTAGTTTTACTATTGTATCAATATTACAATCACAATCAAAAATATCTGAATATCCATAACCAAATTTTTCAATCACAATAATTCTAAAATTTTTGGCTAATTTGCTATATAAAATTTTAAAATCATATACAGGAGATACTGTTCCACTTCCTGACATAAAAATAAGTGTTTGGTTACTTTTATTACCTGTTCGATATATATGAATATTATGATTATTTATTGTTATCAATTCACCATTACATTTTAATTCATTTTTCATATTATTTCTCCGCTAAATTACCGTTTATCGTACAATCATTATATCACGAAAAATGAAAGAGCGCAACCGATTGAATTTTGCGTGATATATAAAACATATCTATATCTCACTAGGCTACGAGCAGCCTGGTTCGTCCACGAAAAAAGTACAGAAAAGGCACAGCTTACCGCTATGCCTAAATCTTTTTATTTGCGTTTTATTAAATTCCCTATGGGAATTACCGCAAAATACGGGCCGTTTATATTTTTTATAGTTCAGCAACAGAAGTCGTCGCAGCAATCGTTGCCTACGCAGGTTAAAATAGGCAGCGGGTGTATGCACCAGTCGGCATCCATCAAGCTGTTTTTATAGTATTATGATTGATTAGGTATAAGCCTGCAAGATTGAAATCGGAGGCGGTCACGACACAGCCCTTCCCTCTGCATTTAAAGCACAGCTCCCCGATTTGGTCACAGCTGAGCCCGTTATAAAAGCCCTCGGTCTCGGCTTTACCGTTAACAATAACCTTCCCGCTATAGACCTTGAATTCCCCGTCCCGACTTTTGACAACCGTCTTAAAATACCGCCCTAAGTCCCCATTATTTTAATATAAAATTAGCTATGCGGTTTAACAATAAACCGCATAGCTTTTGGTGCGTCCGCCGAGGCTCGAACTCGGAACATCGGCGTCGGAGGCCGAGATTTTATCCAATTAGACTACGGGCGCAATATTTAATTTTATTATCGGCGCTATTTGCGCACAAACGCATTCGCTTCGGCGTCGTAGCAGTACCCAAGCGCGCCGAGCCTTGCACAAATTTCGTTCAAAGACGCGCCCTCGCAGCTGCACAGCTCTTCAAGAGAAGAATACCCGTCGCGCAGCTTGGTATTCACAACGGAAAGCAAAATAAAATCGTCTTGCGGCAAGCTCATAACGCTATTATAGCACATTTTAAAATAATTGCAAATATTAAAGGGCTGTGCTATAATAATTTTATGAACGGCAAGACGGTTGTTGTGGGAATGAGCGGCGGCGTGGATTCGTCAGTGGCGGCATACCTCTTAAAAAAACAAGGCTACAACGTAATAGGGCTTTTTATGCTGAACTGGGAGGAATCCGACCCCAACGGCGCGTGCACGGCGGAGGGCGATTATGCGGACGTGCAAAGGGTTTGCGCCGCGCTTTCCGTGCCCTATTATTCGGTAAATTTTGCCGAGCAATACCGCGAAAGGGTTTTTGCGCACTTCCTTGCAGAATACAAGTCGGGCAGAACGCCCAACCCCGACGTTTTGTGCAACCGCGAAATAAAGTTCGGACCGTTCCGCGATTACGCGCTGTCAATGGGCGCGGACTATATTGCGACGGGGCACTATTGCGGAGTTGCGCACGAGAACGGCAGAAACTGCCTTTTAAAAGTTAAGGACGCGGGCAAGGACCAGACCTATTTTTTGAATCAGGTGCGGGAATATCAGCTGAATAACGTTATTTTTCCGCTTGCGGACCTCGACAAAAGCGAAGTCAGAAAAATTGCAGAGGACAACGGACTTGCAACGGCAAAAAAGAAGGATTCCACGGGCATATGCTTTATCGGCGAGCGGAATTTCCGCAAATTTTTGCAGGAATACCTGCCTGCGCAAGGCGGAAAAATCGTTACCTTAAACGGCGAAACCGTCGGCGAGCATATCGGGCTTATGTATTATACGTTAGGTCAGCGCAAGGGGCTTGACCTCGGAGGAAGGCGCGGCGAGGAGGGGCGCTGGTTCGTAGTTAAAAAGGACTTGAAAAACAATATTTTATACGTTTCCCACGGGGACGAGGGCCCGCTGTATTCGCGCGCGTGTAAGGCTTCGGGACTGAATTGGATAGGATATATGCCCCAACAAACGATATTCTGCACGGCCAAATTCCGTTACCGCCAGCCGGAGCAGGCGG
>OFGZ01000557.1_pt1 | contig 28309 bp, 24 predicted proteins | sample 1521871 | NCBI WGS metagenome assembly OFGZ01 (sample SAMEA3504091, study PRJEB24116) | mouse gut metagenome | biome: mouse gut; feature: mouse-associated habitat; material: faeces | place: Denmark | collected 2011
TTAAAGTGGTACGCGAGCTGGGTTCAGAACGTCGTGAGACAGTTCGGTCCCTATCTGCCGTGGGTGTAGGATACTTGAAAGGATTTGTCTTTAGTACGAGAGGACCGAGATGAACATACCTCTGGTGTACCAGTTGTTCTGCCAAGAGCAACGCTGGGTGGCTAAGTATGGAAGGGATAACCGCTGAATGCATCTAAGCGGGAAACCCACCTTAAAACAAGGTATCCCCATTAGAACCGTGATAGACGATCACGTTGATAGGCAGGGTGTGTAAGCACAGCAATGTGTTTAGCTAACCTGTACTAATAGTTCGATTGGCTTGATTTTTTAACGTATAAATAATCTTAAGCGTTAAGCCTTAGATGGAAATTTAATTCTTGGAATGTTTAGATGATCCGGTGGTCATAGCAAAGGTGTCCCACACGATCCCATTCCGAACTCGGCTGTTAAACCCTTTTGCGCCAATGGTACTTTGTCTTAAGGCACGGGAGAGTAGGTCGCTGCCGGATCTTCTAAACATTCCGATCTCCTCCTAATGTTGTTATAATGAAAACCTCTTTCCTTGGAAAGAGGTTTTTTTATTGCATTCTTGTTGAAAAAACTGAGCTCAAACGGCAATCAATGCAAAGGTGTCGGGACAGCGCCGATCCACATCCTTCAGTATGCTCAACCCGTGAAGTTGGGAATGTTTTAGAATCAGGGGCTTGTCCGGGGATAGCTATTGTTCGAATGTCACAGGGGCTGTGTCAGAAATATTCCGCTCTCAGCCTTCCGATGATGCTGAACCTACCGAACCAACTGGAAAACCCCTTACTCCCCCAAAACAGCACGAAGGTCATCTCTCTGATCTCTGAAAAACTCCCGACATTCCTCCCTCATCCTGCCCAAGAAGAAACAGGAGAGCCTTTGAACAGAACCCGGGGAGGGGAAACAGGATACGGAGGGTAAAATAGAGGGCAGGGGGAAAAACACGAGGCCTTGGATCGGAACCCGGGGTGGGGAAACGGGACACGGGAAAAACACGAGGCCTTGGAACAGAACCCGGGGAGGGGAAAATAGGAGGACACGGGAAAAACGGGACACGGAGACAAAATGCCTGAAATGAAAAAACAAATACGCCTCTGAAAATTGGTTATGTAGGGAGGTTAATGAACAGATCAACCAAAATTCAATACGGATCCCCAAATAATAAAAACATACAGAAAATATTGTCAGCCTATATAAGAGAAAACGGGGAAGTGAAGAAAATTTGAGAAAGCTTTATTAGAAACTTATAAAAACAGTTTAAAATAAAGACAATAATTTGAAATATGATCAAAAAGCTTTGTATATAGGAAAAAAGTGACGACAACTCTGTACTCGACAAAGAATTTCATAAAAAAACAGGTATACCCTCAACGTCTTTTAATCCTTTGCGTCCGCAGGTATGAGCGGTGGGTATTCGGCATTGTTTTTAAGATAGCTTTCTAAGGTTTCACCTGTTTGCAAAAACACGATAGGTTTGCCGGTCGCTTTAAATTGCGGCAACCGTTTGTCATAACCTTCCTTGCTGCTGACCCGATTGACATATTCTTGCGAATTGCCTCGATTGATAAAACGCTGCCGGTATTCGTCCAGAGCTTCTCGGGTCGGAATAAACAGTTCGTAATCAATACCGGCACGTTCCAAATGAGGTAACGCTTGTTCGGGATGGCACCAAACCAGAATGTAATCGTATTTATAAAGGTTGTTTTTTATGGCTGTAATATAATTTTCCGGAAAATCGGGGTTTAATTTTTTATCGATAATTCCTTTGCCTTTGACAGCTTCGGGATCAAATTTCTGATAATCGGCAATGATATATTTATAAGGAGTCGATTCCAAGTCCAAAACATTTTTATATTTTTTGGCGAGCGTGGTTTTGCCGATGCCGCCAAATCCGGCGATAATGATTGTCATCAGAATTCTCCTTTTGAAAACAAATCGTAATGCATCTCAAACAAAAAGCAATCGATTTTAGAAAAATAATCCGTTTGAATGTGGAAAAATACAATAAAAAAGGGGATGACTACCTATACAAAGTACAGTTTGTCAGAGCCCCACTCGAAAAGAAATCTTCGATTATTATAGAGCTTCCTTTCCAAATCAGATATAAAATCAAAAACTTCTCATTTAACCTATATTGAAAGATGAGATTTCTGTCAAGTGCAATTTTTTTTGTTATATCGATAAATTTTGTTTTAGGATGTTTTATTCATGAAAATATTTTTTGATATATCGGTGGAGTGTACTCCAGCTGCAGTCGAATTGGCGGGCAATTTCGGCCTTTGACAGTTTTTGTGCCAGCATTTGCTCAATTTGCAGATGATATTTTGCCAGTTTTTGATAGTTAAATCCATAAGGGCGTCCCAAATGATATCCTTCTGATTTCAGGCGTTTCAGTGATTCTCTGGTTCTTTGCGAAATCAACTGACGTTCAATTTCTCCGGAAAGAGAAAAGGCAAAGGCAAGAACTTTCGATTGAATATCGGCTCCCAGACGGTAGTTTTCTTTTAACGTCCATATCTGACACTCTTTTTCCAAACATTTTTGTAAAATGCCCATAACTTCCAGCATATTGCGCCCCAGTCTTGATATCTCGGTAGCAATGATGATATCGCCTGCTTTTATTTTCTGCAAAAGTTTGCTTAATTTGCGTTGTTTAAGTTCCTTGCGGGATGAAATCGTTTCGATAATCCATGTGTTGATTTCGAGCTGTTTCTGTTTTGAAAATTCTTTGATTTCGTGATGTTGATTTTTGACGTTTTGACGATCGGTCGAAACGCGTACATATCCGTATATCATGGTCTGTTCCTCGTTAAAAATTTTTATCGGAGGTGACCATATCATTTAAACCACCGTTTATTTGCTTTACTTAAAAGTATTAGCATAAATTTTATCTAATATCAATATTTTTTTAAATTTCTTTAGTTTCTGCCCCGCGGCAAACATCATAACGCATCTTCTCTTTTCTGGTTTTTCTTCCGCCATAAACGGTGGTTTATGGCTGGCTCCGCAACATCAGGAAAGGAAAATCAAAATGACGAAATTACGCAATTCAACTAAAGAAAATCCCATTTCTCAGGAAGAAGCATTGGAGTTTATGACCAAAAATCCGGAAGCGGTTTTTGAAGTTGAAAAAATAGGTATTGCAGTTGAACTGACCAAAGCTCTCGGCGGCGAAGAAGTTCGTACCGTTGTTCTGGCGCGTGACGGTCGGACGGTTGAAGAAACCACAAACGTTGCCGGCGAAGGCTTTGCAATTGACAGCCGTCGCTGCATCAACGGCGGTAAGGATCAATATGCCAAAAAGCCGGCCAAAGCAGGTCCAAACAATTATACGGTTGACGACGGTCGTACCTTTGAGGAATTGAAGCCCGGGGAAACAGCCAAAGCTCACACCGTCGGCGGTGAAGTCCGCAAAGCGATTGCTGCTCAGGAAGATATGTATCTGAGTACCAGTTGGGGAGAAGTTCAGTTTGTGGCCAAAGGCGGTTTGGTAACTTTTATGGGTGATGAGGCAATCGGCAACAACAACCCGTGTGATCTGGTGCTGCGCGAAGGCGACAAAAAAGCCTCCATGGTGCTGACGGCGCCCGGCTACAACATCCGCAAAAATTATGAGGCCGTTTTCGGCAAAAAGCCTGAGGGTGCCGTTGATGAATTTTTGCAAATTGCTGTCGGAGAAGATCGCAAGAATCCGTACATTCAACGCGGCATGTCGAACAATTTCCAACGCTAAGCCATAGCTCTGCTAACTTTTGACGGAAAGGACTGCCGATGTCTAATGAGTATTTTGTTGATTATCCGGAATTGCTCAATCTGAATATTGACTACGCAAAGGATGTTTCCTTGGCAATTGACAGAGTTGGAGAACGTTTCGTTCCGGTCATGTCTTATCGCGGACAGGATCGGCGGGCAGGTGAAAATATCATCCGCAATATCGAAAAGATGATTTCCATCCGACCCGATGAAAACAACGGTTTGCGGTTGTTTATCGGTCAGGAGCAGTTTGCACGTTTTGTCGAAGACAAGTAAGCCGGAGAGATCCGTCTGGATACCGAAGCGCCGCAAAAACATTTGACATCTTTTGAAATGCGGATGCTGGCGCGACGGGAACAGCAAACGATCTTTTCGCGTGACGAAATCAGCGGTCTTGCTCACAGTACGGATCTGCATACTCATTTTGCCGGTTGTCTTTCGCCGGAAGATTTAATCGAAGCCGGGTTGGAGCATAACATATCCATCCCGGCAGATCTGCTGAAAAAAGCGGGCATTGATTTGTCCCCTTACAAGACAGACGGTCATAACAACGTTTTGTTAAACGATTTGGCAGCCAACCGCGCGGATATTGAAAAATATGCGATGGCCATGCGTATTCCGCTTGAACAGCAGGAGACGTTTAATACAATGGAAGAAATTTACGTCATGCGCGGGCCTTTTACCAAAAACGCGGAGATGTTTCCGACTCTCCTGCGCAGAGTCGCGACTTCTCATGCGGCTGCCGGCATTAAATATGCCGAATTCTCGCTTTCTTCGGTTATCGGCGATCTTCGGGTGTTGGAAACCTTGCATAAGGAATTGCCGCAGATTGAATGCGATACAGGCTGCAAAATGCGTTTTTTGGCGGCGATGTGGCGCCATTCGGACAAGGAATGGAATCAGGATGAAGTAGATCGCATTAAGGCGGTAGCGGCCAGTCCTTATGTGGTCGGAATCGATTTTATGGGGCATGAGACTAATCCGACCGAGGCCTTTGGCGACGAATTGAAAGAAATTGCCAAATGGGCGGCCCTTCATGATCCCGACTTTGTTATGCGGGTTCATGCCGGGGAAAACCCGCTGTTTCAGGATAATGTAAAAGACGTCTTGAAAGTTGTTCGGGCGGCAACCAAAGAAGCAGAAGCCGAAAGCGGCCGCCGTCTGAGGTGTCCGGCGGTTCGTATCGGTCACGGCTTGTACGGTGTTGATGAAGAGTGCCTTAATCTGTGCCGGGAAACCAACGCGGTGATTGAGTTTAATATGGCTTCCAACCTTTCTCTTAATAACATCGATAACATTACGGACGTGCCGTTGAAAAAATATGTGGACCACGGGGTCCGTTGTGTGCTTGGTTCGGATGGGATGGGACTTTATTCCACTTCGCCGCAACAGGATGTGATTCTGGCGCATGCAGCCGGCCTTACCCGCGATGATCTGTTGCAAATAAACAAGTTTGAAGAAAGGCTGATTGTTAAGGCCGATCGCCGTTTTGAGGAAAAACAAAGGTTGCTGGACAGCCGCTTGGCGGGCGGTGCCGCCTATGCTTCCGTCTTTAAGCCGGTTTATTCGACCGCGGACGGTTTGCCGCATTATACCGATGAGGTTTCAAAACGCAAAAATGAAGAAAAGGCTAAACTGCAAAAGTTTTTAGATTCCGAAATTTCGCGTATCGGTGCCCAAACGGATAAAAACGTTGTTTATGACGTGTTGGAAAATCGGGTTCCGATTTTGGTAACCGGCGCTTCGGTAAAAGCATGGCCGAACATTTCGGCCGAAAATCAGGATGAGATCCGGACCGCAATGCAGGTGCTGGTGAATGTTATTGATCCCGAAAAAGCTTGTATTCTCACCGGCGGAACCAACCACGGCGTTGAAAAGCAGTTGCATGAAGCGGCGCATAATCGAAATCAAAAATCGGATAAAAAACTGGCCGTTATCGGAACGTTGACCGAAGAAGCCGCTTATACCGAACGGGCAAGCATTGAAAACAACACCATTACCCATGCCGTTGTTTTGGAATTGAACGGACGTCCGGCCAAAAAATGGTTTGACCTGCCGGATACGGTTTTGGACATTGTTGAAAAACGCGGCGGTGAAATGATTGCCGTCGGCGGCGGCGGCGTTGTCCGTGACATGATACAGCGCGCCCATAACATGAAGCTGGGTATCAATCTGATGGACGGTCCCGAAGGCGCTTCAACCGATAAAGCGGCAATTATGCCGGAATACGCCTTCAAAGGCGCTCAGGGCTTGATTAAAAAGCTTTATGCCGGGCATCCGGAAATCTTTAACCGAGATTTTGATCCGGCCCAAGTCGATGAGTATGTGTCTTCGGCGCGCAGGCAGCAGAGATCTCTGGCCAATATAGGTCAGCTGAAACAACGGATGGGAATCAGGAACAAAAGTGCGGCCGATCATTGCGGCATTGATGCCGGAGTGGTTTCTTTTCTCAAAAAAGATCATGAGAAACAATAAGATGTCAATTTTCTGAACTTAAAGAACCAAAATCAGAGAAATCTTGCATAATATGTTTTATATGCTAAGGTTTTAGTATGCTGCAACTTTTAGGACTAATACCGTGAAAAAAATTATTTTTGGTTTTGATTTGGGAATTGCTTCCGTCGGTTGGGCTGTTATTGAGTATGACGATGAAAATTTTGATCCGGAAACCGGAGAAGTTATTGAAGGAAAAATAATCGCTTGCGGCGTACGGTGTTTTCCGGTGGCGGAAAATCCGAAAGACGGTTCTTCGTTGGCGCTGCCGCGGCGGGAAAAACAACTGTTGCGCCGGATTACACGCCGTAAAGCCAGAAGGATGCTGGGTATTAAGCGTCTTTTTGTTGCCAAAGGGTTGGCGGATTCGGTTAAAGAACTGGAGCAGGTTTATGCCGCTCAAAGCGGCGGAGATGTCTGGAACTTGCGAGTCGAAGCTTTTGAACGCGAGTTAAACAAAAAAGAACTGATGCGGGTTCTCACGCATCTGGCCAAACACCGTGGCTTTAAGTCCTATCGTAAGGCGGCAGAAAAAGCCGACAAGGAAGGCGGACGTATTTTGTCCGCTATCAGAGAGAATTGCAATCAGGCCTCTGCTTTTCAGACTTTGGCGCAGATGGTTGTCGAAAGAGCCAAAAATTCCGATCATCATAAAATGCGCAACTATACCCCCAAAGAAGGTAAGGACAAAAATGTAGCGGTTTATGTTAATTCCATACCGCGAGAGGAAATTGAAAAAGAAACGGCATTGATTTTTGCCGCGCAACAAAAATACGGTGTATTTACAGAAGATCTGTATCGTGATTTTTGCCGAATTGCTTTTCGTTACCGCGAGGCGGGAAGTGTCGGAAAAATGGTCGGCAAATGCCGGTTTGAAAACGATGAATTCCGGGCACCCAAGGAAGCCCCCTCGGCGGAACTTTTTGTTGCAATGAGTAAGATTAATAACCTGAAACTGACGATTGACGGGGAGCATCGTTTTTTGAACGATGAAGAGCGCCAAGCGCTGCTTGAATTGCTGAAGAATACCAAAGAAGTCAAATATTCTACCGTCCGTAATAAGTTGTTTAAAGGACGGCAGGTGTTTTTTGATGATGTCAATTACGTCTCTAAGTCCAAAAAAGATAAGAACGGCGAAGAAAAAGCCGTTAATCCGGAAGATGTTAAATTTTATGCCATGAAGGGGTGGCATAAACTGAAAGCGGAATTCTCACCGGAGCAATGGAAGGAAGTCTGTTTAAATCTGCCGTTGCTGGATATCGGAATGACAGCGGTCGCCTGTGAGAAAAACGATGACGGGATAGAACGTTTTCTGAGCGAAAAGGGAATTGCTTCGGAATACCAGGAGGTTTTCAAACGACTGACCAGCAGCGAGTTTATTAATTTGTCGTTGAAAGCCCTGTACAAGATCAATCCCTGTCTGGCCGAAGGAATGAAATATCACGAAGCTTGCGAAAAAGCCGGTTATGATTTTCGTGACAGCGGTGAAAGATTAGTGGAAGAAAAAAGCTTGCTGCTGGCGCCGATTGCGGAAGAAAAGCAAACGACGGTGCCGGTGGTTAACCGGGCAGTGGCTCAGTTCCGCAAAGTATACAATGCAATGGTGCGGACATACGGTGCGCCGGATCAAATCAATTTGGAAGTCGGTCGGGATCTGAAAAAAAATCATGACGAGCGAAGACAAGTTGAGCAGCGTCAGAAAAAAGCGGAAGCAGAACGTTCGGAGGCTAAAGACGAGCTGACAAAAGAAGGAGTATCGGCCAGCAATAAAAATGTGTTAAAATACCGCTTGTATCAGCAACAAAACGGAAAATGCGTCTATTCGGGAAAGGCAATTGACCTTCGTCGTCTGGATGAAAACGGTTATTGTGATATTGATCATATTATTCCGTATTCCAGATCTTTGGACGACAGCCAAAACAACAAGGTGCTTTGCCTGGCGGAAGAAAACCGCAAAAAAGGCAGCCAAACGCCTTATGAATATTTGCAGCCGCTCGGCCGTTGGGAAGAGTTTGAAACGATCATCAATACCACGCCGTCAATCAACCGTTTAAAAAGAAACAATTTGTTGAACAAAACTTATAAGGAACAAGAAGAGGATGTGGCATTTCGTGAAAGAAATGCTAACGATAATTCGTATATTGCACGATATGTGAAGCAATATTTGGAAGACGGCATTGACTTTTCCGCCAGTCAGTGGCCGATAAAAACACGTATCCAGGTGCGTACGGGCAGTTTAACCGATTATCTCCGTCACCAGTGGGGGCTGATCAAAAATCGCGACGCCGGCGATAAGCATCATGCTCAGGACGCGATTGTCATTGCCTGTGCCACTCAGGGGATGGTACAGAAACTGTCCGGACTCTCTGCCGTGTTTGAAAACAAGGAGGCGTTTCGCAAAAGAAAGGCGGAAGAACTCGGGCACGAAAAGGCGGAGGCCTGGTACAAATATATCAAACGGCAGATTCAGGAGCCATGGAGTGGTTTTCGGGCAGAAGTGCTGAACAAACTGGATCAGGTTTTTGTTTCCCGCCCGCCACGGAAAAATGCAACCGGCGCCGCACATAAAGATACGATTTTCTCTAACAACAAAAATAAAGGCAGTTTGCCGATTCGGAACGGAATGGCCGAGAAGGAAAATATGTTCCGGTTAGATGTTTTTCAAAAAGAAGGACGTTTGTATATTGTTCCGATCTATGTTGTCGATCTGGTGAGCGGGAAACAGTTTGTCGATGCGCCTCAGCCCAATGAGTATTCGGATGATTGTCTTGTAACAATAAATGCAGATTTTAATTTTAAGTTTAGCCTTTACAAAGACGATTATGTGGAGATAAACAGCGGCGATGAGCACATTAAAGGATATGTCAATCAGTATAATGCGCAAAGCGGCCAGTTGTATATAGGCAGTACGGATAATTCTCGGCTTTATAAAATAAAGACCTCTACTTTTGAGCAGGGAGATCATATCATCTTAGAAATCAACGGAGAGGAGCGTATAGGAGAAATAGGGGCTTTTGATGCCGAAAACCAAAAAATTATCATCGAGGGGATGGGAATAAGTTATGCCATAGACGGTGTGGTAAAAGTAAACAAAAAGGGAGAAGCTACCAAGAACATCAAAACTTCTCAAGGTTATGTCAAATTATCCGCGGAAAAGAAAATTAGTTTGAATGTGATTGAACGTTTACGAAAATACCAGGTGGATCCGCTGGGACGGATTGTAGAAGTCAAAAAAGAAACCCGGCTGCCGTTGACAATGATGAAAAAGAAACCGCATCCAAAGAGCAAAACGGGAGAATAAATATGGGCTGGCGGATTTTGCAGATAACCAAACCTTGTAAATTATCGGTCAAAAACCGCCAACTTCTATATGAACCGTTTGAAAACGATGCATTGACAATTCCGTTGGAAGATATTTCGGTTATCATTTTGGAAAACAAACAGATTTTGCTGTCTAATGCGTTGCTTTCCGAACTGCCGGAATATGATGTTGTACTTTTTACTTGTGACTTTTCGCATCTTCCTTCCGCAGTATTATTTCCCTTTCATACCCACTCGCGCTATTCGCAGATCGCTTGGCTGCAACAGGAGATTTCCGAACCTTTCAAAAAACGTTTATGGCAAGAAGTCGTCAAAGCGAAGATCAACAATCAGGCAGCGGCGTTGGAAATTCTAAACAAACCGAATGCTGCTAAATTGAGAGAAATTGCCAAACTGGTGCAATCGGGCGATGCTAAAAATGCAGAAGCGTTTGCCGCCGGGGTTTATTGGAAAAGCTTTTTTGAAAAATTTAATCGCAATGATGACAATGACATCCGTAATTCCGCGCTTAATTACGGTTATGCCGTGTTACGCGGCTGTATGGCACGCAGTATTGTCGGTGCCGGGTTGTTACCTTGTTTTGGTATTCATCATGCCAATAAACTAAATCAGTTTAATTTGGTGGATGATATGATCGAGCCTTTTCGTCCGTTTGTGGATTATGTGGTGGCTAAATTAAGTTTGAGCGAGGCCTCACAATTGAATGCGGAAATCAAAAATCAGATTTTAAAAGTGTTGGGAATGAATTGCCGGATGGGGAAAGAAGATATTAATTTGTTGAAAAGCTGTGAGATGGCAGCGTCATCTTTGGTAAAAGCAATGGATAACAAGAAGATCTCCGAATTAAAATACCGATCATGGAAAAAGAAATGTTTTTGCTTTAAGGGTGTGGATAAGTGGCCAGGGAAGGAGAAAGATATATGCGCATGATTGTCTTTTTTGACCTGCCGACCATAACTAAAACCGATCGGCGCAATGCGAGTCGCCTAAGGAATTTCTTGATTAAAGACGGTTATACAATGTTGCAACTCTCAGTCTATTCACGGATTTGTAAAGGTCAGGATGACGTTGAAAAGCATGCCAAACGTTTGAAATGCTTGATTCCTAAGACCGGAAGCGTTAGACTGTTAACAGTAACCGAAAAACAATATGCTTCGATGGAAATTCTGGTCGGAAGTTTAAAAAAAGAGGAAGAAATAGGTGATAAACAACTTATTTTGCTTTGAATTTTTTATCTGTGAAATCAAAAAAGCCGTTGAATATCAACGGCTTTTTTGAAATGTAGTATAGCATATCTGATTTGGAAAGGAAGCTATAACCGTTTCAAAATATAGGCGTTGCAGAGGTTGAGTATAGCATATCTGATTTGGAAAGGAAGCTATAACTAACCAAAGAAGGGTTTACTGCACTTGAGCAGTATAGCATATCTGATTTGGAAAGGAAGCTATAACCCCACAACTCGATGTATGAAGATGATGAGGAGTATAGCATATCTGATTTGGAAAGGAAGCTATAACGGTTGTATTCATTTATAATAGTCCCTTTTAAGTATAGCATATCTGATTTGGAAAGGAAGCTATAACGCTTTCATTTGCTTAAAGTCTTCAGCAAAAAGTATAGCATATCTGATTTGGAAAGGAAGCTATAACTCGTCTTTTCCGTTTTGAGTTAAAAGTTATAGTATAGCATATCTGATTTGGAAAGGAAGCTATAACTATATTATTTGATACCGCTGTCAACCATGGAGTATAGCATATCTGATTTGGAAAGGAAGCTATAACTCTATATCCATAGGTTCAAGCATATCAACAAGTATAGCACATCTGATTTGGAAAGGAAGCTATAACTAGTGGTTACACATCATGCGCCAAGCGAACAGTATAGCACATCTGATTTGGAAAGGAAGCTATAACTATTAAAAAGCTTTGAAGAATATCCGCCGGAGTATAGCACATCTGATTTGGAAAGGAAGCTATAACGTTCTTCGGGTGACTCCGCTCAAATCAGTTAGTATAGCACATCTGATTTGAAAAGACCGGTTATTTCAATTTCTGTCGCAGATATTTGGCGGTATAGCTGTGAGGAGACTGGGCAACTTCTTCCGGGGTTCCTTCAGCCACAATTCTGCCGCCGCCGTCGCCGCCTTCGGGGCCTAAATCGACGATATAGTCAGCCACTTTGATAACATCCAGATTATGTTCAATCACCACCACCGTGTTGCCTTGGTCGCCTAAGGTCTGCAGAACCTTCAACAGACGGTTGATGTCTTCAAAATGCAATCCTGTGGTCGGTTCGTCGAGGATGTAAAGCGTTTTGCCGGTAGCACGTTTGGAAAGCTCTTTTGAAAGTTTGATTCGCTGCGCCTCGCCTCCGGACAAAGTGGTTGCCGGTTGTCCGAGATGAATGTAGCCGAGTCCGACTTTGCGCAGCAGTTCAAGCCGGTTTTTGATTGACGGGATTGCGTCAAAAAAGGCATGTGCTTCGTCAACGGTCATATCCAACACGTCGGCAATTGATTTTCCTTTATATTTGACCTCCAGCGTTTCGCGGTTAAAACGTTTGCCTTTACAGACATCGCAGGCAACGTAAACGTCGGGCAGAAAATGCATTTCGATTTTGGTAACACCGTCGCCTTTGCAGGCTTCGCAACGGCCGCCGGCGACATTGAACGAAAAACGCCCGGCGTTGTATCCGCGTGCTTTCGCCTCCGGCAACCCGGCAAACCAATCGCGGATATAAGTAAACAGGCCGGTGTAGGTTGCCGGGTTGGAACGAGGCGTACGGCCGATCGGCGACTGATCGATGTCGATGACCTTGTCGATGTTTTCCAGTCCGCTCAGTTGATCGTATATTCCTGCCGGTTCGCGGCTGCCGTTGAGTTCCTTGTTAACGGCCTTAAACAAGGTTTCTAAAATCAAAGACGATTTTCCGCCGCCCGAAACACCGGTGATGCAGGTCATGGTGCCGAGCGGAATTTGCAGGTCGACATTTTTAAGGTTGTTGGTTCGAACACCGTTGATGCCGAGAAAATGACCGTTACCGCGGCGTCTTTGACGCGGAACCTCTATTTCTTTTTTTCCGGTCAGATATTGAGCGGTCAGGCTTTCGGGATTTTTCAAAACATGTGCAACGGTTCCTTCGGCCACCACGTGACCGCCGTGTTCGCCGGCGCCGGGTCCCATATCGACCAGATAATCGGCAGCGCGGATGGCGTCTTCGTCATGCTCGACCACAATCACCGTATTGCCGATATCACGCAGGCGGGTCAGCGTTTCCAGCAGACGATCATTATCGCGTTGATGCAATCCGATCGAAGGCTCGTCAAGCACATACATGACGCCGGTCAATCCCGAACCGATTTGCGAGGCGAGACGGATTCGCTGCGCTTCGCCGCCGGACAGGGTTCCCGATTGCCGGGACAGGGACAGATATTCCAGCCCGACGTTGTTCAAAAAGTTGAGCCGGTCGGTAATTTCCTTGAGAATTTTGCGGGCAATTTCCTGCTTTTGCGGACTGAGTTGTTCCTCGGCATGCCCAAACCATTCGCGCGCCTGTTTGATGGACATGGCGGAAACGTCCATAATGTCAGCGCCGCCGATCTTGATCGCCAATGCTTCCGGTTTGAGGCGTTTGCCTTGACAATGCTCGCACATTGCGGCCGATTGATATTGAGAAAATTCGTCCCGGATCGCCTGAGAGTCGGTCTCCATAAAACGCCGTTCCAAATTGTTGATAACCCCTTCAAACGGTTTGTGGGTAACAAAACGGGAATAGTACATCGGCACCGTTTGCGAACCGGAACCGTACAGAATAACGTTGCGTGCCTGTTCCGGCAGTTCCTTCCACGGCGTTTTCATCGAAATGCCGAGGTAACGGCATAACGATTCGAGCGTATCGGTGTAAAAACCGTGCTTGCGGCTGTACCACGGTAAAATGGCGCCTTGTGCCATCGAAAGGTTTTCGTTGGGAACGATCAGTTCGGGGTCCATATACAGCCGTGCGCCGATACCGTCGCAATGAGGGCAGGCACCGTAGGGGTTGTTAAACGAAAACAGCCGCGGTTCGATCTCCTCAATCGTAAAGCCGCTGACCGGACAGGCAAACTTGGAAGAAAAGGTGATGCGGCTGCCCGAGGCGGCGTCCTCGGCAAACAGCAGTCCGTCACTCAGTTTCAGAGCCGTTTCGACCGACTGGGCCAGACGGGTTTCGAGTCCCGGTTTAATCACCAGACGGTCCACGACCACTTCAATATCATGTTTTTGATTTTTGTTTAACTCCGGCAGTTCTTCAATGGCGTAAACGGTACCGTCGATTTTAAGGCGCTGGTAGCCCTGACGCTGCAAACTTTCAAATTCTTTTTTGAATTCGCCCTTTTTGCCGCGGGCGATCGGTGCCAACAACAGGATTTTGCTTCCTTCGGGCAAAGCCGCAATGCGGTCGACCATTTGCGAAACCGTCTGGGATTCGATCGGCAAGCCGGTTGCCGGCGAGTAGGGGGTGCCGGCGCGAGCCCAGAGCAAACGCATATAATCATAAATTTCGGTTACGGTGCCGACAGTTGAGCGCGGGTTGTGAGAAGTGGTTTTTTGTTCAATTGAAATGGCCGGCGAAAGGCCTTCGATCGAGTCGACGTCCGGTTTTTTCATCAGTTCGAGAAATTGACGTGCATAAGAGGACAGACTTTCGACATAGCGGCGCTGTCCCTCGGCATAAACGGTGTCAAATGCCAGCGACGATTTGCCCGAACCCGACAGTCCGGTAATGACGGTCAGCTTGTTTTTCGGAATGCTGATATCAATGTTTTTGAGGTTATGTTCCCGGGCGCCCCGGATTTCGATAAAATTGTTTTCCGCCATCTGTTTTCTCCAATCGGACAATATAACCGCGAAAGAACAAAAAGGCAACAAAAAAGCTTGTCGGAGCGAAGTTTCGGATGGGAATAATTTTAAAATTATAACCTTGGTTGAAAGATTTTTTAGTTTTATGTCAATAAAAAGAGATCATTGCTTGCAGGTTATAATTTATTGTATAAACTGAATACTGAACTTTATTTTATAAATCAGAAGATGGTTATGATTGATTGTAAGTACACTTTTTTGCTGGCCTGTGGTCTGCTGTGGTCTTTTTCGGTGCGGGCCGACCTTAATATTGCGCTGATTGCCCCTACCGACGGTGATTTTAAATATTTTAGCGAGGAACTGGTCAACGGCGCCAAAGTGGCCGTGGACGAGATTAATGAGTCCGGCGGTTTGCTGGGGAAAAAAATCAATCTGATTCAAATTGACGATCCGTGCGACGATACCCTCTCGCTGACGACGGCTCAGATGATGGCGGTCAATCGTTCTCAGGAAGATAAAATGCATTTGGTGTTGGGCCCGCATTGCAGCAATCAGGCGGAAAAAATCGCCGATATTTTTGCCGCGGCGGAAATTTTTCAGATTCTGCCGATCGGCGGCAGTCCGGCCGTTTACAAAAAAAATTATCGCAATCTGATCGAATTTGTCGGCTCGCCGGAACAACAGGCGGTCGATTTCTTTCGCTATTATACCGAAACTTATCCCGGACGCCGTCTGGCGGTGGCCTATAACGGGCAATATCCCGAAATGCTTGCGGTGGCCAAAGAAATTCAGCATCTGTTTACCAAAGCGGGACAAGGCAGCTATTTGAAAGCTTTTGATACCGGCGAGTTTAACGGTAACGCCCGTCGGATCGCGCAAACGGTTAAGACCGGCAATGCCGAAATTTTGTTTATGCTGGACCGGGCCGAACCGACAATGGAAACCGTACGTCAGTTGAAAACCGACAACCCCGGTTTTGTTATTTTTACCAACCGCTATTTCAGCAGCCGCAAATTTGCCCGCAAGCTGGGAAATGTTGCCGAAGGAACGTACCTTTTGTCCTTGCCGCCGCTGCAGGGAAATCCGAATTTTGCCGAAGATCTGGTGAGGCTGCGTTTATGGGGGATTGAACCGGAAGGACTGATGGCGTATGGTTATCTTTCGGTAAAACTGTGGGGACGGACGGTCAATCAGGCACAAAGCTTTGCCCCCGCAAAACTGGCTCGCAGCCTCAATAAAAAACTGGTGCAGACCGGATGGGGCAACGTTGTTTATACCGACGGCATTCCCGATCGTTCGTTGAAATATGCCATTTACCGTTTTGAAAACGGAGAATATGCACAAGTCTATTGATTTTTTGCTTGGATGATAAAATATTTTCCCCTATAGTCGTGTCAGTGATCAATTTTTTAATAAAGGTATAAAATAATGGTTGGAAGTATCAACAAGGTAATTTTGGTCGGCAATCTCGGCGCCGATCCGCGTGTCAACACCACCCAAAACGGCAGCAAAGTCGTTACTTTGAGCGTTGCGACGTCGGACAGCTGGAAAGATAAGCTTTCGGGCGAAAGAAAAGAGAGAACCGAATGGCATCGTGTGGTTGTTTTTAACACTCAATTGGCTGACGTGGCAGAAAAATATCTTCGCAAAGGTTCAAAAGTATATCTCGAAGGTCAGTTGCAGACCCGCAAATGGGAAGATGCCAACGGTCAGGAAAAATATACCACCGAAGTGGTTTTGCAAAACTTCAGTTCCAACCTGATTATGCTGGACGGCCGCGGTGAAAGCGGCGGTGACGTGTTCTCCGGTTCCGCCTCCGCTTCCGGATGGGATTCTGCGCCGGCTGCCGGCAGTTCGTCCGATTTGGATGACGATATTCCGTTTTAGGAAGATAATAAAAATTTCACCCCGGATTTCCGGGGTTTTTTATCGGCCGATCCGAGATTGCGCATCGGCACATTTTAAACCGCCCGAATTGAAGGCGGTTTTTAAATGCCTATATTATACAAAATCGCAATAGGAGTGCTTTTTGATGGATTATGCGCTGATTTCCTTTCGGATGCTTCTTGTCTTTACGCTGGTTTTGATATTTTTTCAGTTTTCCGGCAATAAACGCCAGTTTACCCAGATGACCAGTTTCGATTTGATCAGCAATTTTGTTCTCAGTTCGATTCTGGGCGGTTATTTGTTTAATGCCAACCTGAGCTGGATCGATTTTATCTACATTGTTACGATCTATTTTGTTATCAGCGGCGTGATAAACTATTTGGCCAAAAATACGGTGTGGGGCCGCGGAGTGGTGATCGGTACGCCGACGGTCATTATTAACAATGGGTGTTTATTGCCTGAAAATCTGCAAAAAATGAATATGAACATGTTGGATTTCATGTCATTGCTGCGGACCAAAAAAGTTCATTCGCTGGAAGACGTGAAGTTGGCGCAGATAGAAGTCGGCGGTGAATTGACCGTGGTGTTGCGGGGAGAAAAAGACTTTTCTTCAGTGTTGATCGAAAACGGTAATATTCACAAAGAAAATTTGAAAAAAATCGGAAAAAGTAACGACTGGTTGCAACAACAGCTGAAAAAACGAAAGCTTGTCATAAAAGATGTCTTTTTTGCCGAATGGTTTGAAGATGACCTGTATGTGATAAAGTTCAAATAGCAACGGTCTCTCAAAGAAGTGTCGGCCGGAATAAGAAAATCCCCTGACCGTTGCGGCCAGAGGATTTGTTTTTAGATTGTCAGAGTTCAACGGCGCGATTTACGGGGAACATACCGCGGAACATATCTTAATTGACTCTGAATTGAATCATTTAAGTTTTGTCCGCGCATATTTTCCAGTCGGTTGCACAGATCAAGAGTATCTGCCGGAAGGCTTCGTCCCATGCTGTAAATACCGCCTAAAGCGCATTCCGCAAAATTGATGGCGTTTTCGAGACTCAGTTCGCCGTTATTGTCGAGCAGAATATCCCCGAACATAACGCGTTCTTCCAAGTCACGGCGTTTTTGCAACTGCGGCAGAATTTTTCCTCCCGAGCGCACTTTTTGATCCATCAATTTTTTCAAAGTTTGTTTGGCCTCGTCGCTGTGGGTCACGAAATAGGCGTTGGCTGCATTTGCCAGTTCGGACGGTGAACCGTCTTTTTGGCGAAGAATGCCGCTGCCGCAGTTGTAAAGGAAGCTTCCCATTGCAACAATTTCAGCATTGGACATGGAATCCATTTCCAAATAAACCGTCATATCTTCGAACATTTTGCCTTCGATATGAGTGGTGAAATAGTGCATGAGTTCTTCCTCACTTTTGATGCGGTCGCCTCGGCGAACCGGTTTTCCGTCCGGGCGAACGGTATTTCCGAATCCGATGGTCCATACTCTTCCGTGAGGATCCCAGTAAGCTCTTGCTTTAACACCTTCGCAGTGAGCGATCAGGCACAACATATCGTACTCGGCGGCACGAAACTTTGCGAGCCTTGCCTCTGCCGGCGAGACGGTGTCAAGTGCGAGGCTGTCATTGACAAGAGAGTCGCTGACGATGCTGTCACAAGAAACGCTGTCATTGATCAAAGCTTCTGCAGAAACGGCGATGGTATCAATTTTTTCCAAAGGAACATTGATACTGTCGGTTACGGAAGCCCGAGTTTTTTCTCCGCCGAAAGCAAAGAGAAAAATGAAAACAACGAGACTGATGACAGAAAAAAACTTTTTCTCGTCCATATAAATAATTTTTTAATTTTTCTATAAAAATGATTTGTAAAATTACTATAGCAAAAGTAGGCGGTTAGGTCAAGCTGTTGATGAAAATATTTTTTGTTTTCGACCGAATTTGTATTCTGTTTGTCAAAAAAAGGAGAATTTGGGCATCATAAAAAAAATCCAACCGTAATACGGTTGGATTGAGAGAAGGGAGTTGTCAACTAATCCGCATCGCCTTCCCAGGGAAGAACAATCGGATCAAAGCCGATCGCTTCGCGCGGAGACTTGATCTCCACTTTGCTGACAGCTGTGACCGTTCTGCCTTCACTTTCCGCGACAACGCTGCATTTGAGCAAGGTACGGCTGAACGGTTTTCCGTCGATGATTTCGTCTTCCAGTGATACGAATTCCGGATCCTGCGGCAGAAAACGAACTTCGGCGGCCGGCATCGGAAGTTTTTGTCCGTTGCACAGAACAGAAGCCTTTTCGGTGATGAAGGATACAGGTACGGAAAAAGTTGCAAATTTGAAGATATAATCTGTCCTTTGTTTTTCGGTAGCGATGTTTCCTTCAGTTCGGCAATCAAGCAGCGTTTCCTCCGTTGCGGTGGAAAACAGTGCCGATTTTTCTCTTCGGATGTCGGTCGACAGCAGGCTGTCGGTTGCGGTGACATACGCGAGGTCGGTTTCGAAAACGTGTTTTCGATTAAGATGCCGAACTTCCAGCCAACTGGTGTAGCTGGTGGCCGTAGATGCCGTAATGCCGGATGCTTCGATACACATTTCCGCCGGGAATTCAATCTCGGGTTCTTCGGTGAAGACACAACTGCTCATCATTGCACCCAGTGCGATAAATAAGCCAAATTTAAAAAATCTCATAGTTAAAATAATTAAAGTTTACCGTTCTCATATTACCACAAAAATGAAAAATTTAAATAAAAAATTAGCAAAAAATGAAAAAACGAAAAATTATTGCATAATAACATGTTCTTATCTGCGAAAGCCGCTTTTGAAAAGAGAAAAGGTTAATAGAAAACTTGACAAAAACAGGGTGTTGCTTTATACTTGATTTTGTAAAATCTAATTATTAAAAACTATGAAAAAAATTATTGTTAGCCTGACCATTGCCGTTGTTGTCGTTTTGAGTTGTATATCCTGTACCCAGCAGTACAGAGCCAGAAATTTCGGCGGAAATATGACCATCACTCTTCAGCCGGGAGAAAAACTGATGATGGCAACCTGGAAAGATGATAACCTGTTCTACCTGACCGAACCGATGGAAGAAGACTACGTCCCCAAGACAAAGATTCTTCATGAAAGTTCGTCTTTTGGTGTCATGGAGACAACGATTAAGTTCGTTGAGCAGCGATAGCCGGGTATATTAATACCAAATAAAAAAGAACCGTCTCTCCGGACGGTTCTTTTTTTGTTTCTCGAAAACCACACGTTAGACGCGTGGTTTTCTTCGCAAAAAAAAGATCCCGAACTTGCATTCGGGATTGAAGTGGCGACCCCAACGCTGAGAAATAAAAAACGCCGTTGCTCCGGCGTTTTTTATGAGCCAAGCAATGAGGCTTGTTAAGCCGATTGCACCGGTGCAATCCGGCGCAACTTAGCCGGAATTGTATAGTCTCGTCCGTGAAAACAAGCTTTGCGCCGTTTGAACGGCAAAAAAAGATCCCGAACTTGCATTCGGGATTGAAGTGGCGACCCCAACGAGACTCGAACTCGTGTTACCACCGTGAAAGGGTGATGTCTTAACCGCTTGACCATGGGGCCACAATGAGTGGTGGCGGTGATGGGATTCGAACCTATGACCTTTCGGGTATGAACCGAACGCTATAACCAACTAAGCTACACCGCCATAATATAATGATTGCAAATTAACATCGCTAAACTGTTTTTGCAATCTGGTTGTCTTTGCTCTCCTGCCTATTGAAAAAATCAATAAACAACACCGCTAAAATATAATGGTTGCAGGAGCTGGATTCGAACCAACGACCTTCGGGTTATGAGCCCGACGAGCTACCAACTGCTCCATCCTGCGTCAGTATGCCAATGAATTAGCACTATATGCTTGATTATAATACATTATTTTATACCTTTTGTCAAGGATTTTTACAACAAAAAAATATTTTTTTATTATAATCGGCATTTTAAAATATATTTTTAGCGGTGTTATTTAATTGTCTATTTAAAAATTTTGATAAAAACCCTGCGAAAATCGTTACTAAAACGAATTATCACTTATAAAATTTATCGTAATAACATTATATGCCTAAAATTAAACTATTATACCTGTTTAAACAATATCTTTTATATAAAACATTTTTTGTTTAACTGAATTATAGTGTATATAACTTATTGTTATGTGATTTCTTATATGATTACAGTTAATTTGTCAATTATTTTATTGCCATTTGTCTTTGTTTAACATTAAATACCCTTCCAAATTATCTTTTTCGCTGACAAATAAATATTCAAAACCTAGCATTTCCATTATTTTTATCAATTCAAATGCTGCACCTACAATGATATCTCTTCTTCCTGCCACCAAACCTTTTATTCTGCTGCGCTCTTTGGGAGCTGTATTTTTTATTTGATTATAAATCTTTTCAATATCTTTTTTGCACAACTTATAGTTATGCACCAAATTTGAATTATATTCTTCCATTTGCAATAGAACGCTAACCAATGTCGATGCCGTTCCTCCGATAGCAACAAGCTTATCCATTGTTGGAACAGTTCTGTAGTTTTTCAAGTTTTCGGCAATATACGTTTGCAATTTATCTTCGTCTTCACCACAATTATCACGAAGTCTTACTGCTCCGATAGGCACACTTTTTCCATATATAATATTGCCATTATCTCCGCAAACAATTTCCGTACTAGCCCCACCGATATCAACTACACAAACATTTTGCCCCTCCGATGCTCCTGTAAAGCCAAGTTTTGCTTCCATATCGCCACATACTACATCAACTTCTTTATCCGTTAACCGTTTAATGTCGGACGTAAATACGCTACTGTTTTTCGCACTTCTTACCGCTTCGGTTGCAAAAATATGAATTTCTGCGTTATATTCTTTCGCTATTTCCACAAATTTTTGTATCGCAAACAAACTCCTTTCCATTGCCGCATCTTGCAAAATCCCGGTTTTGGCAAGTCCGTCAGCAAGCTTAGTAGTTTCTACATATTTTTTTAACGATTTTTTTCCATCACTAATCATTAACCTAATTGAATTGCTGCCAATATCGATTATACCAAATAACTTGTCCATAGCATGCTCCGTAATTAATTTTTATAACAATTTTATGATTTTATTATAACATAAAAAAGGGATATATCAAAACAATGCCTTGATGAATCATAGAGCGATAATAGCTGATCATTTTATCATAGAATACATCTTTTCAACGACTATTATAACAGAAAAACACTCCGATTTTCAGAGTGTTTTTTATTCGACTTTGGGTTTTATTCTTTTCTTTTTTAAATGTATTTTATTTCCTAGTAGTTTTATAACTGACATCAGTCCAAAAACCATTCCCGCATAAGTTATAACGTGATAAATTTTAATCTTGCCATTAAAAAAGAATATTATGCTAATAGCAAAAATTGATACTAGCAAAATTCCTTGAACAAAACCGCGGATTACCCCTGTTTTTTGACCGCTGATTAGTATAGCAAGCCCGCTGCATAAAAAATGAGTTGCAATATATATTATTGCGGCTATAACTAAAATACCGAGCTCGAAAAGCTGTTCGTTTGCAATATTTGTCATTTCATTATTCTCTTAAAAAAGCCTTGTTTTTCCCTTGATTTGGAATACTCTAAACTACTTACAGTACCACTTACTACCGCAACGCCACTGTCAATATCCAAAGCCTTAATATCAAAACCGCTGCCATGTATTGTAAGCACATTGTCTACAAGTTTAAATATTGCAATATTTTCATCGTACTCAAGAGCACAAACTATACCTCTTATCTCAACACTTTCTCCATAAACTATATTGACAATATGCTTTTTTGCAACTTTTTGTTCTATATCCATAGTCAAGCCTCCTTAAAATTCTATTACTAGTTTTATAAACCTAAAACTTTTTTATATACATAAAACTTTTTTAATAAGTTTTTATACTTCTACTAATTTAATATATTTTACTTTTATATTTTTTATGCAAAAAAATTTACCCTTCACATTTAAGCAAAGGGCGTAATTTTGTATTATGTATATTTTTAGACTTTGATTTATTAATTTATCAATTTACAATAACTATGTGTTATACATAACTTTTGACATTCCGATTTTGTTCTATCAAGTTAGAAATATAATTTCCTTACTTAAAAAATATAATCTTCAGCTGTTTAAAACAATCTGTAATAATTAGCTTTTTATACAACTTATTCTCTCAATTAACTATTTTTAAACATTTAAATATTGATATAAATAAAATATTCCTTTATATGATTTAAGCTTATTATTTAATTGCACAAATTCCTATATATATTTATAAAGTTAAGTTATACAAACTATAATATATCTCGAATAAATAACAAAATATTAAACAATTATCAAACTAACCATCAGTGATTATAATTAATAGTTTTACAAATGAAAACAACTGCACTTTAAGCCAGGCGATATAACTTTTATTTATAACACATTAGCATAGATAATCAAGTAATTTTTTTATTGCATCAACATAAAAAGTAACTCCAGCATCAATAGTTGCACTAAAATCTTCATTTGCATTTTCATCTGCACTATCAGATACAGCTTTTATCATTAAAAACGGTACGCCATGGTTACGGCATGCAAAATAAATACCTGCGCTTTCCATATCACAGATTTCCCCTCCAAAATGGTTTATAAGCCAATCTCTTAAATCATTATCGTCGACAAATTTATCTCCGGATACAATACGCACTACCTTTTTCTCGCCGATTACCTTTTGTGCGATTTCAATCATATTTTTATCTGCTTCGAATACAAAACTATCCATTTGGAATAAATATTTGCCTGCCATATCCTTGTTTTTATAGCTTGTGGTAAAATCGTGGTGGACAATTTCTCCAACATACACCACTCCTCCGCAATTTAAATCGGAAGACAAGCTACCAACAACGCCAAAATTCAATATCACATCTACATTAAACTGTAAAATAAGCATTTGTGTTGATAAAGCAGCAGAGATTTCTCCTACACCACTATCCGCCATAAACAATTTACAACCATTATAATTAAATTCTGTTACTTTTATCTGCCCAAATTCATATTTTTTTATAGGTTTTCCAAAATTTTTTATCACATATTCCTGTTCTTCAATTAAAGCAACAACCATACCTATTCTTTTAACATTTTTCATAAGCACCTCACTATTGATACAATTATACACATAAAACTAAAAAAAGTCAAACCAAGTAGCGTGAGCTGAACCATAACCTAAACAATTATAAGTAAAAAATTTAATTTATATTTTTTCAATAATTGAAATATATTTTTCATAAATTTTTCAATTTATAAAATTAAAATTTAAGTATTTTTTACAATCTACTATGTGTAATATTAAAATTTCTTTATTTATGAAGATAAATTGGCTAAATTGTGGATAAACACGTTAAAATCAGGCTAGTTATCCACATTTTGCCTAAGTTATCCACAATTTTATGTAAAAAATATTACATATAAACTAGCGTTTTATAACTTATAGTTATTATATTTAATTTTTATTCTCATTTCTCAGCATAGAATGTGGATAAATCTGTGTATATGTGGATAAAAAAAGCAAAATAAAGCACATAATACTTGTTTTTCAACAATATTACCCGCTAATAGTAGTAAAATTAGCAAATATTGCATAAATGATATATATTTTTGATTTTGCACTGTTACACTCTAAACGCTTCTCCCTTAATACCTATTTATACGTAATAAGTTTTGTAATGTTTTTATAATATTGGCCGCCTTAAAGCAACATTTTTATTAATTTACTTTAAAATCATTTGTCAAACTATATTATTCAATGTATTTGAGTACATTAAAGTCATTTTTTTACAAATGTTTCACATGAAACATAACAATATGTTATACAAAATCTTCTTTATATAACTAATAAAATATCTTATACAGTTACCAATAATCCTTGCGTTCTTATTTGCTAATTATTAAGACTTTATTAAATAATTATGTGCATTTCCAATATAAACTACATTAATCATTACTTTACCACTTTAAAAAATCTAATTACCAAGCAAAACACTGCCTTAAAACAAAAAAAAGCACCTCGCACATATATTTACAAATGATAACGCAGCTATACACTGATTAAAAATATAAAACTTTATAATTATAGCTACATAAAATAATAAACTCGCCACACAAAACACAAAACGCCTCTCATGTTCGTACAGCAATCCAATCATTCAAATATACTCCAACATATTTACAAATACAACCACTATTTAGCATAAAACTAACCATCCAACGACAGAACTAATTAAAAAACAATACAAACTAGAAAAAAATGGACCTCTAGCAACAAAACAATAAAAAATACGCATTCTTAATAGATTTCATATAAAAAAACATTTACACAATTCAAAAAATGAATGTAAAAAAATAATAAAGAACCCAATTAATTATACACAGGCAATTATCCACCTGTACAACCACTAAAAACACACCTCTTAGGATTGAAAACAAAAAAAATTCAAAGTATTAATAAACAATGTTTCACATGAAACATAACTATTAGTTATATAATGATACTTTATCGCATAAAAATTATTCTAATTAACAAAATAAACACCCTTGCCTTTTTTATGACAAAAAAAACACCATTCCAATCACAAATACACTTTAATTGCTTTACACAATACCAAGCACAAGAAAAATAATAAAAAGTGTTTTATCAAGTTATCACAACACAATATTACTGACAAATTTTAATACCACACCTAACAAACTGCGCAACATAAATTTAACACACCATCAAACCATTTTATAACCTACATATAAAAAAACTCGCCCCAAATCCATTCTTCAAAAACAGCGAATTTTACGTCTTTTTATACTACAGCAAAACATTAAACATAAGTAAACATTTGGCACTATGCTACATTTAAAACCAACACTCGAGCACCACACAAACTGCGCTCTGTATAAATATATCACAATCAAAATTATACAAATCACACGATTTATACGTAAACAAATACAAAAAAAGTGACGATACTTAAGAGAATTAATAAGCAGCACTTTATAAAAACCCACAATTAATACAATATATCAATCATATTAAAACCAACCATTATAAATATAGATGGCAAGCCAAATACCTTATTCTCAGATAATAAACAAGCACTATATATAAACACAACACAAACAATAATACAAACAAGAAACCAACATCCCACATAACAAAAAAATATTTAACCGATTACCAAGCACAATCTTACATTACCCACTAAAAAGCAAACACTATTTATACCATATATAAAAACAAATCGCTTTTATTGTTAATTTGCCACACAAAACAAACGCATGGAATCAAAACTTTTCATCAACATACTACCCATTAAAACAAACATACGATATAATACTTTATATTAACACAAATGTTTCATGTGAAACATAAAACTCTTTGTTTTACAAAAAATCAAATCCAACACCATCATCTCGCACCAAACCACAAAAAAATCTTTCAAACAACGCGCTCGAGCAACCAATGCACAAATAAACATTGTAAAACAATAACACATCAACAAACAAAAAAACAACAACAATTACAACAAATATTTTATTGGAGCTTTAAAAAAACAACTGACCACAACAAGCATCGCCTCAAACATTACAAAAAAAATGTTTTCTCTTTAAATAAACTTACTTTTTGTTTCACGTGAAACACCGTTAGTTTTATTGTATAACTTAAAGTTATTTTTTTATTGTAGTTATTACTATTTTTTTTCTTTTTGTACTACAAATATCAGATATTTTTGTGCAAACAGGGTTGTTTTTATGACTATAAGTATTTTTGGAAGTATTTTTTATATCGATACTTGTATTTGTCCAGCATTACAATCTTTCTTTGTTAATTCCTTAGTGCTATCAATAGATTTTTTCATTATTACTCAATTTTTATTCGTTTTTTCTATTTTTTAGCGACTAAATCGCCATATTATTTTATTTAGTTTTTGTGAAATAAAATATTGTTTATCGTGAAACTTTTTTAGACTAAGTATGGCTTAATTGTTAACAAATTAGCATTTTTTAGCAATTATCTTTCTTGTTTTTATAATCAACTTATATAATTTTTGTAAAAATTTTCCTTTGTCCGATATTTTAAAATTGTATGTTTCACGGGTTTTGTGAAACATTTTTTTGTTTTTTTTTGCTTATTTTCTTTCCTATGCGTTTTTACAGGTTTTTTTATTATTTTTTGCCCTTTCTTGTTATGTTTTTTTTGTGTTTTTTTGTAATTTTCTCTACTTTCCCACGTTTTTATGCTTTATTTTGCTTTTCTTTCATTACAAATATTACCTTATTGCAAAAAATTGTTCGAATATAATATTGTAGAGCTTATACTCAAAAAAATTAACTGTTTTCATTTAAAAAACTATCTTTTGTAATTTTTCTGCATTTTCAGTTCAAATTGTATTTCAAATATATTTGCACCTTTTTAGTTCAATATATCTTTGCTTTTACAATTTTGGTATTAGCTGTTTCATTATTAAACTTATTTTATGTACAAATTTATAAATAATCTTCTAAATATTACTGTTTTTGTTAAGTTTCTCAGCATATTTCATCGCCTGCGCCTCCGCAGAGTTGAAAATGTATTACACATTCACTGCTGCTTTTTCTTGTTTATGTTTTTTGTTTTTTAATAATATTAATATATAAAATTATCTTTAATCGGTTGACTTAACTTTTTTTTTAATATATAATAATATCGAAATTGTGTAATTTTGATGTTAAATAAACAATATTTAAAATTTAAATTTTGGCACTTATTTGCAACTAATTACATCCACCAATTAGATTATAACAAAAGTGAGGATAGAAATATGAAAAGAACTTATCAACCTAAAAAAAGACAAAGAAGCAAAGTTCACGGCTTCAGAAAAAGAATGGCATCTGCTTCCGGTCGTAATGTAATCAAAAGAAGAAGAAACAAGGGCAGAGCCAGACTTTCTGCATAATCTTAAGGCAAACTGCCTTAAAGGATGAACGATTTCATCATTTTAGGCTGATTTTTCAGCCTTTTTTGATAAATTGTTAATTGTAAAAACGCGATTTATTTTATTTGTTTTAAAATATTTCTGCATTATTTATTTGCATACGCTGCTTTGGAGGATAAATGAATAAAGTTTACAGGTTAAAATCTTCAAAATCCTTTGAATATATCCATAAGCACGGCAAATCTTATGCAAATACCAATCTTGTATTGATTGTTGCTCCAACGAAATTTAACTTGAAAGTTGGGTTTTCCGTAAGTAAAAAATTGGGTAAAGCCGTTGTCCGTAACAAAGTTAAACGTAGACTTCGAGAGGGTTTTAGGCTTTTAATACCTTATTTGAATACGCATTTTAACTATATGATTATTGCAAGACAAAATGCTGCGGATTGTGACTATCACGAACTATTGTCATCTATAAAAAACTTGCTTTTAAAGGCAAATTTAGTAGAAAACAAGCAAGATTTAAATAATATCGTTTAATTTTTTATTATCTTTTAAGATTTTAGCTAAAAATCAACAAATTTTGAAAGCAAAATCATTTATTACAATTTAATATTTGATTATAAAATAAAAAAATGAAAATATCTGACATAAAACTGACATAAAATATAAAATTAGACATATAATCATTGAAAATACTATGTTTTAATTTTTTGGCATAAAACTATATATTTTATGTCTTATAATAAAAATATATTATTTTATCGTTTTAGAACAAGTTATAAAAGTTCATTTTAACTCCATATATTATAAGTATCTATATTAAATTAATTCTATTTTTAAGTAACGTATATGTCTGTATCAGGAGCAAGATTATACCGTTTATAAAATTAGAAAAGCGAATTTTTTTACATTCATCTATTAACTTCATATCACTTTTATAGTAGATTAGGGGAGTGTAAATTTATTTTAAAAACTCTATTTTGAAATTTCTAAAACCT